>ERZ772812.726-NODE-726-length-27282-cov-11.531090_pt1 | contig 27282 bp, 18 predicted proteins | sample MGYA00511343_ERZ772812 | MGnify/ENA primary metagenome ERZ772812 (study PRJEB29015, sample SAMEA2737706) | human gut metagenome | biome: human gut; feature: human-associated habitat; material: faeces | place: China | collected 2012 ...
TCGCTAAAAGTTTATTTCTCAATCGGTTAAGTCAAACCGAGAAAAATCTAAAATAATTTTTGTAAAATTGTTGCGATTTATCGGACGGACGATTCGATTTTTGTTTCCCAAACGGATGATCCGGCCGGTGTTTTCCGGAAATTGCAACGATTGCGAGGTTTCCGGAATGATTCGTTTTTTCCGGCGAAACCGTTTTGCCGTCTTGTTATAATAAAATTTCAGAAGAAATGAGAACGTTCCGATTCGTTTGTTTGTTATTCGTTTGCTGTACCGTATCTTTACGGGGACGGAGTCAGTCCGGTCAAGAACTGGTAAAAAAGGTGGTTCGGGAGTATAAGATCGACGACGCGCGGAAATTTGCGGCGCGGATCGACGAGGTGAACCGCGACATAGCCGACAAAGGCATCGTGCTGTACGAACCCGACAACCGGAAGTTGCTGACCGGATATGCGTACCACGAGATGTACGATTGGGATCTCTATTTCGAGAATCTCTATATGAGCTATTTCGGGGTTTCGGATTACTGTTTTACGAACCTGAAAAGTTTTCTGAACCAACAGTGCGTCAACGGGTTCATCGCCCGCACGCTGATCGAGAAGCGCGAACGTCAGCATTTCAAACCGTTTCTGGCGCAGATCGCCGAACTGGGTTCGCGGCAGACCGGAGATTATACGTGGCTCGAAGAGAAAGGCGACCGGGGGAGGGTGCAGATCGGACCCGCATTCAAAGGGATTTCGTATTTCGATCAGTTGATGCTGAGCATCGACTACTGGACGCGGTACTGCGATTTCGACCGGAACGGACTGCCGGTCTGGAACAGTTCCGATCACAGCGGCATGGACAACCAGATCAGTCGGGCGGGCAAGTTGGACGATTTCCGTTACGAGGGAGTCGATCTTGCCTGTTATGTTTACCGCGAACTGAAGGCGATGCAACTGATCGCCGAACGGCTGGGTAAGACGGAGAAGGCCGGGGAACTCGGCGTGCGCGCCGCTTTGCTGGCCGATAAGATCAATACGGTTTTTTGGGACGAGCGGGACGGATTTTATTACGACCGCGACGAACATACGGGGGAACTGGTGAAGGTGAAATCCGCGGCCGGATTCCTGCCGTTGTGGGCGGGCATCGTCTCCCCGCGCCGCGCCGAACGGCTGGTCAAGGAGCACCTGACCAATCCCGAAGAGTTCTGGATCGAGTTTCCGATAGCCTGTTACGCCAAGACCGAACCCGACTACGTGCAGGGGGATATCCGCGATTGGGGCTGCAATTGGCGGGGTTCGACGTGGATTCCGACCAACTATATGATTATGCACGGACTGATCGACTACGGGTACGCGGACATCGCCCGCGAACTGGCTCGCAAGACCGTCGAGCTGGTCTATCGGCGCAACGAGGTGACGCGGGAATTCTACAACGGCGAGAGCGGCGAAGGACTCGGCCTGAAACGTTTCTGGGGGTGGTCGGCGCTGGCTTACCTGATGCCTTTCGAGTGTGAAACGGGGTACGATCCGAGCAAGTTGGACGGCTCTTCGCTCCGGCCGTTGGGAAAAGAGCTTTTCGGTCTGGAATTCCCGGCTTCGGACAATCCGCGCCCGATCAGTACGCAACTGTCGCCGGGCGGCTATTAACGGAAATCGTTTCGATGCCGGAAGCGCCGGGTTGCCAAAGCCGCGTTCCGGAGGTTTGCCGGGATTCTGACGTGGAGCCGGCGCAGCGACCGAACCGCAATCGCGGTTCGGTCGCTGCGTTTTTCGGCGTATCCGGCGGGATAAATAACGGAGTCGGCATCCCCTAAACGTATTGCAATGTGCAGACGCCTTCGCTATTATTTGTTGATAATTAGATTCTTGTTGTGTGTGAACGGTTCTGTTACCGTATTGTGTACGATAAGTTTGGATTTGTGATTGCGGGTTGCTATTTTTGTATAGATAGCGTATAGATTACACTTTGACCTCCTCGCCGGTCATTAAAAACGAAGCCATGTCTCCGCAAACGAATCATTCCCTGTCGGTGGATTGCGTTATTTTCGGTTTCGACGGTCATTCGCTCAAAGTGCTGCTCGTCGAACGAGAGTTCGTCGATGGCCGAGGCGAAAAGATCGTCGATTACAAGTTGCCGGGCAACCTGATCTTCGAGAACGAAGATCTGCGTACTTCGGCTTACCGTACGCTGGCCGAATACACGTCCACGCGCGATATCTACCTGCGCCAGCTTCATGTGTTTTCCCGGCCGGATCGGGTTTCGGGAGACGAACTGCGTTGGTTGAACGAATACTATCGCGTGAATACGACCCGCGTGGTCACGGTGGCCTACTATTCGCTGGTCAAGCTGGACGGCCGGCTGATCGCCTGCGCGGCGGACAAAGGCGCGCGGTGGTTCGACGTCGAATCGGTCAACCGGCTGGCTATGGATCATAAAACGATCCTCGCGCAGGCCTTGGAGATGCTCAACCGGCAGTTGATGACCGAGCCGATCGCGTTCGAACTGCTGTCGAGCCGGTTTACGCTGCGTCAGTTGCAGATGCTGTACGAGGCTATCTTGGGGATCGAGATCGACAACCGGAATTTTCGTAAGAAAGTGTTGTCGTCCGGCTACATCCGCGAAACCGGCGAGAAAGAGAAAAACGTATCTCACAAGCCGGCTGCGTATTACACGTTCGATAAGCAGAAGTACCAGAAAGACGTCCGGCAGAAATTCCGGCTCAATTTTATCAACTGGCAGCTTTAGCTTCGGAACGACGTTTTGCATAACCCGTTTTGATACTTAAATAAATGTCGACCGCGATGAAATACGTTTGTTTGTTTTTACTGGGCGCAACCTGCTTTTGCGGAAAGCTGGCGGCCGGCCCGAATCCCGGGACGTTGTCCCTTTGGTACGACCGACCCGCTTCCCGCTGGGAAGAGGCGCTTCCGCTGGGCAACGGCCGCCTGGGCGTTATGGTATACGGGGGCTGCGGACGCGAGGAGCTGCAGCTCAACGAAGAGACGATCTGGGCCGGAGGTCCGCACAACAACGTCAATCCGGCCGCCCGGGAAGCGTTGCCCGAAGTGCGACGGCTGATTTTCGAAGGACGCTACAAAGAGGCTTTCGACCTGTGCGACGAGAATTTCTCTTTGCACGCCTCGCACGGTATGCCGTATCAGACGGCCGGTTCGCTGTTGCTGGACTTTCCGGGGCATCGGAACGTTTCGGATTTTTACCGGGATCTGGATCTGGCTACGGCCACGGCTACGGTCGGCTACGCCGTCGATGGGATACGTTATAAGCGGGAGATGTTTACTTCCTTTTCCGATCAGGTGGCGGTCGTGCGGCTGACGGCTTCCGAACGGCGCCGGATTTCGTTCCGGATTTCGTTCGCTACCCCGATGCAAAACTACCGGGTAACCACGCAGGGGAACGACCGGCTGCTGATCGACGGCAGAACCGACGGCCATGAAACGATCCCCGGCCAGGTGGAGTACCGTACGGTCGCGGAGATTTCTCCGGAGGGCGGAACGACGGTCGCCGACAGCGCCGGAATTACGGTGACCGGAGCCGATGCGGTTACGATCCTGGTTTCGATCGCAACCAATTTCAACGATTACAAAGATATTTCCGGCGATCCGGTCTCCCGGGCCGAGGCTTATTTGACTCAGGCCAAAAAGAAGTCTTACAAGCGGTTGCGGGCGGATCACATCGCCGCTTACCGTCCGTGGATCGAACGGGTTTCGCTCGATTTGGGCGCCAATGCCCAGGCCGCCAAGACGACCGACGCGCGGGTTCGCGAGTTTGCCACGCATTTCGATCCCCAATTGGTGTCGCTGTACTTCCAGTTCGGCCGCTACCTGTTGATCTGTTCGTCGCAGCCCGGAGGACAGGCGGCCACGTTGCAGGGCATTTGGAACCACCAGACGTTTCCTGCCTGGGACAGCAAATACACGATCAACATCAATACCGAAATGAATTACTGGCCCGCCGAAGCGACCAACCTGTCCGAGCTGCACGGCCCGCTGATCGACCTGATCCGCGACCTGAGCGTTACGGGGCGTCAGGCGGCTTCCGGAATGTACGGCGCCCGGGGTTGGACGGCCCATCACAATACGGATATCTGGCGCATCAGCGGAATGGTCGATACCCCGCTCAGCGGGATGTGGCCTACGTCGAACGCCTGGTTCTGCCAGCATTTGTGGGATCGTTACCTGTTCAGCGGCGATACGGTCTACCTGGCGGAGGTATATCCCGTTATGAAAGGGGCCTGCGAGTTTTTCCTCGATTTTCTGACCGAGGAGCCCGAGCACGGCTGGCTGGTCTGCGTGCCGTCGATTTCTCCCGAGAACACTCCGGCGAAGGCGGGAATCCACCATGCCGTCGTCAGCGGCGCGACGATGGACAACCAGATGGTCTTCGACCTGTTCTCCAATACGATCGCAGCGGCGGAAACCCTCGGCTGCGATGCGGATCTTGCCGGCGAGCTTCGGGAAAAGCGTTCCCGGCTCGCTCCCATGCAGGTGGGTAGTTGGGGACAGTTGCAGGAGTGGCAGCAGGACTGGGACAATCCCGAAGATCGTCACCGGCATGTTTCCCACCTGTGGGGGCTCTATCCCGGACGCCAGATCTCGGCCTATACGACTCCCGATCTTTTCGATGCGGCCCGCACTTCGTTGATTCACCGGGGCGACGCTTCGACCGGATGGTCGATGGGCTGGAAGGTTTGCCTGTGGGCCCGTTTTCTGGACGGAAATCATGCCTACAAGCTGATTACCGACCAGATCTCGCCGGAGGGCGAATCTTTCGAATCGGGCGGAACCTATCCCAATCTGTTCGATGCGCATCCCCCGTTCCAGATCGACGGAAATTTCGGCTGTACGGCCGGCATCGCCGAGATGCTGCTGCAAAGCCACGACGGGGTGATCGACCTGTTGCCGGCGCTTCCCGACGTATGGCGGAGCGGACGGGTGTGCGGCCTGCGGGCCCGGGGCGGTTTCGAGATCGTGCGGATGGAGTGGGACGGCGGCCGGCTGACGCGGGCCGTGATCCGCTCCACGATCGGGGGGAACTGCCGCGTGCGCTCGTCTTCGGCGCTGCGCTCTTGCAAAGGGGGCGGTTTCCGCGCTGCCGAAGGCGAAAATCCGAATCCGCTGTTCGCCCTTCAGCGGATCAATCCGCCGGTGATCGCTCCCGGCGCGCCGTTGCATCCGGTGGCGTTGCCGACGAAATATACATACGATATAGAAACCGAGACGGGGCGTGTCTACACCCTGTCGTTTGCGGAATAATAGTACGAACGGGATGAAAACATTAGGTATTGACGTCGGCAGCTCTTCGGTCAAGGTTTCGCTGCTCGACGTGGCGACCGGCGAGTGTGCCGGGGCCGTGACGCTGCCTTCGGCTGAAATGCCGATCGACGCGCCGCAGCCGGGATGGGCCGAGCAGGATCCCCGGATGTGGTGGAATTACGTGCGGGAAGGGGTGCGGACGCTCGTCGCGCGGGCCGGAGGGGCCGGCACCGTGAAAGCGATCGGAATCACGTACCAGATGCACGGACTCGTGTGCCTCGACGAGGCGGGCGAGCCGTTGCGAAAATCCATTATTTGGTGCGACAGCCGGGCTGTGGAGATCGGGGATCGAGCGTTCGACGCGCTCGGACACGATCGCTGTCTGGAACGCCTGTTGAATTCGCCCGGAAATTTTACGGCCTCCAAACTGGCCTGGGTGCGGGAGAACGAGCCGGAAGTTTTTGCCGGAGTGCATCGTTTCATGCTGCCCGGCGATTACGTGCTGTACCGGTTGACGGGAGAAATGTCTACGACCCGCAGCGGACTGTCCGAGCAGATTTTGTGGGACTTCACTGAGAATAAGCCGGCCGGTTTCGTCGCCGGTTATTACGGGATCGACCCGAGGACGATTCCTCAGGCGCATCCGTCCATCGGCATACAGGCTCGGGTGGACGCGGCCGCCGCGGCCGATCTCGGCCTGGAAGCGGGTACGCCGGTCTCTTACCGTGCGGGCGATCAACCGAACAACGCTTTTTCGCTGAACGTGCTCGATCCGGGGGAGGTGGCAGCTACGGGAGGCACTTCCGGCGTGGTTTACGGTGTGACCGACGTTCCCCGGCCGGACCGGTTTTCGCGGGTCAATACGTTTCTGCATGTGAATCACGAGCCGCGGCGGCCGCGCTACGGCGTTCTGCTTTGTATCAACGGTACGGGTATCCTGAACGCCTGGGTCAAGAAAACGACGGTCCCGGATATGAGTTATCCGGAAGTGAACCGGCGGTGCGCGGAGATTCCGGTCGGTAGCGAAGGCGTGTTGATGCTGCCTTTCGGCAACGGGGCGGAGCGTATGCTCGGAAACCGTTATACGGGGGCCGAAGCGATCGGGCTGGATCTCAACCGGCACGATCGTTTCCACCTGCTCCGCGCCGCGCAGGAGGGGATAGCTTTTGCGTTCCGCTACGGGATGGACGTCATGCGGGAGACCGGGTTGCGGCTCCGGGTGATCCGGGCCGGGTATGCGAATCTGTTCCTCAGTCCCGTGTTCCGGCAGACGTTGGCTACCCTGTGCGGCGCCGACATCGAATTGTACAATACCGACGGGGCTTTGGGCGCCGCCCGGGGCGCGGCTCTCGGCGCCGGACTGTACGCTTCCCGGGAAGAGACGTTCGCGTCGCTCCGCAAGATCGACGAAGTGCGTCCCGATCCTGCGGACAGGGATGTGTTGGAACGGGGATACGCGCGCTGGAAAGCCGAACTGGAAAACCGGCTCGGCCGCGCGTCGCACGGAACTTCAGTTTGAAATTTATCTTTAAAAACAATACTAAATCGAATCAAACGATGATGGAATCCATGTTTTCAAAATTCGGCAAGATCGGGTACGAAGGGCCCGATTCGAAAAATCCGCTGGCGTTTCGCTGGTACGACGAGAACCGGGTCGTGGCGGGCAAGACCATGAAAGAATACCTTCGTTTCGCGATCGCTTACTGGCATTCGTTCTGCGCCGACGGCAGCGATCAGTTCGGAGGCGGCACCCATCGTTTCCCGTGGGACGGTATCGCCGATCCGGTGGAGCAGGCGAAGGTCAAGATGGATTCGGCTTTCGATTTCTTCGTGAAAATCGGCGCTCCGTACTATTGCTTTCACGATGTCGATCTCGTCCGCGAAGGCGGCTCCGTAGCCGAATACGAGAAGAATTTGCAGGCTGTCGTGGAGTATGCCGGGCAGAAGCAGCGGGAGACCGGCGTAAAGTTGCTGTGGGGGACGGCCAATGTGTTCGGTAACGGTCGGTACATGAACGGCGCGGCGACCAATCCCGACTTCGCGGCGGTTTCGCGCGCGGCCGTGCAGATCAAAAACGCGATCGACGCGACCATCGCTCTCGGAGGCGAAAATTACGTGTTCTGGGGAGGCCGCGAAGGGTATATGTCTCTGCTCAATACGGATATGAAACGGGAGAAGGAGCACCTGGCGACGATGCTGACCCTGGCCCGCGACTACGCTCGTAAAAACGGGTTTCAGGGGACGTTCCTCGTCGAGCCCAAGCCGATGGAACCGACCAAACACCAGTACGATTACGATACCGAAACCGTGATCGGCTTCCTGCGTCACTACGGCCTGGACAAGGACTTCAAGGTGAATATCGAAGTCAACCACGCCACGCTGGCCGGTCACACCTTCGAGCACGAACTGCAATGTGCGGCCGATGCGGGGATGTTGGGCAGTATCGACGCCAACCGGGGCGACGCGCAGAACGGTTGGGACACCGACCAGTTTCCGATCAACCTGCAGGAGACCGTCGAGGCGATGCTCGTGATCCTACGCAACGGCGGATTCGGTTCGGGAGGCGTGAATTTCGACGCTAAGACCCGCCGCAATTCGACCGACGCGGAAGACCTTTTCATCGCCCACATCGCCGGGATGGACACCTTCGCCCGGGCTTTGTTGATCGCCGATACGATCCTGCGCGATTCGCCGCTCGAACAGTGGCGCAAGCAGCGCTACGCTTCGTTCGACAGCGGCAAAGGCGCCGAATTCGAACAGGGAAAGCTGACCCTCGAGGCGTTGCGCGATCTGGCCGCTGCGGCCGGAGAACCCGCGACCGTCAGCGGGAAACAGGAAAAATACGAGCAACTGCTTTCGATGTATATCTAATGCCGTGAGGCGGGAGCGCAGCGAATTTTCCGTTGCGCTCCCGCCTTTCGTCCAAAATGAACCTGAAAAGAAAATGAATAAAAGCAACGGTTATCTGATATTTCTGACGCTGGTGGCTACCTTGGGCGGATTGTTGTTCGGGTACGATACGGCGGTGATTTCGGGGACGGTGAAATACCTCGATCTCAATTTCGTCGTACCGCTCGGCTTGGACGAAACGGCGGCCAGTTCTCTGCTCGGTTTCGCCGTGTCGAGCGCCCTGATCGGCTGTGTGATCGGCGGATTGATCGGCGGAGTGATGGCTACCCGGCTGGGGCGTAAGCGGAGCCTGATGGCGGCCGCCGTCCTTTTTATCGTTTCGGCCGTCGGGTCGGCCTATCCCGAAATGGGATTCGGCGACGGCGATCCGCACGAGTTCCTGCCCCATTTCATCGTCTACCGGATCATCGGCGGTATCGGGGTGGGGCTGGCTTCGATGCTGTCGCCGATGTACATTGCCGAAATGGCGCCGGCCGGCCGGCGGGGCAGCCTGGTTTCGTGGAACCAGTTCGCCATTATTTTCGGAATGCTGGTAGTCTACTTCGTCAATTACGGCATTGCGCTGAGCGGGGACGAGCAGTGGCTTACGACGACCGGTTGGCGGTTGATGTTCCTGTCCGAGGTGATTCCGGCTTCCTGCCTGCTGCTGCTGATTTTCTGCGTTCCCGAGAGTCCGCGGTGGTTGGTGATGAAAGGACAGGATCGAAGAGCCGCGGCGATCCTGCGCCGCGTGGATCCCGCGACGGATACGGATGCCGAGGTGCGGGACATTCGCAGGTCGCTCGCGGGTTCCGTCCGCTCGAAGCTGTTCAGTTACGGCGCCGCCGTGATCGTGATCGGCGTCCTGCTCTCCGTATTCCAGCAGTTCGTGGGGATCAACGTGGTGCTGTACTACGCTCCGGAGATTTTCCGCAGTATGGGCATGGGTACCAACGCGGCCCTGGCCCAGACGATTATCGTAGGCGTGATTAACCTGTCTTTTACGGTGTTGGCCATATTTACGGTCGATCGTTTCGGTCGCAAACCGTTGATGATTATCGGCAGTCTGGGTATGGCCGTCAGTATGGTCACGCTCGGACTCACCTTCTATACGCAGCATATGGGATGGCTTTCGCTGGCCGCCATGCTGTGTTATACGGCTTCGTTCGCCATGTCGTGGGGGCCGGTCTGCTGGGTGCTGCTGTCCGAGATTTTTCCCAACCGGATCCGCGGTCAGGCCATGGCGTTGGCCGTTGCCGCGCAGTGGGTCGCCAATTACGTGGTGTCCTGGACTTTCCCGATGATGGACAAATCGAGCTACCTGATCGAGCATTTCCACCACGGGTTCGCTTACTGGATTTATGCGCTGATGGGGTTGGCCTCCGCGTTTTTTATGGTTAAATTTGTCCCCGAAACGAAAGGAAAGTCGCTGGAGGAGATGGAGAAGTTGTTTAAAAAATAGTCGTTCTGCCGGCGGAACGTCTTGTCCGCAGCAATGCCGTTTCATCGCGGCGGAGGGGACAGCCGGCGAAACGGAGATTAAGTCGTTTAAAATAAAATACGGAAAATGAAGAAATTGTTATGCGGGATCGGCTTGCTGCTGTGCTGCGGGGGGACGTTGTCCGCCCAGCCGGAAGTGATCGCCGATCCGAACATTCCGATCGAGGAGCGGATTCAGAATGCGATCGAGCGGATGACGCCCGAAGAGAAGGTGCGGTTGTGTTTCGGCGGAGACAAGTTCGGCGAGGTGGTGCTGCCGGGCGTTCCGCGGCTGGGGATTCTGCCCATGTACGCGGCCGACGGTCCCCGGGGCATACGCGCCGGTGCGGTGACGGTATTTCCGTCCGGGTTGGGGTTGGCCGCTACGTGGAATCCCGCGCTGGTCGAAGAGACCGGATGCGTGATCGGCAGCGAGAGCCGGGCCAACGGCATATCCATGGTATTCGGCCCTGCGTTCAACATCAACCGCGATCCGCTGGGCGGGCGCTTTTTCGAATACCTGACCGAAGATCCTTTCCTCAGCGGGAAGCTCGCCGCCGCACAGGTGCGCGGGATACAGAGCGAAGGCGTTTCGGCCTGCATCAAGCACTTCGCGGCGAACGGCCGCGACCTGAATCGCAATTGGTACATGAGCAACGTAGACGAGCGGACGCTGCGCGAAATTTACCTGCGCGGTTTCGAAATAGCGGTCGAAGAGGGCGACCCGTGGGGGTGCATGACGGCGGCCAACGGACTGAACGGCGACCTGTGCAGCGACAGCAGGTGGCTGCTCAACGATGTGCTGAAGGGCGAATGGGGTTTCAAGGGACTGGTGCTTACCGATTTCTGCCACTCCCGTTCTACCGAGAAAGCGGCTCTGGCCGGACTGGATATCGATATGCCGTGGGGCGATTTCGAGACGATCAAATTCGGAAAACCGTTGATGGACGCCGTAGCCCGCGGCGACGTGCCGCAGTCGGTGCTCGACGAGATGGTGCGCCGCATCCTTTGGGTGAAGTGGAAAACCGGTATGCTCGATCACAAGGATATGAAGGCGGGCGCTGCGCTCAATACGCCGGAGAATCAGCAGGTGGCCCGTCGGGCTGCCATAGAGAGTATGGTGCTGCTGAAAAACGACGGCGGTTTGCTGCCGCTCGATATCGACAAGACGAAGAAGGTCGTGCTGATCGGTCCCAACTGCGCCCAGCGTTTTTGCGTGCTGGGACTCGGCGGAAGTTCGGGCGCTCAGGCCGTGTATGAGACTACGCCGCTCAAGGGTCTGGAAGCCAAACTGGCCGGTAAGGCCGACTTGGCCTACTTGCCGCTGACCGGGGATTCGGAATTCCAGCCGATCCCGAACGAGTGCTGGGTCGGCAAGGACGGACGCAACGGCGTTACGGCCGTTTACCGCAAACAGGGCAGCGGCGACGTGCAGCAGGAACGTATCGAGCCGGTCGTCGATTTCACCTGGTTCAACGCATCGCCCGTCCCGGGAAAAATCGAGCCCGGATACGTGCATGCTACCGTCGAAGGTAAGCTCAAAGCTCCCGTTACCGGAAACTATACCCTGCGCTTGATTACCGACGACCATGCCGAACTGTGGGTCAGCGATATGGGGGCCCAGGCGGTACGCAACGCAGAAGCGGGCGTCCCGCAGCGCAATACGGCGATGTTCTTTTTCGAGGCGGGCAAGACCTACGACGTCCGGATCGACTATTCGCAGTCGCCCGACGGTCGAAAAAACGCTACGGAGATGAATTATTGGGCCAAAGACAATCCTTCGCTGCGCTTGGAATGGGCCATGCCGAGCGATGCCGATATCATTGCCGGGCAGATCGCCCCGTATAGAGAGCAGTTGGCCGATGCCGATGCGATCGTTTTCGTAGGGGGCACCGACCACAACCTCGATTGCGAAGGGCGCGACCGGACGTCGATGCAGTTCCCGCAGGGGCAGACCGAACTGATCCGTCAGGTTTCGGCGATCAACGGCAAGACGATCGTCGTGCTGATGCACGGGGCTCCGATCGACCTGCCGTGGATCGACCGCGTGCCGGCGGTGCTGGATATGTTTTTCCCCGGTATGGAAGGGGGAACCGCGATGGCCGATATCCTTTTCGGCGACGCCGATCCTTCAGGTCGGCTTACGTTCAGTTGGCCGGAGCGGCTGGAGGATTCCCCGGTTTACGAACTGGCGACGCAGGACGTGGACAACGTCAATTACGAAGACAGCCTGATGGTCGGCTACCGTTACTTCGATACGAAACGGGTGACGCCCCGGTACGAATTCGGTTACGGATTGAGTTATACGACTTTCGATTATTCGAAGATGAAAGTGAAAAAAGACGGGGATAACTGCGTCGTGACGTTGCATGTGAAAAATACCGGTTCGCGCGACGGGGCCGAAGTGGTTCAGATTTATGTGGGACAGAAAAACTGCCGCTATACGCGTCCTGTTCACGAACTGAAAGCCTTCGACAAGGTCTTCCTCAAGCCCGGCGAAAGCCGCGAAGTGACTTTTACGCTCGATAAGGACGCTTTCTCGTACTGGAATCCCGATCGCCGCGCCTGGGTGCGCGATTCGGACGAGTTTACGATCGAAGCCGGTCACTCCTCGCGGGATATCCGCCGGAGCGCGAAGGTGCGTTTCTGATCTTTCCGAAACGGTTATGACGAAGGCCGGCGTCCATCGGGACGCCGGCCTTCGTTCTGGAAGCGACAGACCATCGGAATCTGCGATGGTTTGTCGCGTTTACGCATCCGGATCTATTGCATGGTGCGGATCGACACGGGGCCCAGCAAGCCGCTCTCTTTGAGCGGAGCGTTTTTATCCGGCCATTTCAGCACCCAGGTTTTGCGGTCGCTCTCCGGCCGGGCGGCGTCGTATACCAGCCGGTTGAACCAGGTGTTGGTCACCTTTACCGTGATCGAATTTTTACCATCCCGGACGCGGTCCGTTATATCCAGGCTGTAAGGCGGCGTCCAGAGCGTGCGGACGAACTCTCCGTTGACATAGACTTCGGCGATGCGCTCCACGTCTCCCAGGTCGAGGATGTAATGCCGGTCTTTTTTCACCGGCCCGATTTCGAACGCGGAGTTGTATTCGGCCGTTCCGGAGAAGGCTTTGCCCTCGGGGGAAATATCCAGGTCTTTCCACGGTTTCAGATCGACCAGTTCGACCGAAACCGGCGCTCCCCAGCCTTCCGGGAATTTGAGTTCCCACGGGGCGGTCAGGGTTTGGGTCGATACGACTTCTGGCGCTTCGATCCGGGGAGCCTTCGAACCGTCCTTTCGGAAGACGACGAAGCAGGAGCCCGCCGCGGGCAGGTCGATGCCGACGCGCGTCCGGTCGTCTTTCGGCTCGGCGGGTACGTCGCGGACGGTTCCGCTTACCGGATCCCACAGTTGTACCCTTCCGCTACACCGGAAGTCCACCGTCCCCCGGAAACCTTTTCCTTTGGGCGCGCAGACGTAATACCAGTCGGCCCGGTCGGTCGTCCGGTGCAGCCACAGGACTTCCGGCGCATTTACGTCCGGTTCGATCGCCAGTCGTTTCAGCGCGTCGTCCAGCGATATGCCGGCGACGATCCGGCCTTTTCCCACGTTGCGGATGCCGGGAGCGGAGTTGCCCCAGATTTTCGCTGCGGCCGTATCCAGCCGTTTTCGGGCTTTTTTTCCGCCGATCAACGTGGCCGGACCCTGCGGGGCGTTTCCGATGACGGTCGCTCCGTCGTTTATGAGCGCATACAGCTTTTCGGCGGTCTCGGGCAGCATCCGGGTGGTTTCGGGCAGCCACAGGACGCGGTATCCGATTCCCTCGGGCGTAACGATCCGGCCGTTATCGACCTTCAGGCGGTTCAGCAGGATGTCGGTGTTGCAGTAGTCGTATTTGAATCCCGCCGGGAAGGGGATCTCCTGGTCGGGCTTGTGGTCGATCTCGTCTCCGAGGTACCACAGGATGTCGGAGACGGGTTTTCCCCGTTCGAGCAGGTAGCCGCAGCGCGCCAGGTAAGTCGTAAATTCGGGCATGTATTTCCACCAGGTCTGTCCCCGTAGGAAAGGCGTTCCGATCCCCGCTCCGGAGAAAGAGGTGCCGGGAGGCGGGAAGCCGACCTGCGGATTGTGGGTGTAAGTGTGGAAAATCAGGTGGGTGACCCCTTCCGTCGTATTGACGTTCGCAACTTCTTTGAGCATCTGGAAATGCTCGTCCCACGTATGGGCGAACGAGGTGAAGGATTCCGCCGCGACGCGAGGTTTGCCGTACAGGCGGGCTGCCGACGCCGTCGGTTTGATCGGCTTGAAGTTCAGCGAGCCTACGTACCCTTCGGAAAACGGTTGCCAGAACTCGCACATCGGGACGTCCGCATATTTGTAATATTCGAGGATGTCCGCCGGGAAAATATCGCCGGCGGCGGTTTCGTACGAGATCGACAGGCCTTGTTCCCGGGCCCGTCGCGCCATGTTGCCGAAGAAGTTTTCGGCGAAGAGGTTGCCGACGACCCTCCGCCAGTCGTTCAGAAAGCGCGCGGTCTCTTCCGGGGTGTCGATCACGTAACCGAACAGGGCCGGGATCCATTTTCGCAGGCCGTAGCCCGTGCGTTCGACGAATTCTTTTTCCATTTCCGGCGTCCATGTCTGGGTTTTGCATTCCCAACTGTCGAACAACACGCCGTTGAGCAGTCCTCCGGCCAGGGGGCCGCCGGATTTGGCGAGCCGGCCGATATATCCGTCGAACTGCGCGTCGGAACCGGCCGTCGATAGTTTGTCGCACTCCCATCCGGTGCCTTCCGCCGGGGCGGGGCCGTTCTTCATGCCGGTATTTACGTGACCGATCCGCAGGACGGTCCATTTTCCTTCGGGCGCTTTCCAATCGAGGGAGCCGTCTTCGTTCAGTTTGTCGGACAGGTCGATGATCCGGGACATTTTCACGTACGTGTCGGGAGATTGTTCGGCCGATTGTCCGTTCCGCTCGATGCTGCGGAGCGTCCAGCCGGCTTCCGATTCCCAGTTGTTCTTACGGGCCGCCGAAAACAGCCGGAGGGATTGCAGGGTCATGTCGTGTTCGTTCCTGATAACGATCCGGTATTTCCGGACTCCTTCCGTTTCCGTGCAGGCCAGCGAGACGGGACGGTCGTCCTGCCAGCTACCCTGCGGTAGGTAAGTGTGCAGAATATCCTCGGCGCTGCCGGACGGCAGGATCGCCTGTACGGTCAGTTCGACTCCCGGTTCGTAACACCAGGCATGGGTCAGGCTGTTGACCGACGGGAATTCGACCGTCCGAACGACCGTTTCTTCGGGGAATGTGATTTCCACCCAGTTGGGATCGTTTTCCCCCGCCGGCGAAAGTTGCATCGGAGCGTCGGCTTCTCCTTTTATGAATTTTTTCCAGTCGCCAGCTCGGTTGCTCCGGACGTCCTCCGGTTCCAGCGGTTTCCCGGTGTCGTCCGTCGGGGTCGGGAAAGCGATGACCGCCACATCGCGGTAATCCCGCCACTCCTCTTCGCTCGGCTGCGGGACGGGCAGCGTTACGTTGCTGGCCCCGGACGTGGCGTCCGTCCGGCTCCATGCCAGATGGCGCATCGCCTGTTCCGGTTTGATCCACGGGCCGCCCGCCATCGCCCAGCCGGGACATCCTTGCATCGTAAAGCGCAGTCCCAGCCGCTTGCACTCCTCTGCGGTATGCCGGACGGCATCGTCCCACAACGGACTGAGGCAGGCGATCTGCGATTCCGTGCCGGGCCAAACGCCGCCGAACTGTCCGTGGAACAGTTGTATTCCAGAAAAGCCGGCCGCCGCGATCGCTTCCAGGTCGGCGGTAATTCCTTTCGGGGATACGTTGCCCCCGATGTAATGGAACCATGTTTCCGGATAAAAAACTTTCGGGGGGGACGCGAAAGCCTCTTCGTCGCTTTCGCCGAACGGCTTGTTCAGCTCGTCCGCCGGAGGTACGATAGGTACTTGCGCTGTCAGGGAAGCAAAAGGAAACAGTAAAAAAGCGGCATACAGCAACCGCCGTTTGGGGCTTAGTCTGTTCATGTTCGGATCGGTTAGTCGGTTGGTTTGTAAAGTCAGACGACTAAGATCGTTAAAAAAAAGGAAAAATACTATTCGGTCTGCAAAAATCTTTTCCTGTTCCGCCCGTTCGATCGCTGGCGGGTTTTCCGATCGGGCGGGTGTGCCCGCGATTGCTTCACCGGTCGCAATCGTTGCGCGATTATTCGAGCGGCCGTAATTTTTGGTAGGTGAATGCGATGTGCGCGGGGATATCGTCGGTCGTGACGGACCATTTCTTTTTTCCGTCCGGATCGAAACAATTCGGCGTGCCGGGCGTCACGTAATCTTTCGCATCGGTTACGAATATCTCCCGCGTGTCGAGATTGACGGCTACGCCGTAAGGGATCTGAATCGTTTTGTCCGTTCCGTCCCGGATGAAATTGCGCGAAACGACCCGCTTGGTTTTCGTATCGACGATGGCGTAGGTGATCGTGTTTTTGTTGGTGATCCAGCTCCATTCGGTGCTGTAAACGTAGAGCGAATCGCCGCACAGGGTCATGTTGCTGTTCGGCAGCAGGTCGAGGACGTCGGTAACGCGGTCCGTTTTTTACGGATACGGAAAGGGAACGGATAATCCCGGACGGGGTTGCCTGTACGGCATGTGTTGACGACAGGCTCCTGCGATAAACGTTCGATAAACACGCGGGCGCAACATCTCATAAAAAAGTAACGGCTCCCGTTTTCATGTGGTAGATGGCGCCGACGATTCCGATTTCTCCTTTGTCTTCCATTTTTTTCAGAATATCGCTTCCCGAGCGGATTCCTCGAACCGCATGTTGTATATTGCGAATACACACTTCTTTTACATACTCCGGATTGGATGCATTTTTTTCTCCCCGGAATGTTTCGTTGGCGCGGGCTACGGCGGGTTGCAGGTTCGACAACATGGCGGTGACATGACCGAGCTGGACATGGTCGATGACCGATTTTATGGCGCCACAGTGTTCGTGACCCAATACGACGATCAATTTCGCGCCCGATACCTTGCAGGCGAATTCGAGGCAGCCCAACACATCCGCATTGACATAATTGCCGGCAATCCGCACCACGAACAGCTCTCCGATACCGCGATGGAATACGTCTTCCACCGGAATCCGGGAATCGATACAGGAAAGGATAACCGCTTTGGGATATTGCCACAAGGCGGCTTCCCGTATCCTTTTCGTATTGTTCCGTACCGTTAGGGCTCCACCGGCAAAATCCCTGTTGCCCTGCTTTAAAATTTCGACGACTGTACCGGGCGTCAGCTTCGCCTGTTCTTCCGAAGCCAGGGCCTCGTTGTCGCGGTCCGCGGGGGACGAAACATGTCCGTGCGCGGGTTCACTCCGGTCTTCGAACGGACAGGAGTCTCCGTTACGTGTTTCCGAAAGTATTCTGTCGGGGTGGTCTGTTTTCCCGTTCATTCGGCTTTTGGCAACTACAATGGCATGTTGCCGTGCTTTTTATGCGGATTGGTTCTCAGTTTGCTCTGGGTCATTTCCAGGGCCTGGATCAGTTTGAAACGGGTCTGGCGGGGAAGGATGATTTCGTCTATATATCCTTTCTCGGCAGCCTGATACGGATTGGCGAAATTCGCGGCATATTCTTCGAGCTCTTTCGCTTTCCGGTCGTCGTCCGCGTTGCGGTAGAGAATGTTGATCGCTCCCTGCGCACCCATGACGGCAATTTCGGCCATCGGGTAGGCGAGGTTCACGTCCGAACCGGTCTGTTTGCTCGACATGACGATGTAGGCTCCGCCATAAGCTTTGCGAAGAATGAGCGTGATTTTCGGCACGGTGGCTTCGATGTAGGCGTAAACGATTTTCGCTCCGTGGCGGATGATGCCGTTGTGTTCCTGCGTACAGCCGGGAAGGAACCCGGGGACGTCTTCCAGCGTGATGATCGGGATATTGAAACAGTCGCAAAAACGGATGAACCGGGCCGCCTTGTCCGATGCGTCGATATCGAGCACCCCGGCCAGAAATGCCGGCTGGTTGGCTACGATTCCCGCCGTACGCCCGCCCATGCGGACGAAGCCGATCACCACGTTCTTGGCGAAATGCGGCATGATTTCGTAGAAATAGTTGTCGTCGGCCACCGATTCGATCAGTTCTTTCACGTCGTAAGGTACGTTGGGGTCGGAAGGGATCAGATCCGTCAGGCGTTCGTCTTCCCGACGGACATCGTCCACGGCCGGTCGTGCCGGCGCGTCTTCGAGGTTATTGGACGGCAGGAAACTCAGTAACTCGCGGATGCCCATCAGCACTTCTTCTTCTGAGTTACCCAGGAAGTGCGCTACGCCGCTTTTGCTGTTGTGTGTGTAAGCGCCCCCGAGTTCTTCCTTGGAAACTTCTTCATGGGTGACGGCTTTCACTACGTCGGGGCCCGTGACGAACATGTGGCTTTTTTCGTTCACCATGAAAATAAAGTCGGTCAGCGCCGGCGAGTAACATGCGCCTCCGGCGCAAGGGCCCAGGATCGCTGAGATCTGAGGGATGACGCCCGATGCAATCGTATTCTGGAAAAAAATGTTGGCATAACCGGTCAGGCTGTCGACGCCCTCCTGAATGCGCGCGCCCCCGGAATCGTTCAGCGCGATGATCGGTGCCCCGTTCTTGAGGGCCATCGTCTGCACTTTTACGATCTTGCCGGCGTTGGTGAGGCTCAGCGATCCACCGAAGACCGTGAAGTCGTAGGCGTAGACGTACACCGGACGCCCGTCGACCTTGCCGTATCCGGAGACGATCCCGTCGCCCGGAATTTTCTCCTGCTGCATGTGGTAGTTCGTGCAGCGGTGCGTGACGAATTTATCGAATTCCACGAAGGTGCCCTTGTCGAGCAGCGTCTCAATGCGTTCGCGGGCGGTCATTCGGCCGGCCTGATGTTGTTTTTCGATTTTTCGGGTTCCGCCGCCGAGTTCAGCGGCTTTGTCTTTCGCGAGGAAATCTTTTAGGATCTTATCGTTATTCATTGTTTTGGTCGTTGGTTAAAATATCGAGTTTTATCAGCGGTTGGCCCGTAGCGACCGGATCACCTTCGCAGACCAGCACTTCGCGGACGGTGCAATCGCCGACTACCTTCAGGTTGCTTTGCATTTTCATCGCTTCGAATACGATCAGGGTATCTCCGTCGGTTACCCGGTCGCCCGCGGCGACGTTTATTTTTACGATCTTGCCTGGCATTGCCGCCGTGATCGTATCGTCCTGGCGCCCGTTGTCTTTGCGGCGCGAACGGAGATATTTCTCCTGGGCGTCGACGATCCCGACATCGTACGAATTGAATCCCCGGTTCACTTTGTATCGCTTGCCGTTGTCGGAACGGACGATCTCCATGTTGTACGACTGTCCATTGAAGATGACGGAACAAACCCCGTTGTCGGCAATCACGATATCGACGTCGTACATCTGCCCGTCTACAGCGATGCGTACCTGATTCCCTTCTTTTTCGACGAGTTGCACTTCGGCGACCCGTTCTCCGATATGTATTTCCATACGTTTCGTTTTAAATTCCCATTACGCCTTTGCGTTTGCCGAATTCGCGCCAACGGTTCAGCGTGCCGGTGTCCGCCGCCGCGGGTGAACTTCCTCCGCCTTCCTGTTGCATGACCAAATAGTCGATCTGTGCGGCGATCAGCACCAGGTCTTCGACCAGTCTGTCATCCGCTCCGGCCGGGAAAGGTTCCCGTAAGTAGCGGTGTATGATCTTTTCGTTTTTTTCGAGAAACGCCGTGTCGTAGCCGCCCCGGACGAAGTCGGGCGTATGCATGATGGCGTTCAGGTAAGAGATGTTGGTTTTGATGCCTGTAACTTTGTATTCGTCCAGTGCCGCGCGCATACGCTGGACGGCGTATTCGCGCGTAGTCGCCCGGACGATCAGTTTGGAGATCATCGGATCGTAGTAGACAGGAATTTCGTAACCCTCGTAAATGTAACTGTCGATGCGGATTCCGAGCCCGTTGGGTTCGGTAACCTGTTTGACGAGTCCCGGCGAAGGCATGAAGCCGTTGTCCGCATCCTCGGCGCAAATCCTGCACTCGATGGAGTGCCCCCGCTGGACGATGTCCGTTTGTCGCAGGTGCAGCGGGCGGCCCGAGGCGATGTAGATTTGTTCTTTGACCAGGTCGAGGCCCAGCACTTCTTCAGTTACGGGATGTTCGACCTGGAGTCGGGTGTTCATTTCGAGGAAATAGAAGTTGCGGTTTTTGTCCACGAGAAATTCGATCGTTCCCGCCCCGACGTAACCGACTGCCCGGGCCGCCGCCGCCGCGGTCTTTCCCATTTCCTGTCGCAGTTCGTCGGTCAGGAACGGCGACGGACTCTCTTCCACGATTTTCTGGTGGCGGCGCTGTACCGAACACTCCCGGTCGTACAGATGGACGATATTCCCGTGCGCGTCCCCCAGTATCTGGAATTCGATGTGGTGCGGTTCCTCGATGTATTTTTCGATGTAGACTGTTTCGTCCCCGAACGACGACAGAGCTTCCGATTTAGCGGCGGCGTACGCCTCGCCGATTTCGCTTTCCGACCGGATCAGGCGCATACCCTTGCCGCCGCCGCCGGAAGCCGCTTTCAGAATGACCGGCAAGCCGATTTCTCGGCAGATCCGTTCCGCTTCAGTGGCCGATTCGAGTTGGCGCTGGATGCCGGGCACCACGGGCACGCCGGCTTCCGTCATCGACCGGCGGGCCGAGATCTTGTCGCCCATCCGTTCGATCGTCTCCGCACGCGGGCCGATGAACGTGATTCCCGCCACTTCGCATTTTCGTGCGAATCCGGCGTTTTCCGATAGGAAACCGTATCCCGGATGGACGGCGTCCGCACCGCATTTCAGAGCTGTTTCGATGATTTTATCGACGTCGAGGTAACTTTCTTTCGACGGAGCCGGGCCGATGGGATACGCTTCGTCGGCCAGCATGACGTGTTTCGACATGCGGTCGGCTTCGGAGAAAAGAGCTACCGAACGGATTCCCATTTCGCGACAGGAACGGATGATTCTGACGGCGATTTCTCCTCGGTTGGCTATAACGATTTTTTCGATCATTCGCTATATGATTTAGGTTTTACAATAGGAGCATACCGGGGATTGATCCCTGTCGAGTAGAAGGTCTCCCTGAGTATGCGAAGGCAGTCGTTGCATAGGCAATCGTCGTAATTATCCGCTATGAACCGACGCTGGGCGTCATCCAGAGCCACGCCCGCGCAGAGGCAATCCATAACAGCATCGAGGGAACATGCAAAACGTGTTCCGCAACGAGGACAAACTTTTTCCATCGTTATCACACACCGCAAACGGTCTGCATTCAGCAGAACGATCCGGATTAAAAAAAATGATTAAACTTTCCACGTTTTAACATCCAACCCTCGGGACGGTAAAACATCACCTGAACCGGCAGGTCTTCTGACTGACTCCCGTCCTGATGCCTTCCCGACGTTATCGTTTGCCGCCAGTGGCCATTCAGATCGTTTCAGGACGTTGTTCGGAGTTTCACAGCAGCGGGACTGTCCGGGATTCGCACCCGGTTCCCTTTTATCGCCTTTCTCTGAGTGCAAAAAGGCGAACCGATTCGCCGTCAAAGTTAAAACATTTATTTCATTACTTCCAACTGTTTCGTTGTAATTTCGTTCTTTTTATTTTGTAAATATTTTGTATTTAGTTGTTTGTGTGTTGCAGTCAACTACGGATGTCGCTGGGTAAAGACGATGAAAGAACGATTTTCCGGTTTGGGCGAGAGAGCCGTCCTGATTATAACTTACATTTCCTGAGAGAGAGCCTTTCGGCATTTTTCATCGATTCCGGCCGGCACGAATCCGCGCGTGAAACGTAAAATGCTTTTTCCCTGCGGATCGTATCCGGTTTGCCGGGCGGTCGTTTTCCGGAATTACTACCAGATCTGTTTCTCGTCCCGGTCGACCGTAAATATTCGATTTCCTTGTCCGGGCTGAGATACAGTAAGAGAAAGAGGGCCTTGTTCGGTATGTCGTGGAAAGTCAGTTTGATATCCCGGGCCTTTTGCCTGCCCAGCGAAATCCATCCATTCTTGTCTTTCCTGTAGAACAGCTCGTCGGTATCTCCGATTCTGATGTTGTTGTCATTCCGGCCTACTCCGGAGCCATTCGAGACTGCGCGCGCGGGGCTACAAGAAGGAAACAGCAATTAGCATTAGTCGCCGACTCGTTCCCGCATTTTTATTTTTATTGCGGAGACGAGTCCCGACGGTATTTTCACGGGTTTGTCTGCGATCTCCGCCGCCAGAGCCTGCGCCCTGTCCGGCCGGTTCGTGCTGTCGTATACGTTCACCAGTTCGTACAGCGGCATGAATCGTCCGGGGCACATTCGCGACGCCAGCAGGTAACAGGCTTCCGCCCGGCGGAAATCGCGCCGCTTTTTGTGGGCATCGGCTTTCAACATCTGCACGTCGTAGTCGTTCAGCATTTTTTCGCAGGCCGTCGCCGCTTCGAGGCTTTTGTCCGCTTCGCCCGCATCATTCAATTCCGCTGCGTAATTGTAGAGGAAATAAGCGTTTTTATCCAAAAACGGGTACAGTCGCTCGTATTCCGGCAGCGGCGGGCGATCGGACGATGCGGTTTTCTGCACGCGGTGCCATCGGTTTTCGTAATACATTTCTTTCGCAGTAAATCCCAGCAGCGCGGCGGACGACAGCGCGGCGAGGATTCCGGAAGCCCGCCGCGCGCGGAACCGTTCGCAACTTCGGCGCGACTGGGCCGTCAGGCCGCCTGCCGCGAGTGCGACGATCGACCCGGTGAACGGATACGAGAGCGGGTATGAAAAACAGCAAAGCGCCGCCGCGGCCGACAGTGCCGTCGCGAGCGTGTGCGATTCGTCGTTCGGGTTTTTCCGATAGGCCCGGATCAGGCTTGCGATCCACAGCGCCGTCAGCAGCAGGGCGACGGCTCCGAATTCTGCGGTCAACAGCAGAAACTCGTTGAACGGGTGTTTTACGTTGTCGGCCAGCGGAGCGAATCCGCTTTCGGGATTCCGTTCGAAATAACGCGCCTGCCGGAGCATGTACCCGGCTTCGAAACACCGGTATCCGTGTCCGGTCAGCGGTTTTTCGCGGATCATCTCCCAGGTGCATCGGCCGATGAGCAGCCGTCCGTCGGCCGACTCTTTTTTTATGAAATACAATCCGGCCGCGACGGAAACGGCCGTTGCTGCCAGTACGATTTTCTTCCAGGCCGTCGTGCGTCTAAGGAAGTCGCTGCGCCGCCTTACGGCGTACAGAAGACCGGTCGCTGCGACGGCCAGTATTCCGGTGCGGGAACCGGACAAGACGATCGCCCCGACGACGATTGCACAGACGACGCCGACCGCATACCGCATCCGGCGTCGGCCGGATAAGGCGAAATACAGGATGAAAGGGACGCTCAGCGCCAGCATCGAGGCGTAACCCGCCGGGTTATCGAAATTTCCGACTACCCGGAACGTTTTTCCGGCCGGCAGCAGCCCTGCGTACTGCGCGATGCCGTACAGGGCCAGGAGCAGTGCGGATGCCGCAACCGCTGCCGACAGCGGTTCGAACGACCGGTTCCGGACTACGCGGCCGGCCAGACAGTAGATCGGCAGGAACGCGGTGCACCGCATCAGGAAAGCTTCCGCGAATTGCCCGGCGGCGGCCCTGGACAGGCAGTACAGCACGAGCGCCGCCAGCAGGCAGTCCGGCAGCCCGATCCGGAACGTTTTCCCGGTTTCCGGGCGCCCCGCTCCGGTAAGAAAGAACGATAGGCCGCAGACGGATACGGCGGTATAAAGCCAGTACCATTTCGATTTCCACCCGGCATCCGTAAACAGATCGACGTAGCAAAATCCCATCCCGATCACGATGATAAAGGACAGGGTGAAGACTCCGTATTTTCGCGTCTTCGCCGGGTATTCTGAAATGCCGTGGCCGTTCATCCGGATTGCCGGTTAGATGTTAATAAGTGTAAAACAAGCGGAGCGATTCGGCGACCGCTCCGCTCGTCCGGGTTTTTGACAAGCGCATTAATTCTCTAACGATCCGATATACTTCGACTCGTCGAATCGGCCCGCTTCCGCGTCTTCGACGATTCGTTTGCACAGATCGGACAGTTTGAGGATGTTTCCTTCGGTCTTGCTGACGGTCAGCGTCCATACGTCGTCGCCGACGACACACCGGAATGTCGTTTCTTCGCCGTCGAGCACTTTCCCGGGCCGTCCCGTTCCCTTGAAATGATCGATCGAGGAGACGAATTTTTCGTGTAGCTTTTCGGCAAATGAATCGGTTACCGGGATGGATTCGGTTTCGACCTGGTAACGTTTGGGCCGCTCTTTCTCGCGTTCGGCAAGCATTGCTTGGTTGTGCTGCGCCAATCGTACGCTGGAATCTTCGGATATGTAGCGATTGGCGGAAGCGCGTTGCCATGGAAATTCTTCCCGAAGTTCGGTTTCTACTTCCTTCCAGTTGGAAATTCGTTTTACTTCAAGGGTATACGATCCGTCTGATGGCTTTTTTAGGATGCGAAAACCGTAGTTCGCTTCAGTCGAGGGGGAGACATAAAATTCGATTCCGGCGTTAATGTCTCCGAAAAAGAGTTTTTCGACTTCTGTTTTGCTGTCGAGATTGAAATACCCGTCCGGCTTTCCGTTCAAGCGGACGAGATCGCTGCTGTAATTGTTTTCGACTCTTTTCAGGAACCGAGTACTTTGCGAAAAAACGACGGTTCCCAGAAGGATTGAAAAAACGGTTGTCAAAATAGTCTTTTCCATACCGGATTTATATCTAATTTACCTGAAAATGATGGAAGGCTCCATCGTAATATATTGCTTGATCTAATCCTGTATATTGCCCGTCTGGATTTTCCAAATCTTTCCCGTTAGGCTCTGGCCCACTGGTATGAGTATGTCCAACAAAATCAATTTTTTTATTATCATAATAAAAATTGCCTTTACCATCATACCCTAAGCTGGGAATAGTAGCTTGTGTTGGAGTGAAATTTTCGTCGTCATGAATTATTGTAGCAGAACCGTCCTCAAACACGATTATAATCACTTCTGTATAATTGCTGTTTTGCATCCATTCGGCGAGATATCCTAAAACGGAATATTTGTTTTCAAAACCTTCCGTGTAGCTAGCTTTTGTTGTCGGTTGATTGATATCAATTCCTAATTCTAACAGCCTATTATTCACTTTTATTGAATTTTGAATACAGATTCGGAAATAATCGTATTTAGTGCTCTCTGATAAAGAAGAAAATAGAGGATGTTTTGTAAGTAGTGCTTCCTTTTTTTCTTTAAATATTCGGGACTTCTCTTCAATATGAACCGAAATAGGAAGACGCATAATTTTTTTCCCTGGCGTTTCCTCAACGAATTCGAGCTTTGAGAAATCGATTTTACTAATTTCGTCTTTGAAAATATTTAACGTTTGTTGAAAATCCGCTCCGGCTATGATGTACTCTTCCAATTCTGGTGAGTTCAATAAGGCGGGATCCAAATCGTCTTTTTCAGAATAATCGTAATCTTGTTTTTGACACCCTGGAAATGAAACGATACCGACAGTGCAAAGAGTAGCGAACAAACCGGACAATGCCGTCTTTACGAGTAAATGTTTTTTCATAACGATAAGTTTTAGGAAATAGTTAATTGATACAAAATTGCAATCGTGATGATCGAATAATTTCAAATATAAAAAAACTTTTAACGTAAAACAATGCCGTCTTGTTTTTTATGGCTTGAAATTGAAATCTTAACGGTTTTATTAAATGAAAATTTGCAATATGCCTGCGATCCTGGCAGCTTCTTAGATTGTCTTAGTTGCAGTCCTCCTGCCCGTAGTCTTCCAGCCGTCCGATATACTTCGATTCGTCGAATCGGCCCGCTTCCGCGTCTTCGACGATTCGTTTGCACAGGTCGGACAGTTCTCCGATTTCCCCCTGAGGGTTACGGTAGGCTAGTGTCCACAATTCGTCTCCGACGATACATCGGAAAATGATTTTATCGGGATCGAAAATCATGCCCGGAACTTTCTTTTCCATGTCCAAAACCTGTATGGCCGATGTGATCCTTGCATGTAATGTTTCTGCAAAAGCGGCGGAAACCGGAACGGTAAGCGTTTTGACCTTGTAGAGTTTGAGGCTCTCTTTTTCCCGTTCGATTAGTTTTATACGTGTTGCCTCCGCCATTCTGTGCTTTTCTTCTTCGGACATGCCCAGTGCTTTTTCGATGCTCATCGATCCGAGAGGGAATTTTTCGTCGATCTGGGATTCTGCTTCTTTGTAATTTGCAATGTATTTTATTTCAATTTTATACGAAGCATTCTGCCCGGTTTTCACGATGCGTAAACCATAAGCTCCTGCGAAAGGCGGGATCATTAGGTATTCCACTTGGGCGTTGAGGTCGCCGAAAAATAATTTTTCGAGGTATTGCTTGCCGGCGAGATTATACTCTTTTTTTGTTTTGTCGTCCGTCCGGATGAAGTTTTGTTCGATCGTTTTGGTGAAAACGACAGCTTCTACGGGCTTGGTTTGTTTAAGCTGTTGGGCAAACAATCCGGACAAGCCCAGGCAGGGAAAGACAATGGCTGTCAAAAATTTTTTCAACATGGAATTTTATTTACAGTAAAAAAAGTCGCCAAATGTACCGTTATAATAAATAGCCTGCTTCAGACCTTGTAAATCGTTGTTGGGATTTTTAAAATCATCTTTACTAGGCGTACTGCTGTTTTGGTGGGTATGTGCGACGAAATCAATTTCTTTGTTGTCGTAATAGTATGCGGAATAATCATCTGTATAACCCAGGCTAGGAATAACGGATTGAGTGGGTGTGAAAGAATCGTCATGAACTATGGTTGCCGAACCATCTTTAAATACGATTATTATTGCCTCATTGTAATCGGGATTTTCCATCCAATCTGCAAGATAAGACATATATCCGTCTGAATCATTAAAACTTTCTGTCCAACTTCCTTTTGTCGTTGGTTGACTGATATTGATTCCCAATTCAAGAAGTTTTCGATTTACGTATGTTGAATTTTTGAAACAGTTTTGAAAATATTCATATTTTTCTTTTTTTGTTAGAGATGCAAATTGAGGGTATTTTGCCAGTAACGATTGTTTTTTATTGTTCAATAATTGGCTTTTATTCTTGAAATTAAGAATGAATGGTAGTTGCATTACTTTGATGCCGTTGGATTTTTCAATAAATTTCATTTCCGAAAAATTGACTTTACTAATTGTTGCTTGCAAAGTATTCATCGTGTGTTGATATTCCACACCGGCAATAACAAATTCAGCTAATTCCGTCGAATTCAATAAGACAGGATCCAAATAATCTTCCTCTTCGATATAATCTTGTTTCTGACAACTTTGAGATAAAACCATGCAGGCTGCACAAAAGATGACAAATGATCTGGACAACATTGTCTTTACGAGTAAATGTTTTTTCATAACGATAAGTTTTAGGAAATAGTTAATGAAATACGAAATCGCAATCGTTATGATCGAATAATTTCAAATATAAGGAAACTTTAACGTAAAACAATGCCGTCTTGTTTTTTATGGCTTGAAATTGAAATCTTAGCTATTTCATTAAATGAAATGAATTAGTCAAGACTTAATCTGACAGTTACGCATAAAAAGAGTAGATTTGTAAC
>ERZ772812.741-NODE-741-length-26870-cov-9.162484_pt1 | contig 26870 bp, 18 predicted proteins | sample MGYA00511343_ERZ772812 | MGnify/ENA primary metagenome ERZ772812 (study PRJEB29015, sample SAMEA2737706) | human gut metagenome | biome: human gut; feature: human-associated habitat; material: faeces | place: China | collected 2012 ...
TGTGCCGCGGCACAGCTCCCTTTCTTATAAAAAATATCGATACCCTTTCAATTTATCGATATTCCCATTATATTTGTACATAAACAACAGACAAATAACCTCGGAAAAACAATCCGATTTCAAATTGCGATGGACACAATTATATCAAGTTGGCTCTTGTGGCTCATTATTGCGGCCATACTCATTATCATAGAACTGCTCACTTCCATGATAGCGACATTCTGTTTGGCAGCAGGTTGCCTAATAGCCATGGTATGCGCCCTGCTGAGCTGGGGCGTCGAAGCGCAGCTGATCGGAGCCATAATCGGCACTGTAATCGCATTTATACTCGTCCAAACAAAGCGAGGGAAGGGTAATATCTCGGTTCAATCCTTCATATCGTTATAAATACCAACGCACATTGAATACGAACTGTGACAAATCGAGAAGCGTAAAATTGCCTACACAAAAACGAATCGACAGTATCGATCTGTTCAAAGGAATCGCCATTCTGGGAATCGTGTGGAAACACACCTTTCATCCGCAATGGTGCGATCTCATTCACATAAGCGCGCTTTTCTTCATCTTATCGGGAATCTTTTTCAAAGACGAGCCATTCATTCCCTTTCTAAAAAAGAAAATCCGAACCATACTTATTCCGTTCCTTTTCTTTTACATACTTTCCTATCTCACCCGAATGGCCTTCTATTTCGGGCACTTTCGCACCCTACACGGATTCGCATGGGATAGCCTGCTGGAAATCTTTTCTATTTCCAATACACCCGACTACCTCACGGTGAACATACCTCTGTGGTTTCTCGTCGGCCTATTCGTCATGCAAATTATCTTTTGGTGCCTGAACAGAGTAATACCCCGTAATAAATACCGCAGCTGCTGGTTCTTGGTAATCTTAGCTGCCCTATACGCTGGTTACGGCACAATCGAGTCTTGGCACACACCGTTTATGTTCAATATCGCCATCGAGTGTCTCCCCTATTTTATTGCTGGAAACCTTTTCGGACTACAAATAGCCCGATTTCTTTCCAAGTCCTCTCTGAAATATCTCCTCGCCCCGACATGTTTTGCCCTGTTCATCGGGTTCCAATACTTGCCGATCGATATCTCTATCCTTGCCTTTATCAAAGCATTGACCATATTCTTGGCAATACTTTCCCTACTGTCTTGCTTCGAAAACAGCCGCTCGATAATATGGACGACAGTCCGATATTTCGGGAAATCATCGCTCTTTATCATGGGTACTCATGTACTCCTATTAGCCCCTATACAATCGATGGCAAGCGCCATCACCGGAAAACCGAACTTACTCACCGGGTTAATCTGCCTTGCGATTACTATGCTCCTCATATACGTTCTTATACCTTTCACCGAGAAATATATCCCGTGGGCTATCGGGAGACAACGACAAAAACAGGACACGAAATTATCTCAAACAACAAAATAGTATGAATAAACAAGTTTTAACAATTAGGGGGGGGGGTAAAACCAACCTCTTCAAAACGAATCGATTACATCGACCTTATTAAAGGAATCGCCATCATCGGTGTCGTATGGAGTCACACTGTACACCCGCAATGGTACAATGTAACCTACATAAATGCACTTTTTTTCTTTCTCTCCGGATTCTTTTTCAAGGAAGAACCATTCCCCGCTTTCCTAAAAAAGAAAGTCAAAACGCTCATTATCCCATTCACTTTCTTCTACCTCCTATCCTACCCGTTCCGAATCATTTTTAACCTTTGGGATTACCGTACGCTCAACAACTTCGACTGGGGGTGTATCTTCGATGTATTCGACATAACAAACAAAAGCGATTATCTATTTGTCAATGTTCCGCTTTGGTTCATATTTTGCTTGTTCGCCATGCAACTGATATACTGGTGCATGAACAAGATCACTCCGGAAAAATACCGGACAATCATATATCTCATATTGACCGCAGTAATCATGATCTGGAACGAGGAAATCAAATCTTACCCGACCATTTTCATGTTCAATAACGCAGTGCAATGGTTGCCCTATTTCATAATCGGCAACTTGTTCGGCCTGAAATTATCTCGCTTGATTCTCGACTACCAATCAAAATACATCATTGTACTGACAACCCTCGTCGCTTTCATCGGCTTACAAGCCATCGACTGTAATCTGCCTGCCTATTTTTTCCTAAAAGCCATCGTCTTGTTTCTTTGTTTCATGTCCGTCCTATCCTATTTCAACGACAACAAGAACCATATATGTGCGATTGTTCGTACCTTAGGAACATCTACCCTCTTTATCCTCTGCATACATATTCTCATACAAACTCCTTTCCAACGAGCCATCATGAAAATATTCGGGCATCGGGAAGTATTCACCGGATACATCGACGTCGCACTCACCCTGCTCGTCATATATCTCCTCATTCCCTTCGTGAATAAATATCTTCCCTGGGCGATCGGGAAAAAAAGATAAGGATAAAAAAGAACCGGGGCTAGAATTATCCAGCCCCGGTATCTATATAGACAAACTACTTTATGGCTTAGGTTGCAACAAACGATTATACTCCAAATCGTCATTTATAATTTCCATAGCCTTGACGAACGAGGGATTTCGAGGATTCATTACTCTGAAATAGGCAGCCGTGTCGAACATATCCCGGGCAATAAGAGCCTTTATCTGCAAAGCTATCAACCCTTTGGATTTCCGATACTGCTCCTCGTTATATTTCACCTTTTCGGTTTCTCCCATCTTCAACAATTCAGCGAGCATATCGTCCGTAACCGCAAATTCTTCGACAAACTGGTCCACCTTTTTATACTTATTCGTCAACTCTTTCCGATGGCTGTCGAGATAATTGACCGGATATTGATTCAATACCCCTTTCGCCAACAAATCCCGATGGAAATCGGTATAAATCGTCGTGTCTAACGGTATAAAAATATCGGGCATAATACCCCCGCCGCCATATACCGTACGTTTACTCTTCAAAGTTTGGAATTGCAACGAATCCGGGAAGTGAATGCTATCGGTATAAATAAGCTCTCCATGATTGAACCGGTCTAGCAATTCCCGCTCATATGCCTCGTGACCTTTGTCATAAGGCTTCTGTATACTCCTGCCGGAAGGCGTATAATATCGGGCGACAGTCAACCTTATCATCGATCCGTCGGGGAATGGTATGGGACGCTGAACCAAACCTTTTCCGAAGGTACGACGCCCTACGATTATACCCCGGTCCCAATCTTGAATCGCACCCGAAAGGATTTCACTTGCCGAAGCCGAGCTCTCATCGACCAGCAAAACTAATTTCCCCTTTTGGAACTGCCCCCGTTTCGAAGCGAAAGCATCGTCCCGTGGAGAACGACGACCCTCGGTATAAACGATCGACTGCCCGTCGTCCAAAAACTCGTCGGCCATAGCGATAGCACTGGTCAAGAATCCACCGCCGTTGCCTTGCAAGTCGACAATAAGATTCTTCATACCTTTCTTTTTCAACTCCTTAATGGCATCAGAAAATTCCTTGTCTGTCGTCACGGCAAAACGGCTCACCCGTATATAACCCGTTTCTTTATCGGCCATATAAGATGCATCGATACTGTAAATAGGTATTTTATCGCGTACGATTCTGAATTCGATAGGCTCCTTCACCCCTTTGCGCAATACGGTCACTCGCACCACCGTACCCGATTCCCCGCGTAGCCGTTTCATGATGTCGGTATTTTTCATCTTCACTCCGGCTATGGTTGTATCGTTTACAGCGATGATACGGTCACCCGCCAATATTCCCACCTTTTCCGAAGGTCCGCCAACGATAGTCTGTATCACATACAACGTATCTTTATTCATATTGAACTGGATACCCACTCCGCTGAAATTACCCTGTAAAGGCTCGTTCATCTCCCGGGTCTCCTCGGCTGTCGTGTAGGTCGAATGCGGATCGAGTTTATCGAGCATACCCCGAATGGCATCCTCCACCAACTTATTCTCGTCTACCTCATCGACATACAAATTCGTTATGGCGAAATCGGCCAAACTGAGTTTTCGCATTCCTTCGCTTTGGCCTTGCGACCACATGGCTCCCACCGCTATCACGGGTAGGAATATGATAAAAAATAGTCTTTTCATCTTCAACTTAAAATTATACTAATTTCAACCCTTTGGGAACAAATTCATCGACACTGTGACCGAACCTTAAAAGCTCCCGCACAATGGTAGAACTGATATGAGTCAATTCCGGCTCGGTAAACAAAATTATCGTCTCTACCCCCGATAATTTCCGGTTCACGTCGGCGATAGTCTTCTCATACTCGAAGTCATTCACCGACCGGATACCCCGCAGAATAAACCGGGCATTCCATTGCTTCGCAAGGTCGATGGTGAGGCTGTCGTACGAAACGACTCGAATCCGAGGATTATCCCGAAACAAATCCCTCAACATTTCCAACCGCTGTTCCACGGTGAAATAAGTGCGTTTCGAATCATTGATACCTATGGCTATGACCACTTCATCGAGCAATTCGAGCCCCCTGCTCACAATCGACATATGACCGAGAGTAAAAGGGTCGAATGTTCCCGGGAACACAGCTATCCTTTTAGACGAGATTGGTGTCATCTTCTATAACCAGATTTTGTATAATAAAGTTTTGCCTTTCCATGGTGTTCTTGCCCATATAAAATTCGAGCAAATCTTTCACCAAATCCTCCTTACGCAGCGATACCCGGTCGAGACGCATATCCGGTCCGATAAACTGACGGAACTCGTCGGGCGAAATCTCACCCAATCCTTTGAATCGTGTCACTTCGGGGTTTGCTCCGCACTTCTTGATAGCGGCGAGCCGTTCCTCGTCTGTATAGCAATAATGTGTTTCTTTTTTATTCCTCACGCGAAACAGCGGAGTCTGTAAAATATAAACATGCCCTTTCTTGATAAGGTCGGGGAAAAATTGCAAAAGAAAAGTAATCATCAGCAAGCGGATATGCATACCGTCCACATCGGCATCGGTTGCGATAATCACCTTATTATACCGGAGCCCCTCGATACCGTCCTCTATATTAAGGGCAGCTTGCAGCAAGTTGAACTCCTCGTTCTCATAAACGACCTTTTGGGTCAGTCCGTAAGTATTCAACGGCTTACCCCGCAAAGAGAAGACCGCTTGCGTTTCCACATTACGGATCTTGGTAATCGAACCGCTCGCCGAGTCCCCCTCGGTAATGAAAATACAGCTCTCGTCCTGCCGGTCGCCTTTGGTATCGTTGTAGTGTATGCGGCAATCACGCAACTTGCGGTTATTCAAATTCGCTTTCTTCGCACGCTCCCGTGCCAACTTCGTAACCCCCGCTATTGCTTTGCGTTCCTTTTCCGAAGCCAATATCTTTTTCAGCATCACATCGGCCACTTCGCCGTTTTTATGCAGATAATTATCCAATTCCTTTTTCAAGAAATCGCCGATGAACTTTGCGATAGTCGGTCCATCAGGTCCCACGTCTTTCGAACCGAGCTTGGTCTTGGTTTGCGACTCGAATACAGGTTCTTCCACCTTGATACTGATTGCCGCTACCATACCGTTACGAATATCGGTATATTCGAAATTCTTGGCATAAAACTCCTTAATCGTACGGGTAGCTGCCTCTCTGAAAGCAGTCAAGTGCGTTCCTCCCTGCGTCGTATGTTGCCCGTTCACAAACGAATAATATTCCTCGCCATATTGGTTGCTATGCGTGATAACCACCTCTATATCCGCTCCCGACAAATGAATGATAGGATATAAAGGTTCGGTCGTCATATATTCGTTCAACAAATCGACCAATCCATTACGGGAATGGAATTTACGTCCGTTCAACAAAATGGTCAGTCCCGTATTTAAGAACACATAGTTTTTAAGCAACGGCTCTATCAATTCCTCCCGGTAAGCATAATTTTTAAAAATCGTTCCATCGGGAGAAAACTGAACCAATGTACCGTTCGGCTCGTCGGTAGGCGTCAAACCGCTCTCCGAGACCACTTCTCCGCAAGCATAACTCACCGAGTTACTCATTCCGTCGCGATAAGACTGTATGAAAAAACTCGACGACAAAGCATTGACCGCCTTGATACCGACACCGTTCAGACCGACAGACTTTTTAAATGCCTTCGAATCGTACTTTCCGCCCGTATTCATCTTGGAAGAGACATCTTTCACTTTGTCGAGAGGTATACCCCGACCATAATCCCTCACCGAAACGACCTCACTCGAAATCTCCACGACAATCTGTTTGCCAAAGCCCATCATGTGCTCGTCGAGAGCATTGTCGAGAACCTCCTTCAACAATACATAAATGCCGTCATCGGCATGAGAACCGTCCCCCAACTTCCCGATATACATACCAGGGCGGCGACGGATATGCTCCTTCCAATCGAGCGTCTTAATAGCATCGGAGCCGTACTCGAACTCAGAATTTATATTCGTATTCTCTTCCATAAATATCTATCTCTCACCGCTGATTTTTCGTATAATGCAAAGATAAAGCAAGCCGGGAGTAGAAACAAGCGCACTTGGTTATACCGAGGCACAGCCCATTTTCGCATTATGCAAAGATAACGCTAAAAAAGAGTAAAAAAAAGAATAACTCCCTTTTTAAGAAACAAACAAAAACTATACAAAGTCTATTTTACATAAAACGCAAATATATTACAAGAAACAATCAACCTTGAAAAAGAGACCTTTATCTGGTTTTATTATATCAGATAACAATATTTAACAATAAAAGCGGTAACTTATTGAAAGTATACCGCTTAGATATCCATAAAATTTAGATTATTTTATATTATAAACCTCCGCATAATCATTTATATATTTACCTATTCTTTCTATCTGAACTTTAGTTATATTTTTGAAGATCATCGTTTTTTTTAAGCTATCCACACCATATTTACTCATAATATACCCCAAGGATGTTGTCATAAACATGGTAGGTATGGCTTCAACTCCTAACATATCTATTTGTACTGTATCTTTATCCTCAATAGCATTTTGAAGGATCATGCCAAATTCCGTACCTGCCTCAGGATAAGATTTTGCCGTTAAAATATTATTTAAAACTACCTGTTTCATATATTACCTCCTCTCAAAATGTAAACTCTTCATTTATCTCCAATTGTTCAAAACCTGCTATGGGAAGATCAAAATAAATTAACGAACCTTGTAAATAAAACGGTAAATCATACATTCTTGTTTCAAGGGAAGGTCCTTTTTTAGTACAAATTAACAAAGCTTTATTACTTACAATTCGCAATATCGATTTTTCAGAAAGTGCAGAAACTACTGTATCCAATCCAAATCCAGCATTGTGTGTATTACTCCTAGCACTTATTCCCTTCTTTAATGACCACAACAAAGCATCTTTATCATTATCTATATCTTTATATACATCTCTTATTGTTTTTGCAATGCCTCTTCCAAAATCACATATAGCTATATGTATTATCTTTTTAACCTCTTCATAATAGATATACGAAAATGCATTCCCCCCAGCTTTTGCATGATCAAAAACATTATAATATAGCTCTGCTAAACAAGTTTTCAACATATAGAAATCAACCTCAGGAAATTTATTGGAAAAAAAACGATGAATACTAAGCTCATACTCTTCGGCTTTCCCTTCGACAATTCTCCATAAATTCAATCGTGAAGAATTAGGAGAATCAATATGATCTAATTTTTCTCCATTCCAATAATTCTTAATACTTATATCATTTAAAATAAATTCTTTTAACTCTAAATTTTCTATAATAAGAAAAACAATATATCGCTTACTTCGAAGCAATTCAATAAAACACGAAAGTGTTACAATATGATATGGAAGGAACTTATGTATTACCACGTTTTTCCCTAACCTTATTTCAACATAACCATAACAACTTGAAGAATTCCTAAAACTACTGTTCCAAGAACAAATTTTTTCTATCCATTCTGTTTTATCGCAACTGGATAATACGCAACTATATTTAGCTATACTCATGTTACGCTTTCATTACAAATATTATATTCCACGTTGCCAAAGACAACAACTAAACAAATTCTTAAATATACTTTTATATCCTTCGTATCAAGTTGATACTACTCTACCAAAGCGAAATCGAGCTGTTTCCGCTCCAAGTTCGCCCGAGCTACCTTGATACGGATAGGATCGCCCAAGCGGTATATCCGGTGCTTGCGACGCCCCATCAGACAATAATTCTTCTCGTCGAACTCGTAATAGTCGTCTTCGAGGTCACGTATCGGCACAAGTCCCTCGCATTTATTCTCGTTGATTTCTACATACAAACCCCATTCGGTAATACCCGAAATAACGCCGTCGTACTCCTCGCCCAAACGTTCGCCCATAAACTCTACCTGTTTATACTTGATAGAAGCCCGCTCTGCATTGGCAGCAAGCTGCTCCATATCCGAAGCATGTTTACATTCGTCTTCGAGCGACTGAACATTCACGCTACGTCCACCCGCCATATAACGCTCCAATAATCGATGCACCATCAAGTCGGGATAACGACGTATGGGAGAAGTAAAGTGGGTATAATAGTCGAAAGACAACCCGTAGTGACCGATATTTACAGTCGTATAGACCGCCTTCGCCATGGCTCGTATAGCTATCGTCTCCACCAAATTTTCTTCCGGCTTTCCTTGTACGTTGGCCAACAAACTATTAATACCCTTCGAAAGGTCTGCTTTGCTACCCTCGGTCTTGATTTTATAACCGAATCGGGTGATAAAAGCGGCGAACGAAGCCATCTTGTCGGGATCGGGCAAGTCGTGTACCCGATAGACAAACGCTTTGGGCTTTTTCCCGTCTTTGGGTTTACCTATAAATTCTGCTACCGTGCGATTCGCCAGAAGCATAAACTCTTCGATCAGCTTGTTCGCCTCCTTAGATACCTTGAAATAAACCCCTATCGGCTTGCCACTTTCATCTATGTCGAACTTAACCTCATGACGGTCGAAATTGATAGAACCATTGTCAAAACGACGCTTCCGCAGCTTCTGCGCCAAATCGTTCAAAGCCAATATTTCCTCTTTATAATCCCCTTCTCCGGTCTCTATCACCTCTTGCGCCTCCTCATAAGCAAACCGGCGATTAGACCGAATCACCGTACGAGCGATATGCGACTTCTGGACCTCGGCATTACCGTTCAGCTCGAAAATACAAGAGAACGTAAGTTTATCCTCGTCGGGACGTAACGAACAGATTTCGTTGCACAATCGTTCGGGCAACATCGGCACGACACGATCCACCAGATAGACCGAGGTTCCCCGGCTTTCGGCCTCCTTGTCGATGATACTGCCGGGTTTTACATAATAACTCACATCGGCTATATGCACGCCAACCTCCCAATTTCCGTTCGATAATCGGCGGATAGAAAGGGCATCGTCGAAATCTTTGGCATCCTTCGGGTCTATGGTAAATGTCGTTACCTGTCTGAAATCTTCCCGTGCTGCAATCTCTTCGTCGGTTATCGCGTCAGGAATCTTATTAGCCGCTTTTTCCACTGCTTCGGGGTAACGATACGGCAATCCGAATTCCGCCAATATGGCATGTATTTCGGTATTGTTTTCTCCGGCAGGTCCCAATATATCCACGACCTCCCCATACGGATTGCGGGCCCGATCGGGCCATTCGGTGATACGCACGACGGCTTTATCTCCGGTTTTTCCGCCTTTAAGTGCCGTTTTCGGAATAAATATATCATTTGCCAACACCTTATTATCGGTCAGCAGGAATGCAAAATGTTTCTGTACCTCCAACGTTCCGACAAATATCTGGGGAGTCTTTTCGACAATCTCGACCACCTCGCCTTCGGCATCGTGCCCTCTGCGCTTGGCATAGACCAATACCCTCACCCGGTCACCGTCCATCGCATGCATGGCATTACGCTCGGCGATGAATATCGACTCATCGTCATCGGTAATCACATGATTTTTCCCATTGACACGCCGTTCGAACCGACCTATAACCTCCGTTCCCCGACTATTCGCCTTATATTTGCCCGGAGAAACTTCTATCAGAAAATTCTGCTCCGCCATGCCTTCGAGCAACTGGAATACCATCTGTTTTTGAGGTGTAGTAGTAGCTCCAACCCCATGTGCGACCTGTTTGTAATTAAACGCCCGCTTCCTGTCTTGGTTGAAGAATTCGACCACCGAGGCCAACATATCTTCTTTCTTGATTCTCTTTGAACCTTTCCTTTTTCCTTGTTTCATGATATAGGGGTTTTAACATTGTTCTTAATGATACGGAAAACGGAGTAAACGGTAAAAACATCGAACTTCTCCCGACGAATACCAAGCGTACCCTGCCCGCATTTTAGTATAACAAAGATAACGGAAATAAAGACAGAAACAAATTTTATTCATAAAGCTGTTTCAAATTTTTTCAACGATGTATTTGAAGCGGTTTATAAAAATTTTAATAATATAACAGATTAAAACGAACCCGTGACGACTCGTTTACACCATTAAAATTTTTTATAACTTTGTGCCCGTTTCGGGAATTACCGTTACACAAGTCGATACAAAAATTCCAAAGATTATGAAAATGAAAAAAATCCAATCTGTTTTTATCATTCTCTTAACCGTTTTCCACTTATCCGCCCAAATGAATCAAGGGAAATACGTCCCTTTCCATTTCAGTTTCATGCCTCCGCTGAGTTCCAATGGAATAAATGCATCGCAATACACCAACGGAGCCTCTTTCAGTATATTGGCAGGTATGTCTGCTAACGAAAGGAATTTTACATTTGCCTCGATCAGTAATGTCATAGCCAACGAAGCCCGGGGATTACAATTTGCCGGCATATCCAATTATATAGGCAAACAGGGACAAGGTGTCGCCTTCGCCGGAATCACCAATATTACCAAAGGAACTTACAAAGGTGTACAACTCGCCGGAATCACCAATTACTCGGCGGGAGAATCGAGAGGCATCGCTTTTGCCGGATTGAACAACGCCATAAATGGAAATTTCAAAGGTGTACAATTTGCCGGATTACTCAATACCTCGAAAGATATAACCGGCCTGCAATTCGCAGGGCTCCTTAATATCGCCGGGAAAGTCCGAGGAGTACAATTCGCCGGACTTCTTAATATCGCCGAAGAAAGCGATTGCCCCATTGGGCTCGTCAATATAGTCAAGCGCGGAGAGATGGGCATAGCCCTCACTTATGACATATTGGGTAACGGTATCGTCTCGTTCCGCTCAGGAGGGAAATACACATACGGTATTATCGGTTTCGGATATAACCACAAATTATCCGGCAACAACAAGACCGTTGCGGAAACTGGATACGGTGTATACATACCTTGTTACTCTTGGTTTCAGATAAACAATGAATTTAAAGTAACTTCCACGGCAACCTCCGATAAACCCTTTTTAAACGCAAGTTATTCCTTACTACCTTCGTTCAAAATAAAAAAGCACTATAACATATTCGGCGGAGCGAGTCTCAATTATTCGACAACCACCGAGATGGACAACCAAACGCTATTTCCGCAGAACAACTTGTGGAAAAAGCAAACCGACAATCGGCTGCGACAACTGTTCATCGGCTATCTGGTAGGCATTCAATACATCTTTTAGCAACCGGTCGCTACTCTTTCATCGATTAAATTAGCTCTAAACATCGATTTACCATACACGATGGTGTATGGTAAATCGATGTTCTCATGGAACGGAGACGGATTATCTCCTGAAAAAAATTTTTATCGTTACTTCGGTAAATTTAAATTCTGAAAACAATAAATTCGCTATTTTTGTATAAAACGAAAATAGATACGCCTCGGTACAATCAAACGGATTTGCTTCTACTTTCGGCTTGTACTATCTTTGCAAAACAAATAAAGTGAAATCCATGACTGCCCTACTCGACCTCAGGGAACATCTACCGATAACCAATCCCACGTGGATATTCTTTCTCGTGCTCTGCATCATTTTATTTGCCCCCGTATTGTTGAATAAACTGAAAATACCTCATCTCATCGGTATGATTCTGGCCGGTATTCTCATCGGTGAGCATGGATTCGATATCTTGGCCCGCGACAGCAGTTTCGAATTGTTCGGACAGGTGGGACTCTACTACATCATGTTCTTAGCCGGCTTGGAAATGAATATGGAAGACTTTCCGGCTATCCGGGGCAAAGCCATCGTATTTGGGATACTCGCCTTTATCATTCCTATCGTCTTGGGCTTTTTCAGCAACATACTCATCTTGAAATATGGTATTGTCTCTTCCATCTTGCTGGCGAGTATGTACGCCTCGCACACCCTCATTTCCTATCCCATCGTTACCCGATACGGAGTCTCCCGGCACAGATGCGTCAGTATAGCCGTAGGGGCCACTGCCATTACCGACAGTCTCACCCTACTGGTTCTCGCCATCGTCGGAAGCATGTACAGAACCGACAGTGTAGACAGTTGGTCTCGGTTGGAATTAATTCTTAAAGTCTCTCTGATGGGACTTTTCATCATCTACTCCTTCCCTCGCATCGGACGTTGGTTTTTACGGAAATACGAAGACGGTATCGTGCAATTCATCTTCATTCTGGCAATGGTTTTCCTCGCTGCCGGTTTAATGGAACTGGTCGGAATGGAAGGCATACTTGGAGCGTTCTTTGCGGGACTGGTACTGAACCGCCTCATTCCCCCGGTCTCTCCTTTAAGAAATTACCTCGAATTTGTCGGTAACGCCCTATTCATTCCCTATTTCCTCATCGGCGTAGGTATGCTAATCGATGTACGAGTATTTTTCGGCCATATAGAATCTATGAAAGTAGCCGCCGTAATGACCCTCATGGCCCTTAGTACCAAATGGATTGCAGCATGGACCACCCAGAAAATCTACGGCATGAAGAGAATCGAACGGCAACTGATGTTCGGACTAAGCAATGCTCAGGCAGCGGCAACTCTCGCTGCCGTTCTTGTAGGATACAACATCGTTTTACCGGACGGTAGCCGTCTGCTCAACGACGATGTCCTCAACGGTACGATCGTGCTTATTCTCATTACATGCATCATCAGTTCGATAACGACCGACATTGCTGCCCGAAAAATGGCTCTGAGCGAATTGCCGCCCGATGATACGCAATCGGGTACGGACAACGAAAAAATACTCATTTCATTCAGTAATCAGAAAAACGTTAAAAACCTTATCTATTTGGCCTTACTCGTCAGCAACCCTAAAAAGATACACGGGCTGGTCGGGTTACACGTAATGTATGATAATTGCAGTGAAACAGACCGCGAACAAGGGAAAAAACTTTTACTGCAAGCACAAGAAGTCGCGGCGAAAGCAGACGTAACGCTACAAACTCAAAACCGGTTAGCGACTAACTTATCAAACGGAATACTTCATGCTTCGAAAGAAAACGATGCCTCCGAGATTATCGTCGGACTACACATACGAGCCACACAAGACGAATCGTTCTTCGGCCCCGTACTGCTCAATCTACTGAACAAAATGGATCGTCAAATCATGATTCTCCATGCCGTCACGCCGATAAACAGAGTACACAACATTCATGTCGCTATCCCGGAAAATGCAGAATATGAAGCTGGATTTTACCGGTGGACAGAACGCATCGCCCGAATGGGAGAGAATACAGGCCGGCGAATTTTCTATCACGGTCACGCCAAAACCCTGTCTCTAATACAAGCCTATCTGCAACGCTATCATACCAGCGTATTATACGAAATGCAGGAAACCGACGGAGGCAACGAATTAAAGCGTCTATCAACAGAATTACAACCCGACGACCTCATGGTAATCATCATGGCCCGACACGGCTCTGTTTCTTTCCGGCCTTCGCTCGAACACGTCCCGCATCAAATCAATGCCTATTACACAGATAAAAATTTCATATTACTCTTCCCCGACAGCTATGCTCCTGCTTCTCCCGAACTTACGTTCGTAGAGCTACACGGCACACGAGGAACTTATGAAAAGAAAAAAGGCTGGCTCGATTTCCTGTGGAAAAAAGAAGAACAAAATTAAGAAGCTGTTTTAAATTTATTCCGAGACAGATTGAGACCTATGTTGAAGCAGATTGGAGTCCGAGATATGCAGTCAATAGCGGGCTATTGACAAAAATCAAGGGATTCAAGATGCGAGACAGGGGCTCAATATGGCCGGAACATACCTGCTTGAAATGATAATATTATTTCTCAATAAATTTATAAAACAGCTTCTAAGATTCAAGAAAAAAATCGAATTTCCCATGCCGCAACAGAAAGCGGGTTCGAAAATATTCACGAGAACAAAAAAGATACAACCGACCAGAGCGCAATCACGAATTCAGAGAATCGTAAGCAATCCGAATCCCATACCCAAATAAAGAAACATAGTTATCAACGACCAAGCGAAACGAGCTTTGACAAATGGCTCCTGCCTCTCTTTACAACGGGAAGGATAGCGCAATACTCCCGCCATAGGCAAAATAAACAAAATAGCTGTAACCCATTGCAACCACACAATGTCGTAATACAGTCCCAACAAAAATGTGCCGAAGACAAAAAATGCCGCCAGCTCCATATACCCTAAGCTATTCAACGCTTTCCGTTCCATAACGAATCCCTATCCATCGATAAACCGACAGGGAAAAACATTCCCCTATCGATACCATTTTCAAATCCTTCTATTTAAAACAGAGTCAGCCCGATTTCGTATCGGGCTGACCTATATCGCATCGAATTAAGCGTCGATATTGGCATAAGTCGCATTAGATTCTATAAACTCGCGACGCGGACCCACGTCCTCGCCCATCAACATCGAGAATACGCGATCGGCCTCGGCTGCATTGTCGATGGTCACCTGTTTGAGAATCCGGTTCTCGGGATCCATCGTCGTCTCCCACAACTGGTGCGGGTTCATCTCACCCAAACCTTTGTATCGTTGAGTCTCCATCAACTGTTCGTTTCCCTCGCAATATTTCAAACAGAACTGATCCTTTTGTTGATCGGTCCAGCAATATTCCTCGGTTTTACCCCGCTTACTCTTACATTTGTACAAAGGGGGCGTCGCCAAATAAACATACCCCTGTTCCAACAACGGACGCATACGACGGAAAAAGAATGTCAACAATAATGTGGCAATGTGCGCCCCGTCCACATCGGCATCGGTCATAATAATGATTTTATGATAGCGCAATTTCTCGATATTCGCCTCTTTCGAATCTTCTTCCGTCCCGATAGTCACACCCAAAGCCTTGAACATATTACTGATTTCCTGACTTTCGAAGACCTTGTGATCCATCGCTTTTTCCACATTCAATATCTTACCGCGCAACGGTAGAATAGCTTGGAACATACGGTCACGACCTTGTTTGGCAGAACCTCCTGCCGAATCCCCTTCGACAAGGAATATCTCGCAATCCTCAGGGTTACGCGAAGAACAATCCGCCAATTTACCGGGCAATCCGCCACCCGAAAGAGGAGACTTGCGTTGAACCATCTCACGTGCCTTGCGAGCTGCATGACGCGCTGTGGCGGCGATAATCACCTTCTCGACAATTGTTTTCGCCTGAGCCGGATGTTCTTCCAAATAATTTGCCAAAGCCTCGCTCACAGCCGTGTCCACAGCCCCGATAACCTCGCTGTTGCCCAATTTGGTTTTGGTCTGTCCCTCGAATTGTGGCTCCATCACTTTCACCGAAATAACGGCTGTAAGCCCCTCTCGGAAGTCATCGCTGCTGATTTCCACTTTCACTTTTTCAAGCATCTTGGAATCCTCGGCATACTTCTTCAAAGTACGGGTCAATCCCCGACGGAAACCCGTCAAGTGAGTTCCCCCCTCGATGGTATTGATATTGTTCACATACGAATAGACATTCTCGTTATACGTCGTGTTGTACGTCATAGCGACCTCCACAGGCACTCCCTGACGCTCGGTAGCGATATGAATCACATCATCGATAAGATGCTCCTTATTCGAGTCGATATAACGAACGAACTCCTTTAATCCCTCCTTTGAATAGAACACCTCTTTACGATACTCGCCGGCATCGTTAGTCGTCCGTTTATCCGTCAGCGAAAGGGTAATCCCCGCATTCAGATAAGCCAAATCGCGCAAACGATTCGCCAAAATATTATAGTCGTAAACCGTAACAGAAAAAATCGAATCGTCTGGACGGAAGATAATCGTCGTACCCGTCTCTTCGGTCTCTCCTATAATTTCCACATCGTGCAAAGGTTTCCCACAAGAATACTCTTGCATATAAATCTTTCCGTTCCTGCGAATCTCGGCACGTAAATAAGTCGAGAGAGCATTTACGCACGATACACCCACACCGTGCAAACCACCGGAAACTTTATAAGACCCCTTATCGAATTTACCACCGGCATGCAATACCGTCAAAACCACTTCAAGAGCCGATTTATGCTCTTTCTCGTGCATATCGACAGGAATACCGCGACCGTTATCGACAACCCTGATAGAATTATCTTCGTTGATATATACCTCGATATGAGTGGCATATCCGGCAAGAGCCTCGTCGATAGAGTTATCGACAACCTCATATACCAAATGATGCAACCCTTTTACACCGATATCGCCGATATACATGGCAGGGCGTTTACGAACGGCCTCTAAACCTTCGAGCACCTGAATACTATCGGCTGAATAACTTTTGTTTTCTGTTTCTTCTGACATATTATCCGAATCTTTTTTGTTTTTATGAGCTATCCCTGCGCTATTCTTATTAACAGAAAATCAACAGGAAACACTTAAAATCCGGCTCAAACGGCCGGCTTCCCACCAACAAACAAAAATACACAAAAAAGTTGGAATAGCGAAATAATCCGGGTGGAAATAATCACACCGACGTTTCTCTCAAATCATAGCCCCGACCAGACATTGTGAATCCAAACAGCAAATTCAAACATAAGGATAAAAACAAAAACCCATCTGACAGAAAGCACCTTATTCACAAAAAGATATAAATCATATACACTATGAACCTGAAAAATGACATCAATCAATAACAGGAAAGGAAATGAAAACAATAAATCCACTGGGGTGATTTTAAAAATTAACCCTCTCGCCCATCGCCCCCCCTATACCGTTATGCGACACAACAGGAGAATTAATATAAACAGACTGATGAGATGTCGTTTTCGCCCCCTCCTTCTCTACGTGCCACCTCCCCTATTGTATATTCCCATTAATCATTATAAATTTGAAAAAGAAAGACATCAGAGTATGACATAAGTCCGACTCCCATTTGGTCCACGAGACCGAGCCATATGTTCCGTCCCCATACTCTTTACATATGGCTGCGCCGTGCCCCGTAGCTTTACGGGGTGTTTTGCTATGCAAAATATAGGGGAGGTGTCACGTAGTGACGGAGGGATTGGAAAATACCGGCAGTAAAGGTGGCAGAAGTCAGGACTCCTCTCTCCCTCTGCTCATCACAGATGAGATAGGGGGAGTGTCCATAGGGCGAGGGGGTTGAAAAAATTATATAATCTTTGATTGGAAGGTTAGAAGTATAAAAGGACAATTCTCACTGATTTTTACTGTACCGAGGTAATTCCCATCAAAAAAAAAGACACCCCATGACAAAGATACCACATATCTAAACAAAAAAATGCGACAGATTTTTCTGTCGCATTCGTAGCCCATAGGAGAATCGAACTCCTCTTTCAAGAATGAAAATCTTGCGTCCTAGCCGATAGACGAATGGGCCCTTGATAAAAATGCGCCTTAGATATATAAAGTAAGGCGCCCTTTCCAAATGCGAGTGCAAATATAGAGCTGTTTTTTGAATTGACAAAATTTTTACCTAAAAATCTTTCATTTACCTTTCTATCGCATACAATCTGCACGGACTTTCCCGCTCGAACAGGAACTACTGCCCCTAAAAACTACTACGATCTACATTAGTAATTTTTATTATAGGCTCTACCCTATATTAAAAAACTACTTGTCGCTGTTACCCTGCATTATAATAGCCTCCGACCTCCCTTTTCGTTAGCAGCCAGCCCTATTCAATCCTGCGGGCATAGTCAATGCTGCCCCCGCTAATGTCGTTGTTTTAAGAAATCCACGACGACCGATTTCCGTTTTATTGACCTCTTTCATATCGATTATTTTTTCAACTCTTTTATAATCCGAGCAGGATTACCTGCGACAACTGTCATAGGCGGCACATCTTTGGTCACCACACTATTCGCCCCCACGATAGCCCCGTATCCTATTCTCACTCCGGGGAGAATCGTAGCATTGATTCCGACCCAAACTCTATCTTCAAGAACAACAGGGCGACCATAAGTCGCATCCCGATTTTCCGGGTCGGGATCATGGTTAATGGTAATAATATTCACTTTCGGCCCCAAAAAGACATTTTCACCGAGAGTAATACCCCCTCGCCCGAAAAACGTACAACACTGTTGAATAAAGCAACCCTTCCCTATTTTTATGTGTTTCCCATAATCCACATAAAACGGTGGCAACAAAGTAATAGATTCGTCCACTTCACACCCGAGAATTACACTCAATATCCGACGCACCTCATCGGGCGTATGATAACCGGTATTCAATTCGGTCGCCATTTTCATAGTATCCCAAATGGCATTTATCAATTCATCGTATCCCGGATCCGACGGGGAAACCATCTCTCCGTTCAGATCTCTTTCAAAAATAGTATGAGCATTCATAATAATCTGTTTTATATCCGTTACAAAGTTAAAAAGAAAGCCCCGTGGCAACTTTGCCACAGGGCTCAAAACTCTTTGTCATAAAGCTCGATTCTTCGAGATAACGGCTTTCACCGACTTCCCTTTTTAGTATTTTCAACGACCTGCTTAGCCCATTCGGTAGCCACCGCAACGCCTCCGTTGAGTAACTTGCCGTCGTTCCAAGTCACGTTTGGATAAAGTTTCCTGAGCTGTCTTACACTATGGGCTATCGAACTTCCTCCGGAAGTAGCGAACGGGATAACGGTTTTACCGGAAAAATCGTATTTTTCAAGAAACGTATTGACCGGACGCGGACACAAGTCCCACCAAATAGGATAGCCGAGAAATACGATATCGTAATCTTTCATATCGAGAGGCTCCCCACCCAGTTCGGGGCGAGAATCCTCGTCGGCCATTTCGACCGAACTCCGGCTCGACTTGTCATTCCAATCGAGATCGGCCGAAGTATAGACCTCGGCAGGAGTAATCCGGTAAAGCCGGCCATCGACCGCACCGGCAATAGATTCTGCCACCCTCCCGGTAGTTCCGGTACAAGAAAAATAGACCACAAGAATTTTCTTACTCACCGGTTCGGTGGTATCTGTCGCCTGTCGTTGAGTTTGTGACGAACAACTAAAACTGAGAATACTCATAAGTATCAATACTATCTGTTTCATACTATATTCATTTTGAAATAAACTACAAGCCGAGAAAAAGACAAACTTGTTCGAGCTATTTCGAGGCTCAGCGTTAATGACGGACAACGCCCGAATATTCCTCTTCGCTCACAGGTTCGAGCCACTCATTGCTCTTGTTTTCGCCGGGAGCCTCTATGGCGAGATGCGAAAACCAACTGTCAGGCGCAGCTCCGTGCCAATGCTTCACACCGGCCGAGATATAAACCGCATCGCCGGGGAGAAGTTCCACCGGTTCTTTTCCCCATTCCTGATAATAACCTCTGCCACCCACGCACACAAGTATTTGACCGCCGCCTTTGGTAGCCTTGTGTATGTGCCAATTATTACGGCAACCGGGCTCGAAAGTAACGTTCGAAATGGGAATACCTTCTGTCACGACAGGTGCGAGATAGCTTTGACCGATGAAATATTTGGCGTACGTATCGTTAGGTTTGCCGACAGGAAAAATAATGGATTGAGCATACGCATCGAGCGAACAGGCAGCAGTACTATCCGCACAGTCTACCCACACCTCTTTGGCCATACGAAATGCCGCCCATGCTTTGGGCCAACCAGCATAGAACGCAGCATGAGTAAGAATTTCAGCGATTTCAGTTTTGGTCACCCCGTTCTTCTTGGCCGATTCAAGATGATACTTGAACGAAGAATCTGTCAACCCCTGTGACATGAGAGCAACGACAGTCACGATAGAGCGGTCACGAAGCGAAAGCAAATCGTTACGACTCCATACCTCCCCAAAAAGAATATCGTCATTCAAATGCGCAAACTCGGGAGCGAACTCACCAAGCGCATCATGTCCGGCTGTCTGTCGGACTTTCTCTTGTGATTTTGTCATAATCGGAAATATTAAAATTGACAATAAAACCCATAAAACTACTTTTGTTTTCATACCCTATGATTTTAATTGAACACCACAAAATACCAGTTTTCCAACTCATCATTTAGAAATCATGTAATTGGAAAATCGGAAACAGACAGACATCAGTCTCCATCGATCATCGTCTATTTCCGCACGATGTACAAAGGTACGAAACAGATCTCGCAACGATTTTGCTATAAAGCTCAAATCTATTTGCCATAAAGCTCACCCTGCCACGATGGTGCGACCCCATAGGTCTCTTTATACACTTTGGAAAAATGCGACAGATTCTTAAAGCCTACATCGAAGCAAGCCTCCGTAACTTTCTTTTTCCCCGACCGAATTAAATCATGCGCCGCTTCAAGACGTCGTCTGATAATCCATTTCTGAGGCGTCAAATCGCTCACTTTGGCAAAATCCCGTTTAAAAGTAGCCAAACTACGCCCTGTATAACTGGCGATTTCTTTCATCGAGAGATCGCACATATAATTCTCGTTCAAGTAATCGAGAATATCGATTTTCCACGGTTCCACGAAATCGAATAACGATGCATACAGATTACGGTCGGTATTGAGCAAGACATACACACCTTCGATCATCTTCAATTTCAAAATCTTTTCCGAGGGTTTCTCCCCAGCATCGAAATACGGAATAACCGACTCGAACAAAGAGCGGATATCCGGTCTATTTTTCGGCAAGAGGAGCAAGCTCGCTTTCTCTCGTTTGGAGTCGATTGGAATCTGCTGCCGATCGAGTGTTTGGTAAAACTCCCTCAAAAAAGCCTTCGAAAATTTCAACACAATGGAACGATAAGGCTCACCCTTCCCGACCCTCTTTTGCAACCACATTCGGTTATCACGCCGCATAAAGGCACAATCTCCCGGATACAAAACGGTTTTCTTTCCACGTTCCTCGATCTCCAATCTACCGGAACACTGATAAATGAGCGTATGTTCCCGATTTTCATGAGCACACTCCCGATCATCGGCAAAATAACTCGCTATAAGCACATTCGAGCAATCGAATACATCTAACTGTTCCATATCATCAGCCTTTTATATGGACAAATATAATGCATTGTATCTGTACAATATTTGCTGTGAAGCTCAATTTTCACACTCCCGATACAACCACTGCTCCCGAATAAATAAAATCAATGCGCCGAACCAGTACCGGCCTTTGGATAAAACAACTATTTTTGTAGAAAAATTTACCGGGAGAATGCTCGAAAAAACATTAGGAATAGTACTGCACATCATTCCCTATAACGACAAAATATCGGTAGCCCATTTGTACACCGAACAATATGGCCGATCTTCCTATCTTATTCCACAAGGGGGCGGAAAAAAAGCTCGCATGTTTCGGTCCCTCTTCATGCCGTTCTCTATTTTGGAACTCGATATAGACTACCGGAACAGCCGGGAATTGCAAAAAATCATCGAAGCGCGCACGGTTTTACCTCTTCAAAACATCTATTCCGATCCGGTAAAAAACGCAGAAGCACTCTTTTTATCCGAAGTCCTCTGTCAAACCATAAAAGAACCCGAACCCAATCTCCCGCTTTTCGCCTTCATCGCCCGTTCCATTCAAGTCCTCAATATAATGGAAGAAGGTAAAGCCAATTTTCATCTCTGTTTCCTGCTGCAATTATGCAGTTTTCTCGGGTTCAGCCCCAACATGGAGACCTACCGGACCGGATATTTTTTCGACATGTTGAACGGAATTTTCTCCCCCTCGCGCCCCATTCACACCTACACACTCGATGCCCGCGAAGCCGAAGTTTTCGCCCGTCTCACCCGTATGGATTTCAATAATCTTCGCCACTTCAAATTCAATCGGGGAGAGAGAAACGCCATACTCGACCGAATCTTAACATACTACCGGCTACACCAACCCGACATTTCGGAACTCCGGTCTCCCGAAATATTACGAGCCATATTCGACTAATATGCTGCAAAGGTTGACTATTACAAAATTTTATACTACTTTTGTCGACCGAAATGCCCTTGTAGTTCAATGGATAGAACGGAAGTTTCCTAAACTTTAAATCCGAGTTCGATTCTCGGCGAGGGTACAAAAAAAGGAATCCGGATTCGGATTCCTTTTTTTGTATTTATACGCTTACCTTTATTTTGCAGCGGCTTCTTTGGCAGCCTTTTTAGCGATACCACGCCGTTGAATTTCGTAAGCAATCGGGGTAGCCACGAACAAGGTCGAGAACGTACCGATAATTACACCAAACAACATGGCGAATGCGAAACTGCGAACCGATTCAGCTCCCAACAAGAGAATACACAACAACACGATAATAGTACTTTGCCCCGTGTTGATCGTACGAGGTAACGTACTGTTCAACGCACTGTTGATCGACGTTATCAAATCACGTTTGGGATAGAGCGTTTTCTCTTCGCGGATACGGTCGAAGATTACCACCGTATCGTTCACAGAGTAACCGATAACCGTCAATACCGCAGCTACGAAATTCTGGTCTATTTCCATCGAGAAAGGCAGAACGCCATAGAGCAACGAATACAAGCCTACTACCGAGAAGGTGGTAAAGGCTACCGAAGCCAGCGTACCCACACTGAACGCAATGTTACGGAAACGGAGCAAGATATACAAAGCCATCGCAATCAACGAGAAGAAGACAGCCCAATATGCACCCACTTTAATATCGTCTGCAATAGTAGGACCTACCTTCTGGCGACTTTGAATCATGTTGTCGCTGAATTCCTCCAACGAAACACCGCCCAACAGACTTTGCATACCGTCATAAAGTTTCTTCTCTATCTCTTTGTCAACACCTTCGCCCGTATCCTCAATACGGTAGTTAGTAGAAATACGCACTTGATTATCGGTCGTAATGGTGATTACCGACAACGAACTTCCTTCGAACGAAGGTTCAAGCATATTCTCGATTTCAAGCGGACTTACCGGTTGTTCGAAGCGAACCACAAAATTGCGACCTCCCGAAAAATCGACACCTTGATTCATTCCACGCGTGAGGAACGAGATGACAAATACAGCAACGATAGCTAATATGCATATATAACCCGTCTTGCGCAAGCCCACGAAATTAATGTGAGTATCCGTGAGAAAATTACGCGAAATAGACGTAGTGAAAGCCATGTTATTGAATCGTCCGTGATTCAAACCAGCCTCGAAAATGAGACGGGTAATAAAGATGGCCGTGAAGAACGAGGTAGCGATACCGATAATCAAAGTCGTGGCAAAACCTAAGATAGGACCGGTTCCATAGATCAACAGGATTACACCCGTAATCATAGAAGTCAAGTTCGAGTCGAAGATCGCCGAGAAAGCATTCTTGTAACCATCGGCAACCGCCGACTTCATGCTCTTACCGGCACGCAACTCTTCTTTGGTACGCTCGAAGATAAGCACGTTGGCATCGACCGCCATCGCCAAAGACAACACGATACCAGCAATACCCGAAAGCGTAAGCACCGCCTGTAACGATGCCAAAATACCCATCGTGAAAAACAAGTTACATATAACACCGAAACTGGCGACAAGACCCGGAGTCCACCCGTACATTATGATCAGATAGGCCATCAACAACACCAAAGCCACCAAGAACGAAATCAAACCGTTTTGGATAGCCTCTTGTCCCAGCGAAGGACCGATGACGTCCTCTTGTACAATTGTCACGGCCGCAGCCATCTTACCCGACTTCAACACGTTGGCCAAGTCCTTAGCCTCTTCGGGAGAGAACCCTCCGGTAATTTCAGAGCTGCCGCCAGAGATGGCGCCATTCACATTGGGGAAAGAATATACCTGATTATCCAACACGATAGCAATCGCATTGCCGATATTGTCACGAGTAAGTTTTTCCCAAACTTTGGCTCCTTCGGCATTCATGGTCATGTTCACCACAGAGCCCCGTATCTTATCGAAGTCGTCACGAGCATCGATTATTACATCGCCACCCAAAGGAGCCTTGCCGCCTTTACCGGCTTTCAACGCAATAAGTTGATACATGGTTTCCTTTTCATCGATAGCTTTTACCGTCCAGCGGAGAATGAGGTCGCTTGGAAGAATATCGCGGGCGATTTTGCTTGCCAACATAGCATTTACCGCTGCCGTATCGCTCTTATTGACAATACCGATAACCGGAGATCCCCCGTAGCTTTGGGTATAATTCATCAACGAAAGCAACGGATTCTGTTTACGGATACGCTCCATAGTTTCGGCTTCCGATGCCTCCTGCTGTAATTTTTTCTTCAACGACGAAGCCGTGCTGTCAGCTGCAACGGCTGCCGTATCGGGCGTAGCCTCGGCAACGACCGGAGCTTCTTCCTCTGCCGGCTCTTGCGCAGCATTGGCCGCAGCGATAGCGTTATTTACGGCATCGAGTTTCGGAGCAAGTTGTTCCAGTTTATACGTCTCCCAAAATTCGAGGTTAGCGCTACCCTGCAACAATTTCCTCACACGCTCGGGTTCTTTGATACCCGGCAGCTCGACAAGAATAAGACCGTCCTTTTCCAATTTTTGAATATTGGGAGCGACCACACCGAAACGGTCGATACGAGTACGCAATACGTTGTACGAGTTATCCACCGCACTATTCAACTCGTTGCGAAGAATAGAAATCACCTCGTCGTTAGTCGATCTGGGGGTTATTTTATCTTTTAACTGGAAAGTGCTGAAAATAGCCGAAAGTCTCACATTCGGATCTATCTTTTTGTATTCGTTGTAGAACGAAACGATAAAGTCGTTGTTCCCGGCCTGAGCAGCCTGAGCGGCAGCGATAGCTGCGTTGAAGTTAGGGTCCGGGTTATTATTCGACAAAGATTTGAGCACGTCTGCCACAGAAATTTGCAGCGTTACGTTCATACCTCCTTTCAGGTCAAGACCCAAACCTATTTCCATTTCACGGCATTGCTGATACGTGTAATACCACCAATACACTTTTTCCGTAGAGATAGAGTCGATATAATGTTTATACTTAGCCTCATCGCCCGCAGCATACTCTTTCGCCTTATTATTGTAAATAGCGGTTACAACCGAAAACGAAAGATAGAACAAACAGATAAGTGTAAGCAAAACCGCAACGACTCTAATAAATCCTTTGTTTTGCATGTGACTATTACTTTATTTTTTGTTTAATGAATTTCGTATTTTTATCAAGGTGCAAAGATATATTATTTTTTCACAGAAGCCCAAAATTATTCGATTTATTTATTATTAGCGTTTTTTACACCGATAAAGCACAATCCCCCAAAGAAACATGAAAAAGAAAACGGTTATATCTTTTTCAAGATTTAATATTATTTTTGTACTTCGGTTATAATCCGAGGTTCACACCCCGATCGAAGTGCCGCATTTCCTATATTTCGACGTGACGGCAAATCGATTATTAACCCTATAAGTTATGCTCAATTATACGAATAAAACAGAAAGAGAGCCACAAGAGCGTAGTTCAAATATCGAACTTCTGAGAATACTTTCGATGTTCTTGGTTCTGATGATTCATTATATTCCTTCCCGAACACTGCCGACACACGACACATTGGCCCACGACACGCTCGGCACACTGTTCGATCTCGAATTGCGTAGTATCAGCTTCGTCTGTGTCAATTGTTTTATTCTCATCTCCGGGTACTTCGGTATCCGTTGGAAATTAAAATCTTTCTCCAACCTCCTTTTTCAAATATTGTTCTGGGCGATCGTATGCCCTGTTATCGTATTCGCCGCGACCGATTCCCTCAACATGACCGACCTATTCAAGACATTATATCACAACACATTCTCCCGCTGGTTTATCGAAGCGTACATCGGACTGTACATACTGGCCCCGATGATAAACCGCTTCATCGAAAAATCGACACATCGGGAGTTGGGTATATTCATTCTTACTTTTTATCTGTTCAGCACCTTGTTCGGCTACTTGGGAAAAGCCTATGACTTCAACAAAGGCATGAGCATCATCAGCCTCGTGGGGCTATATTTGATAGGAGCCTATCTCCGCCGGAAACAAGACAGCATATTCGATCTCTCGAAATACGTCTATTTAGGTGTTTACCTCGTTACCGGATTCATTATGGTAGCCATCGCCGCCCTCATCTTGAAAGCAGGATTCACGATTACCCCTTATAGCTACCTCAACCCCCTTATCGTTCTCGAATCCATAGCCCTGTTCTTGTTCTTCAAAAAACTAAATATCGGTAGCATAAAATGGATCAACTATATCGCAGTTTCCTCGTTCGCCGTATATTTAATCCATAACGACCTCTCCATTAAACCCCTATACTGCGCAGCATGCGACTATATCGAAGCGCATTACACCCCATCATTCCCGTATGCCTTGCTGTTTATGGTGGGAGTATTCATCGTATCGGTAATGGCAGATAAAGTCCGGCTGTTCATATACAAACATACGCTATTGAGACTATTGAAATAAAAAGATTATACCCTCTCCTCGCCTGTCGCGGGGTGTAGGAGAGAGCAAGCAAAAAGGAAGAAGGTTAGATAACTCCTACTTGCTGCACAAAAATGCCAAACTATAAAATAAACACATAGCGAAAAAGTAAATTTGGGCAAAGCGTAGCGAATTAGCTGATAGAGCGTTCGTTACGCTTTGTTTTTCTATGGGACAGAGCCAACGAAATACCACCTCG
>ERZ772812.752-NODE-752-length-26554-cov-9.930828_pt1 | contig 26554 bp, 20 predicted proteins | sample MGYA00511343_ERZ772812 | MGnify/ENA primary metagenome ERZ772812 (study PRJEB29015, sample SAMEA2737706) | human gut metagenome | biome: human gut; feature: human-associated habitat; material: faeces | place: China | collected 2012 ...
AAATGTAGATATGAGAGCTGCACCTAAAAATATGATAGTTGGCTTGTGTCATTTTGAGCCATGCCATGTTAGACCCGAATGAGGATGTTACCACCGCCGCGGTTGATAATGTCTTCGGTCTTGTACCAGTGGAAATGGTTCGGGGAATACTGCCCTTCCTTCATGTATAGCAGCTTTTCGGCATAGACCTTCGGATACTTGTCTTGCATGGCGCGGTTACCGTTGCGGATCGTAATGAGCGACATACCAACCTTGTCGAAATCGCCGAGGCCGTAATCGGTAATGTCCCAGCCGAGCATACAGTCGCGGACTTCATCGTATTCAGGCCCCTTGGTTTTCCATTCTTCCGGCGTGAAGTGGCAGAACGGCGGCAGGTAGCAATGCTCCCGTGCGCACATGACCTCCAGTTCTTTCAGTGCTTTATTGATTTCAGAACGCTTCATTGAGATTCTCCTTTATCGTTCGGATTTGTTTTTGGGATTACAACTTTAACTGGGTTTACGGCTGGTTACCAACAGGAATGCCTATGTGTTTTCTTATATTCTTTGCGTCAGCAATTATCGCAGATCAACCGCACTGCTTTTTCTTGATATCATGTCTGAGAATGCCGATCACGATGGAGGTCATCGCAATCAGTTCGTTGACCGCCGCAGAGTAGGCCCCATTCACAACGTTGTAGATCAGCCAGCACGGGCCAGAGAAAAATGAGATCAGGCGGATTTTCTTACTTGTTTTCATCCAAAGCGCCACGGTCGACAGGAGCGAGCCAATCATAGGCAAAATGCTGTACGCATTTTGCCATGTCGCAATGCCGGCAGCAAGCAGAAGCAGAATGAAAAGCGCGAGCCACCAGTTTGACTTTGCCCATTTCTTATCGATTGAAAAGAAAAGACTCCTGAAAAAATTGATGGAATCGAGGCATGCACCGGTCACGGCTCCGACGAGAAACAGTTGTGTACAGAACATCAAACTTGCCAACACCTGAAAGAGCATGACATTTTTTCTCTGTGAACACTGAAACGACAGGATCGAGCAGATAATTCCTATTATGCCGATCACCTCTGCAATCACTTTGACCATGATATGTGTCCTTTCCTCGTTACGGCTGCTTTTGCAGAAACACCATGCCGCCTGCCGGGATTTCGATTGTCGCCGCACATTTACCGGTCACACGGTCAAGCCACTGATCCTGAAACACCAGCTTGCCGCTGCTTTTCCCGAGATTTGAAATGCACAGATAGCACGCGTCGTTTACAAACATGCTTATATGGATATCATTTCCGGCCGGCGCGGTCAGAATCCTGCGGTCCTTCGCAATATCGATAAAGCACAAAGAATCCTCGCTGACCATTGGCTTATAGAGTTTCAGATATGTGAACCATTTTTCGCGCAGACGCTCATCATCCGGAATATCGGACCATTCGCTGTAAACAAACGGGCCATTCGGATGGTTGCGGTAATATTCTCTGATTTTTCTGAAATGCCGGCTCTCTGCGTCGTCGTGGTACACGACATTGGGTGCACAGCTGCGTTCGCCAGTGATCGGGCGTCCGTCCAATCGGAGCAGGAACTGCAAAAACGGCAATGCGCGCGAAAAATAAATATCTCCGTTTGTTTCGTTGGTGAATTTATAATCCGGGCAGGGGATGACGTAGGGGCTGTACTGCACTGTTCTGAGAAGCTCCTCGGATGTTTTGCAGCTTTCGCCGACCCACAGGTAGTCGTAGATTTTCTCGTTTGATACCGGAAGCTGCAGCTCTCCGATATGAAGTTTAACGATTCCATGGTATTCGTTTTTTACGACAGAATACATCCGCACCAGCAGATCTTCAATATACGGGTCATATTCCTCCATGCCATACGGATTGCCCTCTCCGTCCCGCCGGTCGTATCCCATATCGTTGAAGATCCCATCAAACGCATATTCATCCATCATGCGGTGCAGATTGTCGAACAGGTATTGATTCCATTCGGGAGAGGCGGCATTGCAGCACCTGTAGCGGTAATAATTTTGAACCAGCATCAGCTTTGGATCGGCGACAAACTTCTCGGTAAAATCCGGATCCCGTTCATCAAAGAAGCCGCTCGATAGATACGGCAGAACCTTGATGTGAAAGGAATGGCACAGGTCAATGAATTCCTTTAAGCCGTCTTTGTCGTGAGAAGAAAATTTATCTGCGCCCATAATCCGCATGGCGTCGTTCCATTCCTCATGGATCTGAATCAGACCGACGCCGTTTTCGGAGAGCTTCCGAATCAAATCGTGATCGTACGCGGTAGGGCGTATGGTCATTTTATTTGGGTACTCACCAAGATTGTATATCACCTGGCCGGGGATATAATCGTGTATGTGCATCCGCCTCAGGCATGATTTGACGACTGAATTTGCATATTTTACGTTTGCAATCCGTTTGCGATAATCCGTATTCGTGTAATTCATGACGTGTCCCTTTCTCTTTCAAATGTGTTTTCATGCGAAGCACTGCACATAGTTCTGGCACGGTCAAACTGAAACAGCCGATGCAGCCCTGCGGTCGATAAACCGCAGGGCTGCATTTCACAGATAGCGGGGAGTTACTTCACAAACTGCTGATGAAAGCGCGCGACGGCAACCGCGACCTCGGCACGGGTCGCATCTGCACCGGCGTTGAGTTTTCCGCTCGTCGGCAGCAGAAGATTCGTGGCAATCGCCCATTTCACAGCGCTCTGCGCATAGGCAGATACCTTTGTACTGTCAGTGTAGCCGCTCAGCGAGGCGGATGCACTGACATCAAAGCCCTTTGTCTTGCCTGCATAGCGATAGAGGATCGCAGCAAGCTGTTCGCGTGTGACAGAGTCTTCGGGGCCGAATTTTCCATTGGAATAGCCGCCGACGATTCCCTGCGCCGCCGCCCATTCAACGGCCTTGGAATACCATCTGCCGCTCGGAACATCGGAGAATTTTCCGCTATAAGAGACGGAAGGCTCACCTTCGATGCGGTACAGGATCGTGACCAGCATTGCGCGCGTCAGTGTATCGCGGGGAGAGAAACTGCTGGTGCCGGTTCCGTTCATCAGATTCTTCTGGTAAACATACTGAACCTCATCATAGAACCAGTCGCTGGACGAGACATCCTTAAATGTTTTGTTTTCAGAAGGACGGGTCACAGGAACCACGATGATCGGCTGATCCGGCTTGTCAATGGGTGCGTCGGAAGCAAGGCAATCCAGCGCAGCCTTGGCTTCGGCCAGAGCTGCATTGACCTCATCCACCGTGCTTGCCGCATTGATGGCTTTCGTCGCTTTTATGATCGCGTCAACTGCGGGTCTGGTGTTTGCACCGGTGAAGGTTTTGCCGTCGGCGTAGTCCTTCAGCGCCTCCTCTGCATTCTGCTTTGCTTCTGCAAGACGTTCTTCCTCCGAGGGTTCGCCGCCAGAGGCCAGCTTACGCAGCGCTTCTTTTGCCGTTGCCAGCGCGTCTGCTACATCGTCCAGAGTTTCCGCGGCATTGATCTCCGCAATGCCGTCATTCAGGATGCGCTCCGCTTCGGACTGCTTATCTGCGGGGAAGTCTTTGCTCTGCATGTATGCACGCAGTTCCTCGATTGCGTCCTGCTTCGCTTTGGCCAGCCTCTCAGCAGCGCCAGAGATACTCTCGATCTGATCGATCGCGGCCTTTGCCGCAGCCAGTGCTTTATCGACCGCTGCAACGCTCGTTGCGGCGTCGATCGCGGCATTGCCCTTCTTCTTTTCAGCCTTTACCAGATTCCAGTTTTCCAGCGTGTAGTCGCTGCGGACTGCATACTTGTCCAGCGCGTCCTTGGCAGCAGCTTTCGCAGCTGCCAATTCCTCTGCCGTGATCTGCTCATCGGTTTTGATCGCAGCCAGAAGATCGCAGCATTTTTTCGTCAACTTTTCAATGCTCTGCTCGGTATCAAATGTGTCAACCAGCTGCGCAAATGCGCTCTGCAGCTTTTGAACCTCCATTTTCTGTGCCTCACGGTAATCATCGGGATCGGCTGCATCGGACACGGTTTTCTTTGCGGCGGCAATTTGCGCACTCATTTCGGTTTTTGTCGCGGAAATCGGTTTCACTGCCTGGATAGCGCTGACTGCGGCGGCTGCTGCGGCGTCAGCCGATGCAGCATCGGAAGCCTGCTTTACCGCATTGATGCCATTCATTTTTGCCGTCTGTACCAGCGCCCAGTTCCAGTATGTATAAGCATTCTGGTCGAGCGCTGCAACTGCTGCGTCGAGGGAATCAAGCGCTGCATTTTTTGCGGTATCCAGCGCATTCGCCTCGCCGGGGATCTCAACAACAATGATATGATCGAACCAGAAATCGCCGGTTCCACTGACGGCGGGCTGTACGTTGATATACTCAGCGTTGGCGGCAGTGTAGATCGTGGCCGATATCGCAGTCCAGTCTGCCTGCGGCCCAGTCAGGATATTTCCCTTTTGTACGTCGTTGTAGATATCACCCCATGTAGGCGTCGCAAAGCATTCACCGAGATTCAGCCAGATTTTTGCCTCAGCAGAGGTCTCAGCAGAGGTTTTTGCCTGAAGCGTGATCTTGTAACTTGTATTGGGCTTTACAGCAGTGCGGAAATCTGTACCAAGCGATACCTCTGTAACGGCTGCGGTCCCAACATGATAGTGCATGGAATACGTACCGGAGTATGCGACTGTGTTGTCTCGCTCAATGGAGCAGCTCGATTCAACACCGCTCGGATAATAATGTGCGCGGGTCCATGTGCCCGCAAAATCCTTCTCAAAGCCGGGATTTGCAAGCATGGAGCGGAAAATTTCATCTGCGGCCTGCGGAACCGTGCGGGTTTCGCTCAGATTGATGTCGTCATAATACCATTCGCCCTTGCCCTCGGTGACAAGATCGACGCACAGAAGCGTTGCGTCTGCCTGCGAGGTGAAGGTCGCGGTCAGCACCTGCCAGCCGTTTGTCGAACCGGTGATCGTATTGCCGAACTGTGCATCCTTGTGATATTCCTGCCAGGAGCTGTTGCACTCACCGAGTGCGAAATATGTTTTTGCGGTTTCTGCGGTACCATCCGCAGCTTTGACCTTGATGGAAATCGTGTACTCGGTGTTGGGCTTGATGGAAACGCGATAATCTGTGCTGAAGAAGTAGCGGCCATTGCTGCCGTCACTGCTTAGATGCAGGGACTTTGCTCCTGCATAAGATTGTGAATCGTCGAGAGCGTGCGTTGTGTTATTGCCCCATTCAAGATGGCGTGTCCAGAATTCTGAGTAATTTTCCTCAAAGCTGTAATTCGGGAAGAGATAGACCGGATCATCTGCAGATGCTTCAACGGGCGACCATGTCGGATTCTGCATACCCGCGCCTGCAATCGTGCAGTCCGAACCGGATGCCAGTGCGAAATTGCCCTTATCGGGATTCACATACTTTACCGCGCCAGTCTGACCATTCTTGTCAAAGCCAAGACCGGAGATGGTTTCCGTCGTATTTCCGTCATATTTGTCCTCAAAATAACCGTCACCATACTTCGTGTCGGTTTCAGCGTCATTCTGCCAGACAGACCAATCGACCTTCTGCGCATAGCTGCAGCCGCTGGCACCCCAGTTTTCGATCACAGCCGGATAAACGGAGTTGCTTGCGGCGCTGTTGTCGTAGAAGTTGTGATCGAAGCTGTTATACAGGCAGTTAAGCAGCGGGAAATAGATGTGGTAGCTGGCGATCGTCGTTTCGTGCGGCTGCATCGGCCCAAAAAGGTTGTAAGCGACCGTGTTGTCGTGTGCGCGTTCTGTGACGTAGACGTCGCTCATTTTGTTGTGATAATAGGTGTTGTTCTTGACCGTAACATTGTAGCACTGGCTGAGAACCGTGCCGAGCGCGGTGTTCACGAACAGGTTGTTCTCCACCAGTCCGTCATGCACCGGCTCGTGGTTGAACTGCACGCCGGAGCCGCTGGGGATCTCGTGGAAATAGCAGCCGCGAACCGTGACATTGGAGGAACCCGTGGAAACATAGACGCCGTGGTCGAGCATGCTGCCGAGATCACGCGCGTAGCCGATATTCCAAATCTCGCAGCCCTCGATCAGAACGTTTGTGCTGCCAATAACCACGATGCCGTCATAAGCACTCGCGCCATGAACAAGCGAGGTCACGTCGTGCAGCTTCATGTTTACGATCTCAAAATGATCGCAGCCGTTGCGCAGATAAACTGCGTCCTGCGTGTAATTCCGGAATTCCAGACCCTCAATATGCCAGTAGGCGCAGCTGTCAAACAGCATGCCGATGGTAGCGTCGCCATACCATTCGCCATCAAAAACCGGCGTTTCACCTGGATAATTCAGAACTGTGAACCATTTATCGACTGTCCCCTTTTTTTGGGAGATTCCGCGCCCGGTTCCCGCAGAACGGTACAGGCCGCCGCGGACATAAAGCAGGTCGCCGGGGTTCATGGCGTTCATAGCCGCTTCCAGCGTGGCAAACGGCTCGGCATAGCTGCCGGGATTGGCGTCGCTGCCATTCGGCGCGACGTAGAGAATTCTGCCGTCTGCAGCGACGGGGGTGCGCGGAGCAGCGCTTGCTGCGGATGCAATCGGGAGTAAGCCAAGCAGCAGGCAGACAGTCAGCAATGCTGCGCCGAGCCTGGTGCAAAGCAATCTGGGCTTTTTCATGTGTAGTTCCTCCTCATTCTCATTCCGGGTGTACCCGGTTCGGTACAAGTATCATACGCGATAAATGCCGCCGGCGGCAATTAACCAATTTCCGCATTCGTCTGCATTTTTCTACGAATTGCATCTTTGCATGGACAAATACGCTGTAGCAGCATGGTGTGTAGAAAAATGCAGACCAAAGTGGAAAACCGTGAATTTACGCCGCAAAGCGCCGCATGCTATACTGATGCTGTCACAAGATATACGCAAGATATGATAGGAATAGGAGAAACGCATATGAAACTGAGCTTCCATGAGTATCTGGACAAAATGCGCGGCTGCTGGAATGGCAAGAACATCGGCGGCACGCTCGGCACGCCGTTTGAGGGTATGCGCGGTCTGTTCGACATTCAGTATTATTCGCAGCCGCTGGACAAGCCGCTTCCGAACGACGATCTGGATCTGCAGCTTGTATGGCTCAACGCGGTCGAGAAATACGGCCGGAACATCAACCGCGAGCTGCTGGGGGAATATTGGCTGTCCTTTATCTACCCGGACTGTGCGGAATATGGCGCGGGCAAGAATAATCTGCGGGCCGGACTTGTTCCGCCGCTGTCCGGCTATGTCGGCAATCATTATCGCAACAGCAATGGGTCCTGGATCCTGACAGAGATCTGGGCGTGCCTGTGCCCCGGCCATCCGGAGCTTGCGGTCAAGTACGCCTACGAGGATGCAATCATTGACCACAGCTATGAAGGCGTCTATGCGGCGGTCTTTCTTGCTGCGATTGAGAGTGCCGCTTTTATCATTTCGGACACAAACGCGCTCATTGACATTGGCCTTTCATATCTGCCGGAGGACAGCGCGATCCATAAGGCGGTCGCCTGTGCCAGAGCGTGCTATCAGAGCGGCCTGACCTGGCAGCAGGCGCGTAAAAAACTTCTGCAGGAGGTTCCCAGCAGCTTCAGCGTCCTGAAAACCGATCCGCGTGATATGGAGCCAGATGAGCCCGTCGGCCCGATCGGCTTTGATGCACCCGGACATATGGGTATCATCGTCATGGCGTGGCTGTACGGCGAGGGCGATTTCGACAAGTGCATTTCCATTGCCGCTTCCTGCGGTGAGGATGCAGACTGCACTGCAGGCTCCCTTGCGGCCATTCTCGGCATTGTCAGTGGGAATGGCGCGATCAGCGAAAAGTGGCTGAAGCCGCTCGGCGGTATGATCCTCACCAGCTGCATCAACCGCAGCGACGTGGATATTTCAATTCCCAATACGATCGACGAGTTGGTGCAGCGCGTTGCAATTCAGATGCAGCGCTTTATGAACCCGCAGGATTTGGCCTTCGACGATAATCTTGGGATCGAGGCAATTCTGGCGGATGAAAGCCGTCAGTGCTATGAACCGGAGCGCGTAGGCTGCTGGTACGCACGGGACTATCGACGCACCTTTACAAACCCGTTCCTGGTGAAGCACACTTCGCATCCGTTCGATGTGTATGTGGATTACCACGAAGCGCCGTATATTGCAGAGGACGTCACGAAGAAATTCACGCTGACCTTTGAAAACAATCTGCTGCGTCAGCAATGGCTCCATGCTGCGCTGCATCTGCCCGAGGGCTGGGAGATCTCTCCGGCGCGGTCGCTTGCAATCAATTTGGAGCAGGCGCACTGCAACGTGCCGCTGGCGCGTGTTACGATCGAGATCACGCCGCATAATCTGACGCAGTCGAGATATGATCTGATCCTGCAGGTCACTTCGGATGGACATCATACGCAGAGCCTGATTCCGATCGTGCTGCTGACAGGCGGCGATTATCAGATTTTCAGCGAGTAACACGACTTGAACGGCAGTGATACAGTCACTGCCGTTTAGATGCGTCAATGGAAAGGAGAACAAGTATGCAGACAATGCAGGCTTATCACAGTTGGGTGCAGGAAGAACTGAAGCGCTCCGTCGAATTCTGGAGCCAATATGGGATAGACCATGAAAACGGCGGTGTTTATACCTGCCTTGACAAAACCGGGAAAATTTACAGCACAGACAAAAGCGTATGGATGCAGGGACGCTGCGCATGGACATACGCATATCTGTGCACAAACTATGGAAAGCGCGAGGAATGGCTGGAGATCAGCCGGAGCTGCCTTGACTTTATGGAGGCGCACTGCATCAACCGCGACGCCGGGAACCGGATGTATTTCACTGTGACGGCTGACGGACATCCGCTGCGCCAGCGGCGCTACTGCTTCTCTGAGGCGTTTTATGCAATGGCAAACGCCGAGTATTATCACAATTCCGGAGAGCATATCCGCATCGAACGTGCGCGGGCTGCGTATGAGCTGATTTATCAGCTCAATCACCATCTGATCGAAGACCCGACCGAACTTGGCCCCAAAACAATCCCGCAGACGCGCACGGGCCGCGCTCTGGCCGATCCGATGATTTATCTGAATGTATCGGCAGTCATGCGCCGCTGTGATCCGGAAAAGCGCGCACTTTACGATGCACGCGCGCAGCAATGCGTAGAGGAGATCCTGCGCTATCATGTAAAACCGGAACTCAAGTGTACGCTGGAAACGGTCGGACCGGAAGGAGAGCTGCAAACAGATACGACGGCTGGCCGCGTTGTTAATCCCGGACATGATATCGAATGCAGCTGGTTCCTGATGGAGCAGGCGCAGATCACACAGGACGATACATTGTTTGCGCAGGCCGTTCAGATTTTTGATTACGCGATCCATGCCGGTTGGGATAAGGAATACGGCGGATTGCTCTATTTTATCGATTGTCTTGGCTGCCCGCCGGAAGCATATGAGCACGACATGAAGCTGTGGTGGCCGCATAATGAGATTCTCATTGCTTCGCTGATGATTTATCAGAAAACCGGGAAGCAGGAATACTGGGACTGGTTCTGCAAAACGGCAGATTACTGCCGCGAGCATTTCTGCGAGCCTGAGTTTGGAGAGTGGTACGGCTATCTGCGGCGCGACGGTCTGCCTACGCAGCCGCCGTGCAAGGGCAGCACGTTCAAAGGCCCGTTTCATGTGCCGCGCAGTCTGATGATTGCGGACCGGCTGCTGACCCAGCTGGAGCAGAGACAGTAAAATAAACTACCGGCCAGAGGATCGAGTCCTCTGGCCGGTAATTTTTATGCCATTGTCTTGAGCATCTGCTCTGTAATTTCGTAGCGGCAAGGTTCGTGCTGCATGAAATGCGTGCATTCTTCGACCACATATTCGCCCATGCGGGCGATCTCATCGCCGAAGGAACCGGCGATGTGCGGCGTCAGAAATACGTTTTCCATCGTGTAAAGCAGACTTCCGGCCTCTGGCGGTTCTGGCATCGTAACGTCCAGAATTGCCGTCAGATCGGGGCGCTCGTGCAGTACGCGGATCAGATCCTGTTCGACGACCTGTGCGCCGCGGCCGGTATTCAAAAAAGTTGCATTCCGGCGCATCCTGGAGAAAAGTGCGTAATTCAGCATCCCAACTGTTTCCGGAAGATCCGCGATATGATTGGAAACGACCTGACAGGTCGAAAACAGCTCCTCCAGCGGGAGTTTCCGCACACCAAGCGACGCTGCGGCTTCGTCAGAGAGAAACGGGTCATAGACGCACAGATCCAGCCGGTGCTGCTTCAGCAGACCGATCAGCGACCGGCCAACCATGCCAGCGCCAAGAATACCGACCGACGTATCGAAGCTGCCGGGCATCTGCCAAAACCGTTCCAGCGCCCTGTGGCGTCCTTCAGGCGACCGACTGGCGCGCACGGCATAATGAAATCCCTTGTTTGCAAGCAGGATCTGCGCTGCGGCATACTCTGCGACAGGGATGGCGTTTGCCGCCCAGGCAGAAAAAACGTGCGCGCCTGCCGCCAGAAATTCCCGAGCAAAGTGCTGCACAGAGCCGGCCGCATAAAACACTGCGCGCAGCGCGGGAAAGCATTTCTGAAGCTCCTCGCGTGTAAAATGCGGCATATCCCATGTGGAGAAAATCAACTCCGTATCGCGGTACAAGTTCGGCTGTGCCAGAATTTCTTCCCTTGTCACGGGCACATCCGGAAGCTGCGTCCATGCGCCCAGCTGCGCACGCACGGATGCGGGAAACGCGCGTTTACACATGGCAGGATCACCGATCAAAATACTTTTCATCAAAAATACCGCCTTTCCCATCAGGCCTCACGGACAAGCGCACGGAGCGCTGCTGCATCCTGCGCCATCTGCTCAAACGAGTCGTCCTTCACGAATTCCAGCATCAGACTGCGCGTTTTGCCGTCCTGCCGGATGATATCGAGATATTCCTGCCATATGGATGCACCTTCGGCCAGTGGGAAACGGTTGTAGACGCTGTCCAGATAGAATACATGGACATGATACAGATATGGCTGGACTGTTCGGAGCGCGTGCAGATTCTCCGCCTGTGAAAGACGGGAGTTCGGCTGCCAGTACAGATGCAGATTATCCCGTGCGACGCTGCGGAGTGTCTGCACGGCAGAATCGCAGTTGTCTGTCAGCGTATTCGGATGATATTCATAGCAGATATCGATCCCAGCGGTTGAGGCCATGTCGCAGATCGCCTGTGTGCAGGAGATCACGCGCTGTACATACCCCGGGTCTGCCTGTGCTGAACCTCTGGTACCAGCCCAGATGCGGATGCACGGGGCACCGAGCGCCTTTGCACTTTCCAGCACCGGTGGAAACAGATCCGGTGTCTGTTCACCAGCCTCAAAATAAGAGCCGTAGGCCCAGACGGCAAGCCCGGCTTGCTCGGTAAGGTGCCGGATCTCGCGCGCACGCGAAACGTCGCCCGGCAAAACATGAACGTCCCCGCCCCACTCAATGCCTTCAAGACCGCATTGTTTGACTGTGGAAATGATTTCTTCCGGCGTTTTATCGCGGAACGTAACGGAAACCAGTCCGGTATTCAGCATGTTTCTTCCTCCATCATATGCTGCAGCATTTTGATCGCGCAGTCCGTAAGCATTGCACCTGCCTCCGGCTGCCACATGCTTCCTTCACACAACTGCACCGGATACACGTCTGTGTCAAACAATTCGGGCACAGGAATGTAACCGAAAAAGCCGTTTGACAATGTCGCAATCAAACAACGACCACCGCACGCATCCTTCAGCGTGTGCCCAAATTGATGGTACAACTCTCCCGGCATGATAAAAACGGGCAGATCGCCAATCAGAAACACCTGTACCGGAAGTTCACCCTCATACCAATGTGCAGCGGTTGCTTTTCTTTCATAGGCTACAAGCAGTTCGGCCTGCAGTGTACCGAGCATATTATGTCCATTGTCCGGCCCGCCTGCCACAATCTGTTCCGCTCTGCGCAGCGTTTCTGCGTCTGCCCGCCGGTAGCGGCAGCGAATGCGCTGTATTTGCGCCTGCACGCGGGCATATGCGACCGGCTGCGCTGCGCTGGCGATAACGTGCGCGGCCTCCGCTGCGAGTATGCAGCCAAGTTCACGGTAGTCCGTAGCATGGCCGGTCATAAAGTCCAGATGGTTGATGTCGCCGCTCGGCGCGGCCAGATACACAGAAACAAAATCCGCGCCGTATCGGGCTTTGAGACGGCGGGAAAGCTCTGAAGAAAAATCGCCGCTGTATTGTGTGCCGCCGATGCAGTCCTGATGACAGGCGAAGCCAATCAGCGCACCGAGCGGCTGTCCGTCTGCATTTGCGGCATATAGAACCGGGAGCTCTGGATCGTTTTCCGCATAATGCCGGACAATTTCGGATACCGGTACATCTGAGGGATTGGTACGAACGCTGCCGTCGGCCATCAGATAATCGCGGTTAAAGGACATACCATCGACACTTCCAACGCCAAAAGACAGTGTGCACGGCTGTATTTGCCGGAGAGCAAGCGCTGCGCAGTCAGCAGCGAGGCGGCAAAATTCCGTCATAAACGGTACGTCTTCCTCTGAACCGAGCGGTTCGCCTGCCGGGATGCCATAGTGCGTATGGGTCGCACAGACAGCGACATGCTCCGGCGCGAGGCCGGTCATGGCATGGATGTGCGCAGTGATCGCGTCGCGATTTTTGACCGGAAGTTCCACGGCGTCGATCTCAATCAGAACCGCGCTGGTTGTTCCATCACTTACAGCAAATGCCTTTGCGTAGAGACGGTCAAGCACGCCGGTGCTCGGCCGTTTCATAAAATAGCCGGGAATATCAGAGCCGAGCGGCGGCGTGATTTCTTTTTCATAAAACCCGCATTGCAGCATTCGCGCGTCTCCTTTCTCCGTAAAAAATGCGCTTCTGCGTCCGCAGATATCTGCAGACGCAGAAGCGGGGGGATTAAATATTGTAATTCGGGCGAACCGGCATGCCGGTCTTGGAGGACTTCACTGCCGCAAGACTTGCGATTACAGTTTTGGCGCCTTCCAGCGCTGTTGTACGGATCGGCTTGTCATTGACAATGCAGTCCAAGAACTCCAGCAATTCACCGGAGGTGTTGTGACTGCTGATGTTGACCGGGTACTGAACCGGAACAGTCTGAAGATCGTAGTCCTTGATATCCTGAAGGATCGTATCGCCGTTGCCCAGTCCTTCCTTGAAAACGCTCATATAGGGGCTGGTGTTGTCAGTGATGATTGTGCCCTTGCTTCCATAAAAGACGCTGCGCATCGTATAGCTGCGCTTGCAGCCAGTGGAAACAAATACCTTACCGATCACATTGTTCGGGAATTTCATGACCGCGATGGTGCAGTCATCTGTCGGGTAGTTGGGCAGCATTTTATGATTTGCGTAGGCGAAAACTTCTTCCGGATCGCCTGCAATCCAGCGAGCCAGATCGACTGCGTGGCAGCCGCCGCCAAGGAAGCCGTGGCGCAGCGGATCAAGACGCCATTCGACATCAATATGCGCATAATCGTGTGCATATTCGGTTTCCACAAAGAACAGCTCGCCGATCTCACCGCGCTCGATCAGGCTCTTTGCCGCGACAAAGCCGGGCGTGTAGCGGCAGATCTGCCCGACCATCATCTTGGTTTTTGCCTTTGCCGCTGCGTCAATCATTGCCTTGCAATCGTCGAGCGTCAGCGCCATCGGCTTTTCGCACAGGACGTGCTTGCCAGCCTCCAGTGCTGCAACCGAGATCTCACGGTGCGTCTGGTCGGGCGTGACGATAATGACCGCATCGACCGCAGGGTCTGCAAGCATTTGACGGTAATCTGTCGTTTTGCGGCTGATGTTATACTTCGCAGCTGTTTCATTCAGCAGCGCTTCATTGATATCGCAGATCATATAAAGCTCTGCGTTGGGATGGTCGATGACGGCCTTCATGTGCAGCTGCGCCATAACACTGCACGAGATGACGCCGATGTTCAGCTTCTTGTTCATGGTATTTCCTCCTGAGTCTGATCTGAAATGCCGGCAGACGGCTGCGCAGCGCGTCTGGGGGACGGCTTGTAGCATAGCACACGGCGTTTTCTGTGTAAATCAACGATATTCCACAGTCGCTCTCATTTTTCCACCAGTCTTACCAGATGGAGGCGATGACCTCGACATAGCGCTTCCCTTCTGCTCCTGTGTAGTACAGAACGCGGCCAGTATCCATCGCAGTGACGAAATCTTCCATCTGAGCCTCAAACATTCCGGGGTAGCCGCTGAAATCGACCGGATCATATTCGCCGCCGGTTGTCTTACAGACGCTCACAAATGGACGGATACAGATTGCTCCCTTCGTCAGATAAAGCGTGGTATATTCCTCCGGAATGCTTGGATAACCGCTGATGGAGACGCTCCCGGTCACGCCGCTTTGTGCGCGGAGAAAGAAGTGCGCACTGCCGTCAACGTCTGAGCCGGGATACTGGTAGGTACAGGCACCGGTAATCGACGCAACGCTGCTCCCCGTCAGATAGCAGAAGCGGTCAGGCGTATGGACGCCGAAATTGATGGAAACCCCGCCTCCGGCCAGCTTCTTTGTCATAAACCATGCCGGACGCTCCGGCGTAAAATATTCGCCGGTTGAATGATCGTCAATCATGACCAGTTCACCCAACTCACCGGATTCGATGATCGCGCGTGTCGCGCGATTCTCCGGACGGTAGCGCTGAACATGGCCAATCTGAAGCAGAACATGATGACGCTCACATGTCTGTATGATCCGCTCGCATGACTCCGGTGATACAGACATTGGTTTCTCCAATAGAATGTGTACGCCATGTTCGGCACAGTCAATGGCGCATGGCTCATGCAGACCATGCGGCAGATTGATGATCACGGCATCCAGATGTTCGTTTTCCAGCATTTGATGATAGTCTGTGTAGACGGCTGCACCAAAGGGCGCTGCTGCGGCCTCCGCACGCGGCCGGACGACATCCGCTACCGCGGCAAGGCGTGTGCGCGTGTGCGCGGCGATTGCCTCAAGATGACATCCGGCGATGATGCCGGTGCCAATCATACCGAAAGAATACATATGTTTTTCCCCTTATGACTGTTCATCCTCCTGCGCCGGTGCGTGCGCAGCACGGTACTGGCCCGGCGTAACGCCTTCAAACTGCTTGAAGACGCGGAAGAAGGTGTTGATATTCTCAAAACCGACCCGCGCGGCGACGTCCTTAATGACGATATTCGGGTCAGCAAGCAACTCCTTTGCCGCCTGAATGCGCAGACGGTTGAGATAGTTGACAAAGGTAATGCCGGTTTGATCCTTGAAGTAGCGTGAAAAATACTTGGGAGAGTAGCCGACATAGGCGCTGACGTCGTCGAGCGAGATGCGGTTATGATAGTTTCTTGCGATGTAGTCCAGCGACCGCCGAAGAATATCGGACTCCTGCTGCTGACGCTCAAGGAGTGCGGCAGTCGCCTTTGTGCAGACGGAGCGGAAAAAGTCGCCGATTTCATCAAGATTATTGAGTGAGCTGAGTTCTGCGAACGGGTCTGCATCAAAGAGCGGGAAAAACGGGATGCTGCGCGCAGTCAGGATCTGCGCGATCAGGGAAAGAATCGAGGAAAACGACGTGATCAGATGCTCATAAGGAATGCCGTTTTCCGCGCTCTGCTCGATAAGTGCGACAATATAGCTCTTGGCAGCGTCTGCGTTGCCGCTGGTGATGTAATTTGTGATATAATTCTTGTTTTCGTCCGTAAGGAAGGAGGGATACTCTCCGGCAGACGGAAGGTGCATGCTCTGGATAAGCTGGCTCTGGCGGTTGAGCACACGGTAGCGCAGCGCATTTTTTGCGGATTGATACAGTCCTGGCAGTTCTTCAAGCCGGTTGACAAAGGATGTCGTCACAAAAATCAGCCGCAGCTGGTCATTTTCAATATCGGCTAGATGCAGGATCTGCGTAAGCTCCCTGTGCAGTGCAGTAAGGTTCAATTCATCCATATTGACGATGAACGCAAATGTGCGGGGCAAGCACTCCATATATTCGATCTTCTGCTCGAAGGGATACGTCCACGCAGCTGTCAGCTTGCAGATGCCATCCTGCATGTGCGCCAACTCCACCGGCGTGTAGTCCAGATATGCGCGCTTGTAGAAATCGAACGATAAAAGCACGAGCGTATAGTACTTGTGTGGAAACTGCGCACCCAATTCAGCGAGTTGATAGGACAGCAGAGCCTCATCCTGCGACCGACCACGCAGAATGTCAAGGAGTAAATTGCTGCGCAGCTGTTCCTGCCCACTTTTCATGAGCGTAGAGAGTTTCTCGTTGGAGGCACGGATTTCGTTGATATTGGAACGGATGCTGCGGTAAACGGCGGTGCTTTCAATGGCAGCCGAGCGGGGATCGTCGATCGGAGGCTCGGAAAAGCTGTTTGCCAGACGGATGATGGGACGGCTGATGCGGCTGGAGAAAATTGCGGAGATCAGCACGATCAGCACCAGCAGGATCAAAATCAGCAGCAGAGTAAAGCTGCGGATCGGCTGCAGGCCGGAATAGTATTCGCTTGTCGGGATGACACTTATATACCGCAGACCGTAGGCACCGGAGAGGGACTGCACCTGATAATCGGTGTCTCCGATACGGCAGTTGTGAACCTCGCTGTCGTCAAACAGGGGCAGGCTGTCAGTCTGCGCAAAAGTCGAGCAAACTGGTGCGCCTGCGGCATCAAAAATGCAGATGTCGCCCTGGCGTTCCAGAAAGCGGTCGTCCAGCAGTGCTTCTGCCAGTGACGGCGACAGAACAAAGCCCATGACGCGGTTCGTGCCGTATGATTGCTCGGGAAAGTAGGTGTACAGCAGCAGGAGCGCGCGGCTGTCCTGCCGATTTTTCACAAGGCTGTATCGTGTATAATCCAGTGCGCCGATGAATGAAAATGCGCGGTTTTCGCACAGCGTACCGTAAAGTTCTTCAAAGGAGTAGCCGGGGAATCTGCAATACTTTGAAAAATAGATCTCCGCGTCAAAGCAGCCGATGTTTGAGGCAATGCGATTGGTGCCGGGATCGAGGACAAAAACCGCTTCAAGGTTTTCATTGGATGACAGTGCATTGGTCAGAAGCGTTGTTGCGTCCTTTGTAAACTTGTTTGACCGGAAGCTGCCGGTCAGCGTTTCCTTCACGGAGTAATCCAGCATCTGCATCCGCTGTGCGTTCAGAGCGGATTCAAGCTGCGTGGAAAGGCTTGTGAGATATGCGCTGTTCGTTCGCTCGGTCTGCGTGCGCACCAGATTCTCCGCCTGCCAGTTGAATGCAATGCACGCGATAGAAACCGGCAGAATGATGCAGCCGAACAGAATCAGAAACAGCCGGAAAAATAGATCGTGTTCGGAAACAAAGCCGCAGATGCGGCTCCAAAAGCGTTTCATAGAAAAACCTCAGCAGTATCTAAAAAATCTGTTTTTAAGTATAACCGCTGCCGCCATCTGCCGCAACTCTCATATTTCTACCGGGGGCAACCATTTTCCACTGGATCGCAGAAAGAATGGGACAGATGCTGCAAGGCGGTGGAAAAATGAATATTGCCGTAGAAAATGGAGAATTTACAAGTCGGCGTATCCCATGCTATGCTCAAAACGCGGTCAGGCCGGAGGGCCGGATCGGGAGCAAATGATTTCGGACACAAGAGGGAGATACGGTTTTGCAAGTGACCACAAAGAAACAGAATACTGCTGAGCGGCTTCCCGCCCGTCGAGGCAGCACATGGAGCTATGTGCGGCAGCACTGGATCCTGTACGTCATGCTCATACCAGGAATTATCATGTTCTTCCTGTTTATGTACAAGCCCATGGTCGGCTTGCTTATGGCATTTGAAAATTACAATTTCAAAAAGGGCATTTTCGGCAGCGAGTGGGTCGGCCTTGCAAACTTCAAGCGCTTCTTCCGTTATAAAAACTGTTGGCGGCTCATCCGCAATACGCTTTTGCTGAATGTATTCAATATGCTCTGGACGACGCCAATCAATATTATCTTCGCGCTGATGATCAACGAATTCCGCGAAAAGGGCGTGTTCCGCAAGAGTGCAACTACGATCGCGTATCTGCCGCACTTCTTATCCGGCGTCGTCGTCATTTCAATCTTTAATCAGTTCCTGATGCCGAGCGGCACCATCAATCAGATCATTGAAAAGCTCGGCGGAACGCCGCTGAAATTCCTGAGTGACCCGAAATACTTCCGCACGATCTACAACTTTATCTGTATCTGGCAGGAAACGGGCTGGGGCTCCGTTATCTATGTCGCTGCATTGGCCGGTATCGACTCCTCGCTCTATGAGGCAGCCAGAATGGACGGTGCGAATAAGCTCCAGCAGATCTGGCATGTTTCGCTGCCCGGAATTGCATCGACGATCTCGATCCAGTTCATCATGAACCTTGGCTATCTGCTTTCCGGCGGCACGGACCGCGTCATGCTGCTGTACAACGAAAAACTCTACCCCACAGCGGACATCATCGGCACCTATATCTACCGCGTGGGTCTTTTGAACACAAATTACAGCTATTCCGTTGCGGTCGGTCTGTTCCAGTCACTGATCGGGCTTATTCTTGTGCTGGTCACGAATAAGATTTCCAAAAAGCTGACGGAAACCAGTCTGATTTGAGGAAAGTACCATGAGAAAAACACACAGAATCCATAAAAAGATTGCGGGTGACAAGGTGTTCTGCGCCATCGTACTGACGCTTTTCTGCCTGATGATTATTTTCCCGTTTCTCAATGTCCTGGCGATCTCGCTCAGTTCGCGTCTGTCCGTCTCGCAGGGTAGGGTATGGCTCTGGCCGGTTGGCTTTAATCTTGAATCGTATAAGCGCGCGTTTGCGTATGACGGGTTCCTCCGCTCCTATTGGAACACGATCCGTTATACTTTCATGGATACGGTGCTTTCGCTGGCTATCACCATGCTGACGGCCTATCCGCTGTCCAAGTCTTATCTGCGTGGGAGAAAATTTTTCAACGTCTTTTTCGTCTTCACCATGCTGTTCAGCGGCGGCCTGATCGCCAGCTATATCAACATGACGAAAATGGGACTCAACGGCACGATCTGGGCCGTCCTGTTTCCCGCGGCGTGCAGCCCCTATACCATCATTTTAATGCGCACTTTTTTTGAGCAGATCCCCACGTCCATGGAGGAATCGGCATTCATTGACGGTGCAAACGACTTTCATGTATTTACAAAAATCACGATTCCGCTTTCCAAGCCAATCATCAGCACGGTGGTGTTGCTTTTCGCGGTCAACCGCTGGAATTCCTGGTTCAATGAGTTTATCTATCTGACAGACAAGAAGCTACACCCGCTGCAGCTGGTCATTCGCTCCATCGTTCTGACGGGTGAGTCGGAAGGCGCGCTGCAGGCTGGCGAAGTGGTGCTCGGTCAGTCACTCAAGTATGCGGTCGTCATTCTGGCGATGATCCCGATGCTGATTCTCTATCCACTGATCCAAAAATATCTGGTAAAGGGTATTATGCTTGGCGCGGTAAAGGGTTAAACGTGGAAGCACTTGACATTGTAATAGGCACGAAATGTGTTTATTATAGAACAATCTGAAACTAGAAAAAGGAGAACGAAAATGGCAAAGAAACTGATCGCACTTCTTCTGGCCGTCCTGATGCTTGCCGGTATGCTTGCCGGCTGCGCCAAGACCGCCGAGACCCCCGCACCCGCCGCCGAAGACCCGGCGGATACGTCCGACTCCAGCAGCACTACCGATACCCCCGCTCCCTCCTCCGACGCGGAACCGATCGAAATCAGCATCGCTTACGAGGAATCCACGCATCCCGTTGATACCGATACGTTTGCAGCCTGCAAGAAGCTGGAAGAAACGCTCGGCATCAAGATCAACTGGCTCAACTGGGGCGGCGAAGAAGCCACCTATAAGGAGAAGCTCAATCTGGCTATGGCCTCCGGCACTGCTCCCGATCTCTTCATGATCCACGGCGCGGACGAAGCCAAGCGCTATGTCAATCAGGATCTGCTGCTCTGCATCGAAGATTACTGGCAGGATTATCCCAATATCGCCAAGTACATCGATACCGAGAAGGTTCGTGAAGCCATTACTTATTCCGACAACGGCAAGATCTACACCACCGTCCGTCAGTATTCCACTCCGGTTTACTGGTTCGGCCTGCTGGCCCGCAAGGACATCATCAATGACCTTGGCTTTGAATACGACGGCACCATCGAAAGCCTGACCGACCTGATGCGCGCCATGAAGGAAGAGACCGGAAGCTACGTTTTCTCCGTCCGTAACGGCGTCGGCTCCCTTGTGACCAACTTTGCTTCCATCTTCGGCGCCTCTATGGGCGGTGTTGTGGGCTGGAACGCAAACGAAGGTAAGTATACGTTTGAAGGCAACGATGAGCATCTGTACAATGAGCTTGTCTGGCTCAATCAGCTTTATACTGAAGGGCTGATGGATCCCGAATACGCGCTGAACAGCACGGAAATGTGGGAAGAAAAGATGTCCACCGGCAAGGCTACTGTTACCTTCGATTATCTGACTCGCAGTGAGGACTTCACCAACGCTGTCCGCGGCGAGGATCCGAACGCCGCCTATGAGCTCGGCCCCATCGCCATGCCTGTTACCGCTGACGGCTTCAAGCCCAAGACCTACGCCTTCAGTTCCATCGACGTCAACTACCAGCTTGGCATCAACGCCGATACCAAGTATCCGGAGATCTGCATGCAGATTCTCAACTACATCTATTCCGACGAGTCCATCATCGACGCCAACTATGGCGAAGAGGGCGTGACCTTCGACTACGTTGACGGCGAGCCTGTTCTCAACGAGAATATCCCGACCGTTCTCAACAACTACCAGACCCCGGGCGACCCCATCGATATCGACGAGTATAAGGCTGCATGGCTCGGCATCTTCAATGTCGTCACCGATACCGATCTGTACGCTCTGACTTACTACGGTCCGTACAGCTACCCCGGCTACAAGCTGTACAGCGAGAACGAATGGCTGATGGATCTGGATCCCGTGATCCCCGCCAGCTACTTCACCACTGAGGAAGAAGCAGAGAAGTCCGACATTATGACTGCTTTGAGTGAATATTGCAACGCTCAGATTCAGGACTTTATTGAGGGTACCCGTCCTCTGACCGAGGAAGAATACGCCAAGTTCCAGGATGAATGCCTGAACGAGTACGGCGCAGCCCGCTGGTGCGAGATCATGAACACCGCATACGCTGCATGGAAGGGCTAACCGATAGCTTAACAAGACCTGAATAACAAGCAATGACAGGCGGAGGGAAACGGCAGCGGCCGCTTCTCTCCGCTCTGTCTTTGGAGGACAACATCATGAAGAAAGTTGCGATCGTCACCGGCTCCAGCCGCGGCATCGGCTATGCCATTGCGCGGCGGCTGGGCAGGGATGGGTTCCGCGTCGTTGTTTCAGCGACCGGACCGCAGGAAAAATATGAACAGGTGCTGGCAGGGCTGACTGCGGACGGTATCGAATGGCGCTATATCCGCTGCGATATCGCAGACCATGACAGCCGACTGCATCTGATCGAAGAAACGGTCCGACAGTTTGGCCGTATCGACGTGCTTGTCAATAACGCGGGCGTCGCGCCGAAGGTGCGCGCTGATCTGCTGGAGATGACGGAGGAGAGCTTCGACCGCGTGGTCGGTACAAACACAAAGGGCAACCTGTTTCTGACGCAGGCAGCGGCAAAGCAGATGCTCCGTCAGGAGCCCATCGGCAAAAAGCGCGGCACGATCATCAATATCTCCTCCTGCTCGGCGGAGGTATCCAGCGTCAGCCGGGGTGAATACTGTGTGTCCAAGGCAGGCGTCTCCATGCTGACGACGCTGTTTGCCGACCGGCTGGCCGGAGAAGGCATACTGGTCAATGAGATCCGTCCGGGCGTCATCGCCACGGACATGACCAGCACGGTTACCGGGAAATACGATAAGCTCATCGCGGACGGTGCGTTTCCCATCGCACGCTGGGGTACGCCTGAGGATATTGCAAACGCAGTTTCCGTGTTCGCGGGCGACGATTTTCTGTATACGACCGGCAGCTACCTCGACGTTGACGGCGGGTTCCACATCAAAAGACTGTGAGGCTGGTTATGCACGAGAAATTTCACTACAAAACACTGGACGAAATAAAACAGACCGCTGCCGCGCTCGGCGTATCGCTGCCGTTTGCGGCGGATACGCATGCTCTGGCCGAGTCGCTGCGCGTAGGCAAGCATGTTTTCCCGAACCGGCTCGGTATCGCGCCGATGGAGGGCGCGGACTCCCTGCCGGACGGCTCGCCGTCGGATTTTACTGCGCGCCGCTACCTGCGTGAAGCGAAAGGCGGCAGTGCGATCATCTGGTTTGAGGCGATCTCCATTGTCCCGGAGGGGCGTTCCTCCGCGACGCAGCTTTATCTGTGCCGCGAGAATCTTGACAGCTACAAGCGTCTGACGCAGGCCGTCAAGGAAGCGGGCCTTCAGGTGAACGGCTTCGCACCATATCTGGTCATGCAGGCCAACCACAGCGGCCGGTATTCCAACCCTGACAACAAGCCTGCTCCTATCATTGCCTACCGCCATCCGGAACTGGAGCAGTACCGCGCGGCGGACAACAGCTGCATCGTGACGGACGACTATCTCAAGGCGCTGGAGGAAAAATTCGGCGAGGCCGCGCTTCTTGCGCGCGAGGCCGGATTTGACGCTGTGGATATCAAGTCCTGTCACGGGTATCTGCTGGCAGAACTGACGTCTGCCTTTACGAGGCCGGGTGCATACGGCGGCGGCTATGAGAACCGGACGCGCCTGCTCAAAAATGCGATCCGCGCGGCAAAGGTCTATGAAACAGACGATTTTATGGTCACATCGCGCCTTGGTATTTACGACGGCTACGCATGGCCGTATGGCTTCGGCGTGAGCGAGGGCTCCGGACTGACGCCCGATCTGGCAGAACCGGTACGGCTGGTGCGTGAACTGCACGATGAGCTTGGCCTTTCCATGGTCGATCTGACCATGGGCAATCCCTATGCCACAACGCACGTCACGCGCCCGTTTGACGCCGGAAAATATCAGCCGGACGAGCACCCGTTTACCGGCCTTGCACGAATGATCCACGGAATCGGAGCAGTCAAGCAGGCTGTGCCGGAAATGACCGTCTGGGCCTCTGCCCCGACGTATCTGCGGCAGTTTTCCGATCTCTACACAGCAGGAGCTGTGGAAGCGGGCCTCTGCGACGGCATGCTCTTTGGCCGCATGGCGTTTGCCGATCCGGATTTCGCAAATGAAATCATAAAACAGGGACGTATCGACCCGAAGCATATCTGCCTGACGTGCGGGATGTGCGGCGATCTCATCCGCGCGCACAAGCCGACCGGCTGCGTGGTGCGCGATGCGGAAACCTTCCGCCCGTTTTATAAAGAGTTTCTGGAAATCAAGAAAACACAGCCCGCGAATTTCCGAGGCTGAGAGGATACGCGCATGGAACAGGAAGTTTTTCGCACAGATGGCCTTTGCGCGCAGCTCTACCGCTGCAATACTGCCATTGTCGGCAGCGGCGCAGCGGGCTATAACGCGGCAGACTGCTTCTGGCGTGCCGGTCAGCACGACATTCTGCTGCTGACCGAGAACCGGCTCTGCGGCACCAGCCGCAATACCGGCAGCGACAAGCAGACCTATTACAAGCTGACGCTCTCCGGCGGCGATGGAGACAGTGTGCGCGAAATGGCGCAGACGCTTTTTGACGGTCAGTGCGTTGACGGCGATACCGCGCTGTGCGAGGCGGCGCTCTCCGCGCCGTGCTTTTTGAGGCTGGCGGAGCTCGGCGTGGAATTTCCGCGCAGCCGCTACGGAGAGTACGTCGGCTACAAAACCGACCATGATCCGCGCCGCCGCGCGACTAGCGCCGGCCCCTATACCAGCAAACGAATGACGCAGATGCTGGAAGCTGCCGTATGCGCGGAGGGCGTTCCGATGCTGGACGGTATGCAGGTTATCCGTATTCTGACGGACGGCGAGCGGGTGCTCGGCCTTTTGTGCCTGAACCGCGCAGCGTGTTCGGAACAAACACGCTATGCGCTGATCCACTGCCGGAACGTCATCTGGGCAACCGGCGGGCCTGCCGGAATTTACGCGGACAGCGTCTATCCGGCCGGACACCACGGCTCGACCGGCATTGCGCTGGAGGCTGGCGCAATCGGCCAAAATCTGACCGAATGGCAGTATGGCCTCGCCTCGCTGCACCCGCGCTGGAACGTGTCGGGCACATATATGCAAGTGCTTCCGCGCATGATCTCCACAACGCCCGATCAAACGGACGAGCGTGAATTTCTGATGGACTTTTTCAAAACGCCTGCAGAGATGCTCAGCAAGCTGTTCCTGAAGGGCTATCAATGGCCGTTTGATGTAAAAAAGATCGAAGGCGGAAGCTCGATCATCGATGTTCTGGTCTATCTGGAGCGCTGCAAGGGCCGCCGCGTCTGGCTGGATTTCCGCCGCAATCCCTGCGGAGATGAAATTGATTTTTCACAGCTCGACGTGGAGGCACAGGAGTATCTGACGCGTGCAGGCGCATGCTTCGGCACGCCGATCGAACGGCTGCGGCACATGAACGCGCCCGCAGTGGAGTTTTACCGTGAGCATGGCGTTGATCTGGAAACGCAGCCGCTGGAGATCGCGCTTTGTGCGCAGCACAATAACGGCGGTCTTGCGGTAGACTGCTGGTGGCAGACGAATATCAAGGGCCTGTTCGCTGCGGGCGAGGCGGCCGGGACGCACGGCGTGTGCAGGCCCGGCGGCACGGCGCTGAACGCCGGGCAGGTGGGCAGCCGCCGCGCAGCGGAGTATATCAGCCGCCGCTGCACCGGCGCGCTGCCGGAGGGCGTTGATGCGGCTGCACGGGATGCGCTGACATGGGCAAACGACTTTTCTACGCAGATTCTGCGCGGCGAGAGCAATTTCAAGGCAATCAAGGCAGCAGCGCAGCTTCGTATGAGTCGCTGCGGCGGCGCGATCCGAAACAGTGCGGAGATTGCGCTGTGCTTGAAAGAAGCTGGTGAGGAACTGCGCACGCTGGACAATAACCTGCGTATTGCTTCGCCGGACGAGCTGCCCGCAGCGTATGGACTGCGCGATCTGCTTCTCGCGCAGCAGGCGTATCTTTCCGCTATGGCGGACTATGCTGTGCAGTACGGCAAAAGTCGCGGCAGCGCACTCTATACCGATCCGCAAGGCAGAAAGCCTTATGCACAGCTGCCGGACGCATTTACATTTACGCTGGACGACGGCAGCCGCCGCGGATTGGTGCAGCAGATTCAAAAAGACGGAGACGGCTGGCACTGCACATGGCGCACAGTGCGTCCAATCCCGCAGACGGACGACTTTTTTGAAAATGTCTGGCGCAGCTACCGCGAAACCGGCAATGTTGATTGAGAGGATATGGATATGAAAGATAGTTTAAATCGATTCCGGAGCACTGGTGTTGTGCCAGTAGTCGTTCTGGATGACGCAAAAGATGCCATTCCGACCGCGAGGGCGCTGCTTGCCGGCGGCGTGGACGTGATGGAAATCACGTTCCGCACGGCTGCAGCAGCGGATTCCATCAAGGCGGTCAGCGAAAACTGCCCGGAGATGTTCGTCGGCGCGGGCACGGTCGTGACGCTCGACCAGTGCAAAAAAGCGCTGGAATGCGGTGCGAAATTCATCGTTTCGCCGGGCTTTGACCCGGAGGTGGTCAGCTGGTGCGTGGAGCGGAACATTCCCATTACCCCCGGCTGCGTGACTCCAACGGAGATCATGGCGGCTATGAAACTCGGCCTGAACGTGGTGAAGTTCTTCCCGGCAGGTGTTTACGGCGGCCTGAAAGCGATGAAGGCGCTCTCTGCTCCGTTCGGCGGAATTAAATTCATCCCGACCGGCGGCGTGGACGCGAAGAACCTGAAAGAATATCTGGAAGCGCCGTTTGTCCACGCCGTCGGCGGAAGCTGGCTGTGCCCGAAAAAAGAGATTGCCGCAGGCAATTTTGACGCGGTGACGGCGCTGTGCCGCGAGGCAAGCGAGATCGTCAGGGAGGTGCGCGGATGAAGGTTTTAACGTTTGGTGAGATCATGCTCCGCCTGAAAGCGCCGGGGCATGAACGCTTTTTCCAGTCTCCGATGCTGGAAGCGACGTTTGGCGGCGGCGAGGCAAACGTAGCAGTAAGCCTTGCAAATTACGGCATGGACGCGGAATTCCTGACCGTCCTGCCGCAGAACGATATTGCCAATGCTTGCATCCGCGAACTGCGCTACTTCGGAGTAGACACGAAAAAAATCGTCCGCGGCGACGGACGGATGGGGATTTATTATCTCGAAGCTGGTGCGAACCAGCTTCCCAGCGAAGTCGTTTACGACCGGGCGTATTCGTCGATTGCGCTTGTATTCTGCGTTATAAAACATCAGCGCCCGGCTCTTTTCCAGAGCCGGGCGCCACAGCGCGTCAAAAAAGTCCGATCACGATCGATATCGTTCTGCTTCGTATGGGTGGACGACTCTGTCCGCCCGGCAGAGTGCAGCTGATTTTGCGAAAAGCTGCGGCACATACGC
>ERZ772812.774-NODE-774-length-26105-cov-5.386065_pt1 | contig 26105 bp, 18 predicted proteins | sample MGYA00511343_ERZ772812 | MGnify/ENA primary metagenome ERZ772812 (study PRJEB29015, sample SAMEA2737706) | human gut metagenome | biome: human gut; feature: human-associated habitat; material: faeces | place: China | collected 2012 ...
CCTTCTTGTAGGTGCCGGCCACAGGGTGCTGGAAGCGGGTGGGGTTGGTGGAGTTACCAGTGATGGACACATCTACCCCCTCGTGATGCATAATGGCCACGCCCTCGCGGACATCATCCGCACCGTAGCAGCGGACAGCAGCCCGCTCGCCCTCGGAGTATTTGTACTCCTTCACAATCTTCAGTTCGCCCGTGTAGTAATCGAACTGGGTCTGCACATAGGTGAAGCCGTTGATCCGGCTGATGATCTGAGCCGCGTCCTTGCCCAGGCCGTTGAGGATGACCCGCAGGGGCTCCTTCCGGGCGCGGTTGGCCGAACGGGCAATGCCGATGGCGCCCTCTGCTGCGGCAAAAGACTCGTGACCAGCCAGGAAAGCAAAGCACTTGGTCTCGTCCCGCAGGAGCATCGCGCCCAGGTTGCCATGGCCCAGGCCCACCTTCCGGTCTTCAGCCACGGATCCAGGGATGCAGAAGGCCTGCAGGCCAATGCCGATGGCCTCTGCTGCCTCGGCAGCAGTCTTCACGCCCTTCTTGATGGCGATGGCGGCGCCTACGGTATAGGCCCAAGCAGCATCCTCAAAGCAGATGGGCTGGATATTCTTGGTGATGGTATAAGGGTCAAAACCCTTCTCCTCGCAAATGGTCTTGCACTCTTCCACAGAGGAAATACCATACTGAGCGAGGACACCGTTTATTTTGTCGATTTTTCTTTCGTAACCTTCAAACAAAGCCATTGTGCTGTCCTCCTCTTATTCCTGACGGGGGTCAATATACTTTACGGCGTTATCAAACTGGCCGTAGTGGCCCTTGGCCTTTTCCAAAGCCTGGTTGGCGTCGTCACCCTTCTTGATGAAGTCCATCATCTTGCCCAGGTTTACAAACTCATAGCCGGTGATCAGGTCATCGCCGTTCAGGGCAACGCGGGTCACGTAGCCCTCGGCCATCTCCAGATAGCGGGGTCCCTTAGCCCGGGTGGCAAACATGGTGCCCACCTGGCTCCGCAGGCCCTTGCCCAAGTCCTCCAGGGAGGCGCCTACAGCCAAGCCGCCCTCGGAGAACGCAGACTGGCTGCGGCCGTAGACGATCTGAAGGAACAGCTCCCGCATAGCGGTGTTGATGGCATCACAGACCAAGTCCGTGTTCAGCGCCTCCAGAATGGTCTTACCGATGAGGATCTCTGCGGCCATGGCGGCAGAATGGGTCATGCCGGAGCAGCCCAGAGTCTCCACCAGGGCCTCCTCGATGACGCCCTCTTTGATATTCAGAGTCAGCTTGCAAGCGCCCTGCTGAGGAGCGCACCAGCCCACGCCGTGGGTGAAGCCACTAATATCCCGAATCTCCTTGGCCTGAACCCATTTGCCCTCTTCGGGAATGGGGGCAGGGCCGTGATATGCGCCCTTAGCCACGGAGCACATGTGTTGCACTTCTGCTGAGTAAATCATGGCAATATTCCTTTCTTTTCCAAGACCGGGCCCATACCCAGTCCATAGTAGAATCACTTCGGGGAATCCCACAATTCCCAAGGATATTATACCGTCCCAGGGGACAATTGTCAATCTGTCACAGAAGAATCTTCAGGAAACGTATGTGTCAAGTAGCCATTGGCAAGTTTTTTCCTGAGTAAGCTGACGCTCTTTTTAGAGCACTGCTTTACTAATCTGAAGAAAATGAGGGCAAAATACCTACGTTCTGGTCTTTTGTCATTTATTTCATTGAGAATTACTACCCTCTGAAATCGAAACACAGCTACGAGTTCTGGACAACGTCAAGATTAGCATAAACGGGAGTGGATGAAGAGACAGCAAAAATATCTCTATTTTAAACACAAATAATTTCGACTTCGTTAGACTTGACGAGCTAACACATAGGTGTTCTATGCCGATTTGCAAAGCAGCGAGGTGGCGTTTTCGGGAATAAGGCCTGGGGAATATCCAAAAAAACTTGACAAGTCTACTTGGCACATACCCTGCCTGGGCGGTATTTTCTTTTAGATTGACGAATCCTCCCGTTTCCGGTACAATAAAGACAAAAAAGAAAGTAACAGGAGGGTTGTCTGTGGATAAGAAAGCGTTGCGCTCTAAAATTCGGCGCCAAAAGGCGGCCATGACTCCGGCCCAGATTGAGGCTTGCAGCCGGGAGCTGACCCGGAAGGCCCTGGCCTCTCCCCTCTATGAAGCTGCCCAATCGGTCTATGGCTATTTGCCTTATAATCAAGAAGTACGTACCCTGGAGCTCCTCCAGGCCGCCTTGGACAGCGGCAAGGGGGTTGCCGTGCCCAAGGTGTTTGGAGACACCATGCGTTTCATCTGGCTCACCAGTCTGCAAGACGTCGCCCCCGGGTACTGCGGCATTCCGGAACCTCTGGCAGACAGTCCGGAGGCTGACGATCCCCACGCTCTGGTCCTGATGCCCGGGCTGGCCTTTGACCCGGCGGGCCACCGCGTCGGCTACGGCGGCGGCTTCTACGACAAATTCCTGGCGCAGGAGCCGGAGCATCCCACATTGGCCCTGTGCTACGGCTTTCAGCTCTTCCCCTGCCTGGAGACTGATCCCCACGATATTCCCGTGGACCAGGTCTTGTGGGCACAGGTACCGGAGGAATTGGTATGAAATACATTTGGCTTGTGTTATTTTTGGCCGCCGTGTTTGGCCTGTGCTTTTTTGCAGACCGATGCATTGGCAAGGTGCAGGCGCGGGCTCAAAGGCGGCCAGCTGTGCGGCTCCCTCTGCGCTATCCCCTGCTCTGCGTTCTCCTGTTGCTGGTCGCTCCGGTTTCCGCCTGGTATGGCGTCACACATGCAGCGCCTCTGTTTGTCGCCGGGGCCGTCCTGCTAGCAGGTATTTCCCTTTACGCTGCCTGGACCTACCACAGAACCGGAATTGATTACACCAGCGACTGCTTCACTTTTCGCGCAGGCAGCCAGCTGAAAACCTTTTCTTTCAGCCAAATCCAGGGGCAGCGGGTAGCCATCTCCCGCCGAACTGTCTGTCTGGTTCTGTGCACGGAGGAAGGAAATGTAGTCCTCTACAGCAACATGCAGGGCTTTTCAGCTTTCCTGGAAACCGCTTATACCAATTGGTGCCGTCAAAAAGGTCTGGATCCCCAGGCTCAGGACTGGCACAATCCCGCAGATCACCGCTGGTTTCCCGACCAGCCCGATGAAACACATTAGGAGGCCGCTATGCAACACATTCCCCAAGGAGAAACCCGGGAGCTGGAGCTGCTCCCCTTTGACGACGCCCTACGCCTGGCACAGGAGCCAGCGCCGGACTATGACGTGAGCCGCTGGCTCTATGTTCCCAAGGTCTACAGCGAATACCGGTACATATTGGGGACCCGAGGGAAAAAGCCCCTCATTTGTATGGGCATCAATCCCTCCACCGCCATCCCGGACCGGTTAGATAATACCCTCAAGTCCGTGGAGCGCATCGCCCTGGCCAATGGTTTTGATAGCTTCCTTATGTTCAACGTCTACGCCCAGCGGGCCACCGATCCAGATTCCATGGAGCGCCGCTGCAATGAAAGGCTGCACCAAGAAAACCTACGGGCCTTCCAATACCTTCTGTCCCTGAGCCCGCAGCCTGCCGTGTGGGCGGCCTGGGGAGCCATCATTGAAAAGCGGGATTACTTGGCCGTCTGTTTGTCCGATCAAATTGCCCTAGGTCAGAGGGCAGGCGCCCGGTGGTTCACTGCCGGTCCTATCTCCAAAAAGGGGCACCCCCATCATCCCCTTTACCTTCGGAAAGACGCGCCTTTGAATCCCTTTGACCCGGAGCTCTACTGCCAGAATATCCTAAAGGTCCCTGTCACAGCGAAATAGAGGCCCAAAATGCCAACCACGCCAGAAATGGAGCGCTGTCCTTTCCTGACGTGGTTGCTTTATGAGGTCCCAGCCACTGGAGGTCTGGACAGCGCTTCGCCATGCCCTGGGCATGCCGGCTTATTCTCCTCCCGGTCAGGCGATAGACAAATACCACCCCGCCCCAGCCAAGGGCAGGCGCCCTCCCGTCCCCGGCGGCAATCGTAGCAGCGCATAACTCAGCCCCGGCGGTGACACTCGCCCCGGCTCCCGGGAATGGCACTGTGGATAACCGGAGGCTTTGGGTCCTTGGCTTCCCAGGGAATGGTCTCCCGCTTTTCTTCGTCCTTCATACTTCACCCTCCTCGGTACGATACTACTCATAGGTTGCAGAAAACGGCGAAATTTATGCATGGAGATCCTATCATCCCCTTCCATTTCCTGGGAAATTCCAGTCGTGCCGTATAAAAGCCTCCAATTTGTTCCATACTAACAGGCAGAACGCCGCTTATGCGGCTTGGGAGGTATCATTATATGAAGGTAAAGGACGTGATGACCCCCCGGGTCATCCGGGTCGGCCCCGAAGAGCCAGCAGCCGTGGCCGCCAGAATGCTGGCCCGGTACAATGTGGGTGCGCTGCCAGTTTGCGACGAAAACGGGAAAATCTGCGGGATGATTACAGACCGGGACATCGTCCTCCGGTGTGTCGCCCCAGACCGGAACCCAGAAAAGGTGCCTGTACGCCACATTATGACCGGACGCGTAGTCACCGTTGGCGCAGACATGAGCTTGGCCGCCGCCGCTGAAAAAATGGCCAGGGAACAAGTCCGCCGCCTGCCGGTGGAGGACCGTGGCAAGCTCTGTGGCATGATCACCCTGGGAGATCTGGCCAACGCCCCGGAGTACGCCATGGAAGCCGCCGAGGCCTTTGGCCAGATTTGCTCCGGCATCAGCAACCGCTGACCTCTTTTCCCAATCGAGTAGGAGGCTAATTCTCCAGCCGACCTCTCACACCACCGTGCGTACCGTTCGGTATACGGCGGTTCAATCGCATAAGTGCAGAGACTCGTACCGGTCAAGGATGCTATAGTATCCCGCCTGTGCGAGTCTTTCTTTTGAGAGTGCCCTCTGTACATGACCATTCTTTGCCATGTGCCAGTAGGCTTTCCGGCAATTGCTTACAGCCCACGCCTGCCACTCTGGTATCCCCAATTGCATGAGGCTCTTTACTCTCGTCTTGGGTTTCTTCCATTGTTTCCAGAAGTTCTTCCCGGTGTTCTCTCAACCAGGGCAATGCCTGTTCCACCGTCATCCCATCAATTCCAGGCGCTCCCTTGTTGGCTTTGACCCGCTTGCAGGCTCTGTTCAGGTTCTCCCTGCTCAGGATCCTTTCAAGCAAATCCGCACCGCCCTGTTCCTTTCCTTCCTGACTGCCAACACTCTGCGCTCCCGCATACCCTTCGTGTTCCGCACTATCTCTTTGTGGGCAGCCCGCCTCTTTGCGGTATTTCCGTTCATCATGCTGACCTCCTTCTGTAACTTACTTGGGACTAACGATTGTTCGGTCATTCCCAGTTTTTTTCCGGTACTATGGCCTCTGCTGACTTCTTGCGGTTCGTTGTTACTGCGCATTTTTTCCCCAATGCGTCCGCAAGACCTCCCCGGGTACTCACACGTTCTTTCCCTCTTTACCTGCCGCATTTACCGAAAAGCGATTCCGTGTAGCGATTGGGCTTTGTTTTGCTATGCAAACTTACCCTCGCCTCCGGCCTTATATGCGATTTCTGTTCGTCAGACCAGAGCTTTGCCCATTCGGGGAACTTTCAGCCCCTATTCCGGCTTCCTTCAGATTCCGCCTCACGACGGGCACCCTTGCCTTTGGCTAACCCTTCCCACTACCGGGCGGATTCGGGACTTTCACCCTATAGAACGTGCGCTCACCGGGCGCACTAGACGACTCCGCGTCCTTTCCGAAGAAAGGGCGCGGAGCAGAGAAAATAAAATTAATATTTCAAAAGATAATCAGAGCACCGCTCCAAAATCTGGCGGATGGCCGCCAGATTGGTGCGGTATTTGAATCTAGCACCTGTGGAGCTGCCGACCAGCAGGAGCCTGGCATTGTTCAGGCTGTTTAGATCCCGTGATACCGTACCGGAGTTCAGATCCAAAGCCTGGGCCAGCTCATGGCCGCTCATGGGTTCATCCCGCATGAGCCGTAGCATCTGAATCCGAGCCGGATTGGCTATGAGCCGCAGGGCTTCCAGCTCTACCTCATTGGGGATGGTCTGGCTTTCGGGCTGCTCTCCAGCAGGATCGATATACACGCCCATGTGAAACCGGGTGCTGCGAAGCTGGTTATCATACCGGCCCGGCGAACAAACAGGGAAAAAAAACCGGAAAGCCAGTTCCATCCGCTCAATACGGGTGTCGGACAGACGAACCCGACTGAGAAAGAAGGAATCCGGCGAGTTCTCCCGGAAGGCGCGCTGCCAGTGCTCGGTGAGCTGGGGAATCTGACTGGTCCATGGCTCCAGAAGCGCGGGCAGAGTCTGAGTCACCGGGCTTAAGATTTCCAGCAGCCGGTTCAGGTGCAGGTCAAAGGCGGAAAGCACCTCCAAAAGCCGCATCCGATACCACTCCGGAATTGCCAGGCCTGCCAGCTCTTCAGCCAGAGACAGGTTCTTCTGACCGTCCTCACGAAAGTCCAGAGTAAACTCGTCAATGCCATCGATCTGGAAGCCGTCGCGCTGGCGTTGAGCCCAGCGCCGGGAAATGTCCTGGGCATAAGCCTGGGGCTCGGAGTGCTCGATGGCTAGATAGCTGTAAAGCATGGTGCAACCCAGGCAGGAGCCGCGGTCGCTGAGCCCTTCCAGGGGCACATCCTCGAAATAGAACCGAACCCGGGGATCCTCCGGATCCATACCGGAACAGGCCGATGCCTGGATGGAGCGGAGCCGGTCCTTGGGAATGCAGTACGGCCCTTCCCCGACCATGGCTCCCGCAGGAGTATGATTGACCAAACCATGCACCAGCTCTGCCGCTTCCAGCAGCCAGCAGGGGTGCTGATAGATAATCAGTTCCACAGGCATCACTCCTTGCTGATGATCTGGCCTCATTATAACAGTTTTTCTTTCCAAACGCAAGTCCTCTGGAACCCCGGCGGAGTACCTCCGCCGTTGGACGAAATGCAGATGAATTGCTCAGGGAGCATCACCAGGGTGTGGATCCGCATCAGAATGGCGGCCAGCTCGGTTCGCAGGGCCTGGGACTGGGGTTTCAGTTTCCCGTCGCTGCCCAGGATGATTCCCTGCTCCACAGCCCAAGCCATGGCCTGGCGGGCGTAGGGCTGGATATTCGCGCTGTCGGGGAAGCTGGACAGATCTGCTTCATTGCTTACATCCGCGCCCAGGTATGCTCCACTGAACCGGTAGATCATAGTTGCGGCTTCCTGGCGGGTGATGGCTCTGTTTGGAGCGAACAGTTCTTCCGTTACGCCCTTCACGATGCCGTTCTCGTAGGCCCAGTTTACAGCCTCGGTGTACCAGGTTCCTTCCTTCACGTCGGTGAACGGATTGGAGCCGGTGACCTGGGGAGAGCCAGCCATCCGGTAGAGCACCGTGGCCATGGCGGCCCGGGTGGTATCGCCGTTGGGATCGAAGGTGGTGGCGCTGGTGCCCCTCATGAAGCCGAAGCTCAGGACGTAGTCCACTGAGTCGTGATACCAGGTATCCTGCTTCAGGTCGGTGAAGCCCTTGGAGGGGCAGTCCGCCTGACGGCAGAAGATGGTGACGATTTGCTTTTCATCGGAGGCGTCGGGAATCTGCTCCTGCCAGAGAACCGTCACGTTGCTCACAAGGCCGGTCTTCCGGGTGAAGGTCAGCTCCGCTACAGGCGTTCCTGCCGGCAGGCTGGCGTCGTCTGCGTAGCCCAGAACCACAGTGCCATTGCTTTCCTTCCAGGCGAAAGCCTGGACGTTGAGGCCCTTCACACTCTGAAGCGCCAGAGCATCGGTGTCAAAGGTCAGGGTGAGTTTGCCGTTGGCGGCAGCCCGGTCAGAGGTGAGTTGGAGGGTCACGGTATCGGGGTCACTCTGAGGTTGGGCCTTCTGTTCAGAGGTAACGACGCTGTTCAGAGAGCCGCTGACCTCGTTCTGGGCGTTCTCAGCGGCGGTTTTGCCGGTAAAGCGCTCCAGGGTCTCCAGGGAGGTGTTCAGGCTGATGGGCAGGGACTGGAGAATTTCACTGCCGTTCTGGAAGGCACCCCGGCCATCCAGATCTTCTACCCGCTGGCACAAATCCAGATCGCCGTAGAGGGAGGAAATGCTGCGCACACCCGGCAGGTACCCCAGCTTACCCGAGGGGTAATTACCCCATGCATAGTCGGGACTGTTCAGGTCGATGTAGTACAGGGCGCCGCCATCGGTGCTGTCGGCCAGCACCAGGAAGTTGGTATCCGGGTCGTAGGCCATGGAATAGCTATGGGTATCCTCAAGCTTCAGGGTGGTGTAACCGCAGCCGGTGCCCATGAAGGTGTAGCAGGGATTGCCAAGCTCATCCACCGTATCTACCATAGCAAAGATGATATACAGACCGCCGTCCTTGCCCAGGGACAGGAACGTAAGCACTTCCTGACCCAAGTCGAACAAGCCTACAAAGGCCATGGTGGACAGGTTGTAGTTGGTGAAGGACACGTCATCGTCCAGGGCGCGGATGTCCAGATCCGGTTCGCCGTTTTCGTCTCTGGCGTTCATGACAATCCGCTGGTTGTTGGTCACATAGAAGGGAGCGCCAAAGGCATCAATGGTCTTGCCGCCGGTGCTGGTGGCCTGGCGGAAGGGCACGCTGGTCACGTCCAGAGGAGCGTCATCGGCGCTGACCTGACCCAGGGTCTTCTGGGCATAGCCCTTGGCCGGGTCTACCACATAGAAGCCCGCTCCGTCGGTCTCGAAATCGCTGTCGGTGCCGTAGAGCTTGCCCTGTGACATGCCGCCGGCGGTGAAGGAGGTGTCCGCGTCCGCCAGCTTGGTGGTGGCCAGGGAGTTCACATCGATGTCCACCCACTGGGCGGAGCCGTCCTCCAGGGTGATCTGGCCACTGACCCGGACTTCCGTATCCAGGCTGTCCAGGGCCTTCACGGTAATTTCCACGGAGGCGGAGGAGGTGGTGCCGTCGCTGCGCTTGTCCACAGAGGTTGCGGTGATGGTAGCTGTACCGGGGGCCACGCCGGTGACAATGCCGTTTTTGTCCACGGTGGCTACGGTCTCGTCACTGGAGCTCCAGACCACGCCTCCGGTGAAGGATACGGGCTTGACTTTCACGGAGAGCTGCAGCCGATCCGTGGCGTAAATGGTCGTGTCCTCAGACTTCATCTGCACCGTCACCTCGGTGAGCCGGTCATACCGGTACAGGCACACGGCAGTGCCGTCGGTCCGGCCCAGCTCCCGGGCGTAGGCGTAGACCGGGTCCAGCAAATAGAGTCTGCCCTCCTGCCCGGACTTGCCGGTGGACAGAACCAGGAGCTCTGTCTCCGGATCATAGACCATGGAGGCGAAGGCGGAGCCGTCTACCTTGGACACAGCGCCCAGGCTCAGGCCGGTATCGCCCACCAGGGTCATACGGGCCCCGTAGTCGTAGCCGCCGTTGATGGTGAACACCAGGCCATAGTAGAGCTTGCCGCTCTCGGTAAGTATATAGTAGTAGTTGGCTGGATTTTCGCTGTAAATGGAGTCATAGTAGTAGGTGCCGGTTTTTACATAGGCGATGGCCGCCGCAGGCTCGTCCAGGTATTGGGTCAGGTCGATGTTGTATTTCAGGGTTCCCGCTTCGGGTCTGACCATTTCCAGAATCGTGCCATTGTTACACAGGCCCATGACAAAGCCGAACACGTCGCCAAAGCTGCTCACGTCGGTCTTGGGCGCGGGAACCGCGTCGGACCAGAGCCGGCTGGACTCCATGGTGCCCAGATTGATCTCCTCCAGGGTGTCGGCGTCCATGGAGTAGATGTTGGTGCCGTCATGGTAGTACAGGGTATCGCCCAGGGCGGTGCCGCCCAGGATGGTTCTGCCGGAGCCGAAAGAGGAAGCGGCGCTCAGGTCATCGGTGGAGAACTCCGTCCACTGGCTTCCGGTCTCATTGCGCACCAGGGCGGAGAAGTGAATGTCTTCAGCCTTTTTCACCGTTACCGCACACACAGCCTCCAGATGAGGCTCGGCGTTGGTCACGGCCTGAATGGTGGCGCTGCCCTCGGCCAGGGCAGTGACCACACCGTCCTTTACCTGGGCCACGGAATTATTGCTGCTGCTCCAGGTGACGGACTTGTCCTCCAGGCCCCAGGGCATGACCTCGGCGGTCAGCTCCGTGGTGCAGCCCGGCAGGAGCTTCATTTCGGACCGGCTCAGGGTGATGCTCACTGCCTGGTCGGCGGCGCCCAGAGGCTTCTGGGCCGGGACGATATACAGACCGTTGAGCCGGGAGTAGGTAATGGAACCGCTGACGGCGGGGTTCGCCGTCTCGGATTCTCCGGCATAGGTGGTATTCACCCGGGTCGCCTTGCCGGTGGCGGTGTCCATGGTCCACAGATAGCGGTAGGTTTGGAAATAAGAGGTGTTGTAGCAGCTGGCCCAGTAGAGAACGTCCGCGTCATGATCCCAGGCCATAGTACCGGCCACGCCGGAGCAGTAGCGGTAGGCCGAATCTCCGTCGGTACCGGTGTAGCCGGCTTTCGTGTTGTTCACGGGAGCCAGATCCGTGATAGCGCCGTCCACAGCGTCGGAGGACTTCCAGGTGTACAGGAAGCTGGTGTCATAGCTGTTGGTGTAGTTCACAGCATAGAAGTTACCCTCGTCATCAATGGCCAGGGACGCCAGATTGCCTCGGGTCCCCAGGCTGCCGGAGATGTTGGGGTTGGTGAGGGTCAGGGTGTAGGCCAGGGTCAGCTTGCCGGTGACCAGGTCTACGGTGTACAGGTCGTTACTGCTGCCCAGGGCATACAGCTTGCCATCGGCATAGTTCATGGCCAGGTCGCAGATGGAATCGGTGACAGAGGCGTAGCTGCCCACCTTTTCGTAGTTTACCCAGTCGCCCTGCCCGGTGACATAGAGGTTGCCGTCATCGGCTGCAACAAAGACGCTGCCGTCAACGTACTCCGCCGCCAGAATGTTCAGCGCAGTGGTTTCCAGAGCCTCCAGGCCGTTAAAGTCGGTGGTGGATGCAAAGTAGAGCTCGTCAGAGCGGATTTGCACCCAGGTCTTGGCCGGGACAGGACCTGCGTCGGCGGCAAAGGCGTAGAGATTACCGGAATCGTCCGGCTCCTGGCCGCCGTAGTTCACTTCATAGTAGCTTTGGTTCTTGGCGCAGTCCTCGACTACAACGATGCAGGTTTCCCCAACGGTGATTCCGGTCAGGTCAACGACGGTGCTGACCGATGCGCCAGCCTGGGTTTGCTCCGGCTGGGCCTCCGCCAGAATCCGGGTACCGTTTTTGTTCAGAACGGCCACGGTGGACAGGTACTGGTTATCCCGGGCCGTCACCGTCAGAGCGCCGGTGGTCAGATCCTTGCTCAAGGTCTGAATCTCCGGAGCGGTGTCATCCAGGGTCAGGGTGGTGGATAGGCCCACACCCCAGCCCAGCTCACCGGAGTCCAGCAGCTCCAGAATCCGGTCTTTGTCCATAAACAGCTCGTCCGAATCATAGTACTCAGGGATACTGACCAGACTGACCGTAAACTGCTCGCCTTCCTCAATTCCCAGGTCAGAGGCAGCAAAGCCCAGATCCATTGTATTTTGCATGTTGGTCCAGTAGCCGGCGTTCGTATAGTAGAAGGCAGGGGACGCCTGGTTATAAACCTCGCTGGTCCAGAGAAGCTGGCCATCCGAATCGGTAACCAGGGCCATGACGGCCGAGGCATTGCGGATCAGGGTGAACACATACTGGTACAGCTCCGTCTGGCTGTTGATGGCGTTGCGCTCCGGGGCGCCGGTGTGCTCCACATACCAGTAGAGGGTGCTGCTGTAGGGATAAAGCACCGCCATGCCGTTGGTGTTGGTGATGCCCGTATGGGTGGCCCGGACCTCCTCACCGTTGTAGGCTTGGGAGAAGGTCACGTCCTCATACATGGAGGGATCGGACCAATTGCCATAGAAGCCAAGGACAGGGATGGAATGCTGCGTACCGGCCACTCCCTCTGGGGTGCCCAAACCGGAGACCAGAACATAGCCCTCCACATAAGCGCCGTTGGGATTGGACTCCTCCAGAGCCTCCTTCTGTGCTTGGGTGAGGGCCACTTCCACGCCAATCTTCACCTTCTGACCGGCCTCCACCGTAACCAGTCCGGTGCTGTACCGGGACAGGAACAGATGTACGTCATAGGTATTGACGGCGCCGTCGCCGTCCAGATCCGCTTTGTCAGCGCAGGAGATGGGCGTGCCGCCTATGACATAGTCCATCAGAGCCTGGCCGTCGGCCACGTTGATTTCCCCATCACCGTTGAAGTCCAGGCCGGTCAGAGGCTCCGCCAGAGGCAGAGTCGCGCCGTCCGCAGTCCAGGAAGCGCTGACCTCCAGAGCCTGCGTCTGGGTATCCAGATAGGTTTCTCCATCCTGCCGGAAGGTTCCCTGGGTGAAGAAGTCGGCGCTGAGCCGGTAGGTCAGGGGCTGGTCGGTGATGTTTTGCAGGGTGAAGGAGAAGCTGTAGAGGCCCTGGCGATCCGGATCGTCTCCCAGCTCGGCCTTTACCTTGCCGTCCGACGCCGAGTCGGTAGCATTTTCGTCCATCAGGATCACACTGTCGGCGGCGATGGCGCTATATACATTGGCCAGGCCGGCGCCCTGCTGGAGAACCGGGTAGTAGTAGCCGCCGTTCTCACCATCCCGGATGGGGGTGGCCGTGGACATGATCAGAGATTGGATGAGCTGCCGGGCGTCCAGACCGGTCTTTTCCTCCAGCCCGCTTTCCCGGATGTACTGGGCCAGAACCGCCGAGATACCGGCAACCTGGGGAGAGGCCATGGAGGTGCCGGAGTTGTTGGCATAGCCCTTGCCGCCGTAGGTGACGCCGTCCAGAGAGTAGATGTTGCCGCCGGGAGCTGTGATCTCCGGCTTCAGCTCCAGGGAACTGGGAACGCCCCAACTGGAGAAGTAGCTCATGGATTGGTACTCGTCTCCCCGGAGAGCGTAGTCGATCTCGTCGGTGATGGTTAGCGAGCCCAGGTAGTACAGCACATTTCCGGCTTGGTCAGTGACCGGCTTGGCGCTGGACTTCATATATTCGCCCTCCGCCTGGGAAATGCTGACGCAGGGAGCCTTGGCCTCATAGCCGTCAAGGGCCAGGTTGATGGTTCCGGACGTGTTATTAAAAATTATGGTGCCCACAGCTCCGGCGTTCACGGCGCCCATGGCCTTCTCCGTAAAGGTCAGCTCACCTCTGGAACACACGGCGATGCGGCCTTCCAGGGCATTGCCCAGGGCGGCGTAATCCTCCACGGAGCCGTAGCCCGTCAGAACCACATACTCATAGGTACCGCTCAGGCTGGTTATGGGCGCGTTTCCGTAGTTGGTGCTCTCGGTGTAGAAAATCTTCTTGTCGCCCACGGCAAAGAAGTGGCCGGTGTTGCCGACATTGTCTGCCGAGGCCACGGTAAGGGCGTTGGTGTAGGTGCCGGGAGCGCCTGCGGTGTGCATACTCACTTCGTCGGCATAGAGGTAGCCTAGGTTGAGGTCGTAGTCCGACCAACCGCCGGAGTTACCGGCGGAGATGCACACCACCACGCCGCTGTCGGTCAGGCTGTCCATAATGGCCTGGTAGGCCTCGCTGCTGGGGCGGGTAGCGCCGGGATTGGCAGAGCCAAGGGACAGGTTCACCGCATCGGCTCCCAGCACAATGGCATCCTCGATGGCGGCCATGTAGTCTGAGTCATAGGCGCCGCCGTAGTTGCCGAAGACCTTCATGGTCAGAATCTGAGCGTCCGGGGCAACGCCCTGCATCTTGGCGGTATCCAAGGCTGGAGAGAAGCTGCCGTCGGCGTTCTTGATGTAGTCGTTGGCTGCAGCAATACCGGCTACATGGGAGCCATGGCCTCCCTGGCTGTCATGGTCGTGGTTGACAAAGTAGTTGGTGTCTACATAGTTGTAGCCGAAGGGCAGCTTGCTGTTGATGTAGACCCGGGAACTCTTGGCCCGGTCGCTGATGTTCAGCTGATTCCAGACACGGTCGATCTCTGCCTGATCCAGCAGGTTCAGGCCCTCCACATAGGTCTCAAAGTCCACCCCAGCCTCTTTGGCCTGCTGCTGCAGGGAGTACCAGTAGGCGTCGGCGTCCATGGACTGATGGTCCGTGTCAATGCCGGTGTCAATGATGGCGACGCGGCTTCCCGCGCCGGTGTAGCCGCTGGCCCAGGCCAGGCCGGAGCCGATCATCTCAGAAGACGTCGCCATGTTGGGATCCGTCTCCAGGTCCTGCTCCACCACCGCAGGCTCATATCGGGTTTCGATCACCACATCCTTGACCCCGGAAACATCCAGAATCTGCTGGATCTGTCCGTATTCCACATTGGCGGAGATGGCGTTGGTAGCCAAAGTCATGTTCCAGGCTACCTGCAGCTCCTGGCCGGTGGCAGCTTCAATCCAGGACTGCACCTCCTCCTGCTTCTGGGCCAGGGTCTGGCGGTAGCTCATGGCTTGGACGTTGGACGCCACATTTTGGCTGTCAAACCGCTCCAGGGTGGCCGCCGGCTCCAGAAAAATGGTCACACGGACTTGGTCTGTATCCTCATAGAGGGTCTGACCAGTCTGCAGCGATTCCACCTCCTGGCCGGCAGTGGAATCCAGTTGCGTGGAAACAGAGCCGGCGTCTACTTCGTGAAAGGTCAGATCCTCCGCTCCGGATGTGGGACTTGCCACTGCAGTGACCGAAAATGGTCCTGTCAGGATCATGGCAAGTACCAGCAAGAGAGATAGGATTCTGCGCGTTGTCTTGTGACACATGAACGAAAACCTCACTTTCTTTTTTGACGGGCAGTCCCTGCACCCGCCTGTTGTTCGCTAGTGTAACACAAATCCTGCAAATTGTCAATATAAAAAATGCAAATTCGCAGTTTTTGTTGTCGGGACTTTCACCCTATAGAACGGGCGCTCACCGGGCGCACTCAGAACCGCCCTGTCCCATCCCCCGGGACAGGGCGGTCTACGGCCAATTGAACAGAGCACCCACCCATCATGGAACTTTTCCCCATCAAGAGGCGATCACGGACGGCTGTTTCAACCGTCGAACTCTCGTCTTAACAGCCATTTTGCAAAAAAGGAAAAAACCAGCAATTTCCCCTCTTGACAAACTGCCCCTCGCCCAGTATAATACATACTGTTGTGAGACGGACGATTAGCTCAGCTGGTAGAGCATTCGCTTGACGTGCGAAGGGTCAGCGGTTCGAGTCCGTTATCGTCCACCACAAAAGCACCACCTAAATGGTGGTGCTTTTTCTTGCTTTTGGTGCCTTTTCCCCCTGTTCCTCCTCTTAAATGTTCCCCTTTTCCTTTTGTCTATTTTGACGGTACTTTTTTGCCGCCTTTATCATTTTCAACTGTGATAAACCCCCTGGGGCTGGTCTCTTGAACCTGCTCCAGGGGGATTTTTATTTGTCCAAGGTGCTTTCTAGCTGCTGCGCAATAGAGGGATTGGCGTTCGCTTTCTGCATTTCCTGTAATAGATTCTTCATGACTTCCAATGCAGCCGCAGTAGTCGCATTCTCTCCGCCGTTCTCTACAAGCTTTGCTTCGATTTCCTCAATTTGCTGTTTTAGCTGATTGATTTGTCTTTGCACATCCTCATTGGTACGGTATAGGCGGTCCCTCTGTGTCAGCATATTCATTGGAACATCGTAGAGATACGAAAGCCGGACCAGGATTTCAATAGGGGGCTCTGCTCGTCCTGTTTCATATCCGCTATACCTTGGCTGTGATAGGCCTAACAGCATGGCTACTTCCTTTTGAGAAAAGTTTTTGGCCTTCCTGATCTCCCGGAAAGGCGTCCGCTCAGAACGGTACCGCCGGGGGAAAACCAAGGAAGGGAGTAACGCACCATGGGAAATCTCGATCACCTGTACCGCCAGGACCTGCCCCACCGGGCAGTGGCGGTCTACATCTACCTGGCCGACCGGGCCAACAAGGACAATACCTGCTGGCCCGCCATCCCCACCATTGCCCGGGACCTCAAATACTCCGAATCCACCGTCCGCCGGGCCATGAAGGATTTGCGAAAAGCCGGGCTGCTGGAAACGGAACAGCGATACCGGGACAAGGGGGGGAGAGTTCACTGCTGTTTCGGTTGCGTAACTCGGTTAGTATATAATATGACCACTAATTTGAGACCAGGTGGGTTGCTCGTCCATTTGCCACTATTACGCTGACGCTTGCGTACAACACGATTATGAGCCGACTTCTTTGCTTTAGCCCAGCGATGCCTCGCTGGAATTTTGGGGACGATAAAAGATAAAACAGACGTTGCTAACATAGAAAAGGCCCACAGCGCAACGATTAGAAAAAAATAGCGAAAAATGAGATGATTTCAATAATCAAAATTGGGTAAACAATCCACATACCAGCATTTTTGCCCTGTTCTATTTTGAATTGAAAATCTACGGAATCCATATCTGGTTTTAGGGTGAGCCAACGTACATGGGGGACAAGGAAACTAGCAACTAGCACCTTAACTACATAACCAGAAAATGCACCACAGATAAATAATGTAGTAACTAGCAAGTCGCTCTCTCGGTAAGAAGGTAAAATTAACGCAAGCCTCATCGCAAACGGAAAGGAGACATAGCATACAAATGCAGCCTCGATAATTTTACACAAATTAATTATAATTTGAACACTTCTAGATATATATAAATTAACATTTCCTTCTTGGTTGGTTATGTTAAATAGGCTGGAATGGCGTTTGAGCCCAAGTCGCCAAATAAACAGGAATAATTCAGATCTTCTAACTATATAACTGTTACCGTCTTCGGATTTAATTATGCAGCTGTGCATTTGCATTTTCATAATAGTATCACCCCCTAAAGCCAGGGCCAACTAATGTTTCACGTGCCGAAACATTACCAACACAATACCATTCATACTGACCGTCTACAGCATTAATGTCAATGTAACCAACACATCTGACCACATCCCTCCAAACATATCCTGCCGCTACTTGCTCCTTTGTGCATTTATAGCGTTCATAGCTCACAATTGCATATAAATCATAGGTACCAACAGGAGGGCTATTGTCAAGACACGCTGCCAAGATAGAAACAGCTACGCCAGCTACGAAGCCGCTTGCTAAACTACTTACTTCGTAGTCAGCTAGGCTCACTGCGATATTAATAATATCTCATCCTGCTAAATGTATTAATACCGAAAATCTTAATCAGTAAGCCAATTATAAAAACGCTGCAGACAGATATGCTCCTGCCAAGCAATAGAGCCTTGAAAAACCAAGTTGAGAATCAACCCAATTAATACATATGGTGCATTTTCTACGCCTGTGCATAGTTTGAAAAAGCCATCTAATAAAGTAGCGCACAGGACTCCACCACACAAAATGGCCAGGTATGTTGGCCGTATAGTGCAAGAAACTCTTAAACCATGATCGCACTCCGCCAGCGTTCCCTTAATACATAATGTTAAAAAAGCTCTGTTTGCTGTCTGTGCAACACACATATGCATTTGAAAACCATCCTCATGTACCGTATCCCCAATAAATCTGTTCTGTATATGGCGATTTAATATTTCTATCACCTCTTTTTTGGAAATTGGGAGTATGATATCTTTTTTTTGAAGCATATACATTCCCTCCTAAATTTCAACAATTTGCCTTGCGCCAAACGGGTTGTGGGGGTTATTATACCAGTTTATTTTTGCCTTTCCATATTTCCAGCTCTTTTGCGGCGTATCATATCGCGTGATGCTAAATCCGGCGGATGCAGACATAAAGCCATTACCACATATAATCTCTGAATGGACTCCGTTACGAGCCCAAGCGCCGCCCTCAATGTCTGCCACACCATTAAATGCAGTTCCGTAAAAATTACCGCAAAAATCCTCTATATTTTCGACGCCATAAACATATCCTTTTGTCACGCTAAAATCATATGGAATTCCAGATGCACCCAGAGAAAATCCCCAAAAAGAATATGTACAGTACTTATCTGCATCCATTACAATACTAGTTCCATGCACAAAAGACGTTCCATAGATTGGAAATGTCCAGGTATTTTCTAAGAAAACCATACAATCATCAGGCATTTCAGGCAATCCTTCAGGAGAATCAACACCGAAGAAGGCTAGCATGTTTTCCATGTTTTGACCCGTTTTTTCTTGGGCAGCTTCATCTGCATATCCACCCAAATCAGTTCGGTTTGCAGGGTTATTTCTACAATATGCAAACATATTGCAGCCCAGGAAGCCCTGACCCGTGCTTGCGTAACTATCCGCATTAATAAACCGGCAGACATTGGCATCATAATACCGGCTTTGGAGGTAATAGAGGTTGCTGTCAGAATCGTAATAATATCCACGATACTGCAGCGGGTTGATCTCTGCCATGGCTCCGTTTGCCCGCAAGACTTGACCATAGGGATCATAGCTATACGTAGCCTTCGTTTCTCCGGCGCTGTCAATGAGCTGCATCACGTCGCCCTGCAGATTTGTGATGTAATAATAGGTAACCGGGCTGGCCGTGCCGTTGGTGTAGGTCAGAGAATAGGGGATTCCCTGGGCGTCATATGCAAAATCCAGAACCTCTGTGGTGACGGTTCCGTCCGCTGCTGTGGTGGTAATGGTCTCCCGCAGAAGCCGTCCGCTGGCATAGATGTAGCTGTGCTGCTCCGTGACGGTGCTGACCAATCTCATGGCTGGGCTGCTGGATGTGGCGGCAACTTCTTCGCTGGCAGCAGCCTCTGGTTCTTCGGACTCCTCCGCCTCCGTGGGCATTTCGTCCTCCAGGGACATGAGGTCGCCCGGGTCGGTGGGAAGGGTGGGAACTGGTGTGCCAGGGGTATATACCGCCTGGATGGTGATATCGGCTGTAACTGGAGCGGTATATTCTTTCCATTTCCCGTCATACCCGGTTTTCTGCGGAACCTCCGGGTAATCGCTGCTCTTTAACGTATAGCCATCCGGAACACTCAGGGTCTTCACAGTCTTGCCGCTGGCAACAAAGGTGACGGTATGCATATGGGCCAGACGGTAGACTGCGCGGATGGTCGTATCCTGGGTAATGGGAGCAGTCTGCACATTCCAGCTTCCCCAGTAGCCCTCCTTTTCCGGAACAGCCGGGTAATCCCCATCAGTCAGAACATAGCCGTCCTCTACCTCCATGGTCTTTACGGTAACCCCATCCGCTACAAAGGTGACTGTGTGGGGAGCCACAGCGTAGTTTGCCCAAACAACCAGGTCCGCAGTAATCGGCTCCGAGTACTTGTTCCAGCTCACGCGATACCCTGCCACTTCCGGGAGCTCAGGATAATCCCAGTCCTTCAGCACATAGCCATGGCCTACTGTCATCGTCTTGACCAGAGTACCGTCGTCAATAAACCGAACCAGATGATCTGAGCGCACATAGGAAGCTTGGATCGTGATGTTGCTAGTAATGGGGCCGGTATACTGGTTCCAGCTGCTCACATAGCCAACCCGGATCGGGATTTCAGGATAATCCGCAGCTTTCAGAACATAACCGACATCTACTGTGATCGTTTTGACCGTAACTCCATTGGCTACAAACTTCACCGTATGCCAGATAGCAATGTAGTTAGCTTGGATGGTCATGTTACTGGTAATGGGACTGGTGTATGTGTCCCATTCCCCACGGTAACCATCCCGTTCCGGAATGGCCGGGTAGTCGGAATCCTGCAAGACATACCCATCGTCTACGGTCATGGTCTTCACAGTTTTCCCGTTTGCCACAAAGGTTACTGTATGCTGCACAACGGCGTAGGTTTTCGTAGTGACGGTCTTCTCCGTCCGCAGGCCGTTCAGGTTATAGGCGTAGGAGATGGAAGTCTCGGTATTTCCTTCAGTGCTTGTTGCCTTTTGCGAGAATCAAAGGCTGTGGATCTGGTTCCGATAAGCTTTGTTGTTTTTGTATAGCCATAGGCCTTTTTGTTTGATATTTGGTAGATAGTCAACAGTCCCCATTTGTAATGTGCCCAATAGCTACAATACGTTCCCCCTCATGTAAGCTGAAATGAGTACCAGCCACCAGCTTTTTTTGCACTTGATGCGTTGCACTATTATCCACTAATAATTGAAATGTAATTTTTGATGTCCCATCCTTTTCTGATGGCTGCACAATAAATATAACGCTCCAGTGGGAATGCGTTTTGTCATCAGTCAAAACAATTGTCGGTGCATAACGAACACCAATATCCAAAGGCCTCTTCCTTCCTCCTTCCTGATAACTCAGCCAATGTATAGTTGCATGTATTTCTTTCAATAGTACCACCAGCCCTACTTTATAGAAATAGTAAATCGGTTTGCCATTTGATTGGGAATTAAATACGCCGGACCTATACTGTCCAATCTTTCCCAATATTGTGTACCAGTTGACGTGAGAACAGAGGAATCCATTGTTGCGTTCATAATAACATATGGATCGGTCCTGAACAATCTACTTCCCCAGGTGTTTGCATCGTCATATGTTGTTGCAAAAAATTTGCTGTCAGAATAGCTATTGGGACCTGCAGAAAAGGTTTGTGTTTTAACTGTCGTTGAGTATTCTTCTGGGGACATTGCACGATACAGATTAACTGTGTCTGTAGCAGTAGGTGCAACCGGCCCTATACTAGTTACTGGCGTAATTGCATTTAATGCGCAGAAGTTTAGATAACATTGATATGCACAAGTTCCCAAAGTACATACTGCGCTAAATCCTACAAGGCCATTTCCAATAGAGTCAAAGATTATATCTGCTGTTTGATAGCCTGCTTTATATTCCTTATAGGCAGTGTACCCTGCACAAATAACGCCAACAGCTGCCGACCCTATGAGTATTAAGGTCGAAATTAGTATATTCCCTGTTGAGTCTGCGTTTTTTACCGGATCATTATTGCAGTACGAAAACATATTATATCCAATAAGTCCCGTCCCTGTGCTAGAGTAGCTATCCGCATTGATAAACCGGCAGACATTGGCATCATAATACCGGCTTTGGAGATAATAGAGCTCCGTGTCGGCATCGTAGTAATACCCACGGTACCGCAGGGGATTGGTCTCTGCCATGGCACCTCGGGCGCTCATAACTTTACCGTAGGGGTCATAGCTGTAGGATGCTGCTTCCTTCCCAGTGCTATCTATAAGCTGCGTCACGTCCCCCTGGAGGTTGGTGATGTAGTAATAGGTTGCTGGGCTGGCCGTGCCATTGGTGTAGGTCAGAGAATAGGGGGTTCCCTGGGCGTCGTAGGCAAAGTCCAGAATCTTTGTTGTGACAGTTCCGTTTGCAGCAGTTGTGGTAATCGTCTCCCGCAGCAGTTTTCCACCGGCGTAGTATAGCTATGCTCCTCGGTGACGGTGGTTTTCAGGACACGCTCACTGCCGCAGCCGGTGGTATTGGTTTCCTCCGTTAGGCTATACAACGAAATTGGGGGATCCGGTCAACCGGTATCGTGATAACCGGCGAATTATAGAAAGTTCCGCAGCGGGTGCACCTATATACAATATACGTCATGTGGTCGCTCACCTGTACATAGCTATGCCCCAGCTTTGCTACCACGTTGTCCCGATAGCTGTAGCCGCAAACACATGTGTGGAGGGTATAGCCGTCCTCGGTGCAAGTGGCTGCGACCACCGTGGTGACATAATTGTGAACCAGGAACGTCTCATAGGTCTTGGTGACAACGGCTTTCGCCGTCCGGCAGCCGTTCAGATCATAGGTGTAAGCAGTGGTAGTAGTCCTCTGATACAGCAGGAAAAAGCCCTGCTGTATCAGAGGGGATATTGAAAATCAGATTATCTGTATTGCCTGTGCTGGACAGGTCTGTCAGTTTAAAGAATATTTCCGGATTTGATCATTTCTATAATCGGCAATATTCCCGGGGTACACACCGCACAGGGTGTTTAATTCATCTTTTGTGAAATCGATTACTATGAAATGGTCAAAGTTGCGAACCGCATAGTAATAACCGCGAGCCATTTTCCGCAGGAAATTCGGTTCTCTAGGCGTAATAAAGATACATATCACTTCCTGATAGCTTTGCAAAGCTGATGTGGTGCTAAAAACTGCAATACAAATTTCTTCAATTTCTTCCCAAGGCACAAAGTGAACTTGCTTTCTGCGAGAAGATATTTCAATTCCTGATTTCGATATTGAATACTTTCTGCTCTCAAACTTGTAACTGCGCAAGCCGTAGCGCAGCATGAACCATGCACCCACTGTGCCTGCGATGAACATGACTATCAGAAGCAACGGGTGCTCAAGTTCGTGTCTGAATACCGGAAGGATGAAGGTAATACACGCGGCCAGAATGAGTGCGGAAACGGTAGGGTAAAAGCAGGCAGCACACCATCGTAAAAACCTGCTGGTACGTGTAAAACGGCAGCTTTTCATAATATTTTCTCCTTTTACATCACCATTGCAACCCGATTGTTGCCTCTGCTGCCACCACGTGAGGAAGTTCTAGAAGATTTCGAGCTATTGGATGTGTTTGCGCACTGTGTATTCGGAGTCGCAGAGCAGCTTGATGCTGGAGATTGGTTTGTCGTCAAACAAGCTTCAACTCCTTTCTGAGCGGCTACATTTACCATTTCAGTTGGCACACCGACCATCAAAGTGTTACAGTATGATGTAAAACCAGCCGAAAAAGCATTTTCAGTTGCAGTAGGAATTTTAGTTCCTATATATGTGCCAACGCCCGCTACGACTCCAGCAGTGAATCCAATAGCAGCTTTCTGCCAAAAATTCCCCTCGGCGTTCGCAGCAGTAACACCAGCAGTGATGACACCCACAGCAATAGAACCTGTAACCGCAAGCCCATCAACTATGCCTGATGCTGCTCCGATGGCCCCATTCACCACTCCAGAAACAATGGCGCTTCCCATTCCTTCCGCAGTCATTTCCGTTCCATTTATACCGCAACTTACTGCATAAGAAACGGCGCCAATGATTCCACCAACGATACCACCTCCAATAATTGCACCAAAAAGTGCACCGAATTCGCCCTGTAAATCAGTCCGCATAATTGGATTGTTGAGGCAATATGCGAACATATTATAGCCAATAATTCCCTGCCCTGTGCTGGAGTAGCTGTCGGCATTGATAAACCGGCAAATAGTAGCGTCATAATAGCGGCTTTGCAGGTAATAGAATTCCGTATCTGCATCATAGTAGTATCCACGATACCGCAGCGGGTTGATTTCCGCCATGCTGCCGGTTGTCTGCTGGATTTGGCCGTAGGGGTCATAGCTGTAGCTGGCGACTCTCGTTCCGCTGCTGTCGATCAGATACGTCACATCACCATGAAGGTTGGTGATGTAGTAATAGGTTGCTGGGCTGGCGGTACCGTTGGTGTAAGTGAGAGAATAGGGCGTCCCTTGGGCATCGTAGGCAAAGTCCAGAACCTCTGTGGTGACGGTTCCGTCCGCTGCCGTGGTGGTAATGGTCTCCCGCAGGAGCCGTCCGCTGGCATAGATGTAGCTGTGCTGCTCCGTGACGGTGCTGACCAATATCATGGCTGGGCTGCTGGATGTGGCGGCAACTTCTTCGCTGGCAGCAGCCTCTGGTTCTTCGGACTCCTCCGCCTCCGTGGGCATTTCGTCCTCCAGGGACATGAGGTCGCCCGGGTCGGTGGGAAGGGTGGGAACTGGTGTGCCAGGGGTATATACCGCCTGGATGGTGATATCGGCTGTAACTGGAGCGGTATATTCTTTCCATTTCCCGTCATACCCGGTTTTCTGCGGAACCTCCGGGTAATCGCTGCTCTTTAACGTATAGCCATCCGGAACACTCAGGGTCTTCACAGTCTTGCCGCTGGCAACAAAGGTGACGGTATGCATATGGGCCAGACGGTAGACTGCGCGGATGGTCGTATCCTGGGTAATGGGAGCAGTCTGCACATTCCAGCTTCCCCAGTAGCCCTCCTTTTCCGGAACAGCCGGGTAATCCCCATCAGTCAGAACATAGCCGTCCTCTACCTCCATGGTCTTTACGGTAACCCCATCCGCTACAAAGGTGACTGTGTGGGGAGCCACAGCGTAGTTTGCCCAAACAACCAGGTCCGCAGTAATCGGCTCCGAGTACTTGTTCCAGCTCACGCGATACCCTGCCACTTCCGGGAGCTCAGGATAATCCCAGTCCTTCAGCACATAGCCATGGCCTACTGTCATCGTCTTGACCAGAGTACCGTCGTCAATAAACCGAACCAGATGATCTGAGCGCACATAGGAAGCTTGGATCGTGATGTTGCTAGTAATGGGGCCGGTATACTGGTTCCAGCTGCTCACATAGCCAACCCGGATCGGGATTTCAGGATAATCCGCAGCTTTCAGAACATAACCGACATCTACTGTGATCGTTTTGACCGTAACTCCATTGGCTACAAACTTCACCGTATGCCAGATAGCAATGTAGTTAGCTTGGATGGTCATGTTACTGGTAATGGGACTGGTGTATGTGTCCCATTCCCCACGGTAACCATCCCGTTCCGGAATGGCCGGGTAGTCGGAATCCTGCAAGACATACCCATCGTCTACGGTCATGGTCTTCACAGTTTTCCCGTTTGCCACAAAGGTTACTGTATGCTGCACAACGGCGTAGGTTTTCGTAGTGACGGTCTTCTCCGTCCGCAGGCCGTTCAGGTTATAGGCGTAGGAGATGGAAGTCTCGGTATTTCCTTCAGTGCTTGTTGCCTTTTGCGAGAATCAAAGGCTGTGGATCTGGTTCCGATAAGCTTTGTTGTTTTTGTATAGCCATAGGCCTTTTTGTTTGATATTTGGTAGATAGTCAACAGTCCCCATTTGTAATGTGCCCAATAGCTACAATACGTTCCCCCTCATGTAAGCTGAAATGAGTACCAGCCACCAGCTTTTTTTGCACTTGATGCGTTGCACTATTATCCACTAATAATTGAAATGTAATTTTTGATGTCCCATCCTTTTCTGATGGCTGCACAATAAATATAACGCTCCAGTGGGAATGCGTTTTGTCATCAGTCAAAACAATTGTCGGTGCATAACGAACACCAATATCCAAAGGCCTCTTCCTTCCTCCTTCCTGATAACTCAGCCAATGTATAGTTGCATGTATTTCTTTCAATAGTACCACCAGCCCTACTTTATAGAAATAGTAAATCGGTTTGCCATTTGATTGGGAATTAAATACGCCGGACCTATACTGTCCAATCTTTCCCAATATTGTGTACCAGTTGACGTGAGAACAGAGGAATCCATTGTTGCGTTCATAATAACATATGGATCGGTCCTGAACAATCTACTTCCCCAGGTGTTTGCATCGTCATATGTTGTTGCAAAAAATTTGCTGTCAGAATAGCTATTGGGACCTGCAGAAAAGGTTTGTGTTTTAACTGTCGTTGAGTATTCTTCTGGGGACATTGCACGATACAGATTAACTGTGTCTGTAGCAGTAGGTGCAACCGGCCCTATACTAGTTACTGGCGTAATTGCATTTAATGCGCAGAAGTTTAGATAACATTGATATGCACAAGTTCCCAAAGTACATACTGCGCTAAATCCTACAAGGCCATTTCCAATAGAGTCAAAGATTATATCTGCTGTTTGATAGCCTGCTTTATATTCCTTATAGGCAGTGTACCCTGCACAAATAACGCCAACAGCTGCCGACCCTATGAGTATTAAGGTCGAAATTAGTATATTCCCTGTTGAGTCTGCGTTTTTTACCGGATCATTATTGCAGTACGAAAACATATTATATCCAATAAGTCCCGTCCCTGTGCTAGAGTAGCTATCCGCATTGATAAACCGGCAGACATTGGCATCATAATACCGGCTTTGGAGATAATAGAGCTCCGTGTCGGCATCGTAGTAATACCCACGGTACCGCAGGGGATTGGTCTCTGCCATGGCACCTCGGGCGCTCATAACTTTACCGTAGGGGTCATAGCTGTAGGATGCTGCTTCCTTCCCAGTGCTATCTATAAGCTGCGTCACGTCCCCCTGGAGGTTGGTGATGTAGTAATAGGTTGCTGGGCTGGCCGTGCCATTGGTGTAGGTCAGAGAATAGGGGGTTCCCTGGGCGTCGTAGGCAAAGTCCAGAATCTTTGTTGTGACAGTTCCGTTTGCAGCAGTTGTGGTAATCGTCTCCCG
>ERZ772812.775-NODE-775-length-26071-cov-12.294665_pt1 | contig 26071 bp, 19 predicted proteins | sample MGYA00511343_ERZ772812 | MGnify/ENA primary metagenome ERZ772812 (study PRJEB29015, sample SAMEA2737706) | human gut metagenome | biome: human gut; feature: human-associated habitat; material: faeces | place: China | collected 2012 ...
GTAGGGGATTGAATGATTTTTTTCATAAGGCGAATAGTTAAAAAAACGGATCGTTGCTGCGCCCGATGAAATCCGAAGCTATTCGGAAAAAGGCATAAAAAGAGGGCGCAGGACTACTCCTAACGGCGGTACAGGGAAGCACCTTAGTACAGAAGTGTTGGCCTACGCCCAAGTTAGCCCTATCCGTTTCCGGATAGGACATAACAAGGACTGGCAACTATTATACCTGTACTAAAAACCTCTAATTAAAGAGTTCCCTGTTTCCCGTTAGGCATAAAGAGTTGTTTACCCTTTATAATATCTCCTTCGGCTATGCCGAATCGTAATAGTTCCTTAAAGTCTGCATAATTCTTGCGTTTTAATTTTTAGCTGACGGCAGCGCCGCTGCCCCTCTTAAAAATTTCCGCGCACAGACCTTACGGATTCATACACAAAGATAACGACTCGCATGAAATTTCCAATACGATTTAGACCCCGTCCCCGACGGATCGCCGATTATTTTGCTAATTTTGCGATTATGAAAAAATCGCTCGCATACCTGCCGGAGAACAAACAACGCGACCTGCGCCAGTTGACGGAGATTATCCGTCGGGAAATAGTCGGGTGCGAAATGATTATTCTGTTCGGCAGTTACGCGCGAAATAAGTACGTCGATTACGACCAACGGACGGAATTCGGCGTGCGGACTTACTTTATGAGCGATTACGATATTCTGATCCTGACCGAAAAACGGATCGGCAATACGGAACACGCGCTGTATTCCCGGATCAGATACGAGTTTTTCCAGAACAAAGCCAAATTTTTCCATACCCGTCCGGAGTTCATCAATGAAAGTGTCGGCGAGTTTAACCGCCAGATAGAAAAAAGCCGCTATTTCTTTACCGAAATCAAAGAACAGGGTGTAATGCTTTACGATTCGGGGCGATATAAATTGGCCCGGCGGCACAAACTGGATTACAGCGAAATTCGGGATATGGCGCAGGAATATTTCGATGATAAGTTCAAGAAAGCAAATAGCTTCTTATATTTAGCTTCTTGCGCTCATAAAGTTGACGATTTTTGTATGGCTTCTTTCCAACTTCATCAGGCCGCAGAAAATTTTTTACGGACGATTCCGATGGTTTTTACTTTGTACGGTTACAAAGAGCACGATCTGGAATTTCTGACCGACAAGGCCAGAACGCATAGCTTGGACGTTTGCGGCGCTTTTCCGCGCAACACGTCCGAAGAGGAACGCTTGTTCAAACTGTTACAGGACGCCTATGTGCAGGCCCGTTACAATAAAAATTTCGCTGTCACGAAAGACGACATAGACGCGCTGACCGTGCGCGTGGAACGTCTGCGCGATATTACCGAAAAAGTCTGCCGCGACCGTATCGCATTTTACGACAGCGCGAGCCGGAAATAAAAACGTCCCGATAAACGACAAAAGCGAGCCGGCCGAAAAATCGGCCGGCTCGCTTTCGATCAAACTTTCCGGAAGCCTCCGCTACTCGCAAAGCCCCGCCGCGCGCGCGGCTTCGTACAGTTGGTTCATCGCCCGTTCGACCACCGAACGCTGCGTGGCGATATTCATCCGCATCCACCCGCGTCCCTCTTCGCCGAACATCGCGCCTTCGTTGACGCCGATCCCGGCCCGCTCGACCATAAACCGGTAAATCTCCTCATGCGTCATCGGCCATGCGCGGAAATCGAGCCACATCAGGTACGTCCCTTCGGGCGGCACGCACTTTACGGACGGCATTTTCCGATGCAAAAAGTCCGTGACATACCGGATATTGCCTTCGAGATACTCCAGCAGGCGTTCGAGCCACTCGTCGCCGTGTGTATAAGCTGCCTCGAGCGCGACCGTGCCGAAGATATTTCCCTGATCGGCATGTAGTTTGTTAAACTCCTGTTGCAGGCGGCGGCGCAACGCGGCGTCCGGCGTGATCGCCACCGAGGTCGAAAGCCCGGCCAGGTTGAACGTCTTGCTCGGCGCGGTGAACGTTACCGTCCGGCGCGCGAACGCTTCGTCCAGCGCTGCGATATGAATATGCTTATGCGGTTTGTAAACAAGGTCGCCATGAATCTCGTCCGACAGGATCACCACGTCGTGCTTCACGCACAGTTCGCCGATGCGCGTAAGCTCCTCGGCCGTATAGACGCGTCCCGACGGATTGTGCGGGTTCGACATCAGGAAAACCTTCGCCCCGGCGAGCTTGCGGTCGAGGTCGTCGAAGTCGATCCCGAAACTGCCGTCGGCACGCTGCAACAGCGGGTTGTTGACGACCACCCGGTTGTTGAACCGCGTCTGCCGCGCGAACGGATGGTAGACCGGCGGCTGGATCACCACCCTGTCGCCCTCCTGCGTGAAAGCACGCAGCGCGAAAACGATTCCGGCGACCACGCCCGGAGCGAAGTCGATCCACTCCTTTTCCACTTTCCAACCGCTGTGACGCCCCACCCAGTCGATCACCGACCGGAAATAACCGTCCGAACGAAAGGTATATCCGTAAATCGGATGCCCGGCCCGGCGGACGATCGCTTCGGTAACGGCCTCGGGCACTGCAAAATCCATATCGGCGACCCACATCGGAATCACGTCCGCGCGCCCGAACACCTCGTCCCGCGCGTCGAACTTTTCGCAGTCGGTCGCCTCGCGGGAAACGATTTTATCGAAATTGTAATTCATACGCAACTAAATAGATCGCAAAGTTATCATATTTATAAAAAAATAGCTATACCTTTGAACCGTTTAATTGCCGGATGATTTCGATTTGCCCGAAATATCGGGGCGTTATACGTATTACTTTTTATTATTTCATTGCATGAAACCATTCGATCCGAAAAACAGGAAAGGCGCTTACGGGGATTCGCCCCGCCGCGACCGTTCCGGGGACTCCTTCAATCGGGAAGATTCGAGAAGTTCTTCGCACCGGGAAGACGCGCTGTCGTCGTTCTCGAAAGACAAACGCCCGCGCATCAGCCGTCCGGCCAAACCGCACGGGACGTCGTCGGACAATCCGTACGACCGCCGCGGCGACGAACAGCGCCGCTCGTTCAACCCCAATTTCACGAAAGACAACCGGCTGAAAAGCGGCTCCCGCGATCGGGACGACCGTCCCTACGGGAAACCGAAATACGGAGCCAACCGGGACGACCGCTACAACCGCGAAAATCGCGGCGACCGGTTCGACAAAGACGACCGTTACCGCAAAAACGACCGGTTCGAACGCGAAGACCGACCGCAGCGCGACGGCAACCGCTACAACAAGGATGACCGGTTCAACCGCAACGACCGACCCGACCGGTTCGACAAAGACGAACGCTACCGTAAAAACGACCGGCCCGAACGCGAAGACCGGCCGTGGCGCAAGGACGACCGGCCTTCGGGTCCGTACAAACCGCAACGGCGCGACGAATCGCAGCCGTACGGCGAGCGTCCGCGTTTCCAGAAAGACGGCCGGCCGGGCAATGACCGCAAAGGCGGTTTCGATAAAAAATGGGATAGAAGCGACAGCTCCCGTGGGGCGGCTCGAACCCACGACTCCCGATTCAAAAAAGACCGGAAAGAAGATTATCCGCGCTACGACGCTCCCAAACCGCAGGGCGCTATCCGCCTGAACCGTTTCATCGCCAATTCGGGCATCTGCTCGCGCCGCGAAGCGGACGACCTGATCACGGCCGGCGTTGTGGCGGTCAACGGCAAGATCGTCACCGAACTCGGAACGAAAGTAAACCCGGAGGACGAAGTGCGCTTCAACGGCGAAATCGTCAAGGGGGAAAAGAAAGTATACATCCTGATGAACAAGCCGAAAGGCTTCGTAACGTCGGTCGAAGACCCGCATTCGGACAAAACGGTGATGGATCTGATCAAAGGAGCTTGCACCGAACGGGTGTATCCGGTCGGACGTCTCGACAAAAACAGCGTCGGGGTACTGCTGTTCACCAACGACGGCGACCTGACCCGCAAACTGACGCATCCGAGCTACAACAAGCAGAAAATCTACCAGGTGACGCTCGACAAACCTCTATCGGAAGAAGACATGACCAAAATCGCCGAGGGAATTACCCTCGAAGACGGGCCCATCTTCGCCGACGAGGTCAGCTATGTCAGCGAAAACCGGAAAGAGGTCGGAATCGAAATCCATTCGGGCAAAAACAGGATCGTTCGGCGTATTTTCGAATCGCTCGGCTATTCGGTGCAAAAGCTCGATCGAGTCTATTTCGCAGGCCTGACCAAAAAACGGCTCAAACGCGGCGGCTGGCGGTTCCTGAGCCCGCGGGAAGTCAGTATGCTAAAGAGCGGCGAATACGAATAAACGGAGCCGAAGATAAAGACCGGGGCCGGGATTGCAATCCCGGCCCCGTCTTATTTTGTCCGGCGACGAAGAATCCGCAACCGCATCATCGAAGGCATGCGGACAGCAACGCCCCGTTCCGCCGTTTGGGAGTCCGCTGCGCTTTTCCGTCGAAACCGCTTCACGATTCCTCTCCCGGAGAAATAGGATAAGGTTTTATCGCCAGAGTGTTGCATAAAAAGATTTTTCTGCTTATCTTTGCAAACGATTTTACAAGATGGTTCTCTAGCTCAGTTGGTAGAGCACGACACTCTTAATGTTGGGGTCGTGGGTTCGAGCCCCACGGGGACCACAGGAATAATTTTCAAACGCTTGACTTATAATAAGTCGAGTGTTTGTTTTTTTTTGATAGGTACAACATAGGTAAAACATTGCATTTTGTGTTCTGTTAATCTGTAAATAAGTATTCTAAAGATTAATCTTCAATGAATGGAAGATTTCGAGCATTATTTACGAATCGAAAAAACTTGGGACATGACTTACAGATGCATGGTTTATCTTAAAAAATATCCCATCGAAGACGTTTTGTCGCTCCTGAATCGGGCGCGTTTGTTTTGGGTTTCGTAATTTCCGGAAATAATTATTTGCGGATTTCGGGAATTCAGGGTTACTTCGAATCACAACAAAACGAAATTTTTCAAATTATGACAGAGAATATTGGTTATAAGCTGAAACGACTTCGCGAAGACAATCAGTTTTCCGTGGAAGATTTAGCGGTTCAATCTGGGGTTCAACAATCTCAAATTGAACAGATTGAGACCGGTAAGATGCTGCCGTCGCTGGCGACGCTGATCAAACTGTCGCGGACGTTGGGCATTCGTCTGGGCACTTTTCTCGACGGAATGGAATGCCCTGAGCCTACGTTGACTCACCGGGAACAGCAGACGCCTCAGTTGTCGGTACACCTGTCCAAGGGAAACGGCTCTGATATCGAGCACCTCAAATACCGTTCGCTGGCCGAAAACAAGACCGACCGCAACATGGAACCCTTTATCATTAACGTGGAATATACCGATCCCGACGAGATGTCAGCTTTGTCGCACCACGAAGGCGAGGAGTTCATTTACGTGTTGGACGGGAGCGTCGAAGTGCGTTACGGTAGTGATAAATACGTTGTGAACCAAGGGGAAAGCATCTATTTCGATTCGATCGTTCCTCACAATATTTCAGTGCAGGCGCCCGGTGAAAAAGCCAAAATCCTGGCGGTGGTTTACACGCCTTTTTAAAAGGTTGGATTTCGTAGAAAATGGAAAAACAAGAATTGATCGACTATACCGTCGGGGGCATTCTTGAGAAATACGTAGCGGAAGATCCGGATCATGAGTTCATGATTTATCCGGACCGCGGGTTGCGGTTTACTTACAAGGAGTTCGACGAACGGGTCAATATTTTTGCAAAAGGGTTGCTGTCGATCGGGGTGACCAAGGGCAGCAAAGTCGGCGTATGGGCGAAAAACGTGCCCGACTGGATGACGTTCATGTTTGCGACCGCCAAGATCGGGGCCGTACTGGTGACCGTCAATACGAACTACAAGAACGCCGAACTCGAATACATCATGAAAAACGCCGATATCCATACGATGTGTATGGTGAACGGCTACCGCGACAGCGACTATGTGCAGATCCTGTACGACCTGGTTCCGGAACTGAAGACCACGCAGCGCGGAAAGCTGCGCAGCGAGAAGTTTCCGGAGTTGAGGAACGTGGTTTACATCGGACAGGAGAAATTGCGCGGCATGTACAATACTTCCGAACTGATGAAGCTCGGGACGCTGGTCGGCGACGACGAGCTCGAACGGGCCAAGTCGCGGGTGGACTGTCACGACGAGATCAATATGCAGTATACGTCCGGGACGACCGGATTCCCGAAAGGGGTGATGCTGACCAGTCACAATATCTTGAACAACGGGCTGACGATCGGCGACCGGATGCATTTTACTGCGGCCGACCGACTGCTGATTTGCGTGCCGCTGTTCCATTGTTTCGGCTGCGTGCTGGGGGTCTGTTCGGTGATTACGCACGGTTCGACGATGGTGATGGTCGAGGATTTCGATCCGCTGAAAGTGCTGGCGTCGGTGCACCGCGAACGCTGTACGGCGCTGCACGGCGTGCCGACGATGTTCATCGCCGAGCTGCACCATCCGATGTTCGATATGTTCGACCTGAGTTCGCTGCGTACCGGGATCATGGCCGGCGCGCCCTGCCCGATCGAGACGATGAAGCAGGTGATGGACAAAATGTACTGCAAGGAGATCATCAGCGTATACGGCCTGACCGAAACCTCGCCCGGTATGACGGCTTCGGCGACGACCGATTCGATGGAGATTCGCGCGACGACCGTCGGGCGGGCTTTTCCGAACGTCGAGGTGAAGGTGCTCGATCCGCAAACCAACGAGGAATGTCCTCCGGGGACTCCCGGCGAGATGTGCTGCAAGGGGTACAACATCATGAAAGGGTATTACAAGAATCCGGAAGCTACCGCTGCGATCATCGACGAGAACGGTTTCCTGCATTCGGGCGACCTCGGCGTAATGGATGAAAACGGCTATTTCCGGATCACCGGGCGGATCAAGGAGATGATTATCCGCGGCGGCGAGAACATCTATCCGCGCGAGATCGAGAATTTCCTGTACAAGATGCCGCAGATCGAGGCGATCGAAGTGGCCGGTATCCCGAGTCCGAAATACGGGGAACAGGTGGGCGCTTTTATAAAGATCAAGGAAGGCTGTACGCTTACCGAAGAGGAGGTTAAACTCTACTGCCGCGGGCAGATCGCCCGGTATAAGATTCCGAAATACATCTTTTTCGTCGAAGGTTATCCGATGACGGCGAGCGGCAAGATCCAGAAATACCGCCTGAAGGATATCGGACTCGATTTGTTGAAAGAGAAGGGGATCGATGTGGTTTAGTCCGGAGACGGAAATTCCGCGTCAAAGGATTGATTTTATAAAAGGAAGGAATTTATCGGTAGTAAAAAACGAAAGAGGCTGTCGCACTGAGCGACAGCCTCTTTCGTTTTTGTATCGTGCGGACAATTATTCGTTCCAGATCTCCCATGCTTTTTCGGCCTGCCCGACCAGCATGTCGTAACCGTTGCGGGTTGCAGCCCCCTGCGCCGCGCCGCGCTTCAGAAATTCGGTGACTGCCGGGTTGTATACCAGGTCGAACAGGAAATGCCCGGCGCCGAGGGCTTCGTACGGCAGGACGGGACAGCCTTCCGCGTTCGGGAAAGTGCCCAGCGGCGTGGCATTGACGATCAGCCGGTGAGCGCGTACGATCTCTTCGGAGAGGTCGCCGTAGGTGTACGCTCCGTTTTTTCCGTCGCGCGATACCGCGTCGAAAGCGATGCCGAGTTGTTCGAGCACGTATTTCACGGCTTTCGAAGCGCCGCCCGTGCCGAGTACGAGCGCCTTTTCGGGGCGGACGTCGCCCAGCAGATTCAGCAGCGAACGGCGGAATCCGTAAGCGTCGGTATTGTAACCGGTCAGGCCTTCGGGCGTAATCTTTACGCAGTTCACCGCGCCGATCGCCCGTGCTTCGTCGCTCAGGCCGGACAGATACGGGACGATCGCTTGTTTATACGGGATCGTGACATTGAATCCGCGCAGGCCGGGCGTTTGCAATACGGTTTCGACGCCTTCGATCGTTTCGATCGGAAAATTCCGGTAGGCGCAGTCGGCGATTCCTGCGGCGGCGAATTTATCGGTAAAATAGCGTTGTGAAAACGAGTGTCCGAGCGGATACCCGATCAGTCCGTACAGTTTCATGTCAGAAAGCGTGTTTGATGGCGAAGAATCCGCCGATCAGCAGAACGGTGAATACCAGCGCCAGCCAGTTGAAATATTTGTCGATAAAACGTTTGATCGGCTCCCCGTATTTCCATATCAACCAGCTAATTAAGAAAAAACGCAGGCCCCGGCTGACGACCGATGCGACGAGGAAGACCGGAAAGTCGATCTTGAACACTCCGGCGGTGATCGTGATCAGTTTGTAGGGGATCGGCGAGAATCCGGCGGTGAATACGACCCAGAAGTTGTACTGGTTGTACATCGCGCAGATTTTGTCGTATTCCGTATGGGTGAATCCGGGAATGATCCGGAAAAAGAAATCGGCGATGGCGGTGAATTCCCCGCCCGGGGTCTGCCACAGGTAGTGTCCGATGGCGTATCCGGCCATGGCGCCGAGTACCGAACCGATTGTGCAGATCAGCGCGTAGCGGAACGCTTTGGCGGCGCATCCGAGTCCCAGGGCGATCAGCAGGACGTCGGGAGGAATCGGAAAAAAGCTGGATTCGGCGAATGCGAGGACGAACAGTGCGGCCGCTCCCCAGCGGCTGTCGGCCCAGCCGAGCACCCAGTTGTAGGTTTTTTTCAGAATATTCATGCCGTGAACGTGGCGCACCGCGCGCGGTGCGGGTTTAACGGTGCAAGTTTACCAAAAATTTTTCAGACCGGGGCTTCGCAGCGCGTAAAAAGTGACCGGAACGATCGGGTTTACGCTTTTACGGAGCGTTTTACCGCCGGCAGTCGGCGAGGATGCCTCCTCCGACGACCAGGTCGCCGTCGTAGAAAACGACGGGCTGTCCCTTGGCCGGGGCCCAGGCCGGTTCGCGGAGTTCGACGAGCAACGACTGCCCGTCGATTCGGACGCGCGCGTAACCCTCCGGGTTCCGGCCCACGCCCCGTATTTTGACCCGTACGGTTTGCGAGTCGGTCAGCCGCTGCGGATCGGCGGCGCAGAACTCCCGGACGGTCAACCGGCGGTAAAAAAGGTCGGCGTCGCATCCTGCGGTCACCCGGTTCCGCGCGGCGTCGATCCCGGTGACGACGACCGGTTCGCCGGAGTCGGTGCGCAGTCCGCGTTTTTGTCCGATCGTGTAGAACGCGCAGCCGTCGTGGCGTCCGATCGTCTTTCCCCGTGCATCGACGATTTCGCCGGGAACGATTCCGGGAACCTGCGTTTTCAGGAACTCGGAGTAGGAGAGTCCTTGCAGGAAACAGACGCCCATGCTCTCCCGCGACCGGAGGGCGGACGGGAGCGATGCGGTCACCGCTTTTTTGATTCGTTCGCCCATCGGCGTCAGGGCTATCCGCAGGTATTCCTGCGACAAGCCCCACAGGTAATAGGACTGATCTTTGGCCGGGTCAGCGGCCGTGCGCACGAAGTATTTTCCGTTTTCGCAGCGAACACGGAAGTAGTGTCCGGTGGCGATATGGTCGTAATGTTCGCGCCGGGCGATGTCGTACAGCGTTTTCCATTTGACCCGGGGATTGCAGCGAGTGCAGGGCGCGGGCGTTTCGCCGCGCAGGTAGCTGCCGGTAAAATAGCGGACGATCTCTTCGCGGAAAACTTCGCGGACATTTTCGATCCGGAACGGAAGGTTCAGCCGTCCGGCCGCCTGCCGGATGCGCGTTTCGAGACCCTCTTCCCCGACGGTATCCAGCGTAAGCAGCGTGACGGCATGGCCCTGTTCGGCGAGGTACCGCGCCGCCGCCGTGCTGTCGATGCCGCCGCTGAAGCCCAACAATACGTTTTTTCTCATACGGAATGAAAAAAGCGTCCGGATCTTTTTCGGACGCCTTTGTTTTCGTTGTCGTGCGTTACAGTTTGTCGAATTCGTCGTCCAGCGACGCGGGGATGCTGCTGATCGCCGAGCCGTCCGGATTGAAACACTCCGGCTTGTGCTCCCGGATGTACCCGACCACTTCGTCGAGTCCTTCCGCGAATTTGCAGAAGTCCTCCTTGTAAAGGTGGATCTTGTGTTTTTCGAACGAGAATTTTCCGTCCTTTTCGGTTTTTTTCCGGCTTTCGGTGACTGTCACGTAATAATCGTCGTTCCGCGTCGCCTTCACGTCGAAGAAATAGGTGCGCCGTCCGGCCCTGACTATTTTTGAGTAGATCTCTTCCGCTCCGTCGCTTTCGCTTTCCTTTTTGTAGTCAAAATGATTCATGCCTTTCGTTTTTGTTAGCAGTTATAGGTTGTTAAAATTAAAAAGAAAAAGAGATATAAGCAAATATTCGGGGCAAAATAAGCGTATACGACTCCGCCGGCTGCAAAAACCGATTTGCGGCCGGCGGAGCGGATGGATCGTTTCTGATCGAATCAGTAGGTGATGCCGGAACCGTAACGCTCCCAGTCGCGCAGCACTTCGAGCGCTTTGGCGAAGACCGGGTCGTCCTCGCCGTTGACGACGAGGTAGTATTCGTTGACTCCCCACATTTTTTGCGCGATCAACGCTTTCAATTGGGTTTTCAGCGCTTTTTTCGAACGTTCGAACTCTGCGACGTCGAAGGCGATCCCCTTTTTCGTGGCCTTGGCCGTCAGGGCGTCGAGCACGTCGTCGGAGACGGTGAAGTCGCTGACGAACTTTTCGGGAGCCGCGTAACGCGACGACAGCGCCGGACGGTTCTCGTCCAGGTATTCGATGACGAATTCGTTGATGACGCCCTGACGCACCAGGCTGCCCCAGTATTTCGTATAGTCCGACGTATCGAGCGGTACGACGATGTCGGGCGTGATTCCGCCGCCGCCGTAGACGGTGCGGCCGCTACGCAGGGTTTTGAACCGCTGCGTGGTGTCGCCGCCGACCGAATCGGAAGCTCCCGGTTCGAACCGTTTGTTGAAATCTTCATAATAGGCGTCCAAATTGCCGTTTTCATACGGGCGCTGGATCATGCGTCCGGTCGGCGTGTGGTAGCGCGCTACGGTCAGCCGCACCGCCGAGCCGTCCTGTAACGGGAACTGCCGTTGGACGAGTCCCTTGCCGAACGTGCGCCGGCCGATCAGCAGGCCGCGGTCCCAGTCCTGAATCGCTCCGGATACGATCTCGCTGGCCGAAGCCGAAGTCTCGTTGATCAGCACGATCACCTTCCCTTTCGTGAACGGGCCGTCTTCTTTCGCGACGATTCGGTCGGGCGGCACGCGCATCCCTTCGGTCGATACGATCACCGAACCTTCGGGTAGGAAAAAGTTGCTCAGTTGTACGGCTCCGCCCATCAGCCCGCCGCCGTTGCTGCGCAGGTCGAGGATCAGGGCGTCCATCGGCCCCAGTTTCTGCACGGCGTCCGTGAACTCCTTGTAAGTATTGTTCGCGAAACGGTTGATCCGAATGTAACCGGTCTTCGGATCGACCTTGTAGGCGGCGTCCACCGTATTGATCGGAATGTTGTCGCGCACGATCGTGAAGTCGAGCGGTTCGCCGCCGCCGTGGCGGACGATCCGCGTCTCTACCCGGCTGCCTTTCGGCCCGCGCAGCAGTTTCGGCACGTCGATCTGTTTGACGCCGACCGAGCTTTTGCCGTCCACCGCGACGATCCGGTCGTTGGGGAGCAGGCCCACCTGTTCGGCGGGACCGCCCGAAATGACGTTGACCACGATGATCGTATCGCGCAGTACGTTGAATTCGATGCCGATGCCGCTGAAACTGCCGTCGAAGCTCTCCTTGACTTCGACCATCTCCTCGGGAGATACGTAAGTCGAATGCGGGTCGAGTTGCAGCAGCACTTCGCGGATCGCGCTTTCGACCAGCTCATTGTTGTGTACCGTATCGACGTAGGCGCCGTTCAGGTAACGGTAGAACTGCTGGAATTTCTGCAGGTTGCCGGCCGGATCGTCTTTCGCGTCGTTCTGTGCAGAAACAAGCGCCGGCGCCGCGAACAGCAGCGTCGCCAGCAGGATATGGATTTTCATTCTTATCATTGCAGTATCTTTAATGTCCTTGTGATAACGCGCCTCGCCGGCGCATTATTGCAGGCGCGCGGCCAGTTCCGCCAGCGGAACGGCCTGCTGTTCGCCGGTCGCCATGTTTTTGACGGTGGCGTTTCCGGCGGCCAGTTCGTCGCTGCCGATGATCACCACCAGCGGGATCGCGCGCCGGTTGGCGTATTCCATCTGCTTTTTCATCTTCGCGGCGTCGGGGTACATTTCGCACGGGATGCCTGCGGCCCGCAGTTGTTTCATCGCGCGCAAGGCGGCCGGTTGTTCGGTTTCCCCGAAATTCAGAAACAAAACCCGCGTGGTGACGCCCGCTTCTTCGGGGTAGAGACAGAGTCCGCACATCACGTCGTAGATCCGGTCGGCTCCGAACGAGATGCCTACTCCCGACATGCCCGGCATACCGAAAATTCCGGTCAGGTCGTCGTAGCGTCCGCCGCCGCAGATACTGCCGATCGCGAAATCCTTCGCCTTTACTTCGAAGATCGCGCCGGTGTAGTAGTTCAGCCCGCGCGCCAGCGACAAATCCAGTTCGATATCCAATTCCGTGCCAAGCGCTTCGACGTATCCGAAGATCGTTTCCATCTCGTCGATGCCGGCGATTCCGGTTTCGCTGCCGCCGATCACCGCGCGCAACTGTCGCAGCTTCTCGCGGTTCGTACCGCTGAGCGACAGGATCGGTTGCAGCGCGGCCACGGCCTGCTCGGAGATACCTTTCGAAAGCAGCTCTTCGTTGACCGCTTCGATTCCTATCTTTTCGAGTTTGTCGATCGCCACGGTGATGTCGGTCATCTTGTCGGCGTGACCGATGGTCTCGGCGATGCCGTACAGGATCTTGCGGTTGTTCATCTTCAGCGCGATCCGGATGCCGAGTTTTTTGAACACGGCCGCCACGATTTCGATCAGCTCGACTTCGTTGAGCAGGCTGCGGCTGCCGATGATATCGACGTCGCACTGGAAAAACTCGCGGTAGCGTCCCTTCTGCGGCCGGTCGGCGCGCCATACCGGCTGGATCTGGTAGCGCCGGAACGGGAACGAGATTTCGTTCTGGTGTTGTACGACGTAGCGGGCGAACGGTACGGTGAGGTCGTAACGCAATCCTTTTTCGCACATTTTCACCGACAGCGCGTTGCGGTTGGCGTCGGCATCCTGCAACGTTTCGGGTGCGACTCCGCTCAGGAAGTCCCCCGAATTCAGGATTTTAAAGAGCAGCTTGTCGCCCTCGTCGCCGTATTTTCCGAGCAGCGTCGAGAGGTTTTCCATCGCCGGCGTTTCGAGCGGCAGGAATCCGTAGGTGCGGAAGACGCTTTTTATCGTGTCGAAAATGTAGGTGCGTTTAATCATCTCGTCCGGGCCGAAATCGCGTGTGCCCTTCGGAATGGATGGTTTTTGTGCCATGACGGTGTGTTTTCTAAAATTTTATTTCGTTGGCGAACTGTCGATCAAAGCGTCCAGTTCGGCGATCTTTTTATCGTAAGCGTTGCGGGTGATCTGGCGCAGCAGTTCGACGTGCGGCCGGATGCGGTCGATGTCCGCCGGGGCGATCGTGTATTTCGGATCGTAGCGTGCGGCGATATAGGCGTCGTTCAATATTTTGAACAAGCGTTTGCTCTCTTCTGTGTCGGTCGGAAAAAATGCAAGGATTTCCGGCGTATGCACTTTACAGGATTTTACCAGTTTTTCGAGGTCGTGTATCCTCGGTTTTTTAAGGGTGTGGATCAGTCTGATCGTGTGGAGGAAAGATTCACATGCTTGATGGAAATTGAAAATGGAAAATTTATGATCTTTGTTGGAGTGCGCTAGGGCAGCGTATTTATAGAATGTTTCTCCGCGACCGTTCCATTCCTCAAAATATTCCTGTACCTGTCCTTTAAACTCCTGTGCATTCAGTTCGCACGGTGTTTCGAGCGTAAACTTTCCGCTGTCGTACAGCATGATTCCTTCCTCGGCGATGTCCGTCCAGAAATACCGACCTTCTGCGAGATATTTATTAAAAGTTTGGATATGTTCCAGTATAAAACTGACCGGGGTATCCGAACGGGTGTTTCTTGCGAAAACATCTTCTACACGATCCAACTTCCGTGCGGCCCCGTAAGGTTCCACTCCGTGCTCGACTAGCACCAGGATATCGTAGTCGCTTTGGAAAGTCGTATGAACCCCGTAGTCGAACCGTTCGTCGAGTTCGACCCAGTTGCCGCGCGCATAGCTGCCGAACAAGATAACCATTTGGGCCGGTACGGCCCTGCGGATGTACTTTGTGAGGATTTCGAGTTCCTCCGCTTTGCGCTGCGGTAGGTGTCCGAGTGAGGTTTTCATACGCTGTCGGTGTTTAGTCGGCGACCAGTTTGCGGTATTTCACCCGGTGCGGGGTGTCGTCGCCGAGGCGTTTGCGCTTGTTCTCTTCGTATTCGCTGTAACCGCCTTCGAAAAACACGACCTGCGAGTCGCCTTCGAACGCGAGGATGTGCGTGGCGATGCGGTCGAGGAACCAGCGGTCGTGCGAGATCACTACGGCGCATCCTGCAAAGTTATTCAACCCTTCTTCGAGGGCGCGCAGCGTGTTGACGTCGATGTCGTTGGTCGGCTCGTCGAGCAGCAGCACGTTGCCTTCCTCCTTCAGCGCGAGGGCCAGGTGCAGCCGGTTGCGTTCGCCGCCCGACAGCACGCCGCACTTTTTCTCCTGGTCGGCGCCGCTGAAGTTGAAGCGCGACACGTAGGCCCGGGCGTTGACGCTGCGGCCGCCGAGCTGGATCAGCTCGCTGTCCTGCGAGATGACCTGGTAAACCGTCTTTTCCGGGTCGATCGACGCGTGTTGCTGGTCGACGTAGGCCAGCTTGACCGTCTCGCCGACGCGGAACGAGCCGTGCAGCGGCTTTTCGATCCCCATAATCAGCCGGAACAGCGTGGTCTTGCCGACCCCGTTCGGGCCGATCACGCCGACGATTCCGGCGGGCGGCAACGAGAAGCTCAGGTGTTCGTACAGCAGCCGGTCGCCGTAGCCCATCGACACGTCCTGCGCTTCGATCACCACATCGCCGAGGCGCGGGCCGTTCGGGATGTAGATTTCGAGTTTTTCCTCCTTTTGTTTCGTATCTTCGTTCAGCATCTTGTCGTAGGCCGACAGACGGGCTTTGCTCTTCGCGTGGCGGGCGGACGGGGCCATGCGAACCCATTCCAGCTCGCGCTCCAGCGTTTTGCGCCGTTTGCTCTCCTGCTTCTCTTCCTGCGCGAGACGGTTCGATTTCTGTTCGAGCCAACTGCTGTAATTGCCTTTCCAGGGAATGCCTTCGCCGCGGTCGAGTTCGAGGATCCAGCCGGCCACGTTGTCGAGGAAATAGCGGTCGTGCGTAACGGCGATGACCGTTCCCTTGTACTGTTGCAGGTGCTGTTCGAGCCAGTCGATGCTCTCGGCGTCGAGGTGGTTCGTCGGCTCGTCGAGCAGCAGTACGTCCGGTTGCTGCAACAGCAGCCGGCACAGCGCCACGCGGCGGCGTTCGCCGCCCGACAGGTGTTTGACGGATTGGTCGGCGTCCGGACACCGCAGCGCGTCCATCGCGCGTTCGAGCGTGGCGTCCAGTTCCCAGCCGTTCTTGTGGTCGATCAGTTCGGTCAGCTCGCCCTGCCGTTCGATCAGCTTCGCCATCTGGTCGTCGTCCATCGGCTCCATGAACTTCGCATTGACCTCTTCGTACTCTTTCAGCAGCGCGACCACGTCGGCGCACCCTTCCTCGACCACTTCGCGGACGGTTTTCGTATCGTCCAACTGCGGTTCCTGTTCGAGGTAGCCGACCGTATAGCCCGGAGAGAAGACCACTTCGCCCTGGAAATTCTTGTCCAGCCCGGCGATGATCTTCATCAGCGTCGATTTCCCGGAGCCGTTCAGCCCGATGATCCCGATTTTAGCCCCGTAGAAAAACGACAGGTAGATGCCGTTCAGCACTTTTTTCTGGTTCGTGAAAGTCTTGCTGACTCCGACCATCGAGAATATGATTTTTTCGTCTGCCATGTCTGTGTGTTAGTGCGGTTAATTTGCGCAAATATAATAAAAAAGCCCCCGTTTCCGAGGGCTTTTCGAGAATATGCCGTAAAACGGGGAACCTATGCGAACAGTTTCGCCGGATCGAGGTTCGCCGACTCGATGTCTTTGAAGTATTTGTAAGTACCTACTTTCAGTTCGTCGGTTGCGTCCTCGTCGCAGACGATGATTCCTTTGGGATGTACTTGCAACGCGCTGATCGTCCACTGGTGGCTGTAACCGCCTTCGATGCCGGCGGCCAGCGCGCGCGCTTTGTTGTGTCCCATCGTCAGGATCATCACCTCGCGGGCGTCCATCACGGTGCCCACGCCCACGGTCAACGCCGTTTTGGGAACCAAGTCGACGTTGCCGCCGAAAAAGCGCGAGTTCGCGATGATCGTATCCTTGGTCAGCGATTTGACGCGCGTCCGCGAGTTCAGCGACGAAAAAGGTTCGTTGAACGCGAGGTGTCCGTCGGGGCCGATGCCGCCCATGAACAAATCGATGCCGCCTGCGGCCCGGATACGGGCTTCGTAGTCGGCGCACTCCTTGCATAGGTCGGGCGCATTGCCGTTCAGGATGTTGACGTTTTCGGGTTTGATGTCGATGTGGCTGAAGAAGTTGTTCCACATGAACGAATGGTAGCTTTCCGGATGGTCTTTCGGAATGCCTACGTACTCGTCCATGTTGAACGTTACGACGTTGGCGAACGAAACTTTGCCCGCTTTGCAGTATTCGATCAACTTTTTATAGGTGCCCAACGGGGTGGAACCCGTCGGAAGACCCAGTACGAAAGGCCGTTTCTCCTTTTTGTTGTGTTCGTTGATGCGTTTGGCAATGTAGGCGGCTCCCCAGGCCGATACCTGTCCGCCGTTGGGTTCGATGATGACTCTCATAATTAAAAATATTTTATTTGTTCTCGGTTGTGAACGTTCTGGACCACTATGGGCAGCCGTAACCGGCCATAAACGGGGTCTCAACCCGGACATTCTGTAAATAACGTTATTGGACGTCGCCCTTTCCCGCCTTGAAAGTCACTTGGTTGGCAGTGTCTTCCACGATGTAGATGTCTTCGTATCCGGGAGCGATCGCGATGCTTTTTTGATAAGACACCATCCCGTACGCGACGTCGTTGATGTAATACTTATTTTTCTCGTCTTCGGTAAACGAAGGTAATAATTCTGCTTTTTTCGTGTTGAATGAAGTTTGTAGAGCGACCAGAGCGGCCTTAATCGACGCGCTTTGCTCCTCGTATTTCTGCTTGGCCTGTGCATCGCACTGTGCGTAAGCTTCTTCCTCGGTGTCGCCCGTTGCGTTGATCGTGAATTTGGCTCCGAATTGTTTATTGATATTTGCGATACCTTCTTCGAGCAGCGTATTTAGCTGATTCAGATTGTTCGTTTCACTTCCGAGATAACCATCCTGTCCGAGACCGATACGGGTCTGGTATTCGCGGCTTACTTTAGCCTGGTTGTCTTCGTCGTCTTTGCAACCGCAGAACAGCAAGGCCGCGCAACTCATCAGGATTAGGATTTTTTTCATGGTTTCAATAAATTAAAGGATTTGTGTTTTTTATAGTTTGAAAAGGTCCAGTCTGACAAATACTTCGATCGCTTGATATTCGGCCATTCCCAGCTTGTCGTACATCCGGGCGGTATTCTGCGTACGTTCTTCGGCGCGCTGCCAAAATTCGCGCTTGTCTTCGCCGGGGAACGGCATCACGTCCTTCTGCGACAGGTGGCGGTAGATGGCGTGGCGTTTCTGCACCACCTCGTCCGGGCTGAGCGGCACGGCCATGTCGACCATGTCCAGATCCCACTCCTGCCATGCGCCCCGGTAGAGCCAGAACCGGCAATCTTTCACCCAGGGTTCGTTCTGTATCTGGTACATCGCCTCGATGACCGCTTCGATGCAGGTGCGGTGCGTTCCGTGCGGGTCGGACAGGTCGCCGGCGGCATAGATTTGGTCGGGCTTGAGTTCCTGCAATAATTTTACGACGCGCGAAATGTCGTTCTCGGTCAGCAGTCCCTTTTTGACGCCTCCCGTTTCGTAGAACGGCAGGTTCAGGAAGTGGACATTTGTCCGGTCGTTCAGCCCCATGTGCCGGCAGGCCGCCTTCGCTTCGGCGCGGCGGATCGAGCCTTTCAGCTTGCGGAGTTCCAACGGTTCGGGTTCGCCTTTGCGCTTACCGGCGATGATCGCTTTCACTTCGTCGTATTTGTCTTCGAAACCGCATTCGCGGGCGGTGTCGATCGTTTGCAGCACCACGTCGTCGTGCACGGCGATGTTGCCGGACGTTTCGTAAGCTACGTGGACGTCGTGTCCCTGAGTGATCAGCCGGCGGAACGTGCCGCCCATCGAGATCACGTCGTCGTCCGGATGCGGGCTGAAGATCAGCACGCGTTTGGGGAACGGCTGCGCGCGTTCGGGACGCGTCGAATCGTCGGCGTTCGGCTTGCCGCCGGGCCATCCGGTGATCGTGTGTTGCAGGTCGTTGAATACCTGGATATTGATCTCGTCGTAGGCCATGCCGGAGATTTCGAGCAACTGGCCGAGACGGTTATCCACATAGTCCTGATAGGTCAGTTTCAGGATCGGTTTGTCGACCTGCTCGCACAGCCACAGCACGGCCGTGCGGATAAAACGTTTCGGCCACAGGCAGCGTCCGACCAGCCACGGCGTGCGGATACGGGTCAGTTGCGAGGCGGCGCCTTCGTCGACCACGACTTCCATGTTCTGGTGCTCCTGCAGGCAGGTGGCCGGAACCAACAGTTGGCGTTCGCCTTCGACCAGCTCCTTGACGACGTACGCTTTTTCTTCGCCCCACGCGATCAGGATGATGCGTTTGGCGTCGAGGATCGTTCGCAGTCCCATCGTGATCGCCTTGTGCGGTACGTAGTTGATGCCGTAGAAGATCGATGCGGCGGCCTTGCGGCTTTCGTTGCCGAGGGCGACCAGCCGCGTCCGCGTATTGGTGTAGGTGCCCGGTTCGTTGAACCCGATCTGCCCCTGTACGCCGGTACCGAGCACCATCAGGTCGATGCCGTCGTACTGCTCGATCAGCGCTTCGTAGTCGCGGCAGAACGTTTCGACTTTGTCCTGCGGCAGCGTCCCGTCCGGGATATGGATGTTCTCGGGTTTGATGTCGATGTGATCAAGCAGACTCTCGTGCATCGAGTAATTGCGGCTCTGCAACTCCTTCGGCGAGATCGGGAAGAATTCGTCGAGGCTGAATATGACTACGTTGTGAAAACTGAGCCCCTCTTTTTTATGCAGTTCGACCAGCGCGCGGAACAGGCCCACCGGCGATTTCCCGGTCGTCATGCCCAGTACGCACATCTCTCCGGCCGACTGTTTCTCGCGGATGCAGCCGGCGATCTCCCGAGCCACGTACATGGCTCCGCTCGCTTCGTTCTCGTAAATGTTCGTGTAGATTTTTTCGAATTTTCGGATGATGTCGGCAGGATCTGCCCCCGGCTCCAGCCCTCCCTCTTTCGGCAATTTGTAATTTCTTTCCATAGCCTCCTGATTTTATGATTCTGAACGTATTTTGTCAGCGCGTAATCGAACGCTAAAAGTAATCATTAACCGGGGATTTGCCAAATTAATCTCCGGGTAAGATAAAAAAACGATTTTTTTATGTTTTATCGCAAAAACTTCGTATCTTTGTTAATATTATAACAGAGGGGCGGTAAACGGTTGCCGTCCAGCTCAGTGGGAAACTAACTTTATAAATCATCGCACTAATCAAAACAACTATGGCTCAAAAACTTTTGATAAGGGATTTGACCCTCCGGGACGGACAGCAATCCGCTTTTGCCACCCGGATGAAGCAGGAGCAGATCGACCGCGTCCTGCCTTTCTATAAAGACGCTAATTTTTACGCCATGGAGGTGTGGGGCGGCGCCGTGCCCGACTCCGTAATGCGCTACCTGAACGAAAACCCGTGGGACCGCCTCGAAAAGATCAAGGCCGTCGTGGGCGACGTTTCGAAACTGACCGCGCTGTCCCGCGGACGCAACTTGTTCGGATACGCTCCGTATACCGATGAGATCATCGAGGGATTCAGCCGCAATGCGATCGAGTCGGGACTGGGCATCATGCGTATTTTCGACGCGTTGAACGACGTGAACAACGTGAAGTCTACGATCAAGTATATCAAGAAGTACGGCGGTATCGCCGACTGCGCCGTGTGCTACACGATCGACCCGCATTTCTCGACGATGGAACGTATCAAGGCCGCGCTGAAAGGGAAGAAACTTCCGAAAGCGGTTTTCACCGACGAGTATTTCTTGAACAAGGCGCAGCAGATGGCCGCTCTGGGCGCCGATATGATCACGATCAAGGACATGAGCGGACTGATCCCGCCCAAACGCGTTTCGGATCTGATCAAGCTGTTCAAAAAAAACCTGTCGATTCCGATCGACTTCCATACGCACTGTACGCCCGGTTACGGGCTGGCTTCCGTCGTGGCTGCGATCGAGGCCGGCGTCGACGTCGTCGATACGAATATCTGGAACTTCGCCGGCGGACCGGCGGCTCCGGCGATCGAACTGATCTACATCTTCTGCAAGAAAATGGGCGTGGAGCTCGATATCAACATGGAGGCCGTCGCCAAGATCAACAAGGAACTCTATACGATCCGCAAGGAACTCGATGCGGTGGATGCGGTGAAGATTTTCCCGAATGCGTTCAACCCGCTGACCGACAAGCTGCCTGAGAACATCGACAAGGAGTTCGACCGGGCGATTGCCGCAGCCAAAAATGGAAACGAGGCCGAACTGCTCGACGCCTGTCATGCGATCGAAAAGTATTTCAACTTCCCGAAACCGAACGAACTGGTGCAGAAGGCCGAGATTCCGGGCGGTATGTATACGAACATGGTGGCCCAGCTCAAGCAGCTCAAGTCCGAATCGATCCTCGAGAGCGCGATGCAGTTGATCCCGCGCGTGCGTCTGGACGCCGGTCTGCCGCCTTTGGTGACGCCGACCAGCCAGATCGTGGGCGCCCAGGCCGTCAATTGCGCGCTGGACGTTAAAAACGGTAAGCCGATGTATTCGAACGTGTCGAACCAGTTCGTGAACCTGGTCAAGGGCGAGTACGGCGAAACGCCGGTTCCGGTCGATCCCGAATTCCGCCTGAAGATCGCCGGGGTGCGCGAGGAAACCCCGTACGACACGTCGAAATATCAGATGCAACCGAATCCGGTGCTCGAAGACGCCGGCGGAGTCAAGTTGGCCGAGAATGAAAAAGAGGTGCTGTTGCTTGAGCTCTTCCCGCTGGTCGCCAAGAATTACCTGACGGGCGTGAAGAAAGCGCGTTATGCCGCCGCTCACGCCGCCGAAGCCGCGAAAGCCGCCCAGACGGCCGCTGCTGCGCCCGCCGCCGCGCCGGCTCCGGAAGCGAAGGCCGAAGCCAAGCCGGCCGTTGCGATTACCGGAAACGTGGTTACGTCGCCGATGCCGGGACGTATCCTCAGCGTGCTGGTGAAACCGGGCGATAAAGTGACAAAAGGGCAGGATGTGGTGATCCTCGAAGCGATGAAGATGGAGAACAGCATCACGTCGGATTACGCCGGAACCGTGAAGCAGGTGCTCGTGGCCGAAGGCGATACCGTCGCCGTCGACAGCCAACTGGTCGAGATCGAATAGCGATCGCTCGGAATAATTTAGGAATGTGCGGGTCGTATTCCCAATGAAGGGCGTACGGCCCGCTTTTTAAAATTCGGAAAATGAAAAGATTTTTGACAGGCTGTATGTTGGTCTGGGTTGTGGGCGTTTCCGCCCAGAAGGAATATCGGGCGCCCGAGAGCTACGTGGACGGGCGTTCGCAGGCCGTTCTGCGGATGACGATCGATGACGAAGGGATGGTGATGCCTTGCGGGACGGGGCCCGACAGTTGCGATACCTACGGCGCACGCGAAGCCGTAGTGGTCGAGCACGAGGGAGTCTACTACCTTCATTACGACGGCGCCGGCAAAGATGGGTGGCTGTCGTGCCTGGCTACCAGCCGCGACCTGCGCCATTGGGAGAAGCACGGATTGCAATTGACCCTCGGCGAAGCGGGACGCCCCGATTCCAAATCGGCTTCGTCGCCCTGGTTGGTGAACGACGGCGCGAAATGGCATATGTTCTACGTGGGCACCCAATTTTGTACCCCCGCTCCCGACTGCATCCCGGCCACTCCTTATGTGACCCTGACGGCCGAGGCCGATCATCCGGCCGGCCCTTGGCGCAAACGTTACGACATCATTCCTTTCACCAACGAGGCCGGCACTTATTACAGCGATACGGCCAGTCCGGGCGATGTGGTGGAGCAGGACGGCGAGTACAAGATGTTTTTCGGAGCCGCGGCTTTTGACAAGGAGGGTAAACTGGGCCGTACGGTCGGCATCGCCCGTACCCGCGACCTGGGGAGCGCGTGGACGGTCGATCCGCAGCCGATTTTCCCGCCCGCCGAGCAGTGCGAGAACACCTCGCTCTATTACGAACCCGATAACGGTACCTGGTTCCTGTTTACGAACCACATCGGGATACACCCCGACCGGGGCGAATACACGGATGCCGTTTGGGTGTATTGGACCAAAGACCTGAATCGGTGGGATCCGCAGGACAAGGCGATCGTGATCGATTGTCAGAATTCCAAAGAGGTGAAAGGCGCTATCGGGATGCCGTCGGTGATCCGGGTGGGCGACCGGCTGGCGATGCTCTACGACGGCGCGACCGGAGAAAATTACGGACACATGGGCCGCGGCATCAACCTGGCCTGGCTCGCGCTGCCGCTGGTTCCTCCTGCGAAATGATTAAGATATAATAAAGTGCTAAAACGGCGGCAGGAGATCCGGCCGCCGTTTTGTTGTTGCTCAATCCTTGAGCAGTCTCGGCAGGATTTGTCCGATAGATTCGATTCTCGGGCCCTGTCCTTCTATCTGGCAATCTTCCAAAAAAGGATAACAGGTGAACGATTCGTCCGAAATTTCAAAATAGGGAATCAGCCGCAAGCCGCTGTCTTCGATGGTAAAATGAAGCGGAGCGTCTTGCGACGGTTTGAATTTTTCAAATAGTTTTTCAGGCGGGAATGGTAGCGTAACACGCCCGTTTTGCACCGAATCTCCGACAACGGCCATCAGCAGCGGGCCGTATTCGATAGCGTAAGCATTTTTGCCTTTGAAATCGGGTTCGCTTCCTTTGTACAGGGTGAGGCGGAAAGCCATCGGTAACGAAAATTGTATCTTGTCCTTGTCCGACCATTTCCGGTCGAGCGTTACGTATGATCCCGGTTTTCCCCAGGCTACCCGTTCGCCGTTTACCAAGATGACTGCGTTGCAGTTACACCACCATGGAATGCGAAGCCGGATTTTGCACGGCGTTTTTTTGCGTGCCGAAACTTCGATCTGGATGTCGGTGGGATACGGATATTCGAGTCGTTCGTTTAATCTCGGATTTATCAGGGTGCTCCCGGCTCCGGGCCGGCTGTACGGGAATTCGGTTTGCATGGTTAGTTTCATCGGTGTCCCGTCCTGTTCCCAGGCGAACGAAGAGGCGGCGAATAGGTCGACGTATACGCCGTCGTCCGCCTGCGTGTAGATGAACTCGGGCAACGCTCCGAAAAGCCGCGTCCCCTGCCCTTCGCAGCAGGTGTTGACGTCCGTGCCGTCTTCTTTACGATCTATCAGGCGGGCGTGGTAGCGGATTTTGCCGTCGGCAGTCTGGTTGGCAATGGCTACGTTGTAGATCGATTTTTCGATTTCGGCCACGTATTTTTCCTCTTCGGGGTAGAGCAGGTGGAACCGCTGGTTCAGGAACGCCCAGAACGAATTGCCGCACAGCTCGCCCGTTCCGCTGCGCAGCAGATAGGATTTGGGCGGGTAGGGCGACAGTTCGCTGATACTGATACTGCCTCCGATATGTTCGTAATATTCGTTGAACAGTTCCCAGCCTCCGACGGCCGCATCGAGGTACTGCCGGTCGCCGGTCGCCATGTAGAGGTCGAGGAACGATTCCAGCGACAGGATCAGGTAACAGTGCGGACGGTCGTACGGATATTTCCAGATCGCGTCGACATCCTTGTCGATCAATTGTTGCATCCAGAAATTTTCCTGGTAGTAACGCTGCACGACTTGCAGGTCTTCGGGTTTTCCTACCGGCGTAAAATAAAGGCGGGTGCTGGCGATGATTCCCTGGCGTCCCTGTCCGCCGCGGCGGACCAGTTCCGGCAGATAGGGGCAGGCGTTGAACCAGTCGTAAAAACCGCGCAGCAACGGATAGGCTTTCGGATTTCCTGCGATTCCCGCTTCGATCAGTCCCTGAGTCACCCACGAACGGCAGTAAGCTCCGTTTTCGAAATGCAGGATATCGCGTTCGGGATAAGCCATGAGGTATCCGTTCGACTGTTTGCAGGCTTCGATGCCGTCGACGATCCGGTTCATCCGGTCGCGCAGTTCGCGGTTTTCGACCCAGCGCAGTTGGTTGCCCGCGCCCATCAGAAAGCGACCCGCTTTCGAACCGGGCAGAATGTCGACCCATTCGGTATGCAGGTCGCGCAATGCCCCGTCCGCCGGTACTCCGGCCCGCTCGCGGAACTCTTTCAACATATCGTCTACGGAAAACGACTGAAGCAGGTAATGGGCGTTGGCATAGAGCGTTCGGCGGAACAGTCCGTCGTTTACGGTGACGCCGCTGCGCGGAACCCGCGCCGTCGGTTCGACCGGCCGCCAGCTTGCCGCCGGAGTGACGTTTTCGGGACAATTCAGTACGGCGACTTCTCCCATCGGGCGTTGCGGTCTCAATAAGGGGTGTTTACCCAGAAAACCCCGGTCGGAGTCGGTGAGCAGCCGGTTTTCCGAAACGTCGACGCCGCCCGACCATACCTCCATTTTCCAGAGTTCGAAATAGTATCCGTTGTCGCGTTCGGGTAGCCGGGTGACTCTCAGCTCGACGTACCGGCCGGAAACAGGGTGCGCCGGGCGGAAGACGTCGATTTGGTCGACTGCGGCGGCTTCGTAGTCGCTGCCGGTGTGGTCGGCGATCGTTACGGGCCTGTCGGAGCCGGACGTTTCGATCCGGAATCGTACCGGAAATCCCGGGCGCGCATAGTAGTCCCAACTGTCGAATACGACGGGGTACAGTTTGACCGAATCGATCGGATACGGCCGTCCCAGGTCGATCCGTATCCAGCAACTTTCGTCGGCGGAGGATTTGCGTGCGGATTCGTAAATCGCGTAATTGGCTTTCGCTGCGACCCGTTCGACCCCCAGCGGGCCTCCCCGCAGGTCGGCGACCTGCGCACGGGCGGAAAAAATAGGTAAGCTGCAGGAAAGCGATGCGGCGAAAAGCAGGAAAGTTTTTTTCATGTCGGGCGGGTTAGAACGGTGAAAATGGGATTGTGAACATAGCAAAGATAAAAAATATACCGGTATTTATTATCCGTCCGTGTTTACCGATCCGGAACGGATCTGCCGACCGACTGCCGTTTTGCGGCCGGGCGGACACCGAAATGAAAATTCGCGGCCGGCGCCGTCGCGGCGGGATTCGGAACCGACACGATTTTGAGCTTAAAAATAGCGTATTTGGTATAAAAAATTTCGTTATTCCAAAAATCCGTTGTACCTTTGACACCGATTTTGCGTTTTTGGGATTTGACGCAGGCCTTGAGTTGACCGTCGATTTGCCGGGGCGGATTAATTTTTTGGTGCGTAATATTTGTGCATTAAGAAATTATTCGTACTTTTGCCAACCCTAAAATGTGACAAACTGCCGATGTAGCTCAGTTGGCCAGAGCAGCTGATTTGTAATCAGCTGGTCGGGGGTTCGAATCCCTCCATCGGCTCCGGAAGGTGCGACGGACAGAGCGTGCGGATGCGGCGGACAATAGTGGGTGCGGCGCTATATTATTAGGGTGTAACGAGCGAGACTCGGGTTTCGAAAAGTTCTTCGAGAAAATTCTGGGCGGATACCAGAGTGGCCAAATGGGGCAGACTGTAAATCTGCTGTCTTTCGAC
>ERZ772812.780-NODE-780-length-25967-cov-7.537357_pt1 | contig 25967 bp, 18 predicted proteins | sample MGYA00511343_ERZ772812 | MGnify/ENA primary metagenome ERZ772812 (study PRJEB29015, sample SAMEA2737706) | human gut metagenome | biome: human gut; feature: human-associated habitat; material: faeces | place: China | collected 2012 ...
GGCGGAAAATCCCTCGCCGTTGGTCATATTTCCGGTTTTCAGATAGACCCTAAGAGAGAGGAGAAGGAATTTTCTTGATTTTCGGCAAGCATATCAACGTCTATTACCGCAAGTACGCGCTGGCTCTGCTAACGGGGCTGCTGGCGTTGTTTACCGTGGACTACTTGCAGCTGAAGGTGCCTGAAATTTATCAGTTGGTCATCAATGGACTGAATCAAGGATACATTGTGGAAAACGGCGTACAGGTGCCCTTTGATATGGCGTTCCTGCTGGACAGGATCTGCATGCCCATGGTCGGCATCATCCTTGCCATCGTCTTCGGCCGTTTCCTGTGGCGGGTAACGATCTTCGGCGCGGCTACTAAGGTGGAGACGGACCTGCGGGATAAGATGTTCCGCCACGCAGAAGACCTGAGCCGGGAGTATTATCAGGTGAACAAGGTGGGCAATCTGATGAGCCTGTTCACCAATGATCTGGACACTGTTCAGGAGTGCTACGGCTGGGGCTTCATGCAGTTCTTTGACCCCATCATTCTGTGTTCTCTGGCCATTACCAGAATGTGGCGCATGGATCACCTGCTCACCGTCCTGTCCCTGATCCCCATGGGGCTGCTGTTCGCCAGCGCCGCGGTGGTGGGCAAGAACATGACCCGGAAGTGGGACTACCGGCAGAAGTGCTTCTCCGATCTGTCCGACTTCGCTCAGGAGAGCTTTTCCGGAATTGCCGTCATCAAGGCCTTTGTGAAGGAGGCCAAGGAGCTGATGGCCTTTGAAAAGCTGAACCGGGACAGCGAGGATTCCAACATCGCTTTTACAAAAACCTCCGTACTGATGCGGATTCTCGTGACCACCTTCGTGGAGAGCGTCATCTGCGTGATTCTGGGCTACGGCGGCTATCTGGTCTACAAGGGTCAGTTCAACGCCGGTCAGCTTATGGAGTTCATCGGCTATTTCAACGCCGTGGTCTGGCCCATTATGGCTGTGGCCGATCTGATCGACATGACCTCCCGGGGCAAGGCATCCCTGAAGCGGATCAGTGAGCTGCTGGACGCGCCCAAAAACGTTTTTGACCGCCCCGGCGTTCAGGAGCTGACGGACCCCAGGGGCGAGATCGAATTCCGCGACCTCAGCTTTACCTACCCCGACGGGGATATCCCCGCGTTGGAGCATGTGTCCTTTACCATCCGCCCCGGCGAGAGCATCGGTCTGGTGGGCAAGACCGGCTCCGGCAAGACCACTCTGGTAGACCTGATCCTGCGCACTTACAATGTAAACGACGGGCAGCTGTTCCTTGACGGCAGGGATGTGAACGACCTCTCCATCCGCTCCGTCCGTGACGCCTGCGCCTATGTGCCTCAGGACAACTTCCTGTTCTCGGACACCATTGAGAACAACATCGCCTTCGGCAAGTCCGAAACCGTCTCTGAGGAGATCCGCCGGGCAGCCAAGCTGGCGGATATTGACGGCAATATCTCCGAATTCCAGATGGGCTATCAGACGGTACTGGGCGAACGGGGCGTTACCGTCTCCGGCGGCCAGAAGCAGCGTATCTCCATCGCCCGGGCGCTGATGAAGGACGCGCCCATTCTGATTCTGGACGATTCCGTATCCGCCGTGGATACCAAAACGGAAAAGGCCATTCTGGACAACCTGCGCGCCACCCGGGCGGGCAAGACCACCATTCTCATTGCCCACCGTATTTCCACCATCGAGCAGATGGACAAGATCCTGTTCATCGAGGACGGCCGTCTTGCGGGCTTTGACACCCATGACAAGCTGTACACGGAAAACCCCGCCTACCGCAAAATGGTAGACTTGCAGCGGCTGGAGGAAGAAGGAGGTGCGGTCAATGCGTGAGTATCTTCCCCTTCTGATCGTCTGCGCCGTCATCGGTGTGTTTACGATCCTGTTCCTTGCAGCCTATGCTGTGCTGAAGCGAAAAACCAAAGAGGAGACCAGCGAACGGCATATGTCCGACAGCGAGATCATCAAAAGACTGCTGGGCTATGCCAGACCCTATAAAAAGGATTTCGTTCTGGTGTTCCTCATTATGCTGGTGTCCATCGCCTATGATGTGGTGTCCCCCCTGCTGGTGGCAGACATTCAGGGTACCATCAAGCAGAGCTTTGAGCTGTCCCGGCTCTATTCGCTGGTTGCCGTGTACGCGGGCATTCTGGCGGTGTCCATGGTCTGCACCTATTTTCAGGCCATGATCCTGCAGAAGACCGGCCAGAAAATTCTGTCCCAGATCCGTCTGGACACCTTCACCCACATTGAGCAGCTGTCCCACGCCCAGCTGAACCAGATCCCCGTGGGCAAGCTGGTGACGAGAGTCACCAACGACCCCAACTCCATCAGCTACCTGTTCACCAACATTCTGGTGACGCTGGCGAAGAACTCTCTGGTGATCATCGGTGTGCTGGCGGCCATGCTGATCCTGAATTACGCCCTGACGCTGATGGTGCTGTGCTTTGTGCCGTTCCTGGTGATCTTTACCATCATCTTTCAGAAGTTCTCCCGCCATGTCCACCGCACGGTCAACAACGCCCGGACGGATGTGAACACCTACCTGTCCGAAAACCTATCCGGTATGAAGGTCACCCAGATATTCAACCAGGAGCAGCGGAAAATGGACGAATTTCTGGTTCGCAGCAAGCGCCTTGAGAAGACCAAGATGAACCGGATGTTCGTCTTCGGCATCTTCCGGCCCATGGTATACATGCTGTTCGTCACATCCAACCTGTTCCTCTTCTATATCGGCTGCAAGGGTTATATCAAGGACACGACCTTTCTGGGGCAAACCATTACCAGCGAGACGGTGGTCGCTTTCTATATGTATATCTCCCGGTTCTTCAACCCCATTCAGGCGCTGGCCGAGCAGTTTGATATGCTGGAGCAGTCCTTCGCCGCGGCGGAGAAGATATTCACCATTCTGGATATGGTTCCCGAGGTGGTGGACGAGCCGGACGCCATCGAGCTGAAGGAAATGAAGGGCGAGATCGAGTTCAGGGACGTGTGGTTTGCCTATAATCCCGGCGAGTGGGTGCTGAAGGGCGTTTCCTTCCATGTGTATCCCAAGCAGACCGTGGCCTTTGTTGGGGCTACCGGTTCCGGAAAGTCCACCATCCTGAGCCTGATCTGCCGGAACTATGATATCCAGAAGGGGCAAATTCTGATCGATGGCATTGATATCCGGCACATTAAGATCGCCTCTCTGCGCAGCCACTTCGGACAGATGCTTCAGGATGTATTCCTGTTTGCGGGGGACATCCGCAGCAACATCGTCCTGCGCTCCGACAACGTGACGGATGAAGACGTCTGGCAGGCCTGCCGGTATGTCAACGCCGACGGCTTCATCAGGAAGCTGGACGGCGGTCTGGACGAGGCCGTCCGGGAGCAGGGCAACAACTTCTCCGCGGGTCAGCGGCAGCTGCTGAGCTTCGCCCGGACCATTCTGCACAAGCCCTCCGTCATGATCCTGGACGAAGCCACCGCCAACATCGACACGGAGACGGAGGTACTCATTCAGGACTCTCTGGAGAAGATGAAGAACATCGGCACCATGCTGATCGTAGCCCATCGCCTGAGCACCATCCAGCATGCGGACAACATTATCCTGCTGTCCCACGGCGAGATCATGGAGCAGGGCACCCATCAGGAGCTTCTCCACCTGAAGGGGCGCTACTACCAGCTCTATACCCTCCAGTTCCGCAAGCAGCAGCTTCAGGAGAGCTGACGGGCAAATCGGATAAAAAGACATAAGCCCGGGCACAAGCGATACGACCGCTCTGTGTCCGGGCTTGCATTTTGGAAGAAGGCGCTGCCTGTTTTGTGATTTATAAGGAAAGAAATCACAAAACAAGTCTCATATGAACTCCATGCCCTTCAGGCAATTAAAATCTTTTTTTAAGATTTTAATTGGAGTTCAGTATCAGGTTTCCGGAAACAGCGCTTTCTGTTATCCCTGCCATCCGCTCTGCGGGTAACAGTCCGGAAGCAGCACATCTACGGTATGACCTGACCACAGGCGCTTGACAGCGATATCAGCCGCAGGCTACTTCCTGATTCAATGGCAGTTCCAGCAGTTCAGGGTGTGTGAGCAGATGCTGTATGATCTTGAGCGAACGGGCAAAGTAGAAGCCGTCCGCAATGCGTTCGTCCAGTGTGAAACCGATATCCACCACATCCCGCACCTCGCGGCTGCCGTCCCCGGCGATCTTCTCACTCTTGCGGATGGTGCCGATGGCCGCCATAATGGAGCTTGAGCCGTAATTGTTGAGATGATGGTAGACGCTCGGGCATTTAATGCTGCCAAGATTGGTGAGGAAGACGGTGGCAAAGTTCGGGTCATCCTGCCGCAGGAAGTCGGGCACCTTGCCAAAGAAGTCCAGTGTCTTGATGATCCAGATGACAAATGCCAGAACCGGACGCGGCAGCTTTTTGAGCACGTCCATCGCGCCATTCACACCGTCGTTCTTTTCCGTACGGGCCTTGTGAACCTTGCCGACGACCCGGTGCGTCACCTCGGTGAGCGTCCAGTCTTCCGGCGCGGAGATGACCACGAGGGACTCCTCGCTGTGATCCTCGAAGCGTTTCTTGGCTACGAAGCCAAGGGTAATTTCGTCGCGCTGGTAAAAACGTCGGCCGGAGATGAAGCTGTTGAGCTGCGGGCGAAGATATATCGTCTTTGCGACAGCCATAAGAATGCAGTGAAAAAGCGTGGCGCGGTATTCTTCCTCGCCCTCGTTCTTCCGTGCGATGTAGCGAAGCGCCTCTGTCACGTCGAATTCCATGTTGACGTAGACCTCGGCATCCGTGCGGTGGTTCATCAGATGCGGCAAAATGACATGAAGCGAATCCATATCGCGGATCCAGCGGGCGTCTTTCCGGTCGCCCCAGCGTTTCTTTGTCGTGTTGCTCATAGTGTGTCCTCTTTTCTTTCTTTTTTCGGGCCGAAGCCCCTGAAGATACCCTGCGCACCCTCATACGCAGAAATCTTCAGATAACCTATGCAATCATTACTTCCTTAAGTAATGGAAAGCCCCATGCCGGTTTTGCGGGTCAGTTCCCGCTTTTCGGGCGGTGTGCTTTTTCAACCTCTTCCTTCAGCGCGGCAGCAGATTTTGTTCCATAATCCCCCTTCCCTGAAAAGTTCCGAAATCGTAATCCATGATACTACGATTTTGGAAAGGATGCAAGAGGTTTCCTCGCGCATTCCGGAAAATGGAAAACGCGGCATATTGAAAGCGGGTGCCGATAAAAACACATGGCCTTTCCTTTTCTCGAAAAAATGGTATCATATTCCTACGTCCGCCGCTGGTACTTCGACCCGAAGACCAATCAGGACATTTATCTGGAATATGAAAGCTATGTTACGGACTGCACCGATATGGAAGATGTGCTTCAAATGCTTATTGGCACCGGAGGAAACCCGGTAACCGTCCACGGCTGCACGGGAGCGGCATTACAGAATGGCAAAAGCGCCGCAGTAGTATGGCTGATCGGCACCCCTGAGAAAGGAATCTCGTTCCGGTTGTCCAGCAGCAGTTTCACCGCAGGGGCGCTTCTGCCGATTGCGGAAAGTGTGCAGCTGCAATAGCGATTCCCCAAACCGCATTCACCGGGGCTTAAGGCAGAACCACAATAAGCAGACCCCCCCTCCATTCCGTGGGAAGCGGAATGGAGGGGGCTGTTTGTTTTCTGGAGACTGCTTTTTTGTTTCATCACAGCATATGCGCCGGAAAAAGTCGATGTCGGCGTTTTTTGGACCTCGTTTCTGGAAAAATTTTTCCGATTCGACGAGAAAAACAGTTGCGCTTATCCCAGCTGTATGCTATACTGGTGGTGCATATACCATCCCAGGATGGCGCTGACCACGCGTTCCCGCGGAGTACGGGAAACGCACAGAACTGAAAGGAACGGAACAGCTATGAAGAAACGACTGCTCAGCATCCTGCTCGTGTTTGTCATAGTGCTCTCCACGCTGCCCATCCCGGCCTTTGCCGAGGACGGCGGGGAAGCAGCCCCCACATGCATCTGCGAAACGGCCTGCAGGTCGGAAGACATGAACGAAGACTGCCCAGTGTGCGGCGCGGAAGGTGCGCACCTGCACGACTGCGCAAAGTACGTCGAGGGCGCGGAGAATCCGGCGGAGACCACCACTCCCACCGCCGAACCGGTGAATGTCGGGGAAACCGAAGCCACCACTGCGCCCGTCGTTCCCGAGACTGAAAAGGACGAGACTCAGCCGGAGAGCGAAAATGATGCCGAAAGCATTGAGGGCGGCGAAGAGACTCTTCCCGAAGATGCGCCGGATACGCTCGCGTTGGACGCGGAAAATCTCATCAGCGTGCAAAGCGGCGAAACCATGTCGGACGAATTGTATGATTCGCTGTCCTATGCCACATTCACGCTGTCCGCAAGCGAGTACCAGTGCGGCGAGGCGGGGCATACCGGCTCCATAACGGATATATGCCTGAACAGCGTTGACCTGTCAGACTGGGATGCAAACCGGAAAATCAAGGTGAATTTTGATATTTCCTTCCAATGTGATACGCCGGGCTGCCCGCGCGGGAAGGAGATGAACCGGTATAACAAGACAAGAACCTTTACCGACTCGGATTCCTGCCACACGCCGGTCTCCGCCACTGCCAATTACAGGAAGGCATGCAGCAGCAATAACAATGATGTAATCGTGCTGACCCTGACCTCCAACAAGAGCATCGCCTACAAGGAATACTTTCCGAAAAGGGAAGCCACCTGCACCGAGGCGGGCTATGAATCCTACTGGATGTGCGGCAGCGATGCGGACAGCAACAAGTGCCGGAAGATATTCTCGGATGAGGACTGCACAAAGGAGCTTGCCGCGCCCATCGCGATTCCCGCGAAGGGACACTATTTCCCTGCAAGTGCCTATCACGCGGAACTGCCTGGCACCTGTACCGATATCGGTCATGTGGAATACTGGCATTGCGGCCAGTGCTACAAGTATTTTACCGATAACACCGGCACAACGGGGATCTCGAACATAATGCTCCCCAAGGATAAGGATAACCATGCCCAGGCGCCGCAATATATCGCTGACGACGTACATCATACGGCAAAATACAATTGCTGCAACACGACGCTCCCCATGGAAGCACACAGCTTTGACTATGGCGTGTGTGACGTATGCGGCTACGTAGCCACTTTCCTGGTACAGAGCGGCAGGGAGGCTGCGTACTTTGGCTCGTACAACGATGCAATGGCCGCGCTAGCGCGGGAAGGCGCGACGTTTCTAATGGTGCTGAGAGACTATGACGGTACGATCGATATCAATGTAGACGGGAAACGTACCGTCCTGATCGGCGACGCCAGAACAAATGTCCGCGTGAGTGGCATCAACATAAACGGCGGAAGCGTTACCATATCGAATTACGGAACGGTTGGCTCTCTTACGAACAATGCCGTAACGATCCTCGGCAAAGGCGGCGGCAGATATGACGCGATCCGGAATAACATGGGCGACGTCGGGGCGCTTCTCGGCAGTTGCATTGTGTATAAAACAGAGGACGGCGTGTTCCTGCGTTCCAAAGATGAAGCTTGCAAGGCCGACAGCATTCAGAATGTCCGTGTCATTGGCGCTCCGATTTCGTACATCGAGATCACCGGCGCGGGCAAAGGCACCGGTGAAGAGTATGACGTCAGGTATGCCCATACGGTAAAAGCGGGAGAAACGGTGACGTTCCGATCGGATGTGTACCAGATCAGCGGTGCTACCGCCGCTGGTGCTGTCATCACATCCTGGGACTGCGGAACCATACCCGCGGAAAATGTCGATGTGCAGACATCCAATGGGAGCTGGAGATCGACGCTTACTCTGACGAACATTACACCTGGCGTATATCCTCTGGTCTGCACGGTGAATTCTGACAACAACGGCGAAATCTATTCCGTTCGCGCAACCGTCACACTCACCGTGGAGGCGGGCGAGACAGAGTATACCCTCACCTTCGACGCCAACGGCGGCACCGGCGCTCCGGCTGCCATGACCGGCGAGACAAACACCTTTGTGATTCCCGATACCATCCCGACACGGGACAATGCCCACTTCGGCGGCTGGGCGCTCACTGCCGGAGCCGACAGCCCGCAGTACCAGCCCGGCGATACTGTCACCATCGACGGTGGGATGAAAATGACCCTCTACGCCTACTGGAGGGCGCACGGCGACGGTAACGGCGACGGCTTCTGCGACGGCGGCGAGGAATGCCTCCACGGAAAGGACGCCGATGGCTACTGCACCGTAAGCGGCTGCACCCACAACGCGGACGGACACGACTGCTGCCCGAAGCGCGGGCCTTCGGAAACCGTCATCACGACCCTGCCAACCCTGCCCGCCGAAACGTATGTCGGCACCCAGTTTCTGGATGAAGCGCTCGAGGGCGGAGTGGCGCAGGTTAAGGGAACGGATACCGTCGTCCCCGGCAAGTTTGCATTCGAAGGAGAGTATGGCGGGAGCGTAAGTTTTGTGGGGGAAAACCGCCTGCATGTTATCTTCACTCCCGATGACACGGAAGCATATACAACAGCGGAATGTGAAGTGATTGTGACCGGCATTCGGTATACGATCACGGAGGTTCTTACGAAGTTTGCCATCACGGACAAACCGCTGGGCACGCCCCTTGCGGAGCTGGGAATCCCTACGGAGGGCGTCACGGTAAAAACCGACTCCGGCGCAATGTTCGCCCCTATTCCGGTCATTTGGGACACATCTGCCTATGATCCCAATTCTCTGGAACCCCAGACTATCTACGGAACGCTGGATGTTGCCAACAGCTATTTTCATGATAAAATCGTTACGGAAACCGATGTAAAAGCGACCATTGAGGTATCTCTTATGGATACTCGGGTCTTCCAGACTACCATTGTCACACCGCCTACGGTTGAAGGAACCTTCTATGCGCTGGATCGTTACGAGACGCTGACAAGCGGTCTCAAGGGCGGAAAGGCGATGGCAAACGGTCAGGAGATCGAAGGTACGTTCGAGTTTGATGAGGACGAATTGCTGTACGGAGACACCGCCTACCCCGGCATCGGGCTGAAATACGGCCAGCTTACACGCACGGTCGTTTTCAAGCCGACAAACTCCAGGAACTACACAACTGCAGCCTGCACGGTAACCGTGAACGTTCTCCCGCTCACGATCGTCAGAATCAATCCCAATTTCGAGGACATCACCGACAAGCCCATTGGTACGGCGTTTGAACAACTTGGATTGGCGGAAGCGGGTTCGATGGACGTGATGCGCGGTGACCCACAAAAAACGACGATCATGAGCGACACGGTGGTCTGGGATAAAAACCAGTATGACCCGAATACGCCATATGAGCAGCGCATTACGGGCAGATTGGTGCTGTCCACATGGAAGGATTATATTGCGCCCCCCGAAGGGGCGCCCACCGTCAGCGTCAAGGTGAAGCTGAAGTACGACCCGGTTGTACCTGTGATTGTGACCGCGCCGACGTTCCGCTGGACAAAGGGAGACTTCCGGCTTGGCGACAATCAGATTTTTGTCAGCGAAACCTTCCAGATCGGAACGGAAACGCCCCCGGAGGAAGCTGACGAGATCGGTGCGCTTATTGGCGGTGAGGCGCGGGTTGGCGGCAAGAAGATCGACGGCACATTCTCTTTCAAGGCCGGTACGCCTAAGTGGTTTAGCGCAGCGGGAACATACAACGTGACTGCGGTCTTCACGCCGAGTAATACCGTTCTTTATGCGCCTGCCGAATGTACCATCCCGATTGAAGTGGTCAAACGCACCCTCCTGAGCATCGAGCCCTCGACGGATATCACGAACAAAGAGGTCGGCACGGAGTTTGATGCGCTCTGGCTGCCTTCATTCGTGAACTGCCGGACAGAGGACGGGTCGTTCTACTCAGGCATTGGCGTAACGTGGGATAAGACGTCGTATGACCTGAATTCTACTGCTGAGCAGGCCATTACCGGCACGCTCAATCTCGGCGATATTCCGACTATTCAGCAGCCCGTCCCGGAGTTAAAGGCCACGGTCAAGGTCAGGCTTATTCCCCACGACTGGAGCGACTGGACGCCCGACAGCAACGGTACCCACAGCCGCGTCTGCGCCAGAAACAGCAGTCATAAAGAAACCGTCAGCTGCTCCGGCGGTACGGCGACCTGTCAGGCAAAGGCAGTCTGCTCTGTCTGCGGTCAGGCATACGGCCAGTTTGCCGCGCATGACTTTACGGCAGAAGTGGTTGAAGAAAAATACCTGAAATCCGCCGCAACCTGCACGGAGAAGGCAGTTTACTACAAGTCCTGCACCGTCTGCGGCGAAAAAGGAACGGAAACCTTCGAGGTTGGCAATATTCTCGGCCACGACTGGGGTGAATGGCAGCCCAACGGCAATGGTATCCACAGCCGCATCTGCAAGCGCAACGCAACCCATAAGGAAACCGTCAGCTGTTCCGGCGGCACGGCGACCTGTCAGGCAAAGGCGGTCTGCTCTGTTTGCGGTCAGGAGTATGGTCAGCTTGCCGCGCACGACTTTACGGCGGAAGTGGCGGAGGAACAGTACCTGAAATCCGCCGCGACCTGCACGGAAAAGGCGACTTACTACAAGTCCTGCACAGTCTGCGGCGAAAAGGGAACGGAAACCTTTGAGGTCGGCAATATTCTCGGCCACGACTGGGGCGAATGGCAGTCCAACGGAAACGATACCCATAGCCGCATCTGCACCAGAAACAGCGGCCATAAGGAGACCGTCAACTGTTCCGGTGGTACGGCGACCTGTCAGGCAAAGGCGGTCTGCGCTGTGTGCAGGCACGAATACGGCCAGCTTGGCACACACAGCTTCACGGCGGAAACCGTGGAGGAACAGTACCTGAAATCCGCCGCGACCTGCACAGAAAAGGCAGTCTATTACAGGTCCTGCGCCACCTGCGGCCTGAGCGCCAAGGACACCGCCGAGGAAGCGGTCTTTGAAACCAGGGCGCTCGGCCATGACTGGGGCAAGTGGCAGTCCAATGGCGACGGCACCCACACCCATGTCTGCACCAGAGACGATACCCACAAGGAGACGGTCAGCTGCTCCGGCGGCACCGCGACCTGCGTGGAGCAGGCGACCTGTAAGGACTGCGGCGGGAAGTACGGCGAAAAGGATGCCGCGAACCACACCGGTGCGAAGAAATGGACGACCACAAAGGCCACCCACGAGCAGAAATGGTCGTGCTGCGGCGAAGTGGTCGTAGCCAAGGAGTCCCACACCTTCGGCAAATGGGTCATCACCAAAAAGGCGACGTTCAGAAAGGACGGAGAAAAGACCCGCACCTGTGAGGTCTGCGAATACGTGGAGAAGGCGACAATCCAAGCCACCGGCGCCCCGGCGAAGACCGGCGACGACAGCCACATCGGCATGTGGGCGGGCATCCTCTGCGTATCCCTGGCCGGTATCATAGCGCTGGTGGTATGGTATAAACGGAAGAACAGGAAGTAAACCAAGCCATATTGCAGTCATAACCACCGGCCAGCGGTTATGACTGGGTATTGGAATCTTCGTCTGCCTTCAGATTTTTCCGAACGCTGTCCTCAAAATCGGCTGGTTGTTCCAGGCAGAAAAATCCGGACTTATTCCCGAGTGGGGAGTAAGTTCGGGTTTTTCGCTTTATCCAGGAAGTGCCGCACAGAAAAGATTGCCATGTGCAGCCGGATGTAGTATGCTGTCAGAAAGAAAAATCTTCCATTCCGCGTTTTTCTGCGTGTATAAGGGTGAAGCTACTAAAAAAGGAGGCGGCGACATGGATGACAATGAAATTCTCGACTTGTATTTTGCCCGGTCGGAACAGGCCATCGTTCAGACTGACCAGAAATACGGATTTTATTGTTACAGTATTGCCAAACGTATTTTATCCGACCCCCTGGACGCTGAGGAAAGCGTCAACGACACCTATTACTCCGCGTGGAAGCTGATCCCGCCCCGCAGACCCCAGCGATTTTCCACCTTCTTAGGAAAGATCACCCGGAATCTGGCTATCGACCGCTGGCGGAAAAATACCGCCGAAAAGCGGGGGAAGGGGGAGACGCAGGTGCTGCTGGACGAGCTGGCGGAGTGCGTCGCCGGAAGCGAAAGCCCGGAGACGGAGCTGCTTCGCAAGGAGCTGACCGCCTCGCTGAACCGCTTTCTGCGGAAGCTCCCGGAAAAAGACCGCATCGTCTTTCTGCTCCGGTACTACTATGCCGGTACAAAGGACGATATCGCCCGGAAGACGGGGCTGTCTTCCAATCAGGTGAAGTACATCCTGCAAAAAGTAAGAAAACAGTTGGCCGACACACTTAAAAAGGAGGGTTTACAATGACGGCTTATCAGCTTTTCAGGGGACTGACCGGCGTGGACGGGGAGCTGCTGGCGGCGGTGGAGCCGGTGGATTCCCGGAAGGAGCCCACCACAAAGAAGCTGCCCGCAAGGAAAATCTGGCTTGTTGCAGCGGTCATTGCGCTGGCGCTGCTGCTGGCGGGCTGCGGAATCGCCTATGTGCTCAGTCTGAGACAGCTTGAGCTGGGAACCCAGACGATACCCCTGCCCACTGATGCGTCGCAGGACGGCACGGCTCCCACCGAAACCGAAATGCAGCTGACGGTATTCTCCCTTCAGGGAATTGAGGGGACGCCCAACTATCAGGCAAATCAGGAGTGGCTGGCGTTCACCCAGAGCTATACCCCCTCCGGCGGCGAATATTGGGACAGCGACCCGGCTTACTGGGCGTACAGCGTTCAGGATCAGACGATGGTGGACAAGCTGGACGAGATCTGCGCTAAATACGGACTGAAGGTGATCGGAAAGGCGTGGCACGAGCAGGTTGACTGCAATAAATTTCTCCCCTTGCTCGGCATTGACAGCCTGCTGAAAGCCGGTACCGACGCAACGCTTTCCATTCCGGCGGGACGCTATTTCCCGGGCGGCTCCTTTACCATTTACGGTACGCTGAATCTTGGAGACGCGGCGGAGATGTTTACCTACCAATGCGTCAAAAAGGACGTTTTCTACGACGTATTTGGCTACACGAATCCGGATACCGTCACCGAGAGAAACTATACCACATCGGACGGCGTACCCCTCCTGTTTCTGGAATCGGAGCAGAGCGGCATGATTCTGGCAGACCGGGAGGACTGCTTCCTGAGCCTGAGCATCATGCTGGACGGAAATGTCAGTCTCGACGAAATCGCCGAATGCTTCGACTTTACGATTCAGCCTCAAGCACCCGACGCTGCCGCGGCGGATGCACGGGAGCAGGCTTCCAATGCGGAAATCATCAGCGCACAGGACGACCCGAATATTGGCAGGCGTGCCACGTATGCCGAGTATGTAGAAGACTTAATCCGGGGCGACGAGTTCCATACCTCTACCGATCCGGAGTACACACCCCCTGTCAAAACCTATGCGTTTTATGACGCGGATGGTAACGGGACAGACGAGCTGCTCATTTTTTATGGTGACCGCATTGGCAGCATTGTCGGCATGAAGGACGGTGTCACGGATGAAGGAAAGAGCTACACTCTGATACCGTGCAAAGATCATGTTTTCATTGACTGGCCGAGAGACTCGTATGTCCATGGGGAATACTGGTATCACATCTTCCGTTTCGCCAACAATGACGACCCGGTCTTCTCCAACCCGAAGGAACGAAGCATCGTCCGGCTGAAAAAGGACGCGGAGGGGAACTGGTGGCGGACATCCTCCACAGACCATTATGCGGATTTTGACACCAGAATCACGGAGGAAGAAGCGAAAGCCATCTTAGATTCCTATACTCCCATTCAGCTGGAAACCCATCCCCTTTCCGAATTCAAAGAGCCATAACAAGCGAAACAGCGCCCCGTTTCCCAACAAATCGGGAAACGGGGCGCATTTTGCTGTTGACGTCCGGGAATGCGCGTGGCATAATAGTTGTACATACAACGATGTATCTGCAACGAGTCAGGAGGCTGCCATGGACATTACGGAACGGAAAATCACCAAAATCGCCCGGGAGGCGGAAAAGCTGGTTCTGCGCACCATGCGGGAAACCGGCGTCGGCACGGCGGAGATCGACCTGATCCACGCCCTGCGCCACAATCCCGGCTGCACCCAGGCGGCGCTGGCGAAGCTGCTGCACGCGGACAAAGCCGCCATCGCCCGCAGAACGAAGAATCTGGAAGCGAAGGGCTACCTCGTCCGCAGGGACGCCCCCAACGACCGGCGCAGTCAGCTGCTGTACCCCACGGAAAAGGCGGAGAGCCTGAAATCCTCCAAAGCGGAGATCGAAGCGGCCTTTTATGAGTATCTGGCGGATACGCTGACAAAAGAGGAAGCCGCCGCCTTTGCCGGGACGCTGAACAAGCTCTACGCGGCATCCAAGGCGGAAAGCCGGGCGGGCTTCCCGCACTTTATTCAGGCGGCAAAGGGGGAATCCGGCGATGAAGCGTGAAAAAACCTTCCGCCCGGACAGGATCGGTTCGTATTTCCGCGTCGAATGGCTGCCGCTGGCGCTGGTGACCCTTTCCGGCCTGATCTACAACATCGGTCTGCTTGCCACGCCCTGGTTTGAAGGGCGGCTGGCGCAGTGCCTTGCGGACATTCTGGGCGGGAATGCCGCTGCCGGGAAAATGGCGGTTCTGGTGCTTGCCTATATTCTCGTCACGCTGGGGGTGCAGGCCGCGCGGTTTATCAAGCGGTTCTATGTCCGCCGCTTCGCCAACAACATCAACCGCCGGATGAAGGGCATCCTGTACGCCAATCTGGTGCGCAGAAGCCGGGCGTCGCTGGAGCAGGAGGGCGCGGGCGAGCTGATGACCAAGGCCATCTCCGACGTGGACGACTGCGTGGAGGGAATGCGGAAATTCACCACCGAGGTCTTCGACACCGGCGTGGCGCTGGTGGGCTACGCCGTCATGCTTCTGGTATACGACTGGCGGCTGGCAATCCTGAGCCTGCTGTTCACGCCGGTATCCTACGTCTGCGCGGCGTGGATGAAGCGGAACGTCCAGCGTGCGGGCGCCGCCTACAAAAAAGCGGCAGGCGCACTCAGCACGGCCACGCTGGATCGGGCGCAGAACGCCGTGACCTACCGCATTTACGGCTGTGAAAGCACCCGGGAGGGGCAGTACGAGCATACGCTGGACACCTACGAGAAGACCGCCGTCCGCAGCAACGTGTGGCAGTCGGCCCTGCCGCCGCTGTATCTGGCCGTGTCGGAGGCGGGGGTGCTGTTCATTCTGTGGTTCGGGGCGAAAAACGTCCTCGGTTCCGGGTGGCGCGCATGGGATATTGCGGCGTTCACTACGTTTCTTTCCTGCTTTACCAAGCTGACGGTGAAATCCTCCAAGGTGGCGAAGCTGTTCAACTCGGTGCAGAAGGCGGAGGTCTCATGGAAGCGCATTCAGCCCCTGATGAAGTCCCCGGAGACGCTGGAGCCTCTCGCCGTTCCGTCAGCGGTGGACGTGACCCTAGAGAATCTTTCCTTTGCCTACGACGACCAGCCGGTTTTCTCCGGGCTGAGCCTGACGGCCCATCCGGGGGATATCATCGGCGTTACCGGGCCGGTGGCCTGCGGCAAGTCCACCTTCGGGCGGGTGTTCCTCTGCGAAGCGCCCTACGGCGGCTCGGCGAAATTCGGGAAGACCGAGTTTTCCGCCCTCACCCCCCGTCAAATCGCGGCAACCGTGGGATATTTGGGGCACGACCCGGAGCTGAGCGCCGACACCATCCAGAATAACGTCCTCTGCGGAAGCAATCAGGACGCGAAGCCGTATCTTGCCGCGGCGGCGCTGGATCATGAAGTGCTTGCCATGGAAGCGGGGCTGGACACCGTCGTCGGCAGCAGCGGCACGCGGCTTTCCGGCGGTCAGGCGCAGCGGCTGGCGCTGGCAAGAACCCTTGCCCACCCAAGACCCGTTCTGGTTCTGGACGACCCATTCTCCGCGCTGGACAGAAATACCGAGGATGCCGTGTTCGCAAATTTGCAGGAATATGCAAAGGATAAGGTTGTGTTCCTGATCTCTCACCGCCTGTATCACTTCCCGCAGATGCGCAGTGTGATCTTTATGGAGGACGGCAAAACCACCGTCGGCACCCACGAGGAATTGATGGCATCCGTTCCGGTGTACCGGCAGCTCTATGAAAGCCAGACAGGAGGGCAGGCTCATGAATAAAAACGGTGTGTTTGCCGCAATACGGACGGCGGCAGCGACCCACCATCTTCTCACGGTGGGGACGGTTCTCTGCGTGGCGGCATCGGTGGGTGCGTCCCTGCTCCCGCCGCTGCTGCTGGCACGGGTGGTCGATCGCCTGACCGTGGGCAGCGGACTGACGTTTCTCGCGGTACAGGGCTACTTTTGCAGTCTTGCGCTGGAGGGACTGCTTTCTTCCGCGCAGGAAAGCCTGCTCGTGCTGTTCGGCCAGAAAATGACCCACGCCCTGCGCTCGGAAATGTCCCGGAAGCTGACCCGGCTGCCCGCAAGCACCCTTGTTGACCAGAATCCCGGCGAGGTCGCCGCCCGGTTTTCCGGGGATGTGGACACGGTGGAGGCGCTGTTTACCTCCGGCATCATCAGCATGGTGGCGGACGCGTGCCGCATTCTGTCCATCATGGCGGTCATCGCGGTGAAAAATACCGGCCTCGCCCTGATCTTGCTGCTGGTTCTGCCCCTGTTTGCCCTGTTCACCCGCCACGTGCAGAAGCGGATGCTGGCCGCCCAGCTGAACAACCGCCGCGCCGTCGCCGCCGTGTCCGGTCAGGTGCCGGAGACGCTGCACAATATCCGCACCATCCGTGCGCTGGGGCTGGAAGATTACATGGAGCGCCGCTACGATCGGCGTATTTCGGACGGCTACGCCGCCATGGAGCGCACCAATTTTTACGACGCCATCTATTCGCCGGTAGTCCTGCTGCTGAACGCCGTCGTGGTGGGCATCGTCATGCTGCTGTCCGCCTCCGGAAATGGGGAAATCCTGCGTCTGTTCGGCATGTCTGTCGGCACGTCGGTGGCCGTTATCAGCTACATATCCCGCATTTTTGCACCCATTGAGAGCCTTGGCATGGAGATTCAGACCATTCAGTCGGCCATGGCCGGGGTCAAGCGCATTGACGCATTCTTAAGCCAGCCGGAGCGCGACATTCCGGAGCATCGGAAAACCGCCGCCCGGGGGGACGTGGTACTGTCCCACGTGACCTTCGGCTACGGGGAAAAGCCCGTTCTGCGGGACTTTTCCATGACCGTAAGGCAGGGCGAGCAGGTCACGCTGGTAGGCCGGACGGGCGCAGGAAAAAGCACTGTGTTCAAGCTTCTGCTGGGGCTTTATCGTCCGGAAGCCGGTACGATCACCATTGGCGGCGTGGACGTTTCGGCCATTTCGGATCAGGAGCGCCGAACCTGCATCAGCTGTGTGGAGCAGCACTTTTCCCGCGTGCCGGGGACGGTGCTGGATCAGATCACCCTTGGTGACCCGCAGATAACGGAAGATATGGCGAAGAACGCGGCACACCTTGCCGGGATCGACGCGGCCATTCAGGCATTGCCGGAGGGCTACGCCACGGTATGCACCGAGGGCATGTTCTCACAGGGCGAATGGCAGCTTCTGTCCATCGCCCGCGCCGCGGCGGCGGACCCGGCGGTGCTTCTGCTGGACGAGATCACGGCCAATCTGGACGCCGAGACAGAGGAGCGCGTTCTGGAAGCCCTGCGCCGCGCCTCTGAGGGGCGGACAGTTTTGTCCGTTTCCCACCGCGTCTATGAAAATCTGGGTGGGAGGACGGTCGAGATCAAGCCGCAGGGGCAATGAGATGAAATTTCAGGGAGAAACGGCGCAGGCAATGACCGGCGGGAGCCGCCAGTCTCTCCCCGTCACAGAGAAAAACCGCCCTCCTGACAGTTACTGATGGCAAATGCGAAAAATGTCTCCTTTGCGATAGCCGCAAAATAGCCGGTCTGCTCGTACTCATGCGCATAGTGCTTGGCAATGTGTCCCAGCGTCTCCTTAAGCTGAAGCATTGCGGCAAATTCATGCTTGCAGGGATAGCTGCAAAAGCAGTCGCACAGTAAATTCCGGATTTCTCCGTCGTGATAGCGGAATTCAACGGCGTATGCTTTTGTCCCTTCCACGACTGCATACCCCTTTGTCCCATCCAGACAGAGATAACGGACGCGGTTCTCCATGAAGTAATCGTGTCCCCGCTCCGCAATGGCATTGGTGACTTTCATTTCTTCCAAATGCTCCAGAGGGAAGGAGAAATCGTCGTTTCCGCTGGCAAATTCCTCGCCTTCGCCGACGGGTGCCCGGAACCAGCTTGTTACCTGAGCGGCGGGGAGAGCAGCGGGGTCGAAGGTGATAAAATGGGAAGCGGACATGTAAAATCTGCCGTGCACCCGGGTATTTACCTGGAAAATGACCTTCTGATATTCGGACAGCCGAATCCTGAAATTGTAATTCACGCTGGTCACGATGCCGAGAACCCCTTCCAGCTTGCCGCTCACATAGACCCGGTCGCCGGCCTTCAGGTTGAACCGGTCGTTGTAATAGGCGAGCGACCTTCCGGTCTCCGGAAAACAAACCTGCACCACAGACTTCCGGGGCGCGGTGATGACCGGTTCTGCCTCCCGCGCTGCCGGAGTTTCCTGTCCCTCTTTGGACGCTCCACCAAAACCACTGATCGTAAAACGCATAGCTTTTCCTCCATCCATATTTTTTCTGGGCTCCTGAGAGGATTATACAATGCGATGTGTCCAATAAACCGGACTAATTCAAGTAAAACACATGATAATACTAATTCTTAATAAGCCAATTTAACTATTCGCAACGATGTGATATACTATATCTGGGTGATGAATATGGCTTCCAGATATAAATTCAGTGAAAAAGAAATCGAAGGAATTGAGCAGGCTCGCAAAGAAAACAAAGATAAGCGAGCAGAATGCCGGTTGAAAGCACTTGAGATGCGGGCAAAAGGAGCAAGCTCCGGGGAAGTTTCTGCAGCAACCGGATTTCATGCTGCCTATGTTACACAGCTTGTCGCAAAATATAGAGATCATGGACTGGATGCAATTTCCGGCAATCACTGCGGTGGAAACCACCGCAATATGAGCGTAGAGGAAGAAGCAGCCATTCTTGCGCCATTTAAGGAACGAGCAGAAAAAGGTGAATTGGTCGAGGTCAGTGAGATCGCAAAGGCATACCAGGCAGCAGTAGACCATCCGGTCAGCAATGGTCAAATCTACTTTGTTCTGCATCGGCATGGATGGCGAAAGGTAATGCCCCGAAGCAAGCACCCCAGAAAGGCCAGCGATGAAGAAATCGCGGCCTCAAAAAAATTAACACCACAGTAAAGGAGCTTCAATTTATCCACAGCGACAAGAAAATCCGCCTTATGTTCCAGGATGAAGCCGGATTTGGCAGGATTAACAGGCCGAAATACTGCTGGTGCAGGAATGGGATCCGTCCCAGTGTGCCCTGCTTAATGGCTTTGGCAAGCTGCTGTTCCTTCAAATGTTCAGGCATATCGATTTTGAAAAGATCGACCGGGTTCCACACTTCACCGGTGCAGAACATCGTATAGATTGCCGTCAAAATCATTCTGGCAATGGCGATAATGGCGCGTTTCTTACCCCTACGCTTGGCAATTCTCTCATATTTCAGCTTGTAGTAAGGATGCTTGGTGTCCTTTACCGCAGCGTGAGCGACCTAAACCAGCGCAGGCTTGAGGTAAACACCTGCTCGGGAAATACGCACAGACTTCTTCTTTCCAGCGGACTCGTTGTTGCCGGGAGTCAATCCAGCCCAGCAGCAAAGCCGTTTGGAGGAACCAAACTGGCTCATATCCGTGCCGATTTCAGAAATAATGGTGATTGCGGAGTTTCGGTCAATACCCGGAATGGTGCAAAGAAGATTGATTTCACCTTCGTATTTTTCCACCATTTCATTGACACAGGTATCCACCTTGGCAATCAGTTTCTCAATGAAATCGTAATGCTCACGGATAATTTTGATGCGAGCCTTCTGCTCGTCAGAAATGGAGTAGCCTTCAATGGACTCCAGAACTTTCTCAGCCTTCTTTTTGAGGGAGCGCTGTAACAGGGAAACACAATGTTCCGGGTCAAAGGATTCGTCGGATGTGAGATAATCTGTAATTGCAGTTGCGGATTTACCAAACATATCAGACACAACAGAATCCAGAGCCACATTGCAGACAGTAAACGCATTCTGAAATCGGTTTTTCTCGCTGCTCTTCATGGAAACCAGCTTATAGCGGTAGCGTAAAAACTCACGCAGAATACGGATTTTCAGTTCTGGGATGAAGCTGCTTTTCACAAGGCCAATGCGAAACAGATCCCCGATCCACTTGGAATCTTTCGTATCATCCTTGTTTCCCTTTACAGCCTTTACCCATTTGGGATTGGCAATGACAACCCGAATACCACGCTTTTCCAGGATGTTGAATACCGGAACCCAGTACTTCCCGGTGGATTCCATGCAGACATCCAAACAGTTGTGTTCCAGAAGCCAGGTTGCAAAACGGTTCAAATCTGAGTTGAAGGTGCTGAATCGCTTTTTCTGATAGTGGGGCTGCAAGCTGTCTGTGGGCGTGGTGATGATGGTAGCAACCACGAAAGATTTGTGAACATCTACACCGCAGCAGGTTGGGAATACGACTTTCACAACAAAACCTCCTCCGTAAAAATAGCGAGGAGAATGCAGGGACTGAACCGCCAAGCAATTAACAGGTGTTAAAACAATCCTTAGCGTACGGGTTCAAGACGCCACTTATTTGTGCTTGAAAAGGTGGTTCCAGCACTGATTGATATACTGTTTTGAGTTAGGAATGCAATCTACGACTCCTCCTACCGTGCGTTGTAGTGTGCATCCTCCTCAATATAATTCTACAAGAAAGGCGGCCGTTTGTCTGCATACTTTCATTCCTATTTGTGCGGACGCAAAGCGGCCGAATGGCTGATTGGTATGAAAATTACCATACGGCGGCTTTAAATTGCTTGGATGCCGGAGTGACATTTGGCAATCTGGAAACAAGAACACCAAACGGTAGCTATGATTACCGCGATCCTCTGGCTTGGTGGAGCTGTTACGACAGAACAGCATACCCGTCCTCCTGCATAGTAAACGATGAAAATCCGATATTGATTGACTTTGGAACGCCCAAACCCTGCAACACGCTAAAGATAGATATTCTGACCGTTCCCTCCGCGAGGCTGGATAATCTTAAAATCCAGTATTCCGCAAACGGAACGAACTGGACAGATGTATCGAGCCTTACAAGAACAGGTCAGGTCTGGAAGTTCACAGAAGTTTCCGCAAGGTACTGGAGATCCTTTTTAAGCGGTGAAGGAAATGCCACCGTTGTGGTAACATCAAGCGGCATGACAGGCTCACCGGTTACTCTTTCTGTCCCTGTGGAATCTTCCGACACGGCAGATATTGTAGCAGACAAAATCAAAGTGGCCATTGAAAACAATGAGAATATCACTGCTTTGTATGATGTGTCGATTTCGGATACAGATGTAATCTTAACCGCAAAAGCACCGGCTTCGAATGTATCAAACTTGAATATTGCCCTGTCAAATGGCACTTGTGCGGGACTGACCGCAGTTTCCACCTCGGCCAACACGATCGCCGGTGTCGCTACCGTAAAGCAGCAGGAGCATATTTATGTAACAGGCACTATTGGAACGGCGGGAAATGCGGCGGTTGTGGTAACGGCTGAGGGCCTGGCAAACTCTCCTATCACTCTTTCCGTGCCTGTTGCATCTGGAGACTCATCGACAACTGTTGCTGCGAAAGTAAATGCTGCCCTTGAGGAAAATGCCGATATAACGGACTTCTTTACCATCAGCTCTGCCAACGGTAGATATGTTCGCTTGACCGCAAAAACGGCTGCGGATAATGACACCACCCGCAACATCAGCATCGCAAACGACACCTGCACCGGACTGACTGCCATACCGACCTCCACGGTTGACTATGTAGGGAATCCCGGAACAAAGCAGGTGGAAACATTAACTGTGGCAGGCAGGGTCAGCTATAACTGGTCATACAGCTTGTATTATCAGAGTCTCCCCACAAGGGACGGGCAAAGTTTCGGAACGACCTTCTTTTTGGGCAAGACCGTGCCGGGACTAAAGTTTACCGAACCTCCCGTGGCTGGTGCAGCGATAACCGCCAATTTTGCTATCGAGTATCCCTTCAAGACCGAGAACAATCTGCTGAGATTTACCTACTCGATTCAGCTTCAAAGGGGGTGAACCCATGCAATTAACATTTGAATATACTCTTGATGCCGGAGCAGGCTTGTTTCCGCAGGTTATTCACACCTCGGACAATCTGCTCCGTTTTATATACCTCACTTCTTATGGAACGGTTGAAAGTGTGACTGCAGACCCTGTCCTCGGCTTGTACGGAGATTTGACCTATGAGGAGATTAGCAGGATTTCGCCAGATGAGACGGTAGCGTACAAAGGATAACGGCGTGAGCTTCGAGGAGTTCACGCCATTTTTTTAGGCATTGGGGATTTGTCCGTAAGGCGTGTGTTCTGACGAAGGTATCAGTGGCACTTCCTTGGCCCATCGTGATGAATTCAATCAGATGATATCCGATTGCCGAGCCGGAAAGATCGATAGGCTGCCGGCCAGTGCCACAGACAAAGTATTTTCCGCCAATCTGGAGGGTGTTCTTCAGGGTATAAGGTTCATGGGTATACGCTGTCACACCGGCTGGGAACGAGAAATTCCTGGATTTAATTGCGTAGTACCCGTGGTCAATGCCAATGATCATAGTCTCAAGTCCTTTCTGGCATTTGCCTTTAATTCTGAGTTTTTTCTTTCGACCCCGTCCCATCTTATCTGGCCCGACTCATACTGGGGACCTGGGGGTTCTTGCAGTACTCCGGGTACCGAAGCCGAACCGCTTCCAACATGTAGGTTGCATCCGAAGTGGTGAACAGATCGTAAGGCGTCGCGCAGCCATCCACGTTCCACCCGTTCCAGAGGTTGAACGCCAAGCGGGTCAGGCAACTGCTGCCGCTGGTCTGCCAGCCTTTGTTCAAGCCCTCCGGCCGGATGGCATCCTCCCGGAAGTTGAAGACGTCCTCAATGTGCTTCCTGGTCTCGCTGCTGATGCCCATGGTGTAGAAAAAAGCCTTGTGGTATGGATCAAGGCTGCCGGTCCGGCCGAGGCACTGCTCATAGAATTTCTCGTGATCTTTGTTTTTAAATTTGATCGACATTTCGTTCCTCCTCTGGGTTGATTATTCAAGGAAATCACCGGCTGGGAAAGACGATGACTTCCATTTCGGCATTGATAGTTGCATTGCCGGGGCTGAAAGAGTGCATTTGGTAAGCATTGATATCTTCTTCCCAGTAGGTAAGTGTTACTTGGGGGGAGAGTATGAGAGGGGGGAAGTAGCGCACCGTGCTTCATGGGCAAAATAGACGCACCTCCCCCTGGGTGTAATGAGGAATTTCTGCCCATGTATAAAGATGTTTTCGGGAAATAAAAAAAGCGCCTGTTTGGGCGAATCCAATACAGACGCAAAAACCAGAATTTTCGGCATCCTAAACAAAATTAAGCCGATTATTTCTACAACAAATTTTTCTTAAAAAGGGGGAAATTGGGGACTAATCTAGTGGAGCTGAGTAGCTACTTGTGATTATTTCAAAAAGTTCATAATTTGTTTACAATTTCACCGGGTCAAAAATCGGAAAAACCGATCCAAACCAGGCAAAATAAGCCACAAAATCGGTAGTCGTTAGTTCAAGTCCTCACCAAAGCCCGAAAAGGGCGAAAAATATCTTTCAAACTGGGACCTAATTTTTGGCACGAAAAAACCCCGTAAACGGCTTGTTTACGGGGTTTTTCGGTCTTATATCTTTTTTGTTAAGACAATATGTCTGAGTGTTACAAAAAAGATACCTTTATTCATAGTGGGAACAAAATGAGCTCTTTTGAATCACTAACCGGAAATCATACCCCTTCTTCCGCCATCAGGATTCCAAACTGCAATTGCAGTATTTTTAGTATATCATCATTCGTCATTTGTTCTAATGAACGTCCCCTTATCGCAATCGGCACAGTCACTCCTAATGCCAGTTCGGGATAGCTCATGCAATTTTTCTCTACTTGTCCAATCGCAGTATTTCTATCGAACGGAGATTTTAACATTTCCTTTTCCGTATCAATAATATCTTTTTGCCGCGGCGTAAGTACGTTTTCCTGTTTAAGTATCTCTGTGCCTGTGCTAATAAAATCCATGCTTTTCTCCTTTGTTCTGTATGTAGTCGTTCCCTTAAAATTAGCACATATTCACAGTATAAAACGTCGAAATATCGCCTATAAATTATACTTTTCTCGCCTCCTTTGCTATACTAGAATCCTCACACTATTTTAGCAAAGGAGTTTATCCAATGGGCAAAAAGCATTACCCACAATCTATCAAAGATGAAGCTGTTCTTTTCTACGAACTCGGTCACTCATTCACGGAAACACAAGCCAAGTACGGCATGGCTGAAAGCACATTCTTTACATGGAAACAGAAATTTGATAAGGCACACCCCATGCATGAAGCCATTACCACCAACCGAACAACCTGCCACAAATCCAAGCGCCACCTTGAAAAACTTGCGCTGGAATTAGAGGTCCTTCGGCAGTGTCCGTGCGGCAGTAAAGCCTCCATCGACGAAAAAGTAGCTGCTGTTAATGCATTGTGCGGGCGCTATTCCATCCACGTTTTATGCGACGCACTAAGCCTACCGCGAGGAACTTACTACAACCGTAAGCGGCGCGAGGGGCAACGGACTTCTTATGAGATAAATGATGAAAAGCTGAAGCCTCTGATTCGTCAAATCTTCCACGACAGTAAGAACCGTTTTGGCAGAAAGCCAATTCATCACAAACTTGCAGAACTAGGCTACAAAGTCAGTGAAAAGCGCATCGTTCGTCTTATGAAGGAGATGGGATTATCCGTTGCAAAACCGCGCTACAAGGGAGCATCAAAAAAGTCTGCCGCGTGCTTATTTCAGAAATTTGTTAGCACGCCAATTTGACCAGCCTCAGCCCAATCTAATTTGGGTCAGCGACATCACCTATATCAAAGTGCTCGACCAATATTACTATATCTGCGTGGTGCTGGACCTGTTCTCACGGCGTATACTTTCGTACAGCATATCGGATTCCATCAACACAGCTCTTACGCTTGCTGCTTTTGATGACGCTTTCCAGTCTCGGGATCCCCCGCAAGATCTGATGTTCCACAGTGACCAAGGCGCACAGTATACATCCTACATTTTCCGCGCACATTTAAAAGAGCTTCATATAAAGCAATCCTTTTCCACACCCGGCACACCTTACGACAATTCCGTCTGCGAGTCGTTTTTCCACACGCTGAAAAAGGAGGCGCTTTATCACCACCTGTATGGCACACCGCAGGAACTGCAAGCCGTTCTGGACGAATATATCAATTTCTACAACAGCCAACGCCCGCATAGAAAACTAAACATGAAAACGCCGAACCAATATGAATCGGCGTTCTATTCTGGCTGCTTATAAAAAGAAAAGTTCCCACCTTCAAACCGGAGTTACCGGGTTCAAAAGTGGGAACCTATTCAATGGTTGCGGAGACAGGACTTGAACCTGCGACCTCCGGGTTATGAGAAATCTAAGATTTGTGCATTACAGTGCTGTTTTGTTGGGTTTGGTGGTATTGCGTACCAAGGCTCAGAACGGGTTTTATCCCATGTGTACAAAAAGGTGCTACACCGTGCTGAACCGTTTCAAACCCTTTTGGGGGCAGTTTTGGGGGCAAATTCGTGAGACTGATTCTCATACGCACCGATTAAATACATGCGCAGCTTTGGTCTCATTGAGAAACATGAATACGAGCATCACTGGGTTCTTGCCAGTGAAAAGCCCTACGAATCCGTATATAAGTTTTACC
>ERZ772812.782-NODE-782-length-25928-cov-18.303753_pt1 | contig 25928 bp, 30 predicted proteins | sample MGYA00511343_ERZ772812 | MGnify/ENA primary metagenome ERZ772812 (study PRJEB29015, sample SAMEA2737706) | human gut metagenome | biome: human gut; feature: human-associated habitat; material: faeces | place: China | collected 2012 ...
TGATGCAGGCGGAGGACAACGGCTATTACCTGAAGCTGGATGAAAACGGCGAGTACGCCATGTGGGGCTGCTACTACGCCCACTGTGAAAACGAAATTGGCGGCAGGGACAAGCTGGACAAGAACACCACCATTTTCGGTCACTCTGCCAGCAACTGCGACCCGGACGGGCCGAAGCTTATCAAGCTCTACCGCTATATGGACGCAGACTTCGTGAAGGAGCATCCATATATCTATCTCTCTGTGAATGGCGAGGATATGATTTTTCAGATCGCCGCGCTGTTTGTCACGGATATTAGCTTTGACTATATTGCGCCTGATCCAACAGGCGATGATCTGACCAGCTTCTTTGAGACGGTTGCTCGGAAAAACTGGCTTGACTTTGACGGTGTGACCTTCTCGGAAGATGATAACGGAGGAAATGACAATGGAAAAAACACTATTTGAACAGATGGGCGGTACATACGAGCAGCAGGGCGATTATCTTATCCCCTGCCTTGCCTTACCTACCGAAGAAGAAAAGCCGATAGGCATATTCGGTCAGCAGCATTTGCGGTATTTGAAAGAGCACCGCAGGATTGCTTATGTCAATCTGCTCACAAGCGGGAAACTCAATTCCTATCTTGCCGACATAGACGAGCAGGCACAGAAAATGCTCTTTCGGCTGGTAGAGCAGATGAAACAGGCGCAGGGTATCACAGAGCAGCTAAAGGCGGAAAATGCCTTGGAATGGACGGGACGAATGAATAATATACGGGCTTGTGCTATGAAGATAGTGAATAAGGAAATCATATATGCGTAAAGATTTAGCGGCAGATGGGTAACCTCTGTCGTTTTTTTGGCATCTTAGTACCTATATTCGTACCTTTCACATTAGAGTTCTTGAGAAAGACAGCATTGGTGTATATAATTATCTTGGAGGTGTCAAATGGATATTCAGATTATTGAACATATAAAAGAAAAATTGCAGGTGGTTATTAAATGCCAGCAGATAGATGATGAAATTATGCGGTTAAAATATCACATTGAAATGTTTGATAAAAAATTACAGGCAAAAAGAGAGAACGAATGGTGTTTTGTTAATTTGCTTGATGTATTGTATTTTGAGTCTGTAGATAATCGTACCTTTTTATATACCAAAGATGATGTAATGGAGATTAAGCAACGATTATATGAATTAGAAATTATTCTTTCAAACAAAGATTTTATTCGAACTTCAAAATCGCAGATAATCAATATAACTAAAGTTAAGTCACTAAGACCAGAAATCAATCGCACAATTTTAGCAACAATGTGTAATGGGGAACAGCTTTTCATATCAAGAAAATATGTGCCTGCAATACGCAGTCTGCTATCAATATAAGGAGGAAGATATGCGAAATTTCAAGAGTGAAGTTATTCGATTTGCCGTGTGGATGAGGAATGGAGTTGCTTTTTGTACTACTTGGTTTCTTATTCTCATTTTAGCTTATAATTATATTTTTAATATCCAGAGTATTTCGACTAATGGTTTGATGAAAGTAGTGCTTTTGATTATAGGCGGTATTTTAATTTTCAATTTGAGTTTTACTCGTATAATTATAAAGAAATTGAATTTTACAATGAGATTAACTTGTTTTATGTGTGCAATCAGCTTATATGAATGTTTGGGTTTTTATTGGCTTGGATTCTTTAAAGGCAAGGGTACGGTAGTTCAATGGTTAATATTCATCGGAATTATTCTTATTTTATATCTAATCTGTATAGTTTTGTATCAGAAATACAGTAAGAAGCAAGGCGAAACTTATACCAAGGGATTACAGAAATATCAAATGGAAAGGAGTATGCAACATGAAAGATAGAGAAAGGTTATGCTTGGCGTTGCAGGAATTAAAGGCAGATTGTAGGAAGAAGCAGAAAAGAGGATTGCATTTTATTTTGGCATCTGTCCCTTTATGGTTGGCAATATTGATTATTCATATATCGTCCTTGCCTATCCTAACCAAAAACTTATACACATTTTTTTGTTCAGCCCCTTTGGTGCCATTGGCTTATTTTATCTCAAAAATAATAGGGGTGGATTTTCAAAATAAGAATAATCCCCTTACAAAATTGGGGCTGATATTTACTACAAATCAAATATTTTACCTTTTAATAGTAATGTGGGTATATGCAGCTATACCAGATAAAATGGTGATGGTTTATGCAATGGTTTTTGGAGCACATCTATTTCCTTATGGTTGGCTGTATCAATCAAAAACATACTATATACTTTCGGTTATCATACCGATTGGAGCTTTGATTTTGGGTTTGTATTACAACGCTGCTATTATAGCGATATTTATGTTAATTATTGAAGTAGTGTTTTGTTGTTGTTTAATTATCGAAAATAGGATTGAAAATCAATATGAAGAAAATTAAAATAGATTGGATATTCTGTCCTGTTTGCAGAAACAAAACCCGTGACAAAATTAGAGGAGATACCGTTTTGAAAAACTATCCTCTTTACTGCCCAAAGTGCAAACAGGAAACATTGATTGAGGCAACAAATTTACAAGTGACCGTCATCAAAGAGCCAGACGCTTTAGCCGCAGAGCCGATGAACAAGTGAGTTGATAAAATCTCACCGTTTGTCGGCTCTGTTCTTTTATATGAAGGCATTTGCCTTGTGTTCTCTAATGGAATTTGGCAGAGGTCATCTTCCCAGAGTACGACGTCCGCTATATCGCCATCAACGACGGTGTAGACACGGCAAGGGAGGACAACGAGTTCACCCCGCTGCGAAATTGGTTCAACGAGTTCTATGCGCGCGACACCTCCAAGAAGATCCGTGCGGTCAAGCAGGCAAAAGCCCAGCGGGGCGAGCGCGTCAACGGCGAAGTGCCCTATGGGTACATCATCGACCCGGAGAATAAGAACCACCTTTTGCCCGATCCGGAAACCGCCCATGTTGTCCGGCAGATACGGTCGCCATGTATATCCATGGCGACCGTATCTGCGAGATTCAGGACTGGCTTCGGGAGAATAAGGTCCTGACCGTCAGCGAGCTTCGCTATCGCCGTACCGGGAGCTGCCGCCACCCACGGCCGCATCCGAACTGTATCTACAACTGGCCGGACAAGGCCCTCTATGATATCCTGCCAAGAAAGGAATATCTGGGGCATACGGTAACGGCAAAAAAGTGCAAGGTATCTTACAAGTCAAAAAGGCAAGGATAAACCCGGAGGAAAAACGATATTTCTTCCCCAATACCCATGAGGCTTTGATTGACGAGGAAACCTTTGATCTTGCGCAGAAGCGGATCGCCACAAAGCACCGCCCGACCAAGTGTGATGAAATCGATCTGTTCTCCGGTCTCCTGTTCTGCGGGGACTGCGGCTACAAGATGTATCTCCAACAGGGCGCGGGCACATTGGCGCGCAAGCACGCCTACACCTGCGGCCGTTACCGCAACCGCATCCGGACCGGCGAGGTCTGCACCACCCACTATATCCGCAAGAGCGTGTTGAAAGAACTGGTGCTGGGTGATATCCAGCGAGTCCTCTCCTATGTGAAAGCCCATGAGCAGCAGTTTATAGCCGACGCCACCGAGTATGGGGACGTCAGGGCGAACCGGGCGCTTCGGGAAAAGCGCGGTGAGATGGACAAGGCCAAAGTCCGTCTGGGCGAGCTGGATCACCTTTTCCGCAAGCTCTATGAGGACAATGCCCTGGGGCGTCTCAGCGACCAGCAGTTCACCTTCATGGTATCCGGCTATGACGACGAAAAGGCTGCCCTGGTGGAAAAGATCCGCACGCTGGAAAAGGAACTCAGCACCGTCGCAGAGCGCCGGGACGATGCGGGGCGCTTCGTGCAGATCGTCCGCAAGTACACGGACGTGCAGGAGCTCACCTATGAGATCGTCCATGAGTTCATCGACCGTATCCTTATTTACGAATTGGACAAGGATACGAACACACGGAAGATCGAGATATATTACAGCTTCGTCGGGCAGGTCGATACGGGCGAGACACACACGGAAAGCGTTTCATTCTTCCGCCAGATCGGCGCTGATGTGAAAAGCTACGCCGTATAAACAAAAAGCCGGGGCAGATAGCGTACCACTCAAAAATGGTTACGCTATCTTACCCCAGCAGACAACCGTGCCGAATTTCAGCGGATGATCTCCGACAGCGACAAGCACACCTTTGAGGGCGTTTTGGTATATCAGCTGGACCGTTTTGCCCGCAACCGCTATGACAGTGCTATCAACAAGGCGAAACTGAAAAAGAACGGTGTCCGGGTGCTGTCTGCCAAAGAGAATATTGCGGACGACGCTTCCGGCATCTTGGTGGAGGGCGTTCTGGAAAGTATGGCGGAATACTACTCCGTGGAGCTTTCTCAGAAGATCCATCGGGGTATGGCCATCAATGCCGAAAAGTGCCTGTCTAACGGCAGCAACCCCGGCCTGGGCTTCAAGGTCGATGCCGAGCGGCGGTTCTATGTGGATGAGGAGGAAGCCGCCATTGTCCGTGAGATTTATGAGCGCTACGCCAGCGGCGAGACGAAAACGGAGATCATCCGGGATCTGAAACGGCGCAGGGTCAAGACCTCCCTCGGCAAGGAATTCAGCCCCAACAGCCTCAGTCACCTGCTCAGCAACAAGCGCTATATCGGCGTCTATCTTTACAAAGGAAAGGAAACACCCGGCGGGATGCCTCGCATTCTGGATGATGACCTATTTTACCGGGTGCAATCGATGATGAACAAGAACAAAAATGCACCGGCTCGAACTCACGGCGAGGGCGAATACCTGCTGACCACAAAGCTATTCTGCGGACACTGCAAGGAAATGATGGTTGGCTACGGCGGCACCAGCAAGACCGGCAGGCAATATCACTACTATATGTGCAAAAACGCCCGCAGGAAAAAGTGCGGCAAGAAGATCGTCAGCAAATCCTATATCGAGGACCGTGTGGTCAACGAGTGCCTGAAAATGCTGACCGAGGAGAAGATACGCTTCATTGCCAAGAAGGTGTCTGAGGAGTGCGCCAAAAGCCCGGATAACCTGACCGCCAAGGCACTGAAAAAAGCGATCCGAGAGGCGGACACGGCCATTGAGAATCTCTGGAAGGCCATTGAGCAGGGGCAGGCCGTGGAAATGCTGACGGAACGGCTCAACAAGCGCATGGCGGAAAAGGCGGAGCTGGAGGCGCAGCTCGCCATCGAGGAAAACAAGAAGATCACGCTGACGGAGGCACAGATTTTGGCCTTTCTGGACTATGTCTGCGAGATGCCCGCCGATGATGTGAACAAGCGCCGAGCCATCATCAATATCTTTGTCCATTCCATCTATCTGTATGACGACCACTTTACCCTCATCATCAACGCCAGCAAGAAGCCGTTGAGCATTGACAATATCCCGCTGGATGATATAGAAACGGCATTTGAAGGCGAAACCGGAGCTTCGCAGGGGTGTTCATCCTTGAGCACCCCTGCTCCACCAAAACTCTCGTAACCCCTTTATTTTCAAGGGATTGCGAGAGTTTTTCCTATCTAATCCCGGAATTTTCCCGATAAAAGTTCAAACCAACTCCGGGGTTTTTCTGGGACGGCGGCAAGGAAAGCACGCTGCCTTGTTGTTTATAGTGTCGCAAACTATCCGCATGTTACAAGGGAAAAATGATACTCTTCTGAATCTGTATCAACGGGACATCCGTTGCCATACGAGGTGTGTAATACAGCAAGAAAGAGCAGGGGCACCCTTCCGGGGTGTTCCTCTCTTTCTTTGTTTTTGTTAATACTATACAATAAAATAGTGTTTCTGTATGGTTTCAAGGCTGTATACTGTAATTTAAGACGGTATGCAGCCTTTTTCTTTTGTGCAACTTGCTGGTTGCTCGATGACCTGCTGGGTCAAGTTTTCCTTCAATTCTTCCATGGTATGTTACCTCTTTCGTGCATTTGTCACAAATCGCGACTAAAAATATTGTAGAATTATTTATCTTTGCAATATTAGTTTTGCATGGTAAAATAGATCTGGTTCTATCAAAATAATAAGGGAGATGGTTTTATGAAAAGAGTTGTTTTAGTTGTTGCATTATTTGCAATTACTGCTCTGCTGGTTGGATGCGCCGCCAGCAATGTCAAGCAGCCTGATCTTAGCAGCGAATCCCCGAAAGCAACAGAGTGCACGCACGACTACGGAGGCTTGGAGAAATGCGATCCGGACAGGGTGTGCCTGCTGTGCGGATATAAGCCGACCCCGTATGCGCATCGAATGACAGCGGGAGATTGCCAGACAAGAGCCGTGTGTAGAAGATGCGGCGCAGAAGGCGATTACGGCAGTCATGACTATTCTGTTGGAAACTGTATTGAGCCTGCCAAATGCTCAATATGTGGAGAAACAGGCGAACTTGGAGATCATGACTTTGTTTATGAAGGCTGTGAAACGGAAGGTGTCTGTTCGGTTTGCGGGGAAACCGCTCCGGCATTAGGCCATGATATGAGAGCGGCAACCTGTACAAGCCCCGCCACTTGCGATCGCTGCGGATATGAAGAAGGCGAAGCGTTAGGGCATGAGGGAACCGGTCGTTGCACTCGGTGCAATGAACTTATTCCCATAACCGGCTCCGGCTGTGGCGACGGAGTTGTGACGAATATTGATGTGCCAGATCAGCAATCGATTTGGGTCATCCATTTTACCCACACCGGACGTTCAAATTTCATAGTCCATTCTTACGATGCCGACGGTGATAAAGACTATTTGGTTAACGAGATTGGGAACTATGACGGTGTCGTCCTTGTTTTAGGTAATTTCCCATTGACATTAAATGTTGAAGCTGGCGGGAATTGGACTTATGAAGTATACGCACTTGATCGCACATCAGAGACAAGTTTCAGCGGTCACGGCGATTTTGTTACGCCGATTTCTGGTGCGTCCGCAAAGGTTTGGCATTTTTCTCATTCTGGTAGTCGTCACTTTGCAGTTTGGGGTTGGACAAACGAGGGACGCGATTTGCTGGTAAACGAGACTGGCCAATATGATGCTGATCAAGTCTTTGTTATCCCTTCCGGCAGCAACGTATTTTTCGAAGTCAGTGCAGATGGTGATTGGTCGATCACGCCTGTAGAATAGCGCTCAGTGCATCACCCTGTCCCGCTTCCGCTCTGGCTCGCCGACGTCGGCAGCGCAGGAAAACAACAGCGGCGCCCCCTTGACGTAGCCCAGTGAGAAGCAGTGAATACCCTTGAGCTGCACCCCGTCGATGAAGATTTTAAGGAACCTCTGATTCAATCGCAAGAGCGGTCAGCGAGGGATTTTGTTACAGATTGAGGTTTGAAAATCGCAGGAATCCTTTACGTATTTCAAGATTTTCAAACCAATAAGTTGGGGCAAAAGACCCGCTGAGCGCCGCAGCCGATTGATTCAGAGGTTCCTTAAGCTTGCCTTACCGGCAGCCATAAAGGGAAGGCCGCTGCAGCTTTGCAGCGGCCCATAATTTTTTAGTTGCTTGCAGCCGCGTCCAGATCGATCAGGAAGCGGAACACCACGCGGCGCGAAGCCGCCAAATTCGGCGTCCCGTCCTCGTTCAGGATGGGCGACGTGTTCGACATCCCAACCGCCTCGAGCATCTCAGCCAGCTGCGCGGAATATCGGCTCTGCGTCGACAGGCAGTAATCGCGCACGGCCTCCGCGCGCTCCACGGAGAGCGGCAGACCGGTCTCATAGGTGCTGTTGGCCAGCGGCGCGGTGTGCCCCTCGACCATAGTCCTGCTGACAAAGCCGCTGTATGTCTCGCTGAAAACGATCTCCGTATATGCCGTGAGGAAGCGGTCGAGCAGTTCCTTCCCCTCGCTCGTCAGCGCCGCCGAATCGCTCTTGAACAGCACGGCGGCGTCCATAGCAAGCTCGCCGGTCTGGCGGTCGACCGTCACGTCGATCCCCGCGTCGGCAAAGGACGCCGCAAGATCGTCGATCAGGCTCTCCTTCCGCGTCTCCAGTTCCTTAAGCGCACTGTCGTCCAGCTCGTCGAGCTTTGTGCCCTGTTCCTCGCCGACGTACTGCCGCAGGTCTGCCCGGTTGTGGTCACTGTAGTCGTCATTGTAGAAATACACGTCCGTCCCGTCCGTGAGCACGATTCCGTCTTCATAACCGTAGAAATACACGAGCTGCTCCGTGGATGCAGCGCCGACTTCGTCGACGGTCGTGATCGTCATGCGGCCGTTTTGTTCCAGCTTAATTGCCGTGCTCTTCATGCCTTTTCCAGCCGCATTTTCCGCATAAGCGAATGCCTCGCCCTCGTCATCCATGCGAAAGGAAAGGCTGTCGATGCTGTTGAGCACCTTCGACCCCGCCGTCCGGTAATGGCTCACATGAAAATACGGTGTGTCCTCCGAAACCGCCAGACCGGTCTGCATGGTCACACTCTTCCCGTTCTGCGAAAGCGTCAGCTTACAGCCCTCAAAGGTGAAGTCATAGCGCCACGCCTCGCCGGAAAATTCGTATTGGATCGTGTTGCTCTCTTTGTCAACGTTGAAGTCCTTCAGCGGACGCAGTGTCAGGGTTCTGCCATCGATCTCATAGGCGCAGAGCAGATCAAGCAAATGTCCTTTTTCCGTCTGGAAATAGGCGCGCATCCAATTGTAGTCCTTCACATAGCAGATCGAATGATGCATGTTATATTTTCCGGCTTCAATGCGGTACGGGATCGCCGTGAGCTGCTCGGAATAGGACGTCTTATGCTCCACATAATCCATCTCCGCGCAATAGCGTTCGACCGCCTCATCGCCGCCGATCAGGCGGTAGCTGCCGTAAAACATCTGCGGCACATATTCCAGCTCGTCATACACCCGCTGCACGTCCAGCGTCTGCGCGGGCGTCCCCAGCTCGGCCGTCTCCTCGCTTCGGAACACGATGCTGCCATCCGCCGCGACGGCATCCTGCGCGGTCTTTTGCTCGGTCTTCGTGTCCGTCTCCTCGCCGCCGCAGGCTGTCAGCGCAAGCAGCATCACAAGGCACAGAAATAATCCAACGATCCGTCTCATCTCACCGCGCCCTTCCCCATGCGTTGTCACCGTCGCCGGGCTTGCAGTAAAAAACGATCAGGATGATCGGCCCCGCAAGCGGGATCAAGCCCATCAGCAGATACGGCCACGGCTTGCCGATGTCATGCAAGCGGCGCACATTCATCGAAAGGCCGGGCAAAAACATCCCGAGCGACACCAGCGTGCTGAAATATGGGATCACAGCGCCGAGCATACCGGCCGCAATGCCCACCAAGTAGCTGAACAGGATTGCCCACCAATATTCGCTCCTCGTGGTGCGCCCTTCGAAATTAACATAGTTCACGAAAAACAGTTTGATTGCCTCGCCGAAGCCGGCCGACTTTGTCGCTCGTGCCGCACCGCCCGCCGGGGTGTCATACGGCGAAGACTGCGGCGCGTTGAAATTCGCCGCGTGCGCCTCTCCGACCGGCGGCACGGGCGCGCCGCCAAACACGCCGACCGTCCGGTCGATATTCTGCGGCGTCGGATTCTCCGGCGTCTGTTGGCTTGCGCCGCAGTTCGTACAGAATTTTGCGCCGTCCTCGAGCGCCTGCCCACATTGTTTACAATACATCATAATTCCTCCGTTCCGTTGGTTCTGTTTGTTCTGTTACTTTGGTTGCTTCCGTCGTTTCCTCCGCCGCAGTCTGCTCCGTTTGGGCGCGTGCTTCTGAGGCGGCGCGGTATCTTCGCCCCGCATACCACCCGAGCGACAGCAGCAGCGCACCCGTCAGGATGCAGACAAGCAGGATCGTCCGGCGTTTTTTTCTTCCGTCCGGTCGCTCCGTCTCGGGCGCGGGTGTGCCGCAGACGGTGCAGAATGCCGCCCCCTCCGGGAGCAGCAGACCGCATTGTTCACAAAATCTCATGCTCCGCCCCTCATGCGCCTGCGGCGCACATACTCGGCCTTGTTGCCGGGCGTATAGCCGACCAGCAGCTCCCGCTGCACCGGCGCAACATACCCGCCGAGCAGCATTTTCAGTTCCTCCGTGTCCAGCTTGGTTGAAATATGCCGCCTGCCGAACAGCTCGACCGTTTGGCCATGATAGATCTGCAAGCCGTGCCAGCTAGCCGCATTCTCCCGGATATAGACCCAGTCGATGTCGGAATAGGCCACGACTTGGTGGCAGCCTTTCAGATACATCGTCCGCTTTCCGCAATAGGCGCGGCTTTTCGCAAAGGTCGGCGCATCGGTCGGAATATCGTCCAGAAGCTCCATTCTTCCGGTTTGTTCCAGATCCTTCACCGAGCGCAGGAAGAAGCCGCAGCAGCGGCAATAGGCCAGCGAAACCGCCAGCTGCGCGGCGGTCGCCAAGGCGAACGCCGCCGGAGATTGCAGCAGCGGCAGCAGCAGATACACGCCGAACAGGCAAAGCCAGATGATCTTGAACCGCTTCACGCGGCGGCGCTTTCGCTCAAACCACGCGCGGCTGCTCCCCTGCTCTGTATGGATCGCGTTTGGTTCGCGCAGCGGCACGGTCTTCGGCAGCGGCGTCAGGCGATGCCCGCACGACGGGCAGAATTTCGCGCCGTCCAGCAGCGTCGTGCCGCAATTTGCACAAAACATACTCTTTTCTCCTTACAAATTGTTGACAAAAAACGCCAACAAGTCAATTGCGTTTATTACAATTGCGAGAATCCAGAACAACTTCTTGTCGACCTGCTTCGGCTTCGGCGCATCCTCTCGCTTGACAAGGCTCTTCGTCAGAAACGACACCGCGAGAAACAGCATTCCGATCATCCGTACCGCACCCGCATTGTGAAACCCAAGTGCCGCATTTTTATACACATAGTCTGAAAAGAATATCATTTCCGCCGCAATCATCGCGCCGCCGATCCAGCGCTTGCCGCGCAGCGTCATCCACAGGATCGAACCGGCGCAGCCAAGCAGGCAGAAAACCAGCCCCCGCAGCGTCGAAGCGTCCGTTGCGCCGTAGGCAGCGACCCCGAATACAAATGTCACCAGATCACTTGCCGATTCAAAAAGCTTCGACAGCGGCATGGCCTTAGACGACGGCTTGGAAAATGCGGCGCAGAGCGCAAGCAAAATACCAAAGCTCGTCTCTATCAAATAGCTCTGCATCCGAGCCGCGGAAGCGGAAGATGCCGATTCAGACATACGCGTTTCCGTCCCGACGTTCAGCATGATGAAGATTGCGATCAGGAACAGCGCACCCGCTGCAAGCGCGGTCAGGAAGCTTGTCCAGCGCAGCACGTCCTGCTTGTCCTTCCGTCTTTTTTCGGGCAATTTCGCCGCAAATCGCCCGCCGCAGTGCTGGCAGAACGTGGCGCTCGGGAAATTCATCGTTCCGCACTGCGCGCACCGCTTCGCTTTTCCCGTCTGCTCCGGCTCGGCCGGTGGCGCTTGTACGGCGACGGTCGACGTCCGCATGGCGGTCGACTCGGCCGAGCCGAAAATCGAGACGGTCCCCTCCTGCAGGGTCGGCTCCGGCACAGCCTGCTCCGGCGATGGCTTTGCCTCCCTCTGGAGTGCCAGAAGCGCACGCTTCATCTCCGTCGCCGACGCATAGCGCTCGGCCGGGTTGGCGGCGCACGCCTTCCGGATCACGGCAAACATGGCCGCGTCTGCCCTGTCCGGCTGCGGCAGTATCTCGCCGTTGATGCGCCTGACGAGCGCCTGATTCTTGTCGGAATAATGGATCGGCTGCGGATAGGGCGGGAGAAACGGCTCACGGTTGTGGTTCAGCAGCTTATAGACCACGATGCCCAGCGAATAAAGGTCGACGCTCGCGCCGTAGGCCTCCCCGCGGTAGACCTCGGGCGCCATATAGGTATACGTTCCCTTTTTCGAGAGACCGGAAGCGGTTTTTTCGATCGTCCGGGCGACGCCGAAATCCCCGAGCTTAAAGCTGCCGTCCTTCGTGACAAAAATGTTGTCCGGCTTGATGTCGCGGTGGATCACGCCCTCCCGGCGGCACTCCTCCAGCGCCGCGCACAGCTCGGCCGCCATGCGCGCCACGAGCGGCTGCGTGACTTCACGGCTCAGCAGATAAGACGGCAGATCCGTCAGCAGCTCCATGCGGATGAGAATATCCCAGCCGAAGGAATTCGGATGCTTCACGACCGCATAATCCTCATAGCCGACGATATGCGCACTGCCCTTGAGCTTGGACATGAGCGAAATCTCCTGCACGAACTCGTCGACCAGCCCGCGGTAGTATTCCGTCGCGCTCGATTCGTCCATGCCGTCGTTTTTCAGGCTCTTCAGCTCGGCCGACGACGGCGGGATCGAGATCACCTTCAGCGCGCTGTGCTCCTCAATGCCGAAGTAGTTCCGGACGATCTCATAGACCTTGCCGAAGCTCCCTTCGCCGATCAGCCGAACCGCCTTCCACCCCGGCCACGCCTGTAATACTTCTAGTTCCATTTTAAAGTGTTGTCCTCATTCTGTTTTTGTGATTACTTCATGATATTCATCTATTTCTCAGTCTGCTCAATTACTTCCGTTTTCTTCTTTTCATCTGTGAGTCTTTCAATGAGTTCACCCCAAGGCTGAAACGCTTCTGTTCTGTACCCTTCAAAGAGGACATCTTCAATATCCCCGCGCTGAAAACCAATCTGTGCCTGCGGCCCGATATTCCCCTCCGGATACGGAACGCCAACATACGCAACTTGTTTAACCTGACTTAATCCCGATTGCTGTAAGAACCCGAATATCATAATTGGCTTTTCAATTCCCATGATCTTGACAACCGATCCAATTGGAAGAATCGTATTCATGCTGCTTTTATACCTCCGTTATTCTTATTAGTGGAATATGGAATTCCAACCTCTTTGCCACAGGCCGATTATCCCGCCGTTTCTCTTACTTGCTTCATGGACCTCGTTCACGATTCTCTTGCCGCCGTTATACAAGCCCTCAAAGTAGCCTCCATTATCGGCGTAGTAATTCTTCACACTGTCAGCCATTTTGTCTCCTAAAAACACGCGTGTCCATTCCGTGTACATTGTGTTGAACGCACCTTTCGTATCTGTAACTCCGTATTTATCATACCAATCCGAAATTCCCGGAATTTTTTTCACGATATCCCAAGCTGCATTGCCCGCAGTCTCCAACACGGCTCCCGGCCCATAGCACCCCCATCCGATTTTGCACAAGTTTTCAAAGGTCGGGTTCTTGCAATAGTCAGCAAAGCCAAAAATACCCGCAGTGATGCTGTTGATGATATACTGATCTTGAAGCTTTCCGCCCCAACTCTCGGAATCAGCAAACATGCCCAGTATTTTCTTTGTTGCGCCTTCATAATCGCCTTTCCGCGCCAACTCCACAGCATCCAGAATCGCCGTCGGATTATCGCCAATCAAAGACTTTTCGTATTTTTTCAAGGCGTCTTTGATCATCTCTCGTTCCCACATTGGCAGATTCGCTATTGCCTCATCGATCGAATTGCCGTTCTGGGCATTCGTATCAGTCGAAATAGCATTCTCTGTGTTAACAGGCGCAGCCATTACTCGAGCCGTATAATCTCCGTTATACAGCTTCGCCAGTTGCTTATCCACGGTTTCAAAGCCCGCAGCGCTGTATGCTGCAATTTTCGCTCCGGCTTCCAGCTCCTGCGTGATCGTCGAAAAGCTCCGCACGGCGCTTCCGACCTTGCCGCTGAAATTATGCGCAAGCTTCGCGCTCCAGTTGGAGTTGACGTGTTTCATTTCAGACAAAATCTGCTGAAAAAGTGCCTCGTATTCCGTTTTTAATGCGGACAGCTCTGCCGACTGTGTCCGCAGCTCAGCCGGCGTCAGCTGAATTTTTACGCTCATTCTGCTCACCTCAGCTTTCCAGATTCAAATCTTCAAATTTGCAGATGTTGATCTCAGAATCGATCGTCTGCTGTTCATATCGCTCGAGCGGCGCTCGGATCTCCACCCATGATGCCTTTTCCTGCCCGTCTGAAATCAGTTCTGCAAGCTTTCTCCATAAAATCCTCGAATGGGCACGCCCCGCGCCTCCGTGAATACGCGTTGCAGAAATCACGGCAGCGATTGCTTTATCCATATCCGGGAATCTATTGACAAGCACGTTTTCCGTTTGCTCAAGGGTCTCCATCGCTGTTTTTACCGCGCTCAAATAGCCGCAGCTGTGCTCCTGCAAAATATGCATACGCTTTTTGATGTTCGCGATCCATTCGTCGATCTCTGTCTTTTCAGCGCAGCACCAGTCGTAATGCGACGAAATTTGATTCAGAAGCTCCGCCGCCTCCTGAATCGTATCGTTAGCCTGTTCGCATACCAGCGTCATATTCAGGATCGACATGGGATCAATATAAATTCTCATAGTTACCTCCCCTCTTAAAACGAGCTGTTCAGCACGGACGCCATCTTGGCGTCCATCTCAGACAGCTCCGAGGCGGTGGAGTCCACATAGGCACGGAACTCCTCAATCATCGCCGCGACCTCCTTTGCTTTCTGCGCGCGCAGCTGCATCCCTTGGATATAGGTTTGGCTGGCCTGCCCCTCCCAAGAAGCGTCGATCCGCCCGATCAGGGCTTCGAGCCGCTGATTCAGGCGCTCCAATTCCGCAGTTTTCGCATTCAGAACGACAGAGCTGGCTCGCAGCGCATCAATATCCGCAGAAAAAATCGCCATTACTGCTCACCTCCACCTTGCGCCGCCGCGCCCACTGCCTGTGCAAGCTCGGCGTCGATCCGCTGATAGCGGCGAACCGTTTTTCGGATAAACTCGGACGCTTCGCGCATTTCCTCAATCAGCTTATCGGCCTCCTGTCTGGTCTGAGCGGCCTTTTCCGAGATGGCTGAAGCCGTCCGGCCATGCCCCTCCTGCGCACGCGCCTCCAGATTGTTCAGTGTTTTTTTCACATATTCCAGCTTTTGAATGGTCATGGTAAGCCTTTGGATGTCCAATCTTGCTGCCAGCTCGTCGATCGTGATCCGGCCGTTTGCATCATGATAAGCCACGGTCACACCCCCTTTACCAGCGCAGCAGCCTCGTCCAGGAAGCTTTTGCGCGGAACGGTCTCCACCCGACCGGTGCTCCGCTCATGATAGAGCACGCCGTTCGACTCGACATAGGTTTTCACCTCGGCGTGCTCGCCGACCTGCGTACACTTGAACGCAAAATAACGCGTCAAGCCCTCGCGCGGCACATCCGCGACCTCCTCAACCGCGCAGTCGTAATCGGCCGGCAGCAGCTCCTCGACGAGCTTTTCGATTCCAAGCCGGTCGATCTGCCGGAGCAGCAGCTTGCCCTCCTGACCGACGACCATGGTGATCGCCCCGTCGTGAAAATGGAACTTCATCACCCGAACCGTGTTCGGCTTTCCGAAGGTGCAGATGTCGATCGACGTCTCCAGCTCTCCAAAAAAGATCGGCCTCAGAAGCCCCTCGACCTCGGCGGAGATCGTCACCGTTCCGCTGAAGTCCTCCTCCAAAATTCCGCGTTTGACCAGCGCCGCACCGGTCTCCCGTTCAAACAGCGGATAGTTCTGCCCGATGTCCTCCATCGCGGCAACGTATGCATAGTCTATGTAACGTGCCTGAAGCCGTGTACCAAGATCATACAGCTCCTCCGGAGACAATATCACTTCTTTTTGCATCTTGTTTGACTCCTTCAATCATCATTCGGCAAGATCGATTTTTGCGGCAAGGCTTGCGTCAAACGCCTCATACTGGTCGGCAAACCGCTCAAGCAGCCCGGCAAACTCGTCGACAAACGCATGGATCGCGCGGAATTCCCCGAGCACCAGCAGCAGTTTCGCCGCAAACGCACGCTCTGCATCTCCGCGCCACGCGCCGTCCGTCGCGTATACCAGCTCCGCGATGCGATCCATGCAGGCCTCCGAATCCGCGCCGAGCGCGCGAAGCTGAGCGGCCGTGCCGTGCAGCTGAGTCGGTTCCACATCAATTTTCACTGCCTTTCCTCCTTTTCTAACACCGCTTTCAAACGCTGCCCGCAGCGTCTCAAAGCGGTGGATACGCAGCGGCAGGAGGCCGCCGCGTATCCCTGCCTGCGTCGATCAACCGCCGAAGCTGTTCATCGTCGCCTGAAGGCTCTGGTCGGTCTCCTGAAGCTTCAGCGCCGCCGTGTCCATCAGCTTGGCGTACTCCTCGAGCATCTGGGAGAAATTGGTGAATGTGGACTGCATACTCTCGTATTTTGCGAGGAACGCGGTCTGCGCGTCGCCCTTCCAGATCTCGTTAAGCCCCATGACCAGCGTGCGCATCTTGTTCATCGCCTCGTCATGCTGATCCTTATAGCTTCTCAGCTCGTTTGCCTTGCTCGTCAGAAGATCGGGTGTCACTTGAATCAATGCCATTGTTGTATTCCTACCTTTCGTTTGTTGTTTATTTGAACCCCTTATCGGGGGATCAAATCGAATTCTGCTGCTCCGTCAGGAGCGCGCGTGCTTCGGCAAGTGCTGTTTGCGCCTGCTCCAGCGCCGCAAGCGCCTCGTGCAGGCGTTCGCAAAAGCGACGTGCGGCCGCCCCCGTCCAGCTCAGCTCCAGCTCTGCCGCGTACTGTCTGACCGCGTATCCGACGCCGTCGGCCGTGTCGGCCGCGAGGCCGAGCCGCGTTTCATAGTGTACGAGCAGCTCGAGCGGCGTAATATCGTTCACTTTATCCGCTCCTTTGTGAAGATCAGCTCGTCGCCGTTCCAGACGCCGGCCTCCTCGGCCGTTTCCGTCTCGCGCAGCGTCCGGCCGAGCCGGGCGCAGAACAGCGCCGTCCCTTCCGCCGGAAGCCCAGGCCAATCGCGCTGTCCGTTCAGCGCCTCCATCATGTCGGCCTTCAGCTTGCCCACAGCCAGGCCGAGCGGGATTTCCAGATCATAGGAAAAGCGCTTTTCGCTGTCCGTCACTGAGATCATGATCGTTTTCATGGCGTTCCTCCGTATAAAATCCTCCGCAATGCGCCGCGCAGCGCATCGGGGGAATATGTGCGCAGCAGCAGCCGGTCGTCCTCCGTCAGCCGCAGCTCCGCCGCGTGTGTGTCATCATAGCTCACAAGACAATTTTTGGTTGGAAAATAGCAGCCGTCCCGGCGGACGAGCAGACGCAGCGCCAGAAGCCGATTGGCGCGCGTCAGCAGCCCGCGGACGAACTGCGCCGTCTGCGGCGCGCCAACCGCCCGAAGCAGGCGCTTCCGCGCCTCGTCCTCCTGAAACGACGCAAGCCGCTCCTGAATGCCCCGCGCCTCGCGCAGGGGAAGCGCCGTCTCGACCGGGTCGAGCGGCGGCGGAAGACGGCCGCACAGACGCCGTTCGGTCTCCCGCGCGGCGCACAGCGCCAGCCGATAGCAGTCGGTTTCCGGCCGCGTCACGACCGCCCAACGTTCGCCGCTCCCCAGATAGTAGGTCGTCTCGTGTTTTCCGGCGCTTGTTCCGGTGTGCACCAGAACGCGCTCCGGCTTGCTCAGGCGCTCCATCAGCTGCCGCAGCTCCGGCCGCAGACGCAGCGTACCGTTCAGCTCAAAGTCCAGCAGTCCCCGCCGCTCCATGCGCTCTGCAGCGCAGACAACGCGGTGCGGCACGTCGCTCTGCCATGCGCGCAGGGTCTTTCCGTCAACGGCAAAGAGCCAGCTCTGCCCCAGCATTCCGGCCAGCGTACAAAGCTCCTCGGCAGTCAGAAGCACGCTGTACTCCTCGCGCGTCTTCATATCTCCCGCGCTCCCTCCGTCAGGTCGGCGACCCGCTCGACGTCAAGCACCTCCGCAACGCCGCCCGTGACCGCCGCGACGTTGATCGGCAGCACGGCATCTGCCTGCTCCGCAAGCAGCCGAATCAGGCGGTTGCAGCGCTCTGCCTCCTCTGAGGCGGCAACGCCCTCCGTCTGTGCTCCGGACACGGCGCAGCCCACGGCCGTGCCGACGGACGACAGCACGGCGGTCATACGCTCAAGCATCCGGCTCATGGCGCGCTCCTGCTGCTCGTATTCCTGCGGCACGGACAGCAAAAGGCGCTTCAATTCCTCCAGAAGCGTGTTCGCACGCATCATCCGCTCCAAAGCGTGCCCAACGGCCTCCGTCAGCTGCCGGTGCTGTCCGAGCGCACATAGCCCCGGCTCCTCACGCAGCTCCTCTGCCGTCATGCGCAGCCCGTTTGAGGCATCGTCCAGCTCCGACGCGAGCGCCGCGAGCCGTCCGCCAAGGCGTTCCAGCTCCGCAATATCCGCGATCATTCTGTCTCCGTCCCTTCTTCAAACGGCTTCACGCGCAGGCAGCTGCCTTGATCGAACAGGAGGCCGTCACCCTCCTCAACCGCCAGCTCCTTCTCCGTGTATTTCAGCTCATTGCGGAAGAAGCCGTATTGCGCCGGCGTCCCGCCGAGGCATAGTCCCTTCTGATTGCCCACGATGACGCGCGTCAGGCTCTCAATCTCGTTATATTTCGCGATGTCGGCCATTCGTCCGGCCGCCAGTACCATGACGCCGAGCTTCTGCGCCAGACGGCAGACGCGCTCCATCGCATTCCGCGAGGTGTCGGAGACCGTGTCGACGAATTCCTTCAGATCATCGATCAGGATGCACAGCATCGGATAGGCCGCGAGGAACGCGTCCTCATCAAAGGTGTCCCCCGCTTCTCTCCGCGCCTGATTCTGCGCTCGCTTGCGGACGTTCAGCTCCTCGACCAGCTCGTCGAACAGCTCCGTCGCGGCATTTTCGCCGTCAACCTGCACATAGCGTGTCGCCCTTTCCTTCAGCTCCGCCAGCGCACCGCCCCTGCCGTCGAGGACATACAGCCTCGTCTGTGGGTAGCACGCCGCGACCAGCGCGCCCAGATTCTTCAGCATCCGGCTTTTCCCGCTGCGGATCGCGCCGGAGATCAGCATGGAATACTGCTCCGCAAGGTCGATGTACGCCGTCTGGATATGCTCCCGGTCGATGCCGACCGGCAGCCGCGTGCGAACGGTGTAGGCCTGCGCCATCTGCCGCACGGAGACATGCTCCGGCATGACCGGGATCGGCCGCGCACACGGCCCGCTCCAGCATGCCGCCTGACGCGCAATCGTCTCGCACAGACGCAGGGTGCGCTCCTGATCCGTCTCGCCGCCGGTCGGCAGCGCCGCCTGAAACGCGACGGGCGGTTTTCCCTTGAAGAAGGCGCGCCCGGCGTTCCTGGGAAGCGCGCCGCCGTCGATGCGCCCGACAAGCCCGGCGTAATCGCCCTTGTCCGTCAGCTCAAACGCGATCGCACTGCGCACGTTCTGCTGCACCTTATAGCGCACACCGGTCGCGCTGTTGGCCGTGTAGATCAGATAGATGCCATAGGTCGCGCCGTCCCGGGCAAGCATGGCCAGCAGCTCTTCAGAATCCGGATACTGTCCGAACAGCGGAACGATGTTGTCGATCAGCAGCACGATCGCGGGCAGCCGCGCAGAAACCGTCTCGCGGTAAGCAGCAAGCGAGCCGACCGCATTTTTCAGGAAAACGCGCTTACGCTCCTCGATCTCCTGCCGCAGCAGCTGCTCGAGCTTTCGGAGCTTTTCGTCCTCGCCGTCGAGCACTACACCGCCGACATGCGGCAGCCCGGAAAATACGCTCATCCCCCAACCGCCGAAGTCAAGAATATACAAATTGACGTCCTCGGGTGTATAATACGTTCCGAAGGCCAGCGCCAGCTCCTTGAGCAGCGTCGTCTTGCCCGTTCCGGGCGCGCCGAAAATACCGCAGTGTCCGTTCGCCGCGAGGTCAAGCAGCTGCACGCCCTGCCTCTGCTCCCTCGGTGCGTCATACATGCCGATCGGAACGGTCAGCCAGTGCGGACGCGCGCCCCACTGCGTGCCGTCGAAGCCGCCCGGAACACCAAGCTGCTCGAGCGTGAGTTCTTCCGGAAGCTCCGGCAGCCACGGACCGCGCGGCGATTCGATGCCGTGCTCCGCAGCGACGGCGCAGATATGCCGCACCACGGCAGTCAGCTCGTCCTGCTCGGATTTGCTGCGCTTCTTTTCGGTCTGCGCCGGCTTGACGCGGCGGCCGTTCAGCTCCACGATGCGCACCGCGTTCGCGCCGGTCTGCTCGCTGCGCGCCGCGCCGTAATAGGGTGCGCCGCTCCAATAGGTCTGAAAAATATCGAAATACTCGTCCTCACCCACGCGGATATAGCACCGTCCGGCCTGCGTCAGCCGCGCGGCATCCGGCCGCTTGATCATTTCGCGGCTGTCGCCGACGTTCTGCACCTTGAGGCATAAGCGGAAGCGGGCGTTGCTCTGGATCTGCTCGTCGACCACGCCGCCGGGCTTCTGCGTCGCAAGCACAAGATGAACGCCGAGGCTTCGTCCGATGCGGGCGATGGCCACAAGCTCGGACATGAACTCCGGCTCTGCCTTTTTCAGCTCGGCAAACTCATCGGCAACGATCACAAGATCTGGCAGCAGCTCGTCGGCGACGCCCTCGCGATAGAGCCTGTGGTATTTGTCAATGTGTTGCACGCCATATCGCTCAAAAATTCGCTGACGCCGCTCGTTCTCGCTCTTCAACGAGATCAGAGAACGGCCGATGTTCGCGCCGATGTTCGTGATCTTGCCGACGACATGCGGCAGCGGTTCGAGCAGGTTCGCCATGCCGCCGCCCTTATAGTCGATCAGAACGAAGCAAACATCGTGCGGATGAAAATTCATCGCCATCGATAGGATCCATGTTTGCAGCAGCTCGCTCTTGCCCGAGCCGGTCGTACCGGCGACCAGACCGTGCGGTCCAAATCGGTTCTCGTGAATATCCATGAAAAAGGTTTTTCCCCCGCGCATCACGCCGATCGGCGCGGCGAGGCTTTTATAGGGAACGGCGCTCTGCCAGCGCTCAAAAATGTTCAGCTCCTCCACCGTCCGCACGCCGTAGCCCTGCAAGAGTGTGACGCCGTCGGGCAGAGCCGCCGTCTTGGCGGCGCGCTCGACCTCCACGGCGGACATTCTGCGCGCAAAGCGGTCAAAATCCGCGTCGCTGACAGGCGCGTCCGGGGTAAAGTACTTTTTTCTGTTTGCCTCGCGGCTGTCAAACGCGCACGGGCCGTGGTCAACATCGACGATATACCGGCAGTCGTGCGGCAGCAGATAAAGCTCGTCGAACAGAAACAGCGTCGTCACGCCCAACGCAGGGTCGTTTTGCAGCAGCTCTTCAAGGATCGGCTCGCGCTCGACCAATTCCTTTGTCCCGAGGAGCAGCAGATAGTGCGGTCCATGCGCGCAGCCGTCCCGCTGCGCGCTGCGGCGGCTTTTCAGCTCATCGTGCAGCATTTCGCACAGCGCGTGCGCGTTCTTCCGGTCAAAGGCAAGATAGCGGAACTGCCGGTGCTCATCCCAGACATGCGGCAGCCAGCGGAGCGCCTCCCAGAACGAGCGCTCCTCCTCGCCGAACAGCCCAACGATGCGGACATCCTCATAAAAATGGCTGACGGTCAGCTCGATCAGCATATTCCGCACGAGCCGCAGAACGCGCTGTCTCGCGCCGACAAGGCCGACCGTGGCATAGTTCTGCAAACTCAGGCGCGCCGGGACGCCGTCGACGATGCGCGTCTCCTCGACGATCTGCTCGGAAAGCTCCCGCACCTCGTCATCCTCCATCTGGAAGCCGTTGGCGTCCGCGCGGCTCTTCACGCTCACGCACAGATCCTCGTAGCCCATTCCGAGCCGCACGTCGAGAAAATCGCGGTCGCCGGGCGTCCGCTCCCAAAGGCTGCGCTTCAGACCGTAGAGAATGTTTCCGCACTCCGCCGGGCTTGGGTTTTCGCGGTTCAGGATCTCGCGCTGCACCTTGGCGACCGATTCGATGCGCGCCTTTTGATCCTCAATGTACGCGCCGTATCTCTCGCGGCGCTGCGCCTCATACTGTGCAAGGCTCTTCTTGCGCTTCTTATTCGCACCGCCCGAGGCCGCCGCGCTCGTGACCGGCGACACCATGCTTGCCGCGCGGGCGGCCAGCAGCGCCGGGGAGGCTGCCGTGGTCAGCATACTCGCCGCAAACATCGCGCCCGACCCGGCCAGCGAGGCGAACAATCCGCGCCCCTTCTCATATTTTTGCCCCTTGCTCGGAGGTGCGGCGAGGACGATGTCCTCATCGGGCAGCTGCTCCATCATACGCGGTGAGCGGCGATAGCGGAGGCGCGCCCGCTGTCCCTGCGCATGGAGCTGCGAGGCACCCGACGTCTCCTCCGGTGCGCGGATGGTCAGCGCGTCTCCGACGTTAAAAAAGTGCAGCTCGCCGTTCAAAAGCCGGATGCGCAGGCTCAGGATCGAGAGCACATCCCCGGACTTCATCTTAGCGATCTTCACGCGCTGACCGTTCAGATACAGGCCGTTCGTGCTGTTGCAGTCCTCGATGCGCGTGCTGCCCGCCTCATTTTTCAGCACAAAATGCGCCCCGGAGACAAACGGAAGCCGCAGGATCACATCGTTGGAATCCGCCCGGCCGAATTTCAGAATACAGTCATAGTCCAGCCTGATGGTCTGCTCGCTCTGCGCCGCCTCAGAGCAGATATAAAGCGCGGTGCGCGTCTGCCGGTCGAGCATGATTATCGTGTCCAGCGGGGCATTCTCCAAGCTGAAGTCATAGGCTTTCTTCGCCTGCACGCAGATGCCACTTGTCTTCCATTTGACGCTGATCTGCGCAGGCTTAAACTCCGCCAATTGAACGTGATCCTTCTTGTGCGAGCCGATCGTCAGCTCCTCCCCCGGCTTCAGCTCCGCATAGAACAGCCGGTCTTCGTGCAATAAAACAACTGTCGCCGCCATAATTCTCTCCGTTTACTCCGTGATTTCCATACAAATCAGCGTAATATTATCTCTTCCTCCGGCCTGCAGCGCGCCGCGCATCAGATTTTCCGCCAGCCCGCGCAGCGTTCCGCGCGCGCGGAACAGCTCCTCGAGCCTCTGCGGCGGGAGCATATCCGTCAGGCCGTCGCTGCAGATCAGATAGCGGTCGCCGCAGTGATACCGCCCCGGCACGATCTGCGGCTCGAGCAGCATCTCCTCCTCAAAAATACCGAGGTGCTGCGTCAGCCGGAACTTTTTTCCATCCGGCGCGCTGCCGTGCGTCCGGATATAGTTCTCGCGCTCCGTGTGCTCGGCGGAAATTTTCACCAACCGGTTCTGACGAAAAATGAAAACCGCGCTGTCGCCGAGGCTGCAAAGCGTAAAGCCGGTTCGGTCGAAGCCGAGCATTGCCGCCGTCGTGCCCATTCGTCGGCCGCTTCGGCGCATTTCACCGCAGATCGCGCAGTTGGCAGATTGGCAGATTCGCTCCATCACACCGCCTCCGATCGACGGCACTTCGAAGAAGCAGCGTCTGGCAGTCTCGGCCGCCATACGCGAGGCGACCTCCCCGGCGCTGATGCCGCCCATGCCGTCAAAAACGCCGAACAGAAGCGGACACGTCAGGCCGCTCGTCTGCTCCGCTGCGAAGGGGGCTTTCAAATCAGGAAGAGTCCGACCAAAAAACAGAAAATTATCCTCGTTTTTCTCGCGGACAAGCCCCCGGTCCGTATGCAGACAGGCCACAATCTTCATGCTCTCTTTCCTCCGCTCGTCGTTCGATCGTCGAAGCAGTACAGCTCCTGCAGCTCCGGCGGGAATATTTCCAGAAAGCGCAGCAGCTCCGCCGTTTCCGTCTTTTGAGAAAAGACAAACATCAGCGCCAAAAACGTTCCCCACGTCATTTTCCGCTGACGCGTCTCAATATAGGCGACCGTAGAGCGCGCCACGCCGAGCAGCTGCGCCAGCTCCGCCTGTGAAAGGTGCAGCATGGTGCGCAGAACAGCCAGATTTTCCGTCATTTTTTCCATGCAGCGCGACCGCAGCGCCTCCCCCGGCCATCTCGCGGCAGCTCTGCTTTTGTTGTCTTTTTTTGTGACTTCCATATTGCTTCCTCTGATGGTTCATTTGCTTTGCGTAGAACGATTTCTTCTAACCGTCTGCACGAGATCTCCGCGTTTTCAAGGCATTGACCCAATTTTTGACCCCGAATTTTCAGGCGAACGCCCCACAAAGCTGCTCCAACTGCTCGCGCTTACGAGCAAAGGACGAATGAACGTAAGTGTTCAGTGTGACCGCGGCGTTTGCATGGCCGAGCAGCTCACTGAGCGTTTTCACGTCCACGTCCGATTCCACGCAGCGCGTGGCAAACGTGTGTCGGAGCGCGTGGAAATTGACCGGCGGCGCGCCGGCACATTGCAGCACGCGGCGAAAGCGGTAATCAAAGGTGCGCGGACTGACAAACGAAGCCCTGTCGGAGACGACAAACGCAGATTGCGTATGCTTGTGCAGCTCCGTCAACACCCGCAGGAGCTTGGACACAATGGGGATTTCCCGGCAGGAGGCGCGCGTTTTTGCCGTATCGAGCACGAGCGCAGAGTGCGCCCCATCGGCCGGAACACGCGCAATTGTATGCCGGACACGGAGCGTCGCCTCGTGAAAGTCAATGTCAGACCAGCGCAGTGCGCAGACCTCACCAATCCGCAGTCCGGCATATAGCGCCAGCAGTATACCGACCCCTGTTGGAGACGGATGTTCCGTCGCGTACGCTTCGATTTTTACCTGCACGGAACGCTCAAGCACGGCGGCTGCTGATTTTTTCAGCGCAGGTTTATGGACGGCGATCCGCGCCTCGGACATCAGCTCGGCCACATACGCGAAGCGCAGTGCAGATGAAATAACGACCGCCATCGCACGCACATAGGCGGGTGACAAGCCGCCCGCTCCGCCCAAACGACCATCCATGAGTTTCCGATTCAAAAAATCGTTAATGACGGCCGTGTTCAGCCGATCGAGCCGATATGCGCCGAGCCCGGGCGCAATGTGGCTGTCGATCAGATTTTGATACCGCTTCTGTGTTGCTCCCTTTAACCGGACACGATTTGACTGAAGCCACAACTTCAGAACGGTCTCGAAGTGCGGCGCTGTTGGCGCACGCTCCGGTCTGCCTTGCGCCTTCGCCTGCGCAAGCTTTCCGCGCACCTCCGTATAGGTGCGCGCATAAACCGATGCATAACGCTTCGAGCCGTCCGCGCGCTCTCCGCACAAATAGCGTCCCTCCCACCGTCCGTCCTTCCGTTTTCGGATGTTTTCACCTTTTCTTGCCATAAATACCCTCCTTTTTTGACCCCGCAAGCCGACCCCAAATTACTGTTGCCTGGCGTCTTTTTGCGGCGCTCCTCCCGACCAAATAAAATGCTTTGCGATAAAATGTAGCAATTTGCATTGACAAAGCCGGAAATATATGGTATCTTTATAACATAAAGGGACGGTTAGAAGAAATCGTTCTACGCAAAAAACACTCGGATTCTGATAGAAACCGAGTGCTTTTTGCTCATGCGACCCATTCCCGCACCGCAGGGCACTGCGTAATGCTAGGGAACCACTGATTCAATCGCAAGAGCGGTCAGCGAGGGATTTTGTACCAAATTGAGGTTTGGAAATTGCAGGAATCCTTTACGTATTTCAAGATTTTCAAACTGACAAGTTGGGGCAAAAGACCCGCTGAGCGCCGCAGACGGTTTATTCAGAGGTTCCCTAGGATTATCCCTGATGCGTCGAGGAGTCCTGCTAAATATTGCGGAGCAAAGCATAACGACGTGAGATCTTATAAATTTTCTCGTGGCCGCATGATACAGTGCCTCCAAGTGGATGCTATGGCGGTGTCACTCCGCATCGTTTTTCGAACGTTTCGTTCCGAAAATTGCTCCGTTTTCCAACAAAACCTATCAGATTTGTCATTGCGAGGAGCGCAGCGACGTAGCAATCTTAAAGTTGAAGGCGTGGCATCCCGTGGCGAAGCACGGGAGCACGAAGCAAAAAGGAATACTTATCACAAAAAACAGGAGATTTGCTGCATCGTTTCGCGTCCTCTCTCTCCATTTCAAGGTTCTGTTTCATTCCGTGCAACCATAGTTCGTTACGGAATGACAAATCGTTCCGTCAAAGATTGCCGCGTCGGGCGCACGCGCCCTCCTCGCAATGACAAA
>ERZ772812.783-NODE-783-length-25927-cov-5.580705_pt1 | contig 25927 bp, 14 predicted proteins | sample MGYA00511343_ERZ772812 | MGnify/ENA primary metagenome ERZ772812 (study PRJEB29015, sample SAMEA2737706) | human gut metagenome | biome: human gut; feature: human-associated habitat; material: faeces | place: China | collected 2012 ...
ACTGTAAAATCAAGGTTTTTCAGAATTTTGCTAAGGTAGTGCCGTGGCAGATGAATAGTCTTTTAATCATAATTTTCGTTTTCTCCATCATCAATATACTTTATTTTGTATAAACTGTATTCCCCTTTGCAATTACTTCAACAAGCTGAAGTTCCGCGTCAAGAATACAAAGATCAGCATCATAGCCTTCTTCAACCTTACCTTTTCCTTTGAGATGGAGAATATCTGCTGGATTAGATGTAATTGTAGAAATAGCTATTTCTAAAGGAATTTCTGTTTTAAATACACATTCCTTTACTTCCTTCAGAAGGCAGCTGGACTGTCCAACGCCCATTCCAAGGAATTCGCCATCACTACTGTACATCGGAAGGCTTCCCTGTCCATCAGAAGAAATTGTCATGCGGTCAGGATTTACTCCTGCATCTAACATCCGTTTGATACCATTACATACACGTACCTCATCACAGATAGTTTCCCAATAGTCAATATCTTCATTTCCGGTAAAGTCTACTGCTCCGCCTTTCAGCGCATACTCAATCGACTTGCCAAAAAGCATCTCATTTCGATTGATATGTGTTGGCAGTATTTGAGAAGCCGGTATCTCTGTCTCATCTACCACTCGTTCAATAAGATCTAAGCATCTCGGACTGTCGCCAAGATGAACATTTACAATACCAGCTTTCCCGGAAAGAACACCACCAAGTCTTGTATCCGCAACGACACGTGCAAATTCCTCAAAAGTCGGCTGTGAAGAACGATGATCAGAGATCGCGATTTCTCCAGTTCCAATGATTTCCTGAATCATCATAATATCTTTCACAATACTGTCAGTCAACGTGCGAACCGGAATCTGATAACTGCCTGTATAACAGTATGCAGACATTCCCTGCTCATTCAATCCTTTTGTCTTTGCAACCAGTGCACATATATCACGACCGATTCCATCTGTTCCAAGGCAGCCAACAACTGTTGTTACTCCAAACTTCGTAAGTCCTTCCATAGTTGCTTCCGGAGTACGATTGGCGAATCCACCTTCGCCACCGCCTCCGAGTACATGAACATGACTATCAATGAATCCCGGAGTTAAAAGTAACCCCTCTCCATTGATTATTTCTGCCTCAGAAAGAAATCCGTCTGCGGATATAGAACCTGCATCTTTAATCTTAACAATCTTATCATTGATTGTAAGTACATCTTTTTTCCCCAGATGCTGTGGGGCATAAACATCAATATTCTGAATTAATTTCATCATAAATCACTCTCAATTATCAAATGTATGTTTTAGAATCCAATTCCAACTGCAATAAGAACTGTAATGATTGCACCAATCATTAAGACGCCAAGGAATTTCCACATGAATTTAATCCAGTTAGACCACTCAATCTTTGCAATTGCAAGAGATCCGATCAGACATCCGGATGTAGGAACAATCAGGTTTGTAAATGCATCACCAAGCTGGAATGCAACTACAGCTGTCTGACGTGAAACACCTAACAGGTCTGACAGTGGAGCCATGATCGGCATTGTGATCGCAGCCTGTCCTGTTCCGGATACAACGAAGAAGTTGAATACGGACTGGAACAGATACATAAGTACTGCTGCAACTGCTCCGGAAACTCCAGACAGTGCATTTGAAATATTATACATAATTGTATTGATAACTGTAGGTGTTGTCGGATCAGATCCACCAAGAACCTGCATGATACCCTGTGCCATAGCAACAACAAGTGCAGCACCGATCAGATCTTTTGCTCCATCTTTGAATGATGTTGCGATATCATTCAGTTTCATATCGTTCAGTTTAAAGATAACTCCGATCACACCGGAAACAATTCCCATAATGAAGAACTGTGTAGCAATCTCTGGCATGTAGTATCCTTGAGTCATAACTCCCCAAACTACCCATACTACTGTAGCAGCCAGTGTCAGAAGAACTAAAATGTGTCCAAGACCAAATGAATGTCCTTCGTCAATTCCTGTTTTTTCATTCTGCTCACGGAAATATGCATCCGTCTTATATGCGATTGAAATTGTCGGAGTCTTTTTGATCTTTGATGCATAGAACATAGTCATTCCGCAGCCGAGTGCTGTAAATACTACCCACATTACCATACGGAATCCTGCTCCGGAGAATACGTCAATACCTGCAATACCCTGTGCAATACCTACAGAGAATGGATTCATCCAAGATGAACCGAAACCAATCTGTGTTGCAACATAAGTAACAAGAACTGCAATCACTGAATCATATCCAACTGCTACAAATAATGGACAAAGAATCATAGTAAATGGAAGTGCTTCTTCTCCCATTCCGAAAACTGCTCCACCAAGAGAAAACAGTACGAAAAGTACCGGAATCAGTAGTTTTTCTGCTCCCTTTGCCTTACGGATCAATCCAATCAATCCGGATTCAATCGCACCTGTACGGATCATGATACCGAATGCACCACCTACTACCATAAGGAATGCGATAATCTCGATCGCAGAACTACTTACGATTCCGTTATACATATAGTTGAAGAATCCTGTTCCACCATCTCCACTAAAGAGTGCTACTCCTTCTGTTACTACTTTTCCTGCATCATCTGTCAGATACTGGAAACTTCCGTCTTTGATTACTGTACGGGTTTTCTCAACACCATTGATCATATATGAAATGTCCTGTGTTTCGTAAAATCCCTTTGGTACAAGAAATGTCAGAAGTGCTGCTACAACAACTACTAAAAAGATAATGATGTAGGTGTCAGGCACTTGAAATCCCTTGTTAAAAGACTTTAACCCTTTTCCTTCTTTTTTGCTCATTTTTGAGTTTCCTCCCACATTTTTTGATATACCACATTAGTTTACCATATAATGTTTGAAAAGTAACCAAAAATTTATATATTTTGTCGGTATTTTTGTCGGTTTTATGGCTGACTGTTATTTTCTTTCTCTTTTTGCCTTGCTTTGATCTTCTGAATTGCCTCTTCTACTGCTGCTTCTTCTTCCTCTTTCGCGATCTGCTTTGCCATGCGATAGGTTTCAAATAAATTACTGAATAAGATAATGATGAGAGGAATCAAAATAATTGGTATAAAAATCAAAGGGTTCGCAACAAGCCTCGAAAACTTACCTAACTTATTGGAAGAAGCTACAACTTTACCGATCAAATATTCGCCCGGTACATCATAGCTGTCTACAACATTATTATTATCACCTTTTGTAACAAAGACAATTGCATTATTTTCCTGTCTGATTTTTACAACCCTGTGTGTATTTACTGCACCATCAAGTGCCGGATCCTGAGAATAAAAGGAAATCACATCATTTTCTTTTATTTGAGCCGGATCTGTCTTTTTTACAAGGATCAGAGTATCAACATCATAAGTAGGTGCCATACTGCCTGTTGTGACGCGTAAAGCCGTATATCCAAACACGGACGGTACATCACCTGATCTTGTAAAAATCACGGTACACAGGACAAATACTGCCGCCACAATGATCAAAACAGAAAGAGTATTAATGATTCCAAATAAAATCTTCTTTATCATTCATCTTCTCCATCCTCTTTACTGTTTTTACGATCCCGCCGTTCCTGGAGTACCTGGACAATGTAATGAGACAGACTATTTGCTTCAGCCTTTGCCTGAGCTTTTTCTCTTGCCTTCTCGGAAGCTTTCAATTGTTTTTCCGATTCTTTCTTAAGTGCATTATTTTCTTCTTCTGCTTTCTTTTTAATAGCAGCAACTTCTGCCTGTGCTTTTTCTATCTCAATCCATGCCGCTTTTTTCACAGAGTCCACTTCCTCTTGCGCTGCTTTTTTTGCTGCCGCTATTTCCGCCTGCGCAGCTTCCTCTATCCTCGTAACTGTATCTGTAGCTTCCTTTTTCGCAGACGTTATTTTCTGTTCTGCGTCCTTTTGAGTAACCTTTACTTTCTGTTCTGCATCTTTTTGGGCAGTCTCTATTTTCTGCGCCGCATCCGTATTAACAGCTTTTAGTTTCTGTTCGGATTCTTTCTGGGCAGATTCTAATTTCTGCCTTGCTTCATCTTCAGCATCCGCTCTTGCTTTCTTTTCCTGCGCGAGCAGGTTTTCATAAGATGCTCTTTCTTCATCCATCTGCCTGTGCAAAATATCCTGCTGTTCTTCCATCTGCTTCTGCATCGCATTCTGCTGTTCATCCATCTGCTTCTGCATTGCATTCTGCTCTTCTTCCATCTGTTTTTGCAAAGCATCCTGCTGCTCTTCAAGTTGTTGTCTTGTCTGCTCCAAAAAGTCTATCTGCTGGTTCAAAGATTCCATCTGCCATTGAAGATCTGAAATAGAACTCTCAAGTTCTTCGGTTCTGGCCATTTCTTCTTTTAACTTTTCTTCTGCATCCAACTGAGCCTGAGTGACTTCATCTACAAAAACTCTGCGAATCTCAACATCCGGGATATTACGGTCTTCTACAATCTCTTCCTGGATCTCTTTTATAAACTTTGGTCTTACCGGTTCCAGTTTTTTTGTCTCAATCTCACTCATCTTACGAGGATCTGAAACAAGCAGGCTCTTGAATACCGTATAGTTTGTGATCATATTGATATACATCTGCAAGAGATATTCTTCATCGAACTGTAATGTAGAATCCTGTTCTTCTATCGAATAACCTACTTCATCATATCCTTCGATAAACTGCCACAACTGATAACATTTGCGATAGTCCGGATCTTTCATCATCAGGTTTGTTCTCTGGATCGGGCTGTGTACTTTTGCACATCCATTCATAATTTCACAGAAAGAACTCGACCGCAGTGTTCTTGACATTCTTCGCACGCGGTCGATCCTTTTGAATATATCCATGTTATCATTATCGTTTTCAACAAGACTCTGACGGTTCTTGATCGTCATCTCAACCTTATAAGAGATCTCTTCATAGGCATCATCAACCTTGCTTTCCATTCGCATGACATTGCAGGTTTCATCACCTGTTGACCAGAAGATAACATCGGTTCGTTTATCTACAAATGCAAACAGTCGTTGGATCAGATGATAAACAAAACGATTTTCATAGAGATCATAACTTTCTTCTGTTGTTACATTCAGAATTCTTGTCGGCATGATCTCACCGGCTTCATTGGTTGTAATAAACTGTGTATTCTGGCTTAAGTGACGTACACTATCTGCTGTAATCTTCTTTGCCAGGGCAACCGGAACAACTTCTTCCGATGTCGTAATAAAACGTCTGGGCTTGTCAACGATATTGAAAATGGCTTCAATTCCTTCCTCGACTACTGTAAGCCAACGCTCATCTACTACTTTGTGTAAAATTCGGTTTTTCTGTTCCAGTGTATTATCCCCGGCCTGGATCATTTCAAACAAATATTGAAAATACCTGTCATCCTCAAGGGCATACTCGACACCTTCTGTATATTTCGAATATAATTCATTAATTGTATCTGCCATTTTCCTTCATTCCTTTGTTATAAATACAAGATTCTTTAGTAGAGGTTCTGAATACGTCTCAGATAATTCTTACTATCCTGCATCTCTTCTTCTCCGAAGGTTTTATCAATATAACTGATCAAACCTGTAATCTCATCACGCACAAAACTTACATTCATACTTTCAAACTTCTTCAATACTTTTCGTGCGATGATATAATCCATTCCACCAATTTCTGAACCGCCACAGGCCACATAGACCGGAATGAAATCATAGAGCTGTTTCATGATACGGTTTCCGAAAGAAAGCTTAAATCTTGTGATCAGATAATTATCAAGCTTATCCATCTTCTCCATTAAATCATCACTGATCGGATAGTCTGTCTTTGCCTTCTCAAACAGATCTTCCAGATGTTCTGCGGTAATATTACATTTTGGATACTTTTCACATTCGAAAGCATCTGCTTTTTCATTCAGTTCGATTGGCATCGCACGGTCATATACTTTATCTGTGATCGTAAACGTAGAATCATCATTGTTGGCTGTCCCAATAAACCATGTAGAATCTGCGACATGAATCTTACCGGAATCTAATTTCACCGGATCACCTTTCCATGCAGTAGGAACAAGATCAAGTACCCATTCCTCCTTACTTGGCATCTCAAGAACAGACAGCATCTCTGCAAAATAGTACTCGATACGGGCAAGGTTCATCTCGTCAAGTACAATTAATGTCGGGTCTTTTCTGTAATTCGCCTCGTACAGCGCACGCAGGAATTCCGTCTCATTAAACTTCTTGGAAAATTCATTGAAATATCCAAGAACCTCTGAACGGTCACGGAATGATGGCTGTACGGACACGATCGTTGCCGGATTATCCATATAACGGCTGAAAGAATACGGAAGACTTGTCTTACCTGTACCAGAGATACCTTCCAGGATCAGCAGTTTACTGGCTGCCATACCTGCCACAAATCTTCTGACAATCTCAGGAGGGTAATAAAGTCCCATCTGACTTGCAGCAAACAGACGGAATCCCTCTGTAAAATCTTCCAGTGAAATCTCATTATCATATTGTGGATATTGGAAGTTCCTGTATTTTGCATCCACAAGGGAAAGCTTCGGAAAACGGTGTACGACATTCGCATCCTCTTTTCCTTCGATCACTGCACGGACAAGCGGAGCCTTGCCCGGATCTTTATTCTCCATTGCGGCAACGACTTCAGCTGCAACGGTATTTCCAGCCGGAACTTCATTCCCGGTAACATTTTTCAGGTTCGGGATGGTGTCCTCTGTCAGTGCTGATGCACCCATGTATGGGATACGCTCAACACCGCCCATTGCATTTACTTTCAATGCCAGGATGCTGTTCTTCTCATCCATCAGATCCAGTACCTGTTTGTTTAGACGTCCGATCTCACGATAAAGCGTTGCGTTATCCGTACTGTCTGCCTTCAGCTGATGATGCAGGATGATACGACGGATCAGAAGTATAATGAGAAGTACAGGGATCGCAATCAGCAAAAGCATTAAAAGTACTGAAAGAACCTTCGCCAGTAGATTCAAAGTTGGAAAATATGTCTTAAATATCAGAAAATATTCTACCCACCCTGTTATAAATAATTTTATAAATGAGGCAATCCATGTCACAAGATTATAAACAACCTGTGACAATACCTCATATGCAAACTTCAAAAATTCACTCACGGTTCAAATTCCCCCGTTCTAGTCTTCGTCTTTTCTTGCTTCTTTCAACTCTTTTTCTGCTTTCGCCTTCAGAGCTTCTGCTTCTTCTTTCAATCTCTTTGCTTCCTCTAAAGCTGCCTGAGCTTCATCCTTCGCTCTTGCTGCTTCATCTGCCGCCTGATCCGCTTTTTCCTGCTGGATTCTCGCATTTGCGATTTCTTCCGCATTCTCCACTGCCATTGCTTTCTTCAGACGGATGCTGATCATAATCAGGTTGTAAACCTGATAAATAAAGAATAACAGCATCGGCAATACGATTACGATCAGGAATCCCATACTGCTGGAAAGGAAATTCATCACTTTACCAAGACCGGAGACATGTCCAATATATTTACCTACAATATCTCCGTCTGAGATCACATGCTGGTCTGCAATACCATTGTTATTATCACCAATTGTTGTATAACTTCTCACACCATTTGCCTCATCAATCTTCTGGATGCGGTGGGTATTGAGTGCATACTGATTGTCAATGATCGTATGGAATGTAATAATATCTCCTTCCTTTAACTTCGATGTATCACATTTCTTAATAAAAATCAGATCTCCTGATTCGAATGTCGGTTTCATAGAATCGGTCTCTACAACCAGTGGCGTGTATCCAAGAATACTTGCGACATTCTGATCATCTTTTGTTGCCATTGTGGTAAATGCATACAGCGCTGCCAACAAAATAATTGCCCATAAGATTACGCTGATCACAATTGTACCTGCCCGTTTCATTGCTTTCATAATGTTACTCCCTTTGTTTCATTTTTTCTATTTACTCTCTCCTGTAAAGCGCATCCGGATCGCATAATCAGCAGCTTTCAGATCATCTGTACAGGCCGGAGCTGTTCCTTCCATCCAGATATGGATCAGCACTGGTTTATCCGTATTCGCTTTCAAAGAAAATAATTCATAAGATGTATCTGCCGTTCCCTGGTCATAAATCCAGGTCTGTCCGTCAGCTGTGAATGAAATCCTCATAGCGTCCGGCAGGCCGGCATTACCTGAACTGATATTGGTTCCATCATTCGCACCGCTCTCACTGTCTTCCCGGTTCAAATGAACAAGCATATCAGTCTCTGCCATAAAATGTAGTGTGAATGTCAGATATGCTCCTTTTGATTCTGGCACCACGGTTCCATTCTCATATGTAAAAATATTCTGGTCGGATGTTGTGACCGGCTCTAACGGAGTTGTCGTCATATCAAATCCTAGCTCACTTCGCATTCGTTCTGCAATCTGCTCAAAAGAAATCTTTTTCACATAATCTTCAAATCGTGTATGTGCATTCAGATCCATTCTCAGATCAGAATCTGACTTAATATCAAGACTCATGGACTTTACCCTTGTCTTGTCTGCAATAGAAAACCATGCAACAGTTGCGACAGTAATTGCAACAAAAGCCAGAAGTACTAAAAGAACAGATGTAAGAAACCGTTTCCGGATCATGCGGTTCTCTTTGTTTGATCCACTTTTCATCAATTAGCCCCCTCCTGATCCAATACTCCATAAAATGCAAGATGAAGTTCTGCTTCGTTCAACTGAATACTCTCAGAACAATCCGGATCACATCCTTCCAGATAGAAATAGATATCTACCGGATAAATCTTTCCAAGCTCCATACTCATAAGATCTCTTGAAGGGAGCTTCATCTGATTTTCTGAAAAATCAATCGTGTATTCACTGATTGAAACAGAAGGATCTTCTATTGCAAACACACCACTATCATTATACCCCAGAACCTGATTCTTGCCTAGTATTTTTCCATTTACTTCCGTATTGTATATCTGGGCATTTTCCGGATTCTCCGACTCGCTTAGTCGTAAAATAATCGGATTCGAAGTGTCTCCGTTAAAAATCAGTCCTAGCCTGGATGCATTTAACAAATATCCGTCTGCTGCTTTGCCTAAAAGCCCGTCACTTTGGTCCAGATACAGATTCATCCTGCTGCCCTCCGGCCAGCCTTCTCCTTCTGCCCGCAAATACACCCGGCCATGATAATAATTTGCCTCATCGTCAACTTTTTTAAAAGCTGAAGCCTTACCATCTTTGGTAAATGGTGCATATACGAAGCTGTTCAGATCAGCCGTAGACACCGGTAACAGAATTTCTGAATTTGTCTGATTGATCTGCGTGATTTGTGCTGTCTCTACACTCTTAAAACTACTTCCACCACTGCTGCTGATCTGCAGTTCCAACGTCTCATCCCCGGTTCTGGCTGTAGCAGTATTCGTCTGCACAGCACGATTTGCCGTGAACCATGCAAGTGTCGCAAATGTAAATGCCAATACTGCAAATAATGTGGTCACTGCCCAAAACCAGGTTCGGAAAGTCTTTTTCACCCTGTCTCACCTTCTTCTCTCATCCTCTTTTTCTATCCATGCTTGTCGGTCCTTCTGGCAAGATTATTCTACTTCCACACCTGCAAATGCAAGCTGGATATCCGATGTTTTACTCTGCACCTCATTAATACACTGTTCATCACAGCCTTCCAGATAAAGCCAGTACTCTACCGATGCCACTTCATCCTTCTCAAGTCTTATCAGTCTGGTCGTTCCCGCTTTAAAATCATTCTCACTGTTTCCTGCATTTGCCATATAATCAGAAAGTCCGGTAGACGGATCACTTACATACTCCGGCACTCCACTGCCGCTTACCACAGACACAACTTGTGCGCTGCCCGGAATCGTCTTTTGTGACTGTGCATTTCCTGTAGCTCCCAATTCATCTAACTTGAAAATATATGTCTTAGTACCCTCTTTTGCTGTGATCTTCACGCCAAATCTCATTGCTGCAAGTGCCTGCGTATCTGTTCCAAGCTTTAACTGCTCTTTATTAAAATACACATCACATGGTGCATTCAGGCATTGTAAATAGACTGTTCCATGTAATGTCTGTGCATCCACAACGTCATCCGCATTGCGATAAAATACCGCTATTCCCTCTTTGTCCTGCATGGTTGCTTTATAAAAATGAGATAAATCTGCTGTCGATACCGGTTTTAGCGAATCCGGGTTCCCTGCGTATGCCAATTCACAAGTCTTATCAAATGGGCCGGCGACATTCTTTGAAATCAAAAGAGATGTCGTCCCTTCACTAATTGTTCCTCCCATCGGAGTGACATACGTCGATGCCCTTCCAGACAGTGAGAACCAGGCGTATGTTGTACCCGTTGCCACAAGAACCAAAAGAAGCAAACCTGCGATTGCCATTCTAAATGAATGTCTCAGTTGTCTGACATCCTGCTTTTCCTCTAAATTTTCTTCTTTTTTCTGCTCTTTTGCCACAAGTCCCCACCTGCCTTTTCATTTCATTTTTTCTTATCTGACAATTCCGGCAAATGATAATGCCAGATTCTGTAACGTCGTACCTGACAGATTAGCGGTACAATCCTCGTCACATCCCTCAAGCCAGATATACACATCTACTTCCACAGAACGCCCTGCTTTTCCTTCGCCATCACCGGACACGGTACAGATTTTTTGAGAGTTCTGTTTCAATGTCACCTCACCGGTACTTTTATTATAATTGCAATATGCATCAGACGTATATAGTTTCGGCAGAACTGTTGATCCATCCCTTTTGGAACTATCCAGTACATACCCCTCTTCTCCATCATCCGTATTATACTGTGCCTGCGGATTCTTCTTATCACTGATTTCGAAAATGTATTCCGAATCCGGCGGCTGGTCTTCTCCCGGATGATGCACGACCAATCCAACTCGGATTGCCGAAGAAATCGGATTCTCTTCATCACTGTCCTCAAATCCAATATCCGACAAATAAATATCGGTTGTACCACCTGTCGTTCGAAGGAAAAGCTTTGTATGGTAATAATCACTTGTCTGTCCACCTGTAAAAGTATCCGTAACAAGCGGTGCCTGACCTTCTCCTCCATTTTTAAATAACGTAACCTTCTGAAATCCCCCGCTGATCCGATTCGTTGACACCGGTACCAGCTGTCCCGGGAACTTCGCAAGCACAGTAGCTGAACTGTAATCCCCATCATATGTATTACTAATCTGCAGGTTTACCCCCGTACCGGCTGCCATCTTAACGTTTGTCGTGTGACGGTTTGTATTATAAATATACCAGGCATACGTCGCTGCAAGCGAAGCAAGAAGCAATAGAAAAATAGCTATCATAGAAGTAGTAAGCCTGTTTTTTAATTGTTTCGCACTATGTTCTGAATTCTGTGCCATTCTATCTCTGTCATTCGAGTGTTTCTTTCCATGTAACACCTGCGGCGGACCTCCCTCCTGCTTTTTGATCGATAAAAAAGTACAAAAAATCACTTTATATTTTATCACAGGAAATGAACGTTTTCAAGAACCAAAGAGAGAACAAAAAGGGGATAAGGTTAAGTGATTCCCTTAACCTCGTCCCCTTTGGGTCTACTTACTTTGTTCATCTTGAAACTCTGGTTTCACCCTCGCCATAGTATAAATGATATTGTCTGCAGCTGTCGTATTTCCTACCACATTTCCATTTCGATCAATAATTCCCACTGATAAAACGACCTCATAATTTGAATACAAATGTTTCAATTGGTCTACGTTTTTTATATTGACCTTTAATTGTATTGCCTGCGTCATAATATCACCATCAAAAATGCTGCTTGCTATCATGATCTTATTAGCACTATCCCAATAACTGTTCTTTGGCACAGTCCATGTATATGCTTTTTTATCTTTATCATATGTAGGCTTTACTGTTCCATCATTTTCTGATTTCACGACAACTTTCATATAATTGTTTAATTCAAGTGCATCTCCATAACTTTCTGTAGCCTGTGTTGTGTTTTTATTTAGCAGTTGGATGCTAAACTGAATACCATTTGATGATGCCAATATTGAAGACAAATCTTTTATGGTCGACATATCATATCTTGCTGTTGTATCAATGATTGTATTTTCTTTCGCCGCATCCAAATATGAATTTTGCAAATCCAACAGATTGATTCCAAGCTGACCAATTTCATCTGCTTCATAAGTAAGCTGCACTCCGGCCGCCTCATCACGATAATAGCTTATTTTTGTATCTTGTAACAATGCACGAGCCGTACTATAGGACAGACTTTTTTTTGTTGTTGCAAGCTGCGATGTATACGTCAGCTTCGTATAATTCGTTAGTATAGCACCCTCCAGCTGTGATTCTGGAATAACATCCAATCCATTCGCCGGTAATTTTGCATTCATCTTTACTTCTACATAGAATTCGTTCTGCTTATTCTTTACAATGTCACGAATTTGCTGCAGGTTGACCGATGAATCAATTGTTCCATTTGTAGATAATGGTAAATCCATCAGTCCGTTGATGGCTGTCCATTCATATTCTAATGCTTTTGTTTCTGTACTTCCCGCTTCCGTCCATTCTGCATTTTCATATTTATAGTACTTCTTTGTTGTTCCATGCATCACATATACATAAAATGCTGCCGTTCCAGTAGTTCCGTTTGGAAATACTTCGGCTGAAGTAGATGGCGAATTTTCCTGCTTCAACGTTTTTATCAGACTTCCGCTAAATTTTTGATACAACTCATCCTTGTTATTGAAAGCCTGTCCGGATGGAATCGTAATTTTATCTATCACATCTACTGTCATGGAAGAATCAGCCGCCGTTACTTTTTTAATTGCTCCCGTCACAGCTTCAGATTCTGTCAGCTCCTGCTCATATCCATGTGATATCTGATAAGTACTTGCAGTATTACTGTGTGTGTCCTCTACTTTTCCCTTTCTTGTACGATAATTCAAATGAAGTGGAATACCATTACTTGTTATCTTCGTCTGCACGGAACCATTTAGGTCTGTTCCGCTTGTTATATCAGCTACCGTTATTACCAGATAATAATTTTCATGTACCGTACTGATCGGTCCCACTCCATCTTTTAATTTGCTTTCATCTACCGTCACAGCATAGTGCGTTCCCGACTCACCTGTTTCTATCTTACGATAATACTCATATCCATTTGCCGTCTTTATTTTGACAGTTGGTGCGGTGTAAGTTTTCCCATCTTCTTTCGTTACACCATCCGGTATACCCTCCGCATCCACCTTGATGAAGCTGCCATTATTATCTTGCGTAGCAGTTACACCCATTAATTCGCCAATACTTACTGCCTGAAATGCATTCTCTGACGAGTCTTTAAAATCCTTAAGTGGTATCGTATTCCCGGTATTTGAATCTGTCGTATAATAATATACCTTGCTATTATCCTGACAATCAATCAATGTCAACTGTGTTCTTGCCGGCAACGAAGAACCCTGAGAAACCTGAAAATCAATCGACTTATCCAGTGCTTGCGACACATTTCCTCCTGCATTAATATAACTGTTCCAGCCATATTCGGAATACAGGCCGTTATCATCACTATTATATGTATAAGTAAGATAAGCCGTGAATGCATTTCCTGTGCTTTCCAACAAATGTGCGTTGTCTTCGATCAAATCGTAGTTTGTTGCACGGTAATTAGTACCTGAGCTCAATGTTGCTGTAAATCCAATTTCCAGCATACGGCGCACAACAATCGATACCTGCACATTATATTTGTGTTCTGTACCATTTTCATCTTCTTCTTTAAATGTAACTGTCAACAATGTGAAACGTGACTTTGTATTATCAAATTCTGTTGTTGCGGCGAATTCAGAAATCCGACCTGATGCATTTTTTTTGACTTCTAAAGCAGGGTTTGCATTTGTTGCAAGCACAAACTTGCCATCTGTATCTGTATAGGTTTTCACACTGGCATCTACATGTATATCCGAATCACCCGATATATTGTTTGCCCTTGTATATCCGCCATTTGTTACAATATCCAGATAATCCGTAATCGTTTGTGATACATTATCTGACACTACCAATACCGGAAAATCATTTGAAACCGTTTTCGTCTGATTTTCTTTCTTATATGTGGAAATATTTTTAGTAAACTGGAACTGCTCAACGCCCATTTCCTGATATGTATATTTCCCTTTTGCGGTGCTGCTTTGAGTATTCTTCGCATCGCGGTAGATTGTCTGTGCATTTAAAGTAAATTTGCCATCTACGTCTTTGTCTTTTGTCCATGCGGCACTATCACCATATAATGCTTTGCTTACATTTGCATTTGCAGCGTCGTAAACACTTAATTGACTGGTTGGACTTGTAACAACGTATGGAAATACCGGATTTGCATCAAGTAAGGATTGCGTCGTATTATTCAATGCTGTTCCATTGTAATCTGCGAATGAAAAATAACTTTGTTTCTTTACATTAGTATTATCAGTTTCATTCAACGTACCATACAACTTGCTTATGTTACGATTGTTCTCTTTTGCAGTTGTGTTCTGAATACTGATACCGGCAATTGTCATCGGTTGGAGGTTTCGATTTCCAGTTAAACCGATTAGTAAACCTCCATTATTTGCTGTAGATGCTTCAATTGTTGTATCTTTTAATAATAAATTGGAACCATTCAAATATCCTCTGATATTGCCAGCAAATCCACCTGCTCTTTTTCCTGTAATTATACATCCATTCACTTGGCTGTCATAAAAATATAATTTAGGAACAGTATTCCAATCTATATCTCCAACCAGCCCACCTGCTCCCCAATCATCAATAGCTGTTATTGAAGTGTTACTTACTGTACTTTTATGAATTCCTATTTTCCCTCCACAGACAACTTCACCCACAATTCCAGCTGCACTCTTTCGACCTTTTATAATATTTTTATCATTGCTTAATCCGGAAACTGTACATTCCGTAATTGTCGTAGGTATATGAAGTGCACCTGCTATACCACCTGCTAACGATCCATACATACCAGATTCTTCAACAGAACAGTTTTGAACGTTTAGTTTTCCACTTCCAGTTGCACTCCCAACAAGACCTCCTGTTCTAAATTTTTCTCCTGAAACTTTGCCCTCTTCATTGATTTGTGCATTTTGCACTTCACAATCCGAAATATCAAATGCAACACCAGATGAACTAATATTGCCTATAAGACCTCCTGTATATGCCTCGCCATTTGATGTTCCCTTAATTAAAGATTTTGTTCCTGTTTTTCCAGAAACTCTCACATTCCGGATTTTATAAACTATGCTACTATTACTACTATCAGCAGCTACCTGCCCTATAATACCTCCACTATATTGTCCGGCTTCCACATTTACATTTTCCCATATTGCTGTATATGTTGTTCCACTTACAGTATTTATAGCCACTCCACGTCTAGCATAACCAAATAATCCACCTGCGGAAGAATTACCTTGAATTGCTGAAATTGTAGAATCTTGTCCAACTATAAAGTTTTGTGTTGTAACATTTAAATTGTTTTGATTTTGAACCTTTCCATCTATACATCCACAAAATCCTCCTGCGTTTTCTTGCCCCCTTACTGTAAGATCTCTGAAAGAGCAGTTAGTAAATGTATTATAAGGATATACGGTCTGTTCATTTCCATATGGTTGAAGAAGAATACCTATATCCGTTGTAGGCGTATATATTCTTGCAATATTTCCAATCAACCCTCCAGCAACAGCAGGACTCTGTATCGTCATATTTTCAAATTTCACTGAGCCAAAATTAACATTTACTGGATACCACGCAGACGTTAATGTTCCCGCTGTACTTCCGACAAAACTGCCTACTCCGACATATGACCCCAGTTTTTGGCCCTTATCCAGTTTTTCTTCCAAATTAGATGCCTGCGCTGTTACCACTCCGTTAGACGTATAATATTGCAACTGTACTCCAGTCTTAGGATCTGTTCCTGTCTTTCCAGTAAATGTCAAATTTGTCACATTACACGTGCCGTTTACCGGTGCGAAAAGATTAAACACCCCTCCGACCGATGCCGCATGGAAATCATCATCTGCATATTCCTTTACGTTCATATCGAATATAATTTTCGTTCCGTTTCCGGAAACGCCTTGTATAAGTGGAACAATTCCGGCTGCTTTTGTTTCTGTTTTGCCTGTTTTTTCATTTTTGCTTGTCACTGCATTAGAAACATATCGTGCTGATACGCCTTGATATGAGCTTCTATATACAGACATATCAAGTGTTCCATCATTTGGAAACGTTAATGTTGCCCCGCCTGTCGTTGCATTCAAAACAGCCATATTGAACAAATCTTTTTCGGCATATTTTGTAATTAATACTGGCGTGTTGCTATCACTCTCGCTATCACGAACTCTCGGTTCAATTTGATCATCTTTAACTGCTGTATTAAAATCTTCTGGTTGTGCATTCGCGCCAATGCTGTCATACGCCGCATTTCGCACCTTACCATACTCACCATTTCCAAATGCATATCCCTGTTGCAAAGCTACTTCTGTAATATTTCGATAAGCATTACTACTTCCTGAAGAAGCGGCTCCACTATTCACAATCGCAGATAAAATAAGCAGCCCTTCTGCGTCGTTTATTTCGATTGTTTTTCCTGATACTGTTATATGTTTTTGATCGTTTGTCTCTGACGAGTTAAGATTTTGAATCTGATAGTTCTTGTCTGTATTATTCAGATCCTCTTCTGCTGTATCAGCAAATGCGTACCCATCCAGCACTCTTCCGACATAAGGGTTGACATATAGGGAACTCGTTTTAGCTTCTGCTACGCTCCCACCTGAAATCATCTTATCCGTCAGACCAGATGCCCCTTGCATATTTCTAAATAATACACCACCGCCACAGACAGAACCAACATATCCGCCTACTTGAAGCAAATGCATATTTGCCCCGGAAAGTGTCAGCCAATTATCAACCAGCGTCACATTTACACCATCAATAATATTATCTCCTCCAAGAATGCAACCGATTGCACCTCCAAAACAGCTTGTTGGATAAAATACGGAAGAGCCTGCTTGATAAACTAATGTCTTTTTCTCGCCTTTGTATTTTATAGTCAGATTTTTAACAACGCTTCCATAACTATATGCAATAAGTCCATTTCCTGTATTTGCCCCTGTCAGAATCAGTGTTGCACCTTTTGTACTAACAAGCACTCCGCGAAATGGATTATCTGTAGTTCCAAATCCTTTAAAATCATTTAATGTTATTTCTCCGTTAGTACCCTGCAAGTCATAATATGCATTTGCAATATAACGCTGCATAAAGCTATTGCTTCTGGTCTCACCATTTTGTACATCTACCCAATTTTCTGTTCCTGCCTCTTTGCTAACCTGTATCCACTGTTCTCCATTGTAACGGAATGTAATATCTGTTGAATGACCTATACAATATGTGTTTTGATTGTTAGTGATCGTAATTTTCCAGTCTGTACGCGGCAAATTCGTTCTCATATACTCGGATATGATTTCCATTTCTCCGGCATCTTTAATGACATAAGGATCTCCATAAGTTCCACATCCCTCAGTAATATCAAATACTCTTTGATTTACTTTTATTTCATGCGAATGATTGTTTTTGTTATATGAAACAGATACATAAGGCAGCCAGGTTGAAAAATCTTTCTGATCATCTCCTGTTTTCACTAAGCCTTCGTCTTTATTATACGTTGCGATATCGTAATACCACTTTTGTAAATTTTTATATTCCGCCGAATGAGATATTTCCTTACCATAGGTCACTTGATGGTTATATTTATCACCATTCCAATCGCCACTCTTATAGAAATTATAAGTTGCCACAGAAGTATCGTTCGCTGCGTACTTATAACTTTCCAACAATGTCGCATGCGTAAAGATACCCTTATTATTTACTGTAGTATCCGGAAGCTTAATCTCCAAAAATCCCATGTTGATCTGATGTCCATTTTCTGAACCCGCATTTCCAATAAGACTGGATGCCACTGCAGTTCCTTCTGTATAACCACTCGTTGATAAGTTCTTTATTTCTGTTTTTGTATAACTTCCAATCTGATTGATTAATAATGGTGCATACGATGAATCTGTATAATCTGTAATTTTCAAGCCCGACAAAACAATGTTGCTCAGATTCATCTTTGCAGTATACTGTCTGCCGCTTGACTCCGAGCCTTGAACCATACCGGAAAATAGTACTCCGGATGCATTGGAATTTACTTTTCCTATGCTTCCTGCAAATGTAACATTACTCAGTGTAATACTTGTAGCTGTCTCATTTACTGAATGATCCAGGAACAATCCACAATGCATCATATAATGCTGCGACTGTGTTGTTGCCTGGGTTGATTTATTAGTTGTCTCTACCTTCTCAATCTGTTCATTATAAAATGTAATGGTTGCATCAGTTATTCCAATCCCTGTTTTCAAGTGAATTGGATAATAGCTGTATTTATCCATATTCAACGTACCACTTATTGTTGGATTTGAAAGATTACTTTTTATATCTGCAATCTCTTGATTGTTGAATGTATAAAAATATTTTTTAATATTGGAATTCGCATACACCGCGCAGCTCCATAACACCAGTTCCTCCGGTGTATCAATTTTTCCGGTATTATATCCAGCAGTATATGCAGAAGCTGTTTCTGTATAGTTATCCAAATCATAATAATATCTGCTGTTTGCATTTACCTTATGTTTTTTCCCGAAATCTGTACGATTTTGATAGGTATTGCAAGTATTATTTTCTTCTTTTACACCACTACGGTCTTTTGTTGCAATTGAAACAATACCATTTTCATCATTGTTAGCAATTTTATCTTTTGAAACCGCTGTGTATGCTACAAACTCATCGAAAACAGCCTTGCTTCCACATGTCAACTCCAGACCTTCAGCCAGTTTGTAGGAATCATTCCAATCTGCAGTTGTTCTAAGATAAAGGGCACCATCCTCTTTATCATTTTTTTCATCTTTGTTGAATTTAATAGTGCGTTTTTCTCCATGGCAGACAAGCAATCCCAAATCTTGACCGCAGTTAATTTTTAAATTTTGAATGTCTATCCCCTTGCTGCGGATTTCCCATAAACCACTTGCCTTATACGCCAGTCCGCCAACGCTTGCTTTTGGTGCTTCTATTTTTGTATTGTTTTTCACTGTCAAACTGGTTGTAGCAGTATTATCACTTGCAAATGTAACTGCTGAACGCGCCCATACACCTCCAAGCAGTCCTCCGCATGCCTCCTGAACATTTAAAGCCTCAATAGAGAAGCCATCGAATGTAAGTGCTTTGATATTTACCCAAGTACTCGTATCTTTATCACTTCCATCCGGAGGCATAAAACCTACCAGTCCACCTACATAAGCATACATCAATGCATCCGTAACAATTGTTCCTCCAATTGTTACGCCATTACACTCTAGTGTTCCTGCTGACATATATCCAGCCACAGAGCCAGCATATGTTTGCTTACCATTGCCTGCATTACTAAGTGTAATATTGCTTTGTATACCTGTATTTTCGCTTAATTTTACCTTTGCTGCACTGCCAAACAAACCACCAATGTAACTTATTTGGGAATCTTTGTTTGTGTCAAATTTAATCGTGGTAGTTACTTTAACGTTACTGATAACAGTTTCATTATTTTCTTGTCTTGCCGCGATACTGCCAATCCACATATTACCATTACTGACGCCCGCATGAATGCTTCCAGTTATAGTTAAATTACTTACATTTCCTCCCATACGAGAAAACAACCCTATATCCGTATGTTTCGAACCTGAGGAATATATTTTCCCACAACCCTCTGTTCCATTGGTTGCTATGTTTACCCCTTTATATCCATAGGTTTCGCCAATTGACAATGTCAATGTATGATTATTACCATTGATCTTTCCTGTGTATGCATTATCACTTATATCTCTTGAAATTCCTATAATTCCAGTATTCTGCAAATTAACATCTGCGGTGAAGTTGATATTTTTACTCTGCAACGTTGTCCAGTTATTAGCTGTTAAATTTGAGTCTGCTGAAAAAACGCCTCTGGAATTCCATGCAATTGAAAGCAATGCCAGATCTTCTTTCGAGCTGATTGTAATATCATTTCCACTTATATTGACACTTACTCCATAGACTATTTTATGGCTTACTGAATCTATCTTTAATAATTCACTATCCAATCCGCCCTGAGCATCCGGTATCGTTTGGTTAGCCTTTAAGCGAATTACCTCTCCATAATTTCCAATATTATTGATTTTAGAATCATTCTTACTTCGAATATACTTCCATCCATTGTCATTTCCATCACCATGAGCAAATATAAGTGCACAATCTTGCATGCCGACAAGCTGTCCAACATATTCTGATTCTTTATAAGTTACATTTGACAAGTCTGTTGTTCCAGATATTTCAAGTATGCTTCCGGATGAAGCAACTCCGACGAGTCCGCCGCCACCACTAATAGTGCCACTATTAGTTACTTTTACAGAATCTGCAATACTCAAGATACTGTTTGATGATAAATGCCCTACTACTCCTCCGAAACCGCATGACTCTTGTGTTGTAGTTATGTTTGATACTGTTATCTCCGCATTTTTAACTTGCAGGTAAACATTTTCTCCAATTTCACCTACAAGGCCGCCTTGATAATAAGAGTTTCCATTAGTTGTAGAATTGCTTTTTACATGATTGATAATCAATGAAGACATTTTATTATCACTGATTACTTTTCCAGCTATTGTACCATAGCCCGCTCCATTACCAGTCGTATACACAGATGTTATATTTTTCTTTTCTTGTTCTGTGCCAGATATCTGATAATTGATATTTCCTTGAAGTTCTAAAAGTCCAAAATATCCACCTGCATTTCCACCATTCATAGTAACTTTAGGTTCTACGACATCAATCTGAGTCGGTAATGTTTTATCCTCATGATTATTTCCCTGGACAATATAATCTCCTATCCAACCTCCGACAGCAGAATCTTTATTTTCTTCTGAAGATAATGTGGGACTGTTTATAGTAATTCTCTTGTTACCAGACAATGTAGAATTATCAACTTTCCCTGCAAATCCACCTGCATATTTTCCTTTTATAGTTGGGTTCGTAATCGTAATATCCTGATTCACCCGAATTTCAGCAGTTCCACTCATTTCACCGACAATACTTCCCGCACTGCCTGATGAACTGTTTACTGTAAGGTTTGAAATATTTGCTTCACCAATGGATGTAAGGTCAAGAATACCGCCTTCCATCTTTCCAATCAGACCGCCTGCTGCACCGCTATTTGTATTTATCGCTGTTTTCGTTGGAAATGCATATCTGTCTAATTTAATCGTACCGCTTTCTAACGTATTACAGATAAGTCCGATGTTATCGTTACTTGTTGAACTTCCGGCTTGTACCTCAGCTTGATATGTAACAACATTTCCTATCGTAAGGCAAGCATTTGTTCCCTCTGATGCTTGCCTCACTGTTCCAAGCAAGCTTCCATTTCCTGACTTGAATGTAATTGGAATCGTTCCATCGCTTTCCAGCACGTACATCTCGGCAAACATTGGTTTGGTTCCGTCTCCTTGCCACTCAACAGAAAGATTGTTGTCTATAGTAGCTTGCGAAGAAATCCCACGGAACAAGGTTGTATTCGTTATTATTGCTGGTGTCTGTCCTGTAATCGTGCCTCTAAAAGGAGAATCCGCGCTTCCCAATCCAAGATAGGTGTAATCCTGACTGGCATTTGCTGCTTTATTTAAATACTCCGATAAATTTGTACCCTTCGCTATTTTTGTCGAAAGATCAAGATTTCCGGTAGCATTGATATTAATTGTTATATTTTGTATATCACTTTGAGCACAATGTGAAAGCAAAATCAACTGTTGTGGGGATGTGATGGTTGCAGTATTATCAGCAAAAAAATTTAAGTCACTTAAAGAAATCGTGTCGGATATTTCCTGTGCTTCTGTCTCTGCTTCTGTAGCTTGCTGGCTTGCATCCTCCGCTGCTATTTCGGATGATGGTTCCTGCTTTGTTGATTCCTCTTCTTGTGTTTCATTTGTAAGATCTGAATCCGAATTAGACGAAGCTGTGTCCTCTTCATTTACATCCGGTGTTGTATTCTTTTCATCCGCTTTATTTTCCTCGTCTGTCTTCTCGGATGAACTTACACTTTCTGCATCTGCGTGAGAAACTTCGTCTGAGTTTTCTGCCGATATCATATTCAAAGATGTATTAACATTATTTGCATTTACTTCCGTATAATCCAGCAATATACTTCCTGCAAGAAGATTCACTGCTAGTATACCAGCTATAATTCTTCTGTATTTCAATATCGTTACTCCTTTTAAGCTATCTTATCTAAGCTATAATCACTATGCTTTTTGTGTTGCTGTAAATTGAATCATCTTTTCCATATCAGACCAGTTCTCTGGTATTTTTGACTTATCCTTTATATAAAACGATATCAAAAAGTCCCCGGTTCCATTTGATTGGTCCATTTTAAATTCTAACTTGCCGCTTGCTAAATCCTTACTTTTAATAAGATTCTTCTGTTCGAGTTTTTCTACAAAAAACTTATCAATCTCCACTACATCCGGATTCCATAACAGCACTGCATCCGCTGCTCCGCTTGAAATTGATATTCCATAATTAAAGCCATCGTATTGCATCGGTGTTCCTTCCGATTTATCTAAAAATATTCCTTCTGCTCTGAAAGTAACTTTTGATGCAGTTGTACACGGAACTAATGTTGCCGCCAGAAATTGATTGTTTGTAAGTGCAACTTTATCCGGTATAGCAGTGGCCGTAATTTGCAATGTATCGATTTCATTTCCCGGAAATGTAACAGTAAATACATTTTCGTTCGCTGTACGTCCAATCAATGTTTTCTTAATCTCATATACATTATTAGTAGTAGATGTAATTGAAGTTTTGTCACTTTCCACTTTATATCCCTTACCTGTACCATTTTTAAATTCTATCTTCATTGTATAGGTAATATCTTTCTGGCTTACGAGGCTTGTGTTTCCATTCGCATAATTGTATACATGTATATCAAACGAAACAGATTCCTTTTCCTTCTCGTCCGTACCATATACAATATTTTTTGCAACATACGCATTTCCCGATGTTCCTGTCGTATAAAGCTGCAAATAATTTGATGTAAAACTGACTATCTCTGTATCTCGGTTTCGTGCTGTTCCTCTTTGATAGGCTTGTCTGGTGTATGCAGCATAAGTTGCGATCACTAACAAAAGTACACCGACTAAACAGATTCCCATCACAGCGGTTCTTTTTTTATTAGGTTTCTCTGATAGATTCATATCGTATTCCTTCATTATTATTCTGCAATCTTTGCCAATATGTAAAATATATCTGTTTCTTTTTCTGTTTCCGTCCAACTAACTTCACAGACATAATATGTTCTATACATTGTTCCATTTTTTATCGAAATCGGATTCGTTTTGTTTGTATCCAGTGGCTGAGTTACAAGCCAATATGCAGGTTCCGCATGTATCTGAACCTTGTCTTTATCTTCATAATTTTTATTATGGTAGGTATTATTCGCATATTTGTAATCGGATCCCGGCTTATTTGAATTAAGATTAAGGTAACTGCCATCTATTGCTGTCTTGTCGTAGTTATATGTATAACCTTCGTCTGTTACAGTTTCTGTTCCATTATCTGAAACTTTGTAAATATTAAATGTAAGTCCTTTTAAATTTGTCGTGTGTGCGATTTCTAACCGATGCTTAGCTGCACTTGTCTGAACACAGAAGACTCTCTTCACAGTAACTCGATCTCCTGTTTTTTCATCTTCTGTATAATTCAGATCAATGGAACTCATCTCCGATCCATCCGGACCTAAAATTGAAATATCGGATGGCTCTTTTATCGCTAATAATGTGCCCATATCCGACTGATAATAGAACCACGCACCAACTAACGCTGCAAATAAAATCAATACCAGGATTGTAGAAAACAATGTGTATCGAAATTTCTTTTTTTTCGCAGTTAAATTGTCTTTATCTTGCTTTTCTTTCGAATCATTACTCATTCTTCTAATTCCTTATTCTACTTTTACTTAATTTGCTTTTATTCCAACATAAATGTACTTTGCATTCGTACCAATATACTCATCTGCCTTATTGTAGTATTTACTGCACTGGTCCAGCGTATTTTGTGCCATGTTCTTATTGATATCAGATTCAACCTGAACCTTACCGGATTCATCATAAAACAATTTATTTTGTTTCGTTTCTACTGTTCTTTGACTATTGATAAATGTATTGATTCTGGCATATGTCTGATTTGCCGCATCCGTGAACAAGTCTCCCTGCGTACTTTTCTGCGTATATACATAATTTCGAAAATACTGCGGCCAGATCCAGTATATTGTCACTTTGTATGGAACATCTTTTTTGAATGAACCATTCTTCGGTGCTTCTATCACGAAAGACTCATCCGCCTTCAGCCATTTTTGATATCCGTTTACATCGTCCAGCTGTTGAAAGAAAAGAATATGTCCCTGCATCAGATTCTGCAATGTCGTATCCTCTGACTTTACGGCTCTTTTATCCGCACCCACCTCGGTTGTATTCACGTATCCATTTATATCAAATGAAACAGTAACCGACTTTACATTGTCTTTTTTAGGGATTATGTAAAACTCCAGTTTCCCATTCGCCCCCGGCAAAATACTTTCCTGTGAATCCAGATACCAGGCAAGACTTCCAGTTCCGACATGATATACTTGTTCCTTCCGCACTTCCGTTCCGTTCTCTATATAAGAAGCATATTTTTTCTCTGCTCCGGCACTGAGGATACTTTTTTGACTTTCGTCTAACAAATAAGAAGCTTCTGCTTTCTGACGTTTCCCAACACTTGCAAGTTCAAACAATCGGTCATCCTGTGCCGATACACTTGTCCCGGTTGATGTTACCTTACTGTTCGACATAAACCATGCGATACCAAGTGCTATCACTGCAATCAATGCCACAAATGCAAATACAAAACTTCGCTTTAGCTTTCTTTTGTTTACCGCAATCTCTTCCAGCAATTCATCGCTTGTTTTTTCCTTTATGGAATTGTCCAGCTTTCTTTGATTTTGCGTAGACAATGCTGCTCCTCCTTGTAAAATCATGTAGATATTCAGTGTTATAATAACACAATTCTCTGCGTGATTCAATCAGAAGTGAAACAAAGAAAAATGGGTTTTCAATGAAATTGCATTTTTCAGAGGAATCCTTCTTTTATATTTTTAGCGTCACACCATCTGTGCTTCTCTGATTTTTTGACTTTCCAGACAAAAAAATAAACCTGCTGTCATCTGCAGATCTCTCCACAGACAACAGCAGGTTTTCCCAGTAACAAAATGTCAATAGTTTTTTAATCACTTTTTTCTAAAAATGGGCAAAAAAATAGAGCATATAGGATTTCTCTATACACTCTACTTATAGTTATTTCCTTTTCCTCTCAATTATCAGTCATCTGAAAGTTGATTCTTTTATTATCGCGGCTTACATCCATTCGTACAACATTCTGTTCAGCTTTTCCATATCAAGCGGTTTTGCAATATGTTCATTCATTCCTGCGCTCTTTGCAAGTATCACATCCTCCGTAAATGCATTTGCTGTCATTGCAATGATTGGCAGCATATCTCCTTTGTGTTTAGGCAGGGAGCGGATAGCTGTAGCCGCCTCATACCCATTCATAATCGGCATCTGCACATCCATAAAGACCAAATCATAATATCCATTTGGATGATCTGCTACCTTATCTACAGCTTCTTTTCCATTTACAGCCGTTTCAATCTCAGCACCTGTCATACCTATGATCTCAGCTGCAACTTCTCTGTTCAGTTCATTATCTTCCACCAAAAGGATTTTCTTTCCTGTATAATCACTTGCAGCGATATTTTTCAGGTAATCTCTTGCATCCTGACTCGGCTTTCCGGATATTATATTTTGCAGTGCAGCGGTAAGTCTTGAGC
>ERZ772812.785-NODE-785-length-25872-cov-20.054499_pt1 | contig 25872 bp, 23 predicted proteins | sample MGYA00511343_ERZ772812 | MGnify/ENA primary metagenome ERZ772812 (study PRJEB29015, sample SAMEA2737706) | human gut metagenome | biome: human gut; feature: human-associated habitat; material: faeces | place: China | collected 2012 ...
ACGCAGAGCGGCAAGGTCATGCGCGAGACGGTCAAAACGGACGGCACGGTCACGTCGGTGCTCGACTTCATCTATGGCGAATCCGGCAAGCCGTTTGCCATGGACAATCAATGCAAGTTCAGGAAAAATTGTATATGACTCTGCGCCCATTTATTTTGCGTACTATCGTTGAGGAGGGAGTATGAAAAAGAAAGCTGTCATCATCGTTCTTGCGGTTTTGATCGTCGCTGCGGCCGCGTGCGGGATCATTCTGCCGCAGTTCCGGAGCGTGCGCGTGGACAATCTGACCCCGGCGCAGGAGGTCGTGAAGCATACGTATTCGCTCAAAGAGCTGCTTTTGTTGAAAAGCCATGTTGAGATCGAAAGCGGCTTCGGCGAGGTGTCGGCAAAGACGCTGGCAAAGGAGGTCGGCATCAAGCTGGAATGCCGTCGGCAAACCTCCGAAAACGGCTTCTATTATGTAATATGCGGCGACACGCATCGCCTGTTTCTGATGACGGACAAGGCTGGAATCGTCAAAGATGTGATCCTCTCTTCCGGACTGCCGTCAAAGGAAGCAATCGAGCAGCAGATCGAGACGGGAAAACGCATCGGCTGGAGCTTATCCCGGATGGGAATCCCCGGAACGAACGGCGCAGAACCGAATGTGCTCGACGGTGCATCGTCCAGATATATCACATATGCGGTCTTGCTGCAAGACGGCGCGGTGACTTGGAAGGAAGATTTCCAACAAGACCCGGCGCAGATCGATTATCAGTTTTATTCGCGCGAGGCTTGGGAGCGTCTCGAAACGCGGCCGGACTACCTGATCTTGCTCCCGGTCGACACAGCCCCATGGAACTGACGGGAGGTTGCCCGCGCCAAGTATGCCCGGTTGGTTTTGCTTGTTAGGAGACGATATGGAATATTTTATGCGTACCTCATGGAATCAACTCAACTCGGAATCGGCCACGGAACGCGCGGAGGCGTGGAATGTGAGACGTAATCCGGCGGGAAGAGGACATGAACGAATGAAAAAGTCTGCGCTGCTTTTGCCGCTGGTGCTGCTTCTGGCGGCACTGACCGGATGTTATTCGACGATTCTCGGCATCGATAACGAAACTCCGCCGGAGGAAAAGATCACGAAATATTATCCCAATGAAACCTTGGCAGCGGCGGATGCATGGTATAGAATCCGGGTGTGTGATGGAGATGTCTATTTACGGGATGTGTGCAGCGCGTTTTCGCTGCGGGCGCAGTGCCGTCGAAGCACTTCGGACGGAGAAGAATATGTCCTGTTCTGTGGTTCGAGCTTTCGACTCTTTTTCTTCATGGATGGTACACAAAAAATTACGGCGTCCCTGTTAATCCAGAGATTTTGGCCTATAAAGGAAATCAAAGCAAGCCAGAGATATTTGGAAAGTACAGGTGTGGATGTTTTGACCACATGGAGCAGTGAAGATTATCTGCCGGTTTCTGGTTCGACCCGCTATATAAAGTGTTATGAATTAATTCTTCGGGAAGGCGTGGCCGTAGTCGAGGCGCCTACGCCCCAAAGGGTCGCGGAGGGTGTCCGGCCGGTATTTCACTACTATACGGATGAGGAATGGAGCACGGCTTGCGCGGAATGGGATGGTTACACGATCTTGGAAATCGACCGGCAGTGGGGGTGAATCTGATTTTTCCCGATTGCAACCCCTAATTTCATTACCGAAGTGTTAGACCGGTCTGGATTTCGTAGATTGCTACTTCTAATTTCGTTACATTCGGACTAGGCTAATCTGCATGCACTAGACTAATACTCCAGATTTCATTACCAAAGTGTTAGGTTAATCTGAATTTCCCAGATTATTATCCCTAAATTTCATTGTTCCCGCGCCGGGTGCGGAGGCGAGGCAGTGCGGCGGTTCGCGGCATTTCCGCCGCGCCGCCTCCGCACCCGGCCATTCAAAAAAGAACAGTTAAAGGGTATAAAAGAGAAATGAAAACAAAACTGCAACGAATTTTGAACCATCCGGTTGCCAAGATTGTGGCATTTGTCCCAATTGTCAATTGGCTCTATGTCATTCTGTTTTTGATGTGCAGCGATCTGCGCCGATTCGGAAAATTTTGCATCTGTATCTTTGTTTCGGGGCTTCTCGCGAAGCTCCTGCGCGTGGTGATCCCTGCGCCGTTCGACTGGCTCGTTCCATATCCGATCTCCTGCGTCAATGCCGTCTTCTGCCTCTATGAGTTGACGCAAAAGGGCGCGCTGCAGGACGCTACGACCAAACGGCTGCGCTGGCGGCTTATCCTCTGCGGGGTCGTTTTTGCGGCACTGATCGGCATGATCGTGACCGTCTCGACGAAATATGATCTGGACGGAAAAACGACCGTGATGCTCGAGGCGATCGTGCAGCAGGATGACCGGACGTGGGAGAATCTGCAAACCAAGGCGCTGGAGATCGGGACGCTGGACGACTACTCCGATGCGCTTGCGCAGGACGGGATCGACCTGCATGGCGAGGTACAGAAGCTCCTCGTCACAGGCGTGGGTTATCGCTCCAAAACGGAAGCGGGCACGACCGTGACGCAGTCATTTTTGTATCGGATCGGCGGAAAGCTCTATCGCGTTTCGGTCAACTACCTTGAATTCAAACGGGTCAAAGGCTTGGTAAAGCTGACGATCGAGCGCGTATGGTAAGCGAGAAACGTAGAACGTAGTCGAATATAGGAGACTTATGATACGAAAAATTTTGAGAAGTATTCTGTGCGGCCTGCTCGTGCTCATTTGTCTGTTTTTTGCAGTTGTTGGGATCGGCAAGCATCAGCTGGGAAAAATGTGGTTTTTTGAGGATCGCAAAATTTCTTTTTGGATGAAAGAATCTGCCCTAAAGTCCGAATTGGGACAACCCGCTGAGACGGTTGAACCGGATAAAGATCATATCCGGCGCAAGCTGCGCTATACCGACGTTAAGTTTACGTTTTCACAGCAGCCGTTTCAAGTCGAGTTTCTGATCGATACCCGCTCCGATAGAATGGAGCAATTTTCGGCAGCGACGGACTTTGAACGGGCAGCGGATGCGATCGCCCTGCGCGATGAGATCGCATCGGCATTTCGCGAGCATTACGCAGGGGTATCGATCCTCGTAAAAGAATTTGATATCCCGGATGGCGTGTGCATTTCCGTAAAAGGTATCGGAGCACTTTATGTAGCCGTTTCGCGATATGAGACAGGAGGCCGATGGTTTGTCGAAATAGAAGGAGATGCCGTTGCGTTTGGGTCGCTCTTTTGAACCGCAATTATTTAAATTTTTACGATCCAATTAGCTACTAATCTGCGCCGGGTGCGGAGGCGAGGAAGTGCGCTGGGTTTCTGCATTTTGACTGGAGGCAACCCGTCTGGATTGAAGCGATTGATTCGGGGCGTACTGCAGTGCGCGAAAATATAACGGCAGATGAATATTTACGAGATCAATTTTTTATTCAGCTTGGTTATATGTGCGGATATAAAGTGATTTTCAAATAGCGGGAGGAGCAATATTGAGAAGAACGATAAAAGCCATTGCGCTTATATTTGTGCTTGCAACGTTGGCGTGCATGAGCTTTGGGTGCTCTTATACAGAACCGTCCAGCAAGGAGGCGGCGGAGAAGCATCTAAAGCATGATTCTGACGATCTGACATATATGGTGCAGTGGCTGCAGGACACGGAACAATCGTATGTAGCTTTTTGCCGTACATGGGATCACGCATTGGTCGGCTTGGATAAAGTTCCGATCGATGAAGAAATCGCTCCGGTCGTAAAAAGATTGCTAAAGGAATATGAGCTGATCGTGATGGACGCAGAGACGAATCGAATCCAATTTGAATTTTGGACGAGCGTACACGATCAGGGATGCGGGCTTCTATATGCGTTGGATCAGACAAAGCAGCCGACGGTGGAATATATGACCCAGCGCGAGCCGCTCTCGGTTGAAGGCTGGTACTATTATTTTACAGACTTCAATGAATGGAGAGTTGAGCAGACACGGGACAAAGAATGAATGCATGATCGTGGATAAGGCGGTTAACACAACAATTGGGAGGCGCAAAAATGACTCGAAAAAAGAAACTTGTAATTCTGCTGTCGGCTGCGGTTGGAATGCTGCTGATGGCGCTCCTGATTTGGCTGATGTGCCTTCCCGGAATTCGCGGATACCGAGAAATGGCAGTAGAGTTTTATGACGCGCACCGCTCGGAGCTTCAAGAGGCGCAGATGGTTTTGCGCAATTTTGCAGATGAAAATGAGGAAGACCTTATGCGCATATGCTCTGTAAGGATCGTAGGAGAAGACTATGAAACAACCGTTCCTTCTGCAAAAAGATACGGAGAATTGTATTTTATTACGGAGAAAGAGTACCCGGAAGAGGTATATCAGAAGCTTTCTAACGCAGTGTTTACGCTATTTGAGGATGGCTTGTCCAGTATCAATATAATGGAGCACCAAGTCCGGTTTATTGTGAAAAGGGTCGCAAGTGAGGGATTTGAGTCATTAGTGGTATGGACGGACGGGGAGGAAGCACCAACGGGAACCTATCCGACGACACAAGCAAAACAGCAGTTGGACGCGCACTGGTTTGCGCTGGTCGTTTCGGACTAGAGGAAGCTTTGATCGTCCGATAGCCATAGAACCGTGCGCGTGCGGATGAGCACAAACGCAGACAAGCACGGAAAATTTTATAATCACGCGCCGGGTGTGGAGGTGAGGCAGTGCGGCGGATCGCGGCATTTCCGCCGCACCCCCTCCGCACCCGGTTTTCACCCAAAACAGTCAAAAGGCTAAGTGCTAGCGCCAGCGAACCCCTACCCCGCAACAGGCTATCAATAAGTGCAAATCACCACGCCAAAGCGGTAGCGTGTTAAAGATCCGACGGTCGCATTACGAGTCTAGAACTGCCGGCGGCGTTCGATTCGGGGGTTCCCGGGGATCAGGCGCCGCAGGGGAATGCTTGCGCGGGGGCAAGTCTCGTGACCCAGCCGTGGGTGTCCGCGATGCGGCCGTATTGGATGCCGGTGATCGCGTCATAGAGCGCCTGCGAGACGGGGCCGATGCCGCCGCCGCGCACGGCGTGATCCTCGCCGCCGAAGCGCAGCACGCCGATGGGCGAGATGACCGCCGCCGTGCCGCAGCCCCACGCCTCCTCCAGCGCGCCGGATTCGGCGGCCTCAATCAGCTCCGCCACATCCAGCTGGCGCTCCTCCATCTCGTAGCCCATTTCGCGCAGGAGCGTGATGCAGGTGCTGCGCGTGATGCCGGGCAGGATGGAGCCGGTCAGGCCGGGCGTGACGATCCTGTCTCCGATTTTGAACATGACGTTCATCGCGCCGACCTCTTCGATGTAGCGCCGCTCCACGCCGTCGAGCCAGAGCACCTGATCGTAGCCCGCCTTTTCCGCCCGAACCGTCGCACGCGCGGCTGCGGCGTAGTTGCCGCCGCATTTTGCGTAGCCTGTGCCGCCGCGCACGGCGCGCACGTCGTCTCGTTCAATGGCGATGCGCACCGGCGCAAGCCCGTTTGGATAGTAGCTTCCGACGGGCGAGGCAATGATATAGAAGGCGGCGTTGGTGATGCCGTGCACGCCGAGCTGCGTGTCGGTGCAAATGACGAAGGGGCGCAGGTAAAGCGACGTGCCCGGCTCGCCGGGGACCCAATCTGTTTGCGCGCGAACAAAGGAATTCACGGCCTCGACGAAATCCTGCGGATCAAGCACGGGAAGGCTCATCCGCTCGCAGGAGGAGGCAAGCCGTTTGCCGTTGTCGATGACGCGAAACAGGCTGATGTCCCCGTCCGCGCGGCGATAGGCCTTCAGACCCTCGAAAACCTCAGCGCCGTAATGAAACACGCAGCAGGCCGGATGCAGGGAGATCTCCTGCAGGGGCTGGATGCGTGCGTCGTGCCACCCGAGGCAAGGAGAATATTCCATCGCAAACATTCGATCCGAGAAGATCCGCCCGAAGCCGACCCCGGCGAGCGAGGTGGGACGCACGGAGGTGAGAGAAGCACCGCGAGCTGCAATTTTCATGAAGATCCGACCTTTCTGTGTTTAGATGTTGCTAAGTCTACACGCAAAAATGCAAGTTGTCAAGCGTCTGCACTGCATTTCGGCTGATATTACAGGAAAAATTATTTTGAATCAACGAAATTATGCAAGTTGAACGATTGCAAATTGCAAAACAAAAAGGACGGAGCAGGTCTCGCCTGCGTGCCCGTCAACTTGTCGGAGAAGGCTGCGAGATAAGATGCGGTGGCAGCGGCTCCCGTCGGCGCGTTAGCCCAGCGCCACATCCAGCGCCATCATGATGCTGAAGCCGACGGCAAAGAAGACCGTTCCGAGATTCGAGTGTTTTCCCTGCGACATTTCCGGGATCAGCTCCTCCACCACGACGTAGAGCATGGCGCCGGCGGCGAAGCTCAAAAGATAAGGCAGCGCCGGGATCACGAGCCGTGCGGCGAGGATCGTCAGCACTGCGCCGACCGGCTCGACCACGCCGGAGAGCACACCGCCGAAAAATGCCCTGCGTTTGCTCTCGCCCTCTGCGCGCAGCGGCATGGAAATGATCGCGCCCTCGGGAAAATTCTGAATGGCGATGCCGAGGGACAGCGCCAGCGCGCTTGCCGCTGTGATCTGTGCATTTTCCGCAAGAAGACCCGCATACAGGACGCCCACGGCCATTCCCTCCGGAATGTTGTGCAGCGTCACCGCCAGCACCATCATCGTCGTGCGGCTGAGGCGGCTTCGCGGCCCTTCGACCTGCCTGCTGTTGCGGTGCAGATGCGGAATGATGTGATCGAGCGCAAGCAGGAAGGCCACGCCGACCCAGAAGCCCGCCGCTGCCGGAACGAACGACCAGCGCCCCATGCCGCTCGCCTGCTCGATCGCAGGGAGCAGCAGGCTCCAAACAGAGGCTGCGACCATAACGCCTGCGGCGAAGCCGGTCAACGCGCGTTGGACGCCTTCGCCGAGCGACTTTTTCATGAAAAACACACACGCGGCACCCAGCGACGTGCCGAGGAAGGGGATCAGAATTCCGAAAATAGGTTGCATAGACGTTCACCTGCCTTGATTAGCATTTGCTAACTGAAATTATAGCATAATTTTTCTGCGTTTGCAATACGAGCCATCGGGTACGCTGCAAAAAGACCGAAAACGGAGGCGCCAAACTCCCTCCGAAGGATTTCGTTGGCTGCCTTGCGAGCCGCAGCCTTCTCTCTGCGCGTCCGGGATGGGTATTTTTTTCGTCCGAGCCGGTATACGATCGGCAGAACGCGCAGAGGGATCGTATGAAAAAGCGCGATGCAGTACGCAGGATCGTTGAAACGCCGCCGAGCAAGGAGGTTGGGCGGACAAGCCCTCCGGAGGCAAAAAAAGCAGGAGCAAACGGATTCGTTTGCTCCTTTTATGCCGGATAAATTTTATATCGCGCCGTATGAAATCGCGATCCTTATGATTTCACGATGTCCCGATAGAGGAACGTCACGACCTGCGCGCGGGTGCAGGTGTCCTCGGGGTCGAACGTCGTTGCGCTCGTGCCGTTCGTGATGCCCTTTTCGACCGCCCAGAGGACGGCGCTGCCGAAGTAGGCGCTCGGTTTCACGTCGGCAAACGGGTTATTTGTGCCGGTCAGCGCGGGCTGCTCCTCATAGCGCCAGAGGAAGGTGACGATCTGCGCGCGGGTGCAGGTCTCGTCCGGACTGAACGTCTTGTCGGACGTGCCGTTCGTAATGCCCTTTTCCACCGCCCAGAGGACGGCGTTGTAGTAATACGCGCCCTCCTTCACGTCGCTGAACGGGCTTTCGCTGCTTGCGGGGTCGGGCTTCCCGGCCGCGCGCCAGAGGAAGGTCACAACCTGCGCGCGCGTGCAGCCCTCGTCGGGGCTGAAGGTCGCCGCACTGGTGCCGTTGGTGACGTTGTTCGCAACTGCCCAGAGAACCGGGTCATGATAGTAAGCGCTTTCGCGAATATCCGTGAACGGGTTTTCGGCCGGGGTCGGAGTCGGGCGCTCGAGGCGCGGCAAGCTGACGACTGCGGTCTGCGGCTCAAACGCCGGGTTGGTAAAGGCCGCCGTGTAGGTAATTTCGCCCTCGGCGTCGTAGGTGGCTTCCTTCGTCACGGCGGAGGTCACAACGCCGGTTTCCGTCTCCGCGTGGGCAGGGTCGCGCTTGCAGACGCGCGTCGCGGTGATCGCGCTGTGGTCGCCCGCCCACTCATAGACCGGGTCGCCCCAGTCGTGCCCCAAGGCGTCTGTGTAGGCGTCTACATAGCTTGCGCCGCATTCACAGATGTGCGTTGTGTAGCCCTGCTCGGTGCAGGTGGGAGCGGTCACCACGGCCTTATAGTCGTGCTCGTGGGGCTTGGGCAGATTGACGCCATCCCAAGTCGCGGTGGGATAGCCGTTCCACGTGGGCGTTGTCCAGCCTTCTTTTCCGTCAATGTAATAAATGGTCAGGTTGGGATTGTTGATGCTCGCTGCGGAATCTTCATCAACCCACCATGAGAACGCATCTGCTTTACACTGAGGCGCGTCGCCTTGGAAGCACATGCTCTGCAATGCTGTGCAGTTGCCGAATGCAAAAGAGCCAATGTTCGTCACGCTGTCCGGAATGATAATACTGGTCAGACTGGTGCAGGAATTGAATGTATCCCATTCAATGCATGTCACGCTGTTTGGAATGACGACGTTGGTCAGACCGGTGCATTCGCTAAATGCAGCACCACCAATGCGTGTTACGCTTTCTGGAATTGTAATGCTGGTCAGACCGGTGCATCCGCTAAATGCAGAATAACCAATGCGTGTTACGCTTTCTGGAATCGTGATGCTGGTCAGACCGCAACAGAAGCTAAATACATTAATGCCAATGTCCGTTACGCCATCCGGAATGGTGATGTCGGTCAGGTTGGCGCAGCCGTAGAATGCGGATTCGCAGATACTTGTCACACCGTTTGGAATTGCATAGGTGCTACCCGTTTTCTCTGCCGGATAGCAAAGAAGCTTTGTGCAATTTTTGTCAAACAAAACACCGTCTGGCGCACAATAGCTTGGGTTGCCGGGGGCGACCGTAATATCTGTCAGGCTGGTGCAGTAGCCGAATGCGGCATCGCCAATGCTTGTCACACTCGCCGGGATGGTGATGTTGGTCAGCCCGTAGCAGTAGCTGAATGCAAAATCGCCAATGCTTGTCACGCTCACCGGGATGGTGATGTTGGTCAGCCCGTAGCAGTAGCTGAATGCAGAATAGCCAATGCTCGTTACGCTGTCCGGAATGATAATACTGGTCAGGCCGGTGCAGCTATCGAATGCAGAATCGCCAATGCTTGTCACACTCGCCGGAATGAGGATGCTGGTAAGTCCGGTGCAGCTTGAAAACGCATCATCGCCAATGCTCGTTACGCTGCTCGGAATTGTAATATCGACGAGACTGGTGCAGCTGGAGAATGTACCTTGTTCGATGCTCGTTATGCGGTTTGGCAAGGTTACACTGGTCAGACTGGTACAGCCGCTGAACGCACCCCAGCCAATGTTCGTCACGCTGTCCGGAATGATAATACTGGTCAGGCCGGTACAGGCCTCGAACGCAGAACCACCAATGCCCGTCACACCGTTCGGGATTGCATAGGTACTATCTGTTTTTCCTGCCGGATAGCAAAGAAGCATTGTGCAATTTTTGTTAAACAAAACACCGTCCTGCGCACAGAGAATTGGATTTTCGGGGTCGACCGTAATGCCTGTCAGGCCGGTGCAGGAGTCGAATGCGGCAAAGCCAATGCTTGTCACGCTCGCCGGGATGGTGATGTTGGTCAGCCCGTTGCAGCCACTGAAGGCAAAAAGACCAATGCCCTTCACACCGCTCGGAATTGCATAGGTGCTATCCGTTTTCCCTGCCGGATAGCAAAGAAGCGCCGCAAAGTCCTTGTAAAACAAAACGCCGTTTAGCGCACAAAAGCTTGAATTGCCGGGATCGACCTTAATGTCTGTCAGGCTGGTGCATCCGCTGAATGCGGCAACGCCAATGCTTGTCACGCTGTCCGGAATGAGGATGCTGGTAAGTCCGGTGCAGCTTGAAAACGCATCATTGCCAATGCTCGTTACGCTCTGCGGAATTGTGATGTTGGTCAGAACATTACAGCCGCTAAATACAGAAGCGCCAATGTTTGCTACGCCGTTTTCTATGAAGATTTTTTTGATCTGATTTCTATGAGAATACCACGGATTTTCATATCGCTCATAATCGTGCATTTCGCCGCTTCCGCTGATGGTCAGAGTGCCCGTGCTGTCCAAGGCCCATGTAACATTTGTGCCGCAGTCGCCGGAATCAACGACCTCCGCCGCCCGGGCGGTCAGAGTCAAGCTTGGCAGTATTGCGCCGCATATTACGGCGGCGGTCAAGATCAATGCCAAAAATTTGTTTTTCATATGCCTTCTCCCATTACAATAAATTTGGACAGGAAAGCCGGACTGGCTGCCCGACGTTCTTTCCATCTGAAAATTCTCCGGACGCGCAGCTCCGGGCGGGTGGTAAAAGCTCTTACACTTTAAAATATATTGTGTTTTACATGCGATGTCAACCTGTAGCAAAAAAAGTAGCAGGATTATTTGCATTTGTTGCTACACTTTTTATGCAGCGGGTTTGAATATAAAGAAAGTAAAATGGAAAAAAGCGCATATTGCGGGTTGGGCGCAAAGATCCCCGGGGCGGGGGGCGGTTCTTGGAGAAGAACCGCCCCGGCGCTCCGGGGATCTTGTATGGATTTGGATTTGCATCACCTGACGGGTTCATTTTGCCTCCGGCGGGGGTGCGTTGCTTCCCGCGGGGGATTTCCCGTCGCTCGGGGGACTGGGCGTCCTGCCGGAAGTCGTTACCTCCGTTGGGGGGGCGTCCTGCCGGAAGTCACTACCTCCGTTGGGGGGCGTCCCGCCGGAAGGGGTTCCTCTGCTTGGAGAGGGCGCTTCCCGATCGGGTTATTTCGTCTTCTGCGAGATGCCCGTGATGCGGCTGATGACGAAGTCGTGCTGCTCGTCGGTGACGACGCTGTCGCAATAGGGACACTTGGCGGTCATGTTGATCTCCAGCGGTGCGCCGCAGTTCGGGCAGTTGATCGTGTGCAGACCCTGTGCCTGCCCGGTCTTCAGGCCGGAGGTGCGCGTCAGCTCATATTCGTAGGTCATGAACTTCTCCGCCTTCTGATTGCCGGAGATCAGCGCGCCGGTCTTGTCGTCGAGCGTGTAGTCGACGATGCGCGCGCGCACCTCGGCGATCAGGTGATCCTCGCCGCCGGCGACGTAGTAGCCGCGCAGGGTCACGCCGAGAACGGCGATGCGGTCGACGTAATTCGTGCGGCCGAGCCTGCGGTGCGACTCAAGCTGGCGCTCCATCTGCGTGAAGTAGGCGTCGGTGAAGTAGGGGCGCAGCGCCGAGATGTCCTTGGCCGTCCAGCCCTGCTGCATCTGCACGTAGAGGTTCGAGAGCCTGGTCTCCAGCTCGCCCGGATCGAAGTTGGGATCGAGCTGCGTGTAATTTGCAATCGGGGTCAGGCGATCCTGCCGCATGGCGTTGCCGCCGGAGCCACCGGAGCCGGGCTTCTTTCCTGCCGTGCCGGAGGAATTCTTCTTTTTCTTCTTGTCGGCCCGCTCGCAGAGCCACGAGACGATGAGGATGACACCGACGATCGCGGCGCCGTAGAAGACGCCGTCAGCGTTGGAGCTTCCGTCGGAATCACTGTCGTAATAGCTGGAGCCGTAGTCGGAATCGCCGCCGTAGTCGGAATCGCCGCCGTAGTCATAATCGGAATCGCCGCCATAGTCGCTGTCGCCGCCAAAATCGCCGAAATCCGCGCGTGCGGACGGGATGAGCAGGGTCAGCGAGAGAAGCAGCACAAGCGTCAGCAACAGGGCTCGGATGTGCTTGCGGTTCATATCAAGGTACCTCCTTCGGTCAGGCGGGGCTGCGCCATTTTGCGCAGCGCTGTGCCTTTTTGCGCCGCCGCCGCAGTCGCAGGAGCGCCCACGGGATGATCGATGCGACGGCCGCGCCGGTCAGGATCAGATAGACGGTGGTCGAGGCGTCGGAAGCCTTGACCTCCAGCCAGAGCCGGTTCATCTCCTGCGTGGCCTCCTCGCCGAGGGACTGGAAGATCTGGCCGTTGGCGAGCTGCTCCTCGGAGGGATAGGCGATCTCGTTTTCGGCGACCTCCTCGCTCATATATGCCTTCGATGCAGAATATGGGGAGGAGTAGCCCAGATATTCCAGATTTTGCCCACAAATCTCCGGAGAGATCAGAAAGTTGATAAAGGTCTCCGCTTCCTTCTTGTGCTCGCAGCCCTTGGGGATGCAGATCGCGTCGACAAAGCGGTTATAGCTCTCGTCGGGCAGATAGAAACCCAGATCGGGGTTGACCTCGACCATGGTCAGGTAGTCGCCGGCGTAGTACGGCGCGATCCATGCCTCGCCGCGCTCCATTTTGTCGAAGATCTGATCCATGACGTAGCTCTGCACGAGATTCTTCTGGGCGCGGAGCAGGTCGGCCGCGGCGCGCAGATCGTCGAAATCGCGCGAGTTCAGGCTGATGCCCAGATCGGCCTCGGCGATGGCGAAGGCGTCGCGGGGATTGTCGAACATCAGAATCTTGCCGGCGTAGGCGTTGTTCCAGAGCAGCTCCCAGCCGGTCAGATCGGCCTCGTTGACGAACTTCTTGTTATAGATGATGCCGACGTAGCCCCAGGTATAGGGCACGGAATAGGCGTTCGTGGGGTCGTAGGGCGGATTGCGGAAGCTCTCGTCAAGATAGGCGTCGAAATTCGGGATGTTCTCAAAATCCAGCGGCTCGAGCATATCGTCGGCGATCATTTTTTCGACCATGTAATCCGAGGGGACGATCACGTCGAAGGATGTGCCGCCCGCTTCGAGCTTGGCGTACATGCTCTCGTTGCTGTCAAAGGTCATATAGTTGACCTTGATGTTCGGATAGGCCTCCTCAAAGGCGGCGATCACATCGAGCGTATCGTCCGTGCCGTCGTCAATGTACTGCCCCCAGTTATAGACGTTGATCGTCACGGTCTCGGCGGCAGAAGCCGGGGCGGGCAGCAGCGTCAGCAGCAGAGCGAGGGCGAAAAGCGCAGAAAGAATCCGTTTCATGCCTTTGCCCCCTTTCTGGTCTTCTTGCCGTGGTCGCGCGCCTGCAGGAGGTTCATCACGACCATCATCAGCAGGATCGCGAGGAACATCAGCGTGAACATCGCGTAGACCTTGGGCTGGATGGGCTTTTTCGTGTAGCTGTAGATCTCGACGGGCAGGGTCACGAAGCCAGAGCCGGTGACGAAATAGGAGATCACAAAGTCGTCGAGCGACATCGTGAAGGCCATCAGCGCGCCGGAGAGAATGCCCGGCAGGATCTCGTGGATCGTGACCTTGAAGAAGGCCTGAACGGGCGTGCAGCCGAGGTCGAGCGCGGCCTCGGTGAGGTCGGGATCCATCTGCGAGAGCTTCGGCATGACGTTGAGAATGACATAGGGCAGGTTGAACGTGATGTGCGCGATGAGCAGCGTCCAGAAGCCGAGCACCGAGTGGATGCGCAGGGTCGTGCCGACGAAGGCGAACAGCAGCGCCAGCGAGACGCCCGTGACGATCTCCGGGTTGGTCATGGGGATGTTCGTCATGGTCATGACGGCCGAGCGCAGTCTGCCGCGCATCCGGTGGATGCCCATGGCGGCGGCCGTGCCGAGCAGCGTTGCAAGCAGGCTCGAGAGCACCGCGACGATCACGGAGTTCAGCAGCAGCCCCAGCAGGTGCCGGTCGCGGAACAGCTCTTTATATTGATTGAACGTGAAGCCCTTGAACACCGCAATGTCCATGCCCTTGTTGAAGGACGCGACTGCCAGCACGATCATCGGGATATAAAGAAAGATGAAGATCAGAACAGTGATGACACGATTGACTTTTCTCATAGCGTCACCATGCTTTCATCGGCGTCCTCGTCGGTGAAGCGATTCATAATGCCGACGCAGACAAAGACCAGAACCATCAGAACCAGAGACATGGCCGCGCCCAGATTCGGGTTATAGGCGGCCTTGAACTGCGACTCGATGACGTCGCCGATCAGAATCGTGCCGGGCGAGCCGAGCTTCTGCGAGATATAGAAGGTGGAAACGGCGGGCACGAAGACCATCGTGATGCCCGAGACGATGCCCGGAACGGACAGCGGGAGCGTCACGCGGGTGAAGACCTGACGGCTGTTGCAGCCGAGATCCTCGGCGGCCTCGATGAGGCGGTGGTCAATCTTCATAATGACGGTATACAGCGGCAGGATCATATACGGCAGGTAGTTATAGACCATGCCGAGAATGACGGCGCCGTTGTTGCGGATGAGCGGCAGGGCAGACAGCCCCAGCGAGGTGATGAAGCGGTTGATGATGCCGGTGTCTTCAAGCAGGGCGACCCACGCGAGGGTGCGCAGCAGGAAGCTGATGCACATGGGCAGCATCACGAGCATTTGCAGCAGACGCTGCGTGGTCGGCTTGCAGTGCGCAATGAAATAGGCCACGGGGTAACCGATGACAAGGCAGATGACCGTGGCAAAGATGCTCAGCCAGATCGACCGCAGGAAGATCGGCCAATAATCCAGAATTTCGTCCAGATTCGACAGGGTGAAGCCGCCGCTGACGGAGTCGGTGAAGGCGTAATAAAACACCACGCCCAGCGGGATCAGCGTGAACAGCACCATCCAGACGATGTACGGGCCGGAGAGCCATCTACGCTTCATCTTCTCCGACCTCCGCATCTGCGATCTCGTCGTATTCGGCGGAATACGAGCTGTAGTCGCCGAACATGCCGGAATAATCGCTCTTGTGCATGATGTGTATATCCTCGGGATTCAGACGGATGCCGATATAAGAGCCGACCGGGCAGTAGTCCGTTGTTTGGATGAGCCACTTGAAGCCCTTGAAATCGACGATCGTGTCATAATGCACGCCCTTGAAGGTCACGGACGTCACCGTGCCGCAGAGATGGCCGGCGTCCGGCGCGACAATGTCAATGTCCTCGGGACGGATGACCACGTCGACCGGTTCGTTCGGCTCAAAGCCGCGGTCGACGCAGGCAAATTTGCGCCCGAAGAACTGCACCAGCTCGTCCTGGAGCATGATGCCGTCGAGGATATTCGACTCGCCGATGAAATCCGCGACGAACGCGTTCTTCGGCTCGTTATAAATATCCTCCGGCGTACCGATCTGCTGGATCCTGCCCTTATCCATGACCACGATGGTGTCAGACATGGTCAGCGCTTCCTCCTGATCGTGGGTCACATAGATGAATGTGATCCCCATGGCCTGCTGAATGCGCTTCAGCTCGTTCTGCATGTCCTTGCGCAGACGCAGATCGAGCGCACCCAGCGGCTCGTCAAGCAGCAGCACCTTCGGGCGGTTGACCAGCGCGCGCGCAATGGCCACGCGCTGCTGCTGACCGCCGGAAAGGGAAGTGACCTTCCGGTTCTGAAAGCCCTTGAGGGACACGATCTCCAGCATCTCCGTCACGCGCTCGTCGATCTCCTTTTCGCTCAGCTTGGCAATGCGCAGGCCGAAGGCGATGTTGTCATAGACATCGAGGTGCGGGAACAGAGCGTAGCGCTGGAACACCGTGTTGATCTTTCGTTGGTAGGCGGGAACCTCATTGATGCGTTTTCCGCCGAACAGGACGTCGCCGCTTGTAGGCGATAAAAAGCCTCCGATGACACGAAGTGTGGTGGTCTTGCCGCAGCCGCTCGGGCCGAGCAAGGTGAGAAATTCCTTGTCGTTGATGTAAAGATTGATGGAATCAAGAATTCGCTCCCCGTCAAACTCCATCACAAGGTCTGTCAAACGGATCAGCTCCTGGGACATTTATCCTCCCCCATTTCTATTAATCGTAGCATTATTCCCCATAATACTCTAGCTTGAAATATAACCGCAAACTGTGGGAAAGTCAATGACTTTTTCAACTAATTTCGACTTTTTCGCACAAAAAGCATCCCGGCGAAACGGCTTGAGCCGCTCCGCCGGGAAAAATCATGCGTGACGTTATTTTTTTCTGTTTTTGTGCAGACGCTCAAAGCTGACCTCGCGCTCCCTGAGGTGCTCGTAATACTGCCGCAGGCGCTCGGGCAGCGGCTGCTCCGTGTGCAGCGAGAGGAAGAAATGCCGCTTGCCGCGCTGGGCGCGCAGGTTGGAAAGATAGCTCTTGATGCTCTCGTAGCGCACGACGACATCGTTGTCCTGCGCAAAGCGCTTGATCTTGAGCATGAGGTGGGAGGAATAGGCATAGTCGACGAGAATGAAGCCGAAGAACATGCCGACGACGAAGGAAAACGCCAGATTGTCCTTCAGCCATTGCAGCGCCGCAAGCACATGCGGATGCACCAGAAACAGATAGGCCGCGCTCAGAAGCCCCCACGCCAGCGAGAACTTCGGGCAGATCAGCCCCTGAAGGTTGCCGGGCTGCTTGCTGTAGTCCCAGAGGCGCACCTTCATGACCTTGAGCAGCCAGAGGCCGACCAGATATTCCAGCACGGTCATGCCGGCGGCCATCAGCACGAGCAGCACCCAGCGGTTCACGCCGTGGTTTTGCAGCGAGGCCAGAAGATAGAGCACGCAAAGCCCCGTGCCGTACATCGGCAGATACGGCCCGACGAGGAAGCCGGGGTTGATCCATTTGCGCTCGGGGTTCGCCGAGGAGAAGAAGCGACGGAAGATCAGCTCCAGAAACCAGCCCAGCACGGAGCCGATGAAGAACAGAAACGCAAGACCCAAAAAGACGTTCATCGCTTCATTCCCCGCGCAGATAGCTTGCCTTCATATCCGCAATATGCAGGAGCACGGCCAGACTGCTGCGCTCAAAGACCTTGCTGATGAAGAAATCTCCGCCCTTGACCGAGGTGTCGAAGCCGCCCATATGGCAGCGGATCGCCATGATTTCCTCGGCCTCGAGGTTGAGGAAATTCTGCAGGATGATGACGGATTTTTCGCCGTGGCCGACCGGAAAGCGCTCGTCGATCTCATAGACCGCCTTGGTCGTCCAGACGCCGTTTTCCTTGACATTGCGCGTGCCGCGGCGATAAAAATGCACCTTGCAGAGGTCGTGCATCAGCGCGACGAGCGCGACCGTCTCGTCGGAATACTGCGTCAGCCCCTCCAGCTCGATCTCGGCCTTGAGGCAGTCGTAGACGTTGAGCGAATGCTCCAGCAGGCCGCCCTCATGGCTGCCGTGGAAGCGGGTGGAGGCCGGAGCGGTGAAATAATCCGAGTTTTCCAGCCAGCTCAGAAGCGCGTCCGCGCCGTCCCGCGTGACGCATTTGTAAATTTCATAAAAGCGCTGCTTGTTATCCATGGTTGAGACTCCTTATTTTTTGACTGCAACAATTATAGCACAGCGCGGCGGAATTTTCCAGACTTGTATTCCGAATTTCTGTCGGTTACAATCAGGGTATCAAAAATCGAAAGGGGCATCGCCATGCGGGAATTGCAGCTCAAGCGGATCTACCGCCATTTTAAGGGAAATTATTATCTCGTTGAGGATGTTGCGCAGCACAGCGAGACGGGGGAGGAATATGTCGTTTATCGCAAGCTCTACGGCGACGGCTCGCTCTGGATCCGTCCGAAAGCAATGTTCCTGAGCGAGGTCGACCATGAAAAATACCCGAATTGCGAACAAAAATACCGGTTCGAGCCGGTCGATTCGCTCATAATCGGGTGAAAGCAAAAGGAAACTCTGAAATTATATCAAGAACGGCAGTATCGATAAAAAATTGATCGATAATACTTGCATTTGCTCGAAAGTTCGTATATAATAACAGTGTTTTCCAAAACAGAATGAGAGAACCCCCGCGCGCGTGCGGGGGCTTTTCGCAAAAACAAAACGATTTTTGGAGGTTTCTATGTCCCACATCAGTGAAAACGGCGCTCGGAAGATCCGTGAGATCTGCGACCGATACACGGACGAGAAAACGCCGCTCATGATGATCCTCAGCGACATCCAGAATGAATATGGCTATATTCCGCTGGATGTGCAGGAGATCGTCTCGCAGAAGACCGGCATTTCCGTTGCGGAGATCTACGGCGTCGTCACGTTCTATTCGTTCTTTTCCCTGCGGCCGAAGGGCAAGTACATCATCGGCTGCTGCCTCGGCACGGCGTGCTACGTCAAGGGCGCGCAGCAGGTGATCGACAAATTCTCGGAGCTGCTCGGCATCGCGCCCGGCCAGACCACCGAGGACGGCCTGTTCACCCTCGACGCCCTGCGCTGCATCGGCGCGTGCGGCATTGCGCCGGCCGTTTCGATCAACGGAAAGGTCTACCCCAAAATGAGCGTGGCCTCAGTGGCTGATGTGATCGCGGAATACCGTGCAAAGGGAGGTGCGGAGGCATGATCTGCAGTACGCATGATTTGAATGAAAAGGTCTGCGCCTGTACGGAAGCGTTCAGCGCAAAGATCGACGGCTCGAACGGCAAGCGCGCGGTCGTCCTCTGCGGCGGCACGGGCTGCCTGTCGTCCAACTCGGCGGAGATCCGCCACCGCTTTGAGCAGCTTGTGGTGGAGCGCGGCCTTTCGGAGAAGGTCACGGTCAATCAGGTCGGCTGCTTCGGCTTCTGCTCGCAGGGACCGTTTGTGAAAATCTATCCGGAGGATACGCTCTATCGGCTTGTCAAGCTGGAGGACGTCGAGGAGATCGTTGATACCGATCTGATCGGCGGCGAGGTCGTGGAGCGGCTGCTTTTCGTCGATCCGGCCACGAAGGAGAAGATCGCCAAGCAGGATGAGATCAATTTCTATAAAAAGCAGCGGCGCGTCGCGCTGCATGGCTGCGGCGAGATCAACCCCGAGAACATCGACGAGGCGCTCGGCTTCGGCGCGTTCCGCGGGCTGGAAAGGGCGCTGAGTATGCCGCAGCAGGCCGTTATCGACGAGGTGCTTGCAGCGGGTCTGCGCGGGCGCGGCGGCGGCGGCTTCCCGACCGGCAGAAAGTGGCAGTTTGCCTATAATCAGCAGAACGACGAGAAATATGTCGTCTGCAACGGCGACGAGGGCGACCCCGGCGCGTTCATGGATCGCTCGATCCTCGAGGGCAACCCCCTCGCCGTGATCGAGGGCATGATGATCGCGGGCTACGCCATCGGCGCGAAAAACGGCTATTTCTACGTCCGCGCGGAATATCCCGTGGCCGTGAACCGTCTGCGCATCGCAATCAAGCAGGCTGAGGCGATTGGTCTGCTCGGCGATCGCATCCTCGGAACGGATTTCTCGTTCCGCGTCCATATCCGCCTCGGCGCGGGCGCTTTCGTCTGCGGCGAGGAGACGGCGCTGCTCAACTCCATCGAGGGTCAGCGCGGTATGCCGCGTCCGCGTCCGCCCTTCCCGGCGGTCAAGGGCCTCTGGCAGAAGCCGACCATCGTCAACAACGTCGAGACGCTTGCCTGTGTGCCGTACATTCTGCGCGAGGGCGCGGCGAAATTCGCCGAGGTCGGCACGGAACGCTCCAAGGGTACCAAGGTCTTTGCGCTCGGCGGCAAGATCAACAACGTCGGCCTCGTGGAGATCCCCATGGGCACGACGCTCCGCGAGCTGATCTATGACATCGGCGGCGGCATCCCCAACGGAAAAAAATTCAAGGCCATTCAGACCGGCGGCCCGTCCGGCGGCTGCCTGACGGCGGAATATCTCGACGAGCCGATCGATTTCGACAACCTGGTCGCAAAGGGCTCGATGATGGGCTCCGGCGGCGCGATCGTCATGGATGAGGACAACTGCATGGTCGACGTGGCGAAGTTCTACATGGAATTCATCTGCGACGAGTCCTGCGGCAAGTGCACGCCCTGCCGCATCGGCACGAAGCGGATGCTGGAGATCCTCACCCGCATCACCGAGGGCAAGGGCACGATGCAGGATCTTGACGAGCTGGATGAGCTGGCCAAGACCGTCAAGGCCAACTCGCTCTGCGCACTGGGGCAGACCTCGGCCAACCCCGTCGTCTCCACCCTGACGCACTTCCGCGACGAATACCTTGCTCACATTCAGGACAAGACCTGCCCGGCGCACGTCTGCAAAAAGCTGATGCAATACAGCATCGAGAAGGACAAGTGCTTCGGCTGCGGCCTCTGCGCCCGCACCTGCCCGGTCGGCGCGATCGTGCGCACCGATTACGTCGCCCCCGGCAAGAAGCTTGCCGCCATGGAGATCGACGCGGGCAAGTGCATCAAGTGCGGCGCCTGCATGGCAAGCTGCAAGTTCAAGGCCATCGACAAGAAGTAACGGGAGGACGGGAACATGACAAAAATCAACATCAAAATCGAGGGCGTCCCCTATGCGGTCGAGGAAGGCCTGACCATTCTCGAGGCCGCAAGAGCCTGCGGCTACGAGATCCCGTCTCTCTGCGCATTCAACCACGGCGAATGCTCGCGTGGCTCGTGCCGCGTCTGCCTTGTTGAGGCTACCGGCGCGCGCGGCCTCGTCGCTGCCTGCGTCTATCCGGTCAGCGAGGGCATGGAGATCACCATCTCCTCGCCGAAGGCCGTCGAGGCGCGCCGCGCCTCGGTCGAGCTGCTGCTCTCCAATCATAATCAAAACTGCCAGCAGTGCGACAAGAACGGCAACTGCGAGCTGCTGCATGTCGCGCAGATCACCGGCGCGCGCGAGGGGCGCTTCCAAGGCGCGAAGACCCCGACGACCTACGACGAGCTGACGCCGACGATCGTTCGTGACACCTCAAAGTGCATTCTCTGCGGCCGCTGCGTCGCGCGCTGCCAGAACGCCCACGGCATGGGTATCCTCGGCTTTGAAAACCGCGGCTTCAAGACCATTGTCGCCCCGGCTGAGAACCGCAGCTTCATCCATTCGCCGTGCATCATGTGCGGCCAGTGCATCAACGTCTGCCCGACCGGCGCGCTGATGGAAAAGAGCGAGATCGCCCGCGTCGACGCGGCTATGAAGGCCGGAAAATACGTTGTCGTGCAGACCGCTCCGGCCGTCCGCGCGGCGCTCGGCGAGGAATTCGGCATGAAGATCGGCACGCCCGTCACCGGAAAGATGGTCGCCGCGCTGCGCCGTCTCGGCTTCAAAAAGGTGTTTGACACGAACTTTGCCGCCGATCTGACCATTATGGAGGAGGCCACCGAGCTGCTCGGACGCATCCAAAACGGCGGCGTGCTGCCGATGATCACGTCCTGCTCGCCCGGCTGGGTCAACTATGCCGAGTATAACTACGGCGACCAGCTCGACCACCTGTCCTCCTGCAAATCGCCGCACGAAATGTTCGGCGCGATCCTCAAGAGCTACTACGCAGAGAAGATCGGTGTCAAGCCCGAGGATATGTTCGTCGTTTCGATCATGCCCTGCTCCTGCAAGAAATACGAGAAGGAGCGCCCGGAGATGGAGTGCGACGGCCACCGCGACGTCGACGCCGTGCTGACCACGCGCGAGCTTGGCCGCCTGATCCGCCGCTCCGGCATCAACTTCACCAAGCTGCCCGACGAGGATTTCGACGAGGACATCGTGCACGACTACACCGGCGCGGGCGTCATCTTCGGCGTGACCGGCGGCGTGATGGAGGCGGCGCTCCGCACGGCCTATTTCGTGCTGACCGGTAAGGAGCGCGAGGGCATCGTGTTCAACGAGGTACGCGGCTTTGAATCCATCCGCGAGGCGGAGTTTGACCTCAACGGTCAGAAGCTGAAGGTCGCCGTCACCAGCGGCATGAAGGGCGCCAAGGTGCTGCTCGACCAGATCCGCGAGGGTACGTCGCCCTATACCTTCATCGAGGTCATGGGCTGCCCCGGCGGCTGCATCAACGGCGGCGGTCAGCCCTATGTCCGCCCGGCGCTGCTGCCCAACGAGGATGCCGATATTCTCGATACCTATTGCGAGAAGCGCGCGGCCGCGCTCTACAGCGAGGACGAGCGCCAGACCCTGCGCCAGTCGCACAACAATCCTCAGCTCAAAGCGCTTTACAGCGAATTCCTCGGTGAGCCGAATTCGCATAAGGCACACGAGCTGCTCCATACGCACTATTCTCCGCGCGTCGGCTTCGACGATTGATCCGACAGAGAAATGAACCGCCCCGTCTCGACCGAGACGGGGCGGTATTTTGCTGGTTGCGAAAATCAGGATTTGTCGTGGCGGTGGAAGATGCCCTTGCGCGTCTGCCCATCCTTCGGGAGGATCAGATTCAGCAGCACGGCCATCAGCGTGGCGATTACGACCGGCGACTTGCCGATGATCATGGTAACGCTCTCCGGAAGCTGGCCGAGCGCGCCGCTGGCCTGAGAAACGCCGACGCCCAGCGCAGCCGAGAGGCCGACGATGGTCGTGTTGCGGGCGGTCAGCTCCTGCGAGGCGATGAGCTTCATGCCGGTCATGGCGATGGTCGAGAAGACTGTGACGGTCGCGCCGCCGAGAACGCATTGCGGAATGGTTCTCAGGATCGCCGAGAATTTCGGGACGATGCCCGCCAGAAGCAGGAAGACACTCGTCAGCGTGAAAACGACGCGGTTGACGACCTTGTTCGTCGAGGTGATGCCGACGTTCTGCGAATAGGTCGCGGTGGGCAGGCCGCCGAACAGCGCCGTGAGGATGTTGCCGACACCGTAGGCGAGAATGCCGCCCTGCAGCTCGTGATCCTCCGGCTCGCGGCTCATGCCGCCGACCGTGACGGCGGTGAAATCGCCGATCGCCTGGATCGAGTTGATCGCGAAGAGCAGCCCCAGCGCAATGCAGCTCGACAGATCGAAGTGGATGCCGAAATGCAGCGGCTTGGGCAGCGAGAACCACGCGGCGCTCGAGACACCGGAGAAATCGACCATGCCGAAGCAGAGTGCGACGAGATAGCCGAAGACCATGCCGAGCAGGATGGAGGCAAGCTTGCCGATGCCCTTGCCGTATTGATTGAGCAGGATGACGGCCACAAGCGTCAGACCGGCGATCAGCCAGTTCTGCCAGGAGCCGTAGACGAGCGCGGAGGTCAGACCCTTTTCCGCGACGACTACGGCGGTGTTTGCCGCGCCGCCTGCCATATAATTGATGGCTGTTGGATAAAGAGACAGACCGATCGTGAAGACCACCGTGCCGGTGATGACCGGCGGGAAGAGCTTGCGGATCTGCTTGGTGAACAGGCCGACGACGACCGCGACCAGACCGCCTACCAGAACCGCGCCGGAGATCGTGGCGACGCCCTCGCCGGCGCTCGCGATCGCCTGCATACTGGGCAGATAGGCAAAGCTGACGCCGAGAATGACCGGAAGCCCTGAGCCGAAGCGCTTGCCGATCGGGAAAAGCTGAAGGAGTGTGCAGACGGCGGACATGACCAGCGAGGTCTGGATCAGCAGTACGCTGTCCGCGCCGGACAGCCCGGCGGCCTGAGAGATGATGATGGCCGGCGTAACGCAGCCGACGATCATGGCGACGAGATGCTCCAGTGCAAGCGAGACGGCAGAGCCGAGCGGCGGCCGTCCGTGGAACTGATAGAGCGCTTCGCGGGTTGGTTTCCTGCTCATGGTTTTGTCTCCTTTTTCCCAGAGAATTTTCTATGGCAATTCCGCATCATGCAGCGAGAGCCGGGGCTGCGCGTGCGGTGTTGGCCTATGGAACCTCTGATTCAATTGCAAGAGTGGTCAGCGAGGGATTTTGTTCCAAATTAAGGTTTGGAAATCGCAGGAATACTTTGTGTATTTCAAGATTTTCAAACCGATCAGTTGGGGCAAAAGACCTGCTGAGCGCCGCTGCCGATTGATTCAGAGGTTCCCTATATCTTATTTTACCATTCTTTTCGCCAAACGCAAGCCTTTTCTTTGCGCGCGGCGTGAATCTAAAAATTCCGCTTGCAAATTTCTCAAAATCGGGTATAATAAAGCTATCAAGAACGAATCGTTCCATATAGAAACGCGAGGAGGGGATTGCAATGGGGGAGCGGCGCTATCTTGCGATCGATCTGAAATCGTTTTTTGCCTCGGTGGAATGCGTGGAGCGCGGGCTTGATCCGCTCACGACGAATCTCGTCGTTGCGGACGCTGCGCGGACGGAAAAGACCATCTGCCTCGCCGTGACGCCGTCGCTCAAGGCTCACGGCATCTCCGGCCGCGCGCGGCTGTTCGAGGTCGTGCAGCGCGTGCGCGAGGTCAATGCCATGCGGCGGCAGCGCGCGCCCGGACGGCAATTCTCCGGGAAGTCCTGCTTCGCGCCGGAGCTGCGGCGCGACCCGTCGCTCGAGCTGGATTATATCGTCGCGAAGCCGCAGATGGCGCGGTATATCGACGTCAGCGCGCGGGTCTATCAGATCTATCTGGGCTATGTCGCCCCGGAGGACATTCACGTCTATTCGATCGACGAGGTGTTCATTGACGCAACGGCCTATCTGAAGACCTACGGCCTGACGGCACGGGAGCTGGCCAGGCGGATGATCGCGGACGTGCTTCGGCAGACCGGGGTCACGGCGACGGCCGGGATCGGCACGAATCTCTATCTCTGCAAGATCGCCATGGATATCATGGCCAAGCGGATCGAGCCGGACGCGGACGGTGTGCGCATTGCCGAGCTGGACGAGCAGAGCTACCGGCAGCAGCTCTGGGAGCACCGGCCGCTGACGGATTTCTGGCGGCTCGGGCCGGGCTACGCGCGCAGGCTCGAGGCCGCCGGAATGCACACGATGGGCGACATCGCCGCGCGGGCGGAATGGGACGAGGAGTGGTTCTATCGCACCTTCGGCATCAACGCCGGACTGCTGCTCGACCACGCGTGGGGCGTTGAGCCGTGCACCATCGCCGACATCAAGGCCTATCGGCCGGAGGCGAGTAGCCTCGGCGCAGGGCAGGTGCTGCACCGCCCGTATCCGAATGACAAGGCGCGCCTGATCGTCTGGGAGATGACCGAGCAGCTTGCGCTCGAGCTGGTGGAAAAGCGCCTCGTGACGGATCAGGTCGTGCTGACGGTGGGCTATGACATCGAAAATCTGAGCGCTCCGGCCGCGCGCGCGGCCTATCGCGGGGCGGTCGTGCGGGATCATTACGGCCGCTGCGTGCCGAAGCACGCCCATGGCTCGGAGAAGCTCGGGCGGCCGACCGCCTCTGCGCGGCTCATGACGGAGGCAATGCTGCGCCTGTTCGACCGGATCACCGACCCGGCGCTGCTGGTGCGCCGGGTGAACATCGCTGCGAACCATGTTCTGCCCGAGCGCTTCGCTGCGCAGGCAGCCGAGCCGGTGCAGCTCGAGCTGTTCAGCACGCCGGAGGAGCAGCAGCGCCGGTCGGAGCGGGAGGAGGCGGAGCTGCTGCGCGAAAAGCGGCGGCAGCAGACCGTCGTTGCGCTTCGGCAGCGCTACGGGAAAAACGTGATCCTGAGAGGCAGCAACTTTCTCGACGGCGCGACCATGCGCGAGCGAAACGGGCAGATCGGAGGGCACAGGGCATGAACCGGAAATATCGCGCGCTCTTAGAGCACGGGCGCACCGATTCGCGGCGGCATCCGCCAATGCCGAACCGCGAACGCGCGGCGCAGTTTGCGCCGTTTTCGGCGCTGAACGGCTATGAGGACGCCGTTGCGGAGACGGCGCGCCTGACAGAAGCGCAGACCGAGCTTTCCGAGAGCGCCGCCGAGGAGCTGGACGAAAAGCTCCGGTCCCTGCTGGAGCTGCTTCCAGAGAGACCGGAGATCACGGTATGTTATTTTGAGCCGGACGCACGCAAGGCGGGCGGGGCTTACCGCCGGAAGAACGGGCGGCTGAGACAGCTCGACACGGTTGCGCGCGTCCTGCGCTTTGACGACGGGAGCTGCGTCCCGCTCGACCGCGTGCGGGAGCTTGCCACGGAGTGTTTTTAAGGAACCTCTGATTCAATCGCAAGAGCGGTCAGCGAGGGATTTTGTTCCA
>ERZ772812.786-NODE-786-length-25864-cov-17.987253_pt1 | contig 25864 bp, 28 predicted proteins | sample MGYA00511343_ERZ772812 | MGnify/ENA primary metagenome ERZ772812 (study PRJEB29015, sample SAMEA2737706) | human gut metagenome | biome: human gut; feature: human-associated habitat; material: faeces | place: China | collected 2012 ...
GAACAAAATCCCTCGCTGACCACTCTTGCGATTTAATCAGAGGTTCCCAAAAAATCCTGTCAACCTTCGTCGACAGGATTTTCGCTTTGTCCAGCGGGTACGGAAAAGACGGATTTCACGGAAAAACGCACTTGCTTTCGCAAGTGCGTTTTTCTGGTGGGGGAAGGTGGATTTGAACCACCGAAAGCAATGCTAACAGATTTACAGTCTGCCCCCTTTGGCCACTCGGGAATTCCCCCATATGCAGTTGTGTTGGAGCCGGTAGACGGACTCGAACCCCCGACCTGCTGATTACAAATCAGCTGCACTACCACTGTGCTATACCGGCATCTCAACCTCAAAGATCAACGTCTGAGGCGTTGGTCGTCTCGAAGCCGATCGACTGATTCCGTTTCAGAAATCAACGGGTCAAGCAACGGTTAGAATTATACAGGATGAATCGAAATTTGTCAAGCCCTAAATCAACTTTTTTCAAAAAAATTCACGCAGCCGACGGGACGCCCGGTGGCTGCGACGGTCGTTCAGCTCTTCGGCAGGATCACGCGGAAGGTCGAGCCCTTTCCGGGCTGGCTCTCGACCTCGACGACGCCCTGCGAAAGCTCCACGATCTGACGGACGAGCGCCAGCCCGAGGCCGTTGCCCTCGGCCTTATGAGAGGTGTCGCCCTGATAGAATTTCTCGAAAATGCGCTCCTGCACGTCCGGCTCCATGCCGCAGCCGCGGTCGGAGACGGTCACGACGGCGCACTCCCTCTGCTCCAGCAGCGTCAGCGCGATCACGCTCCCGGACGGGCTGAACTTGATTGCGTTGGAGATCAGGTTGCTCCAGACATAGGGCAGCACCTGCTCCCAGCCGAGCAGCTCGACCTCGTCGAGCCGCACGCGGAAGGAAATCCCCTTCGCCGACCACTGCGGCTCGAGCTGCGCGACGACCTGCCGAAGCTGCTCGTCGAGCCGGAAGCGCGTGTACTGCTCCGGAAGGGGCTTCGTCTCCATCTTCGAGAGCATCAGAATGTTGCCGACGAGCGTGTTCAGGCGGCGCGTATTGACCAGAATCTTGTTCAGATAGTCCTCGCGCTCCTGAGCCGTCAGGCGGTCGTCCTGCAGAAGCATCGCGTAACCCTCGATCACCGAGAGCGGCGTTTTGAACTCATGGGACACATTGGCAATAAAATCGCTGCTGAGCGTCGAGATCGACTTCAGCTCGCGCACCATGGCGTTGAAATTGCGGAAGGTGGACTGCACCTCCTCCATCTTGCTCGAATCGCTGACGGTCACGTCGAAATTTCCGCGCGCGACCTCCTTTGAGGCGCTGCTGAGCTTGACGAGCGGGGTCAGGACGCGCCGCCCGATGAAATAGCTCATGAGCGCGACCGTGATGCCCGAGACGAGCAGCAGCGAGATCAGCGTATAGATCCCGAGCGACGGGATCACGCCCAGTCCCTCGAGCAGATAGAGCAGCCCGGCGATCGCGCCGAAGGAAAACAGCACGATCACCGCGACGATCAGGATGTAATAGGTGCGCATCCGGGGCGAGAGCTTTTCAGGCATGATGCTTCACCGCCTTATAGCCGATGCCGCGCACGGTCTGGATGCTGAAATCCGGATTCGCGCGAAAACGGTCGCGCAGCCGGTTGATATGGACGTCGACCGTGCGCGCCTCCGTCTCGGAATCCGGCCCCCAGATGTCATCCATGAGCTGCTGCCGCGTAAAAATATGCCCCGGCGTGGACAGCAGCTTATACAGCAGCTGAAATTCCTTCTGCGGCAGAACCGTCTCGGCCGCGCCGGTGCGGACGGAAAAGGCGTCATAATCCAGCGTGGTCGAGCCGACGGTCAGCCGCCGCTCCGCGACCATCTGTGCCCGGCGCAGCAGCGCGTTCACGCGCAGCACCATCTCGTTGACGTTGACGGGCTTGACCATATAATCATCCGCGCCGGAGAGAAAGCCGTATTGCAGATCCTGAAAGCCCTCGCGCGCCGTGATCATCAGAACCGGCATCCGGTTATCGGCCTCGCGCAGCGTGCGCACCAGCTCATAGCCGTCCATGCGCGGCATCATGATGTCCGAGATCATCAGGTCAAAATATTGATGCTCGAGCAGCTCCAGCGCCTCGACGCCGTCAAAAGCGCCCGTGGCATGAAAGCCGCTGCGGGTCAGCACGCGGCAGAACAGCTGCTGCAGCTCGCCGTCGTCCTCCACGACCAGAATTCGAAACATCGCGTTCACCTCCATTGTTGCACGCAATGAGTATACCATATCCGCGCGAAATAAGAAAGAATTTTCTACCGGATTTCATGACCCGTTGATTTTCGGTTGATAATTGTCTGCTATAATATTGGCAAAAGAAGGCTTCGGCGCGGCAAGCGCCGGGAAGAGGAGGCGCCGCAATGACCGAAAAAGAACGAAAAACCGTGGAATCCGACCAGCGTGTCGACACCGACCGCATCTTCACGCTGCCGAATGTGCTGAGCATCTTCCGTCTGCTGCTCATCCCGCTCATCATCTATTTCTACGAGACCTACCACTACGTCTGGGCGTTCGGGACGCTGGTGCTCTCCGGCGCGACCGACGTGATTGACGGCTGGATTGCGCGGACGTTCCACCTCGTCTCCGACTTCGGCAAGGCCATCGACCCGATCGCCGACAAGCTGACGCAGATCGCCATTCTGCTCTGTCTGATGCCGATGCAGTATTGGTGGGTCGTCGGCGTGGTGGTCTTCAAGGAAGTCACGATCGGTCTGCTGACCCTGACGGCCATCCGCCGCACGCACCGCGTCTACAGCGCCGGGTGGTACGGCAAGCTCTGCACGGTTCTGATCTATCTGTCGATGTTTGTTCTGATGCTCTGGCGCAACCCGAACCCGACCTTCGTGTTGGTCGACTGCATCGCGATCTGCTGCGCCGTGACGCTCTCCTTCTGCAAGTATTTCCACTACTTCATGGGGATCCTCCGCGAGAACCGCCGGCAGAAGGACTCTGAAAAGGCATGAAACGGCGGTTTCGGGATTATTGGCTGGCGCGCCGCGACCGCATCGGCGACCGGCTGCGCTACGGCTCGATGAAGCGCTATTTCTGCTGCCCGAAATGCCGCGCCGTGCAGTCCGTTCCGGTCGGCAGGGGGCAGACCAAGGTCGTCTGCCGCCGCTGCGGCGAGATCTTCCTCAGAAGGACGTAATGCAAAACGAGGCTGTCCGTTCGGACAGCCTCGTTTGTTGCTGTTTGAAATCAGTCTGCAACGTAGGGCAGCAGAGCGATCTGACGTGCGCGCTTGATGGCGATGGTCAGCTGGCGCTGATGGGCAGCGCAGGTGCCGGTGGTACGGCGGGGCAGGATCTTGCCGCGCTCAGAGGTAAAACGACGGAGCTTGGCAGCATCCTTGAAATCAATGCTCGTGACCTTGTCGACGCAGAAGGTACATACCTTCTTGCGCTTGCGCGGACGAGCCTTGTCGTTCATTGCCATGATGAAATCCTCCTTCTTAGCAGTCTCAGTGAAAAAGCTCAGTTAAAACGGGAGCTGGCTGTCGTCATCCTCGATCATGGAGAAGTCGGATGTCGGAGCGGAAGCGGGCGCGGCATAGCTGTTGGCCGCAGGAGCCGGGGCATTGCCAAAGCTCTGCGAATAGCCGCTGCTGTCGCCGCCGTCGCGCTTGGAGTCGCCGAAATAGATGTTGTCGGCAACGACCTCGGCGCTGGTGCGCTTGTTCCCGTCCTTGTCGGTCCACGGACGAATCTGCAGCCGACCGGAAACCACCGCCATGCGTCCCTTGGCGAAATACTTGCTGACGAATTCAGCCGTATTGCGCCACGCGACGACGTCGATGAAATCCGTTTCGCGCTCGCCGTTGGAGCTCGCATAATCGCGATCGACAGCGATGCGCATCGTGGCCACCGCCACGCCGGAGCCTGTCCGACGAAGCTCGGGGTCACGGGTAAGGCGTCCCATGAGAACGATGTGATTCAGCATGTTGTGAACCCCTTACTCTTCAACCGCGACGATCAGGGAGCGCAGAATGCCGTCGGTGATCTTGAACACACGGTCCAGCTCAGCGGGGAGCTCGGGCTTGCATTCGCAGGTCATCAGGACATAGTAGCCCTCGGGCAGATCGTTGATGGGATACGCCAGCCGGCGCTTGCCCCATTCCTCGATACCCGTGAGAGTACCTTCTGCCTCAACCATCGCCTTGAACTTTTCCACGAGAGCGGCGATACCCTCTTCGCCCTTGGCGGGGTCGATGATATAGACGATCTCATACTTACCGGAAATCTTAGCCATTGTTGTTTGCACCTCCTTTTGGACTTTTGGCCGCCGATCGCGTCGGCGGCAAGGATTGCCTGCTGCACAGGCTTATATATTTTACTGTTTTTTTGCCGATTTGTCAATTATTATTTTGAATTTTTTCAAAAAACGGTCGTGCAGAGGCACGTGCAAAAACGCCGCGAGGCAAAACCTCGCGGCGTTTGATGCTTATTTGTTGAAGATCTTGAAGATCTCGTCGATGTCGTCGATGTTGGAGGTGTCGACCTTCGGCTTCTCGCGGCTTGCGTTCGACGCGGAGGCGGACTTCCCGGCCGCTGCGGAGAACACGCCGCGCGCGGGAGCGCTCTCGGGCTGCTTTTTGTCGTCAAAGCCGGTGGCAATGACCGTGACGCGCATTTCGTCCTCAAACTCCTCGGAGAAGGTCGCGCCGAAGATGATGTTGGCCTCGGGATTGGCCGCCTCCATGACGATGTTGGCGGCGGTCTCGACGTCGTCCAGCTCGAGATCGGCGGAGCCAGTCACATTGATGAGCACGCCGGTCGCGCCGTTGATGGAAGTTTCGAGCAGCGGGCTTGCCACGGCGGCCATCGCCGCCTGCTCGGCCTTCTCGCGGCCGCTGGCCGTGCCGACGCCCATATGCGCGCGGCCCGCGTTCTTCATGACGGCGGAGACATCCGCAAAATCAAGGTTGATGATGACGCGGTCGGAATAGCCGACCAGCTCGGAGATGGACATCACAGCCTGCTTCAGGACGTCGTCGGCAATGCCGAAGGCGTTGGCGAAGGTGATCTTCTGATCGGTGACGTACTTCAGGCGGTCATTCGGGATGATGATGAGGGAGTCGACCTTGCTGCTCAGCGCGGCGATGCCCTCCTCGGCCTGCTTCATGCGGTTCGCGCCCTCGAAGCGGAAGGGCTTCGTGACGACGCCGACGGTCAGGATACCGGCCTCGTGCGCAAGGTCGGCAATGATCGGCGCGGCGCCCGTTCCGGTGCCGCCGCCCATACCGGCGGTGATAAAGACCATATCCGTGCCCTCGAGAACCTTCGAGATGGCCGCGCGGCTCTCCTCGGCGGACTTTTTGCCGATCTCGGGCTTGGAGCCTGCGCCCATGCCGCCGGTCAGCTTTTCGCCGATCTGGAGCTTGTTCTCGCACTTGGACTTGTTGAGATCCTGACGGTCGGTGTTCACGACCATGAATTCCACGCCGCCGATCTTGCTGGCGATCATGCGGTTGACAACGTTGTTGCCGGCGCCGCCGACGCCGATGACCTTGATTTTAACGACCTTATCTTCAAAAACTTCGGACATATTCAAATCTCCTCCTATGTACATGGGAATCGTTATTTTCACAATTGAAGCTGCGCGCCCCGTCCGGAAGGAGGAGCCGCTTTCTTTTTATACTGTTCTATTTTACCTTGATTTAAGCGTCAGGTCAATAGAAATTCTTGAATTTTGTAAAAATAATTTCAAAACGTGCACCGATCAGCTGTCCAGACGGACGTGCGCCTGATCGCCGTCGCTCAGGGTCAGGTCGATCGAGCCGGTGGCGTAGTCCTTCTGCTGGGCGATGACCGTTTTCAAAAATTCAAGCTTATATGCCAGCCGTTCGCTGCTGCCGAGGTGAACCTCGAAGCGATCCTCGTAATACGCGGTGATCTTGCTGGCGGAGCCGACCGTCACGGACGTGATCTGCTCGGTCAGCTCGGCGGCATCCAGCTCTGTCATCACAGTCCTCACCGTCTCGGTCAGGCCGCCGCCGATCGACGCCGCCTGCCCGACCTGCGGGCTTTGCAGCGTCGCACCCTGGATCACGACGTGCTGCCCGGCGTCCTTTTCGTTGACCTTTTCGGCGACCTTGCCCCCGGCGGTGACAAGATAATACACGCCGGATTCGTCCGTCATGGCAAAGGTCGTCTCATACTCCGTGACCGTGATGACCAGCGTATCCGGAAGCTGACGCGTCACCTGCACCGTGTTGACGTAGGGCAGGGCGGCCAGCACGTTCCCGGCGACCTCGCCGCGCGACATGGTCAGCAGATTGTCGCCCTTTGCCACACCGCAGGCATCGGTGACCTGCTGAGCGGAATATTTCGAGTTGCCGTAGACCTTCACGTCCTGCACGCGGAAGAAGATCACCATGCTCAGCACGACGGCGATCACGATGCCCGCCATTACGGCGATCCGTTTCCATGCGGCCTTGCCGATGCGCATCCGCGTGCGCTGCTTCGCCTGACGCTGCTGTTTCCTGCGCTGCCCCTGCAAATAGTTGCTCTCCTTGCGCTCCTCACGGTGGCGCTGCGCAGTCTGTGCGGCGCGGGAGCTGCGCGCCGGGCTCGGCACACGCTGCCGACGCTCCGGCTCGGCTTGGCGGCGCGGACGCTCCGTCGTCTGACGGGGGTGTTCCGGCGCGGACGTCGGCTGCTCCGGCGCGGACGTCGGCTGCTCCGGCTGCTGCGCCGCCGCGCGGCGGCGTTCCTCCCGCTGGCGCTGGGCCTCCAGCGCCGCCGGGGAGGTGCGGCGTTTTTTCTTCACCGGCTGTGCCGGACGCGCGGTGCGCTCCGCCTGCGTCGGGCGTCTGCGCCGATCGTTGCTTTCGTGTTCCATCCGCTATCCTACCCTTCTATGTATTCAATCTGGGCGCAGCAGGCTCTGAGCCTCGCGGCCAGGGCCGCATAGCCGCGCTCGATGTGCTCCGTCTGTGTGATCCTGCTCTCGCCGTGCGCCGCAAGCGCCGCCGTGACCATGGCCGCGCCGCCGCGCAGATCCGTCGCGGCAACCTCTGCGCCGTGCAGCTCGCGCACGCCGCGGATCACCGCGCAGCGTTTTGTCGTTAAAATATCCGCGCCCATGCGCCGCAGAGCCGGGACGTGGCGCAGGCGGTCGGAGAAGATCGTCTCCTCCATCACGCTGTCGCCGCGCGCAGTGCTCAGCGCCGCCATAACGGGCGCCTGCGCGTCGGTCGGAAAGCCGGGATACGGCGCCGTCCGAATGGGGCTGACCGCCCGCCAGCGGGGGCAGGTCACGCACAGAGCGTTCTCCGTCTCGCGCAGGATGCAGCCGCCGCGCGCAAAGACCTCCGTCACGGCGCGAAGGTCGGACGGGCACGAGCCGCAGAGCAGCAGCTCGCCGCGCGTCGCGGCCGCCATGGACAGGAAGGTCGCCGTCTCGATGCGGTCGGGCATCACGGTGTGCTCCGCGCCGTGCAGCGGCTTTTTCCCGACGACGCGCAGCACGGACGTGCCCTCGCCGCGAATCTGTGCGCCGCAGGCACGCAGAAACCGGATCAGGTCACAGATCTCCGGCTCTCTCGCGGCGTTGCAGAGCACCGTCTCGCCCTCCGCGCCCAGTGCGGCCAGCAGCAGATTCTCCGTCGCGCCCACGCTGGGGATCGGCAGGGCGATCGTGCAGCCGCGCAGACGTCCTGCCGTGCAGCGCACGCATTCCCCCTGCCCGGCGCAGTGCGCGCCGAGCAGACGCAGGCCGCGCAGATGCAGGTCGATCGGCCGTTCCCCGAGGACGCAGCCGCCCGGCTGAGCCATCTGCGCCTCGCCGAAGCGCGCGACGAGCGCGCCCAGAAAGATCACGGCCGCGCGCATTTTCTTCATCGCCTGCGGGGATATCTCCGTCCGGCAGGCGGGTTCTGTGTCAACGGCAAGCGTCCCGCCGCAGCGCCGCACCCGGCAGCCAAGGCTTCTTAATATCCCGACCGCCGCGTCCACGTCGGAAATTGCGGGACAGTTATGCAGCACGCATTGCGAGCCTGTCGCAAGCGTCGCCGCCAAAATGGGCAGAACGCTGTTTTTCGCGCCGCAGATCTGCACCGCGCCGCGCAGGGGCGTCCCGCCTCGGATCAAATATGCGCCCATAGGCAAACCTCCAACCGGAAATTTGCCCCATCCTATGCACGATTTATGCCCTGCGTGTCTCCGCCAGCTCGAGAAGAATGCGGTAGATACGGTCGGCCGAGTCGATCACGGCCACGTCGCGCATCGCCTTGCGCATCGCCTGACGGCGGTCGTCGTCGGCGAGCAGCGCCTTGGTCGTTTGAAAAAGCGTCTCGCCGTCGCAGTCGCGCTCGTGCAGGACGATCGCCGCACCGCGATGCTCCAGAATCGCGGCATTGCGCTCCTGATGGTTATTCGTCACGTTCGGCGACGGGACGATGATGCAGGGCGTCGCCGCAGCGGCGATCTCATTGAGCGTTGAGGCGCCCGCACGGCTGATGACCACGTCCGCCGCCGCCATGAGCGTCGGCATATTATAGATATATTCCTGCATCGTGATGCGCGGATGCCGCGCAAGATCGACGCCGTGCTCTCTGACATATTCCGGCATCCAGCGCCAGCCGAACGAGCCGGTCGCGTGGACGTGCCGCCAAGGCTCGTTCAGCTCCAGACGCATGAAATCGACGATCTTTTTGTTCATCTCCCGCGCGCCGAGGCTGCCCCACGCCGAGACGATCAGCGGCTCGTCGCCAAGCCCCAGCTCTCTGCGTGCGTCCTCGCGCTTGGTGAAGACGAATTCCTCCTGCACGGGCATTCCGACGGCGATCACGCGGTCGGCGTGCTTATACTGGTCGCGGCTCTCGGCAAAGCTGACGAGAATGCGGTCGACCCTGTCGCAGACCATGCGCGTGGCAAGGCCGGGGACGGCATTCGCCTCGTGCAGCGCGGTCGGGATATGCCGGTGCGCCGCCTGATGCAGGATCGGGAAGCTGGCGTAGCCGCCCGTGCCGAGCACGACATCCGGCCGGAAGCTGTCGAGAATTTCATCCGCACGATGAAATGCACGACGGATCGCGCCGACGGCGCGGATGTTGTGCATCACGTCCTTCGGATGAAGGCTGCGCAGGAAGTTGGAGACCGTCAGCGTTTCGATCGCAAAGCCCTCGCGCGGGACGAGATCGGTCTCCATACCGTCGTCCGCACCGACAAACAGGATGTTGCTGCCCGGCTTGCGCTCGCGCAGCAGCTTCGCAACGGCGAGCGCCGGGTTGATGTGGCCGCCGGTGCCGCCGCAGGTGAAAATGACATTCATAAAAAGCCCCCTAATCGCCGATGCTGCGGGAAATATTCAGCATGATCCCGCATTCGGCAAGCTGCATGACGAGCGCCGTGCCGCCGGACGAGAAAAACGGCAGCGAAATGCCGGTCGAAGGCAGCAGATTCGTCACGACCGCGACGTTCAGAATGACCTGAATGGCCAGAAGCGCGGTCAGACCGACGCCGAGCAGCATAGAAAAACGGTCGCGCGCGTGGATGGCGATCCAGAAGCCCCGGATGATGAGCAGCGCGAACAGCAGCAGGATCGCCACTGCTCCGATGAAGCCCAGCTCCTCGCAGACCACCGCGAAAATATAGTCGTTGTGCTCCTCCGGCAGGTAGAGATATTTCTGCCGCCCCTTGCCGAAGCCCAGCCCGAGCAGGCCGCCCGAGCCGATCGCATATTCCGATTGCAGGATCTGATAGCCCTCGTCGGAGGCATAGTGCTCCGGATCGCGCCACGCCATGATGCGGTCGCTGGTATAGCCGCCGCTCAACAGCAGCGCCGCCAAGGCCGCCGCAGCCAGCACGGCCACGACGATCAGGCATTTTCGGTTCGCGCCGCCGACGAAGAGCAGCACGCCCGTCAACATACAGAGGATGATGATCGCGGAAAAATGCGGCTCAAGCTTCAGCAGCACGGCGAACACCGCCAGCGGCAGCACGCAGATCAGGAAGACCGGCACGGAGCGCGCGTTGGCCTGATATTTGTCGAGCATCGCCGCAAGATAGACCACAAGGGAGAATTTTGCGATCTCGGACGGCTGGAGGCTCGTGAAGCCGAGATTGATCCAGCGCGTCGCGCCGTTTGAGTTCGTGCCGATCACGAGCACCAGCAGCAGCAGCACCGTTGCGGCCGCAAGGATCAGCCAGTTGCATTTTTCATACCAGCGGTACGGCACGCGGCTGACAAGCAGCATCACGACCGTCCCGAGCGCGGCGAAAACGAGCTGGCTCGTGAAATACCGCGCGGAATTTCCGGTGAGGTAATAGGCGCGGGCATAGCTCGCGGAGAAGAGCATGATGAGGCCGACCGCGACCAGCAGCAGCGTCAGGATCAGATATGGCACGTCGAGCATTCCCAGATCGCGGGATTTTTCCCTCTGCGTCTGCAAGCGACGCCGCTGTGTCATGCCCCCTCACCTCCCGTCGGATCTCAGAACCAGATGCGCACGCCGAACCATGCAACGACGCACATCACGACCGTTGTCAGCACAAAAACCGTCCAGATTTTTTTCTCCGACCAGCCGCACATCTCAAAATGATGATGAATCGGCGCCATTTTGAAGATGCGCTTGCCGTGCGTCAGCTTGAAATAGCCGACCTGCAAAATGTCGGAGAGCGTCTCGATGATGTAGATCAGACCCACCAGCAGCAGCACCAGCGGCATATCGAGCGCAAAGGCCAGGCCGACCACCGCGCCGCCCAGAAACAGCGAGCCGGTGTCGCCCATGAAGACCTGCGCCGGGTAAAAGTTATAGAACAGGAAGCCAATCAGACCGCCCGCCAGCGTCGCCGGGAAGGCGGCAAGGCCGAGTTTTTCCTTGCCGAGTGCCGTCACGGTGAAGAAGACCATAACGGGCAGCGTCACGCCGCTGGCCAGACCGTCGATGCCGTCGGTCAGGTTGACCGCGTTGACACAGCCGACGATGACGAAGACCGCGACCGCGAGGTACAGCACGGTCGGCACCTTTGCCACGGGCTGCCTGACGAACGGGATATAGAGGTCGTATTTCAGCTCACCCGTGAAATGCAGCGCCAGCAGGAAAATCGCGGCGGCGGCAATTTGCAGCAGCAGCTTCTGAAGCCCGGTCAGGCCGAGGTTGCGGTGCTTCTTGACCTTGATATAATCGTCATAAAAGCCGATCGCGCCGAACATCACGGCCAGCGCCAGCACCAGCAGATGGGTATAGTCGCCGGTGCGGTAGCCGTACCAGCCGGTCACAGCGGAGAAGGCGCTCGCAAAGATGAAGCACAGGCCGCCCATCGTGGGCGTTCCGGCCTTGCTGTTATGCCACTTTGGGCCGACCTCGCGGATCTCCTGCCCGGCCTTGAGCGCGCGCAGACGCGGGATCAGCCATTTTCCCATCAGAAACGCGGCAGCAAAGCCGACCACGATCGAAAGCATCGTCATCAATACAGGTGTGTCCATTTGTTTGCATTCCTTTCGTCAAAAGAGAAGCGGCAGCAGACGCTCCATTTTCATCCCGCGGCTGCCCTTGAGCAGCAGCGTGTCGCCGTCGCGCAGCAGCGGCTTCAGCGCCTCGGCCAGCGCCTCATGCGTCTGGAAGGCGCGCGCCTTATCCCCGGCTCCGCGCAGATAATCCGCGCGGTTCGAGCCGTAAACAAAGATCAGGTCGCAGCGCTCGGCCGCATACCGGCCGATCTCGAAATGCGCCTGCGGCGCGAAATCGCCCAGCTCGAGCATCCCGCCCAGCACGGCGATCCTTCTGCCCTTTGCCTGCGCCAGAACATCCAGCGACGCGCGCATGGACTCCGGCCCGGCATTGTAGCAGTCGTCGATGACCGTCACGCCGCCGTAGTGCAGGATGCGCTGCCGGTGGCCGGTGTTTTGAAACGAGGCCAGCGCCTCTGCGATGCGCGCCTCGGACACGCCGCATTTCAGGCCGACGGCCACGGCGGCCAGCGCGTCGGGCACATGGTGCAGCCCGGTCAGCGGCAGCGCGATCGGGATGCGGTGCGCCCCGGCCACGGCCGTAAAGCGGATGCCGTCCTCGCTCTGCCGGATGTCGACGGCGCGGACATCGTTTTCCTCCCCCACGCCGAAGGTCACGGCGTGGCAGCGTCCGGCCTCGCGGCGCAGCAGGTCGTTGTCGCCGCAGAAATAGCACGTTCCGCCGGGCTGCAAGCCCTCCAGAATTTCGAGCTTGGCCTTGAGAATGCCCTCGCGCGAGCCGAGGTTCTCAATGTGCATCGTGCCGACGTTCGTGATAACGGCCAGCTCCGGCCGCACCAGCGACGTCAGCAGCGACAGCTCGCCGAAATGGTTCATGCCCATCTCGAGCACGGCCGCCTGCGTCTGAGGCGTCAGCCGCAGCAGCATGACCGGCACGCCGAGGTCATTATTATAGTTTTGGTCGGTCTTGACCGTGCTTTGCGTCGTTTCGAGCACGGCGGCGACCATTTCCTTCGTCGTCGTCTTGCCGACGCTTCCGGTGATGCCGATCACCGTGCAGGAGAGCGTTTTGCGGTATTCCCGCGCGATGCTTTGCAGCGCCGCGCGCGTATCTTCGACGTAGATCGCCGGGATCTCCGGCGCAAGCGGCTTTGACGCCAGCACCGCCGCCGCGCCCGCCGCCATGGCCGCCGGGACAAAGTCATGCCCGTCGCGCTGACCGCTCAGCGCCACGAACAGCTCGCCCTGCCGCAGCAGACGGCTGTCAAACTGCGCGCCGCAGAAGCGCACACCGGCATGGCGCGCGTCCACGCGCCCGCCGCACCACTGCGCCGCCTGCGCAAGGTCGATCATTCCGTTTCGCATAGTGCCGCGGCAACCTCCTCACGTTCGTCCAGATGTGTTTTTTCCGTACCGAGGATCTGATAGGTTTCATGTCCTTTTCCGGCGAGTATAATCATATCATCTTTTTGCCCCTGTTGCAAGGCCAAGCGGATCGCTTTGCGGCGGTTTTCTTCCACGAGCAGGGGCGTTTTCGTGCCCTCCATGCCCGCGAGGATCTCACGGATGATCGCATTGGGATCTTCCGTGCGGGGATTATCCGAGGTCACGATCACGAGGTCGGCATATTCCGCTGCGATTGCGCCCATCTTCGGGCGCTTTTCGCGGTCGCGGTCGCCGCCGCAGCCGAAGACGAGAATGATCCGTCCCCTGCTGAAATCGCGCACGGAGCGCAGCACGTTCTTCAGCCCGTCTGGCGTATGGGCATAGTCGATCAGGACGGTGTAGTCCCTGCCGGGCGTCGGCACGACCTCGATGCGCCCCTTGACGCCCTTCGCCCCGGAGAGCGCGCGCACGGCCTCGTCCAGCCCGATGCCCAGCTTGCGGGCGATACCCAGCGTCACAAGACTGTTGCTGACCGTGAAGCGGCCGGGAATGCCGACGCGCAGATGCGCCCGCTGCGTCCCCTCGACGACGTCCATGGCGACGTGGTCGGCCGCAAGGTCGATATGCTCCGCGCGCAGCTCCGCCCGCTCGGTGCAGCCGACGGTGAAGCACTTGCAGGCGGCCTGCTCCATCATGGTCTGCGCGCTTGGGTCGTCCAGATTGAACACGCCCTCGGCGCAGTGGCGGAAGAGGATCGCCTTGGCCTTGCCGTATTCCTCCATTGTCTTGTGGAAATCAAGGTGATCCTCGGTCAGATTCGTGAACGCGCCGACCGCAAAGGGGATCTCATCGACGCGGTGCAGGAACAGCGCGTGCGACGAGCACTCCATCACGACGTGCGTGCAGCCCGCGTCGCGCATCCGCGCCAGCAGCCCCTGCAGCTCGAAGCTCTCCGGCGTCGTGCGCTCGGTCTCGAGGCGCTCGTCTCCGACCATGTTGCAGATCGTGCCGATCAGGCCGACCTTGGCCTGCACTGCCCGCTCCAGAACCGCCTTGAGCAGATAGGTGATTGAGGTCTTGCCGTTCGTGCCGGTCACGCCGACGATCTTCATGCTCTCGGCCGGGCGGCCGTACCAGTTCGCGCCAAGGCGCGCCAAAGCGCGGCGGCTGTCGCGCACCTGGATCCAGGGCGCGTCCTTCGGCTGCTTCCATTCGCAGACGACCACGCCCGCCCCGGCCTCGACCGCCGCAGGGATGTAATTGTGCCCGTCGGCCGCGTAGCCGGCAATCGCGACGAACATCGCGCCCGGCGTCACGTCCCGCGAGGAATGGCACACGGCGGGAATTTCCATATCGAGCGGCGCATGGACGGCAACAACGTCCACGCCCGCGAGCAATTCTCTCAGAAGCATTGCTTTTATCTCCTAATCTACATTTTCCGTGTCGGTGAACACGACGGTGACCGTCGTGCCGCGCGGCACCCTTGTGCCGGGGTCAAGCTCCTGCGAGGTGGCGGTGACATTGCCGACCTGCCGGTCGCTGCCCTTGATCTGCAGGTACAGCCCCAGCTCGTTCAGGCACTGCGTCGCCTCCTCGATCGTCATGCCGCGCAGCTCCGGCACGCTGACCTCGCCCGTCGGCATGGAATCATCGGTGTATAACAGGACGGTCGAGCCGCCCGGAACCTCCTTGCCCGGTGCGGGGCTTTGGCTCACGACGGCCTCCCCGCTGCCGATCACACGGCATTCCAGCCCGGCGTCCCTCAGAAGCTGCCGCGCCTCGGCGGGCGTCTTGCCGCGCACGTCGGGCATGGCCACGTTCACGCGCGCCAGATCGTCCTCGTCATAGACCGGCTCGACGCCCAGATAGGGCAGAATGTCCTCAAAGACCGCCGCGACGGTCGGCGCGGCCATCACACCGCCGGAGATCACCTGTCCAGAGTTTCCGGGGGTGTCGAGCGCGATCAGCACGACGTACTGCGGATCGTCGATCGGCGCGACGCCGACGAAGGAGACGATCTTATCGCGCGTCCCCTGCCCGTTTTCGTCGCGGACGTCGATCTTTTCGGCCGTTCCGGTCTTGCCGCCGACGCGGTATCCGACGACCTTGCCGTTTGAGGCCGTGCCGTCGGTCACGACGGATTCCAGCAGGCCGCACATGGTCTGCGAGGTCGCCTCGGAGATCACCTGCCGCACGACCGTGCGCTCGTTCCGGCTGACGACATTGCCGTCCGGGTCGAGCACCTGCGAGACGATGTAGGGCTTGAGCAGATAGCCGCCGTTCACGACCGCCGAGACCGCCCGCACGAGCTGCATCGGCGTGACCTTGACGGTCTGGCCGAAGGAGGTGCTGATGAGGTAGCTCGTGCCGTACTGCGCGGTGTCGACGAGGTGCTCGCGCGCGTGGAACACGCCCGAGGCCTCGCCCGGCAGGTCGACGCCCGACGTCTCCATCAGACCGAACGCACTGCAATAATTATAAAACGTCTCGCCGCCCATTTTCAAGCCGATTTTTGCAAAAGCGAGATTGCAGGAATTTTGCAGCGCCTCGGCGGTCGTCTCCGAGCCGTGCCCGGCGGCGCGCCAGCAGTTGAGCACCTGCGAGCGTCCCTCGAATTTCTCGTGGCCGCCGCAGTAAAAATGATCGTCGAGCGTGACCGCACCGCTGTCAAGCGCCGAGGCCAGCGTGATGATCTTGAAGGTCGAGCCGGGCTCATAGCCGTCGCTGACGCAGCGGTTGCGCCACTGGCTCAGCCGCGCCTCGGCCACCGCGTCGTTATATTGGTCAAGCGCCTCGTCGCGCGCACTGCCCTCAGGCAGCTGCATGGCCGCGTCGTACAGTGCGTCCAGCTCGGCGGATTTTTTGTCGTTTGCAATCGTCAGATACTGGTTCGGGTCATAGCCGCCCAGCGTCGCCATGGCGACGATCTCGCCGGTCCGGCAGTTCATGACGATGCCGAATGCGCCGTTCTGCACGTCGTAGGCGTCGATGGCGTCTTTCATGCGCTTCTCCAGCGCCCGCTGCACCGTCAGATCGAGCGTCAGCTCCAGACTGCTGCCGTCGGTCGCGCGGTAATATTTCTCAAAGGAATAGAGCATCTCGGTCTCGTTGTTGCCGCGCGTGGTGATCACGGCGCCTGCCGTACCCTGAAGCGTCTTGTTATAATAGGCCTCCAGCCCCTCCGAGCCGACGTTGTCGGAATTCGTGAAGCCCAGAAGCTGGCTGGCCACGCTGCCGTTGGGGTAATATCGCAGGGAATCCTGCTCCAGATAGACGCCGGTGATGTCGTTTTCATTCAAAAAGGCGCGAACCTGATTGCAGACCTCCAGCCCCTGCCGCCGCTTGAGCACCTTATAGCGCATCTGCGTGTCGGCAGCCTGCTCCTTGATGAAATCCTCGCTGATGTCGAGGATCGGGGCGAGATTTTTCGCCAGAAGATCGAGGTCGACGCCGTTCTGCCTGAGCTGCAAAGGGTCGAGAAAGATCGTCTCGACCGAGGACGACGCCGCCAGCAGCTCCATATTCCGGTCATAGACCGCGCCGCGCGAGGCCGTCACGCGCGTGCTGCGCGTCTGGTTGCTGATCGCCTTGGCCTCATAATAATCGTGGTCAACGAGCATCAGCTTGACGAGCCGCCCCGCAAGCACCAGAAACGCGGCCACGCCCAGCAGCGCCATTGCCGCAAGGATCGAGCGCCGAACCGACGTGTCCGAAACGCTGCGCGCCCGCCTGACCGGCGCGGGCGGTCTTTTATTCAGTTCCCCACGCTTCATCCCGGCTGTCACGCTCCTTACGCAAGCGATAAAATCGGGCGGCAGTCCGAGAAGTGCCGCCCTTGAACTATATGTACAACCTCAGGAGAAATATGCCTTCAGATCCGATAAAACATAGCGAAACGCATCGTAAACCCGCTCGAACACGTTGCGCTCCGCCGGGGGCGTATAGACCTCCGTGGTGTCGGCGGGCGCGACCTCGACATAGATCTTTTGCAGCGGGCTGGCCTCATGCAACCCAAGCTCCCGCGCGCGCCGCTCGACCTGCTGCAGGTCCAGCCCGGCCTCATATTCCGAGCGCAGCGCGTCGCTCTGCTCGTTGAGCTTCACGACGGTCTGCTTCAGCTCGCCGACCTCGCTTTTCAGCTCGTACAGCCGCACATAGCTGAACACGACCAAAAACAGCAGAAACAGCGCCGCTGCCGCGCCGACCACGGCCGTCAGGGAGATCGCCGCGCGCGGCCTCTGCGCGGGCTTCTCCCGCGCCGGGACGTCCGGCAGGCGCTTCGGCTTTTTTGAAAGAGAACGCGCCGTGTTTTCCCGCGCGGCGTAAACATCGACCGCTGCGCTGCCGTCCGTGCGATATTGCCGCATGACGCATCCTCCCTTCTGAATTCTTACAGCTTTTCCGCCACGCGCAGCTTCGCACTGCGGGCGCGGGGATTTTCCGCCAGCTCCTGCGCTCCGGAGACGATCGGCTTGCGCGTGAGCACGCGCACCTTCGGCTTCTTGCCGCAGATGCAGACCGGGAATTCCGGCGGACAGGTGCAGCCCTTTGCGGCCGCCTGCATCGCGTTTTTCACGATGCGATCCTCGAGCGAATGGAACGTGATGACCGCGAGGCGGCCGCCGGGATTCAGGCGGTCGATCGCATCGTGCATCAGGCGGCTGACGGAAGCCAGCTCATCGTTGACGGCAATGCGGATGGCCTGAAAGCTCCGCTTCGCCGGGTGCTGCTTCTCGCGCAGCGCCTGCGGCGGCATGGTCGAGCGGATCACGTCGACCAGCTCAAGCGTCGTTTCGATCGGGCGCTGCTGTCTGCGGCGGACGATCGCGGCGGCAATCTGCGGCGCGTAGCGCTCCTCGCCGTATTCATAGAGGATGCGCCGCAGCTCCTCCTGCGGCCATTCGTTGACCACGGTCGATGCCGTGAGCGCCTCGCCGCGATCCATGCGCATATCCAGCGGCGCGTCGGCCATATAGGAAAAGCCTCGTGAGGCGTCATCAAGCTGTGGGGAGGACACGCCCAGATCGAACAGCATCCCATCCACGCCGTCCAGCCCCAGCCCGTCTAAAATCGTGTTGATCTCGCAAAAATTGCTGTGTACGGTCGTCACGCGGTCGGCAAAGGGCTTCAGCCGCTCCGCCGCTGCACGCAGCGCGACCTCGTCGCGGTCGACGCCGATCAGACGCCCGGTCGTCAGGCGCCGGCAGATCTCGAGGGAATGTCCTGCGCCGCCCAGCGTGCCGTCCAGATAGATGCCGTCCGGCCGGATACTCAGCGCGTCAATGCATTCGTCCAGCAGGACGGATCGATGTTGAAATTCCATCAAAAGCCCAGCTCCTCCATCACGGCCGCAAGCGCCTCGGGCGTGAGATACTTCTGCTCCTCCGCCTCATAGCGCTCTGCCGACCAGATCTCCGCGCGTCCGGCCTGTCCGAGGAAGACCGCCTCCTGCGTGATCCCGGCATAGGTGCGGAAGGACTCCGGCAGGAGGAAGCGCCCCTGCTTGTCCGGCTCGCATTTCACAACATTCGCGAAGAACACGCGCATTCCGCGCGCCTTCGACGCCGGGAGCGCATTGCAGTGGTCGAGCACCTTCTGCCACTCCGCCTCGGGATAGACCGTCAGGCAGGCATCCGGCGCCTTGGCGACATAGAAGGCGCTGCCCAATTCCTCGCGCAGCTTCGCCGGGACGAACAGCCGCCCCTTGGGGTCGAGCGCATGACGATATTGGCCGAACATCTCCTCAGCTCCTTCCATTTTGCTCTAAAAGCTTCCACTTCGCTCCACTTCACAACAAGTATACTATCATTTTCTGTAAATTGCAATCTTTTTTTGTGCAGCCGGGAAAAAAGTGCCGTAAATTTCGCAAAAAAGTCCGTCCGAGAGCCGATGAGCCTCCCATTTTTCGACTTTTTCCGGACTTGCTGCGCAAAATCCCGCGCCGTTATCCGGGGATTGACATTCCCGCGCAAATGCGTTAAAATAAAGCAACAAGTGTGGCGCTACATCCGTTGCAAAATGAAGGGAGGCGGCCTATGCCCAGAAAAAATCGCTTTACCCGTGAGGAGATCATCTCCGCGGCCCTGGAGCTGACCCGTTCGCGCGGGAGCGCCGCCGTCACCGCGCGCAGTCTTGCCGGTGCGCTCGGCTCTTCCTCCAAGCCGATCTTCGGTCTGTTTGAGAATATGGACGAGGTGCAGCAGGAGGTGCAGAAGGCCGCGTTCGCGATCTATCAGAAGCGCATCGCCGACGCCATGACGAGCGGCGAGTTCCCGCTCTTCAAGGCCAGCGGCATGGCCTATATCCGCTTCGCGCGCGAGGAGCGCGAGCTGTTCAGGCTGCTGTTCATGCGCGACCGTTCCCATGAAACGATCGGCTCTCAGGACGAGGAGATCCGCCCCCTGCTGGCGCTGATCCAAAAAAACGTCGGCATTGGCGAGGCCGAGGCGCGGCAACTCCATCTGGAGCTGTGGGTCTTCGTCCACGGCATTGCCACGATGCTCGCCACGTCCTATCTCGACTGGCCGGATGCCTTTGTCAGCGATATGCTGACCGAGCTTTACCGCGACATGACGCAGCGTTATACCAAAAAAGAGGAGGTCTGAATATGGAAGCCATTCAAGCCGACCGCTTGGTCAAGCGCTATCGCGACGTCACGGCGGTCGACGGCCTGACGCTCTCGATCCGCGAGGGTGAGCTGTTCGCCCTGCTGGGCGTGAACGGCGCGGGCAAGACCACGACGGTCAAAATGCTCTCCTGCCTGACGCAGCCGACCGCCGGGGACGCCCGTCTGCTCGGGCACAGCGTCGTCTCCGAGCCTGCCGCCGTGAAGCGGCTCATCGGCGTCTCGCCGCAGGAGACGGCGGTCGCGCCGAAGCTGAGCGTCAGAGAAAATCTCGGGCTGATGTGCGGCGTGCACGGTTTTTCAAAGGAAAAACGCCGCCGGAAAACGGCGGAGCTTGCCGAGGCGTTGGAGCTGACGGGCGTTCTGCGCAAGCAGGCAGGCAAGCTCTCCGGCGGCTGGCAGCGGCGGCTGAGCATTGCCATGGCGCTCATCGGCGAGCCGAAGATCCTGTTTCTCGACGAGCCGACGCTTGGGCTGGACGTAATCGCGCGCAGCGAGCTTTGGGACGTCATCCGCGCACTCAAGGGGCGCATCACGGTAATCCTGACCACGCATTACATGGAGGAGGCCGAGGCGCTCTCCGACCGCATCGGCATCATGAAGCACGGGCGTCTGGTCGCGCTCGGCACGGCCGGGGAGCTGAAGCGTCAGGCCGGAGCCGAAAAATTTGAGGACGCCTTCATCAAGCTGGTAAAGGAGGCGCAGGCATGAAGCTCCGCAGCTTTACCGCCCGAACGGCCAAGGAGATCCTGCGCGACCCGCTGACGCTGATCTTCGGTCTGGGCTTTCCGCTCGTTCTGTTGTTTCTGCTCTCCGCGATCCAAGCCAGCATCCCGGTCGCTCTGTTCGAGATCGACCGTCTGACGCCGGGGCTGACGGTCTTCGGGCTGTCGTTTCTGACGCTGTTCTCCGCAACGCTCATCGCGCGCGACCGCGAATCGGCACTGCTCCAGCGTCTTTACACCACGCCGCTGACCGCGCCGGATTTCATTCTCGGCTATACCCTGCCCATCCTGCCGATCGCGCTGGCGCAGTGCGCCGTGTGCTATCTGGCCGCGCTCCCGCTGGGGCTGACCCCGCGCATCGGGACGCTCTACGCCCTGCTGTTCATCCTGCCGACCTCCCTCGTCTATATCGCGCTCGGGCTGCTCTGCGGCAGCGTTTTCAGCGTCAGGCAGGTCGGCGGCGTCTGCGGCGCGCTGCTGACGAACCTCTCGGCGTGGCTCTCGGGCATCTGGTTCGACCTCGACCTCGTCGGCGGCGCGTTCCAAAAGATCGCCGACACGCTCCCCTTCGTTCACGCCGTGCGGCTGGAGCAGGCCGCGCTGAACGGCGACTGGAGCGGGCTGCTGCCCCATCTGTGGTGGGTGCTCGGCTACGGCATCGGGCTGTCCGTCCTCGCCGTGGCGCTGTTCTATCGCCAGATGCGCAGGCAATAGGATATAAGAAGGCCCGTCGAGCTTCGCTCGACGGGCCTGTTATTTTTCTCGTTATTGAAGTCCTTCCCGGTTCTTTTCCCGAAGATGCCGGATCAGCGCCGTGACGGTCAGAACGTCCTGCTCCGTCAATCCGACCACGCTCACAGTCTCCGTTGCCTCCACGCCGAGCAAGAAATCCGTCGACACGCCAAACAACACCGCAAGCTCGACCAGATATTGCGTCGACGGCACGGAAATTCCCAGCTCCCACGCATTCACGCTCGACCGCGTGACGCCCAAGCGCTTCGCCAGCTCGGCCTGCGTCAAATGCCGCTGCTCTCTGAGTGCCGCAATCCGCTCTGCTATCATACCAAACACCCCTTTACGGCATTGGGAAATCGCTCACACGGATGTTCAATGGATGTTCCGGAAGTTGCCTACCGTCTCCTTGACGGAGGACAGATAGGCGAACGAGCCGGGATATTGCTTCAGCAGGCGCTGGAACTGCACGATCTGATGCTTATTGATGACGCAAATAAGCATGGTCTTTTTTTCGTGGGTATAGCCGCCGACGGCGCGGATCTCCGTGACGCCGTGGCCCATGGATTGCAGAATCGCCTCCTCGAGCGCCTCGGGCCGGTCGGTGACGACCTCGAACTTGATGGCCTCCTTGAAGCCGCGCAGCATGATGTCGCCGACCTTGCTGGAGATGAAGCAATAGAGCAGGCAGAGGATCACCGGCTCATATTTCATGTTATAAACAAAAAACGAGCCGGCCGCGACGAGCGCGTTGATGATGAACACGATCCAGAGAATGTTCTGCTCCGGGCAGCGATGCTGCACGAGCGCGGCCACGAGATCCGTTCCGCCCGTCGAGCCGCCGCGGCGGAAAACGATGCCGTAGCAATAGCCGCTGATGACGCCCCCCGCGATCGGCGCAAGGATCAGGCTCGTGCCGTTCTCGGTGTGATAGGCCAGACGGCTCAGATCCAAGCTGCCGAATACCAGCAGCGCGCCGGAGAAGACCATCGAAAAGATCGCCGATTTGATTGTGAATTCCTTGTTTCCCAGCAGGATCATGGCCACAAGAAGCGGAATGTTGAACAGATACATCATGTAACCGGCATTAAATTTGAAGATATGCTGGATCATCGTCGCGATACCGGGCAGACCGGCCGGGGCGAATTGATTCGGAAAAATAAAAATTTCATAGCTCAGCGCGAGCAAAATGGCGGCGAATACGCACACCGCGCTGTCTTCCACCCAGCGTTTTGCAGTCATGGAAAATTTTCCCTCCCTCATATGAAAAGGAAGCCCCGAAAATCAACGCTCCCTGCCTCCATATATATCAGCTTTTCGACGCAAAGTCAAGCCGAAAAACCGTTTTTCGACGCATTTCACAAAAATGTCCCTGCGGCATAATTTCGCGTCTGCGGCGCATACTAGCCTCGCGGACAAACGTCCGCAAATGAAAAAACGGAGGCACAAACATGGAAAACCGTAACCAGAACAAAAATCAGAATCAGAACCAGAACAAGAACGAGAACAAGAACGAGCACAAGGGCGAAAACAACGGCTCTTACGAGAAGACCAGCTGCCGCTGAAGCGGCAAGGGGCTGCCGCAGGTCTGCGGCAGCCCGTTTGTTATTCGATGACGCTTCCGTCCGGGTGAAACAGCGGGAGCTTCTCCAGATAGAGCAGGTCGCTGCGCTTCTGCGCGTCGCCCTCGGCCAGAATGGCCATGCGGCCGCAGACGCTTCCGCCCGCCGCCTCGACGAGCTGCTCGACGGCGCGCAGCGATTCTCCGGTGGAGATCACGTCGTCGACGATCAAAATGCGCTTGCCGCGCATCCGTTCGGCATCGGCGCGGTCGAGATAGAGCTTCTGCTCTCTTGCGGTCGTGATCGACTGCACCGTGACGCAGAGCGCGTCCGGCATATAGAGCTTCGGCGCCTTGCGGGCGACAAAATAAGTCTCCTCGTGGTTCTGACGCGCCATTTCGTGCGCCAGCGGAATGCCCTTGGCCTCGGCCGTGAGAATATAATCATGCTCGGGCGCAAGCCGAAGCAGGTCGCGCGCGGCGCTCACCGTCAGCTCCGCGTCGCCGAAGATCACGAACGCGCCGATGGAAAGGCTGTCGCTGACCGGGCAGATCGGAAGCCTGCGCTCCAGACCCGCAACATGCATGGTGTAATACATAAGGAACCTCCTGTTTTCGTGAAATCTCCGAATCGATCGTCGTTGGCTGAGCGGCAGGGCTTTTTGCCGACCCTTGCAGGTTCAAAAGCGGGAGCTGCATACCGTTCCCCTGCCCTTGAAGCCTGCGGACGGAAAAAATCCTCTCGCTGTCAGCGCTCGTCAGTTGAATCCGAACTTCCCTTGGGAACCTCTGAATAGTTTGAGCCGGCGGCGGAATGCTAATACGGGGGTGATGCCATATGCCGGATGATATTCCGATCCTGCGCTCCGTCCGAAAAAGCACGCAGATGGGCTGCCACGGCATTCGCGCCGTGCTGGACGAGAGTCCGAACCGCGAGATCCGAACCGCGCTGCGGCGCCAGCTCGCGGAATATGAGGAGCTGTTCTGCGAGGCGGATCGGCTCCTGCACGAGCGCGGAGAAAAAGGGCGCGACATTTCGGCGGTCGCGCGGCTCGGGTCGCTGACGGTCTCGCGGATGCGCGTTCGAACCAGTCCCGAGCCGGAGGCCAAGATCGCCGAGCTGATGGTGCAGGGCAACACACGCGGTATGCTCAAAAGCCTGCATAACCTGCGCACGCTCGACGCCGTCGACCCGAAGATCTCCTCGCTGTCCACGCGGCTGCTGCAAACGGAGCAGGCAAATATCGACGAAATGATGCGGTTTTTATGAGGTGCAAAGCCTCCGGCCTCAGCCGGAGGCTTTGCATCGCCATCCTTGTTATGTTGCGGCCTGTCCGGCAGCGGCGAGGCGGTCGGCCTCCTCGTCGAGTCGCTTGTTTCTGAAATAAAGCGCGATGTCGATCGAGATCTCAACGGCATTCAAAATATAGAAGAAGAAGCCGAGGAAGAACAGGAAGCCGGTCGAGCCGTCGACGGTCTGCATGATCTTGCGGGCAATGCCGCAGAAATAGCCGACCAGCAGGAAGACCTCAAAAAACAGGCTCTTGCCCTTGGCCGTGCGGGAGATCAGCGATTTGCGGATAGAGATCGGCCACGAAAGGCCGAAGCAGAAAATTGTCAGCGCTTCAAGTAGATTTTCAATCATCTTTCTTTTTCTCTTTTCTTCGGGAACCTCTGAATAAATCGTCTGCGGCGCTCAGCGGGTCTTTTTCTCCAACTTATCGGTTTGAAAAACTTGAAATACACAAAGTATTCCTGCAATTTCCAAACCTCAATTTGGAAACAAAATCCCTCGCTGACCACTCTTGCGATTTAATCAGAGGTTCCTTCGTTTTACTTTTTTCTGCGGTAATCCGGCAGGAGCTTCGGCGAAACGGCGTCCGTCTCGATCCCGGCGGCGGCACGCTCGGCGTCGAATTTTGCGATGTGCGCAAGCGTCAGCTTGCCCGGCTGCACGTCTCTGGAATGCGCGGCGGCGTTCTTGCCGGCGCTTCTGCCGAAGACGATGATGTCCAGCAGCGAGTTGCCCATCAGGCGGTTGCGCCCGTGGATGCCGCCGACGGCCTCACCGGCGACGTAGAGGTTCTCGACCTGCGTCGTCATGCCGTTGACGTTGATGTCCAGGCCGCCGTTCTGATAGTGCAGCGTCGGATAGACCAAAATCGGCTCCTTGCGGATGTCAATGCCGTAGTTGGCGAACATACGCATCATGGCGGGGATGCGCTTTTCGATCGTGCCCTCGCCGCCGATCGCCTCGATCATCGGGGTGTCAAGCCAGACGGCCTTGCCGCTGCCGGTCTCAACGCCCTCACCGCGGTCGGAGCATTCGCGAATGATCGACGCAGCAGAGACGTCGCGCGTCTCGAGCGGATGCATAAAGACCTTGCCGTCGCGGTTGACGAGCTTCGCGCCCAGCGAGCGAACCTTCTCGGTGACCAGCGCGCCGAAAATCTGCTGCGGATAGGCCGCGCCCGTCGGGTGATATTGCAGGGTGTCGGCGTAGAGCAGCTTCGCGCCCACGCGGTAGCCCAGCACAAGGCCGTCGGCCGTCGCGCCGTAGTGGTTCGAGGTCGGGAAGCCCTGATAGTGCATCCGTCCGGCGCCGCCGGTCGCAAGAATGACCGTCTTGGCGCGCGCGACCATCAGCTCGTGCGTCTCCATGTTCATCAGAACCGCACCGGCGGCTCTGCCGTTCTCGTCGAGGATCAGCTCGATCGCAGCGGTGAAGTCCACGACCGGAATGCCGCGGTTGAGCACCTCGTCGCGCAGGGTGCGCATGATCTCCGCGCCGGAATAGTCCTTCGCGGCGTGCATCCGCTTGCGGGACGTGCCGCCGCCGTGTGTGGTGATCATCGTGCCGTCGGGCGCCTTGTCGAACTCAACGCCCAGATCGTTCAGCCACTGGATGGCCTCCGGCGCGTCGCAGACCAGCTTGGCCAGCAGCTCGCGCTTGGCGGCGTAATGACCGCCGCCGAAGGCGTCGACAAAGTGGATCGCGGGCGAATCGTTCGGCTTGTCCGCCGCCTGAATGCCGCCCTCGGCCATCATCGTGTTCGCGTCGCCCATGCGGAGCTTCGTGACGATCATGGTCTTTGCGCCGACATTGTCGGCCTCAATGGCCGCAGAAGCGCCCGCGCCGCCGCCGCCGATGATGAGCACGTCGACGTCATAGCGCACGTCGCTCAGGTCGACGTCGCTTGCCTTGATGCGGCTGTGCGCCTCGAGCATCTCGGCCAGCTCATGCGGCACCTGCTCGCCCTTGTTCGGGCCGATGCGCAGGGTCGCAAATTCGCTCTTTTTGTAATCGGGATGATAGGCCGCAAGCAGCCGATCCTTCTCGTCGGCCGTCATGCGGGCGGGCTCATAGGCGATGTTCGCGGCGCGCGCCGC
>ERZ772812.789-NODE-789-length-25840-cov-8.019857_pt1 | contig 25840 bp, 24 predicted proteins | sample MGYA00511343_ERZ772812 | MGnify/ENA primary metagenome ERZ772812 (study PRJEB29015, sample SAMEA2737706) | human gut metagenome | biome: human gut; feature: human-associated habitat; material: faeces | place: China | collected 2012 ...
GGGAAAAATGCGCCCGGGGCCGGCTCGAAAGAGCCGGCCCCGGTTTTGCGATTTTATGAATATCTTGTGGAAGATTTTGCTAAAATCGGTATTTAGCTTCTAGATAAAGTCCGGATGCAATCCTACGCTGGGGAAAGAGTGAAATCAGTCAAGCATTTTTGGTGTGTTTTCCCTTGCGATTAGCGCGTGGGATGTATGAACCACTTTATATATGATTTTTTCATGGCCCTGTTCACCCCTGCATAAATGGGTTTTCTATTGATTGCTTCATAGGAGCTGTTCTAAAGCCTTACACAGTTCGGCCTTTTGTGCAACAGACTGCTCATCCAGAGCGCCAGCTGTGTCTTTCTACAAAAATAATCTGCGTTACGAGTAATAATGCGTTCCGCTGCCTGACTGACGAGTCGAATATGCGCAACAGCCTACGCAGTTTTCCCGCCGTAATTTAAAGGACAGTTTTTAGCTTCTACTTCGAGCATTGGGTCTATATGCGGCAGGCGTGTTAGGAAGGAAACGCCTTCACACAAAGTGATCTCGCGCGATCATGGCCAGCCGCTCCCGCAGGTCGGGGCTGAAGCCTGCGAGGTCCTCGAGCGTGATGGTCTTGTCATCCAGCAGATAGAGCAGGTTATAGTACATTTCAGAGCGGCTGACATCGGCCACGACACCGACGCGCTTCTTGTCCTTGCGAAGCCTCTTCTCCAGCTCCCAGAACTTGTCGGATGCCTTGCCGGGCCCGGCCAGCAGGGCCGCGTAGGATTCGGCCAGCTGCTCCATGCAGCGCTCCTGCCACTCCGGCAGCCTTTTGCGGAACAGCTTCCAGTCGGATTCGTTTACGGGCAGCATGGGGGACCTCTTGTGTAGAATAATTTGACGTTTGCAGGGATGACAGAATGTCTGATGCGGCTTTACTCCCGGTTCTCCAGCCGCCTGCGGATGGCGTTCAGCCACGCGCCGTTGTATTTGAAATACTGAGGCCCGGCGACCGAATTCCGGGTCCCCAGCAGATGCTTCGCCAGTGCGGCCAGGGACCATATTTCGTCCTGAAAGCGCACATGCTTGTCGTCGGCGACGGTGCAGCGCTCGCCGGTATGTTCATTCCCGCGGCAGCAGAATTCCAACTCCGCTCCCTCGGAAATGCCGCATTTGGAAAATGCGAACGGGGAGACCCGTTCCCGGTGCTGCTCCTCGATCTGCCGGGCCAGCGCCTCGTCCTGCTGCGCTGTTGTCGTCACCTTCCATTTTTTCAGACGGTGGTGGAAGCCGTTGATCTCCGCGATCGCCTCGAGGATCGCGTAAGCGTCCTCCGGCGGCATGGCATAGAATTCCCGGATGCGGCGCTTGCCGTCCACTTCTTCGGCAGAACGCAGATCGGGGTTCAGCTTGCCCAGAATGGAGTGGAGCTTCTTGTCCGAGAGGGCGGAATCCACCTCGTAGGTGGCGTACACCCGGAACGCAAAGGGGACCGCCGTGCTGCGGTTCAGCTCTGCGAGCCGCTGCTTTACATCCGTGGCATAGCCGAGCTTCCCATATTGCGGGAAGGAGGGATTCGTGAGAATGTAAATGTATCCGGTCGTGGTCGTCTGGGCCCTTTCGTGAGGGTGGAAAGATTGTGCTGTTTTGGGCCTCATAATAGGCCTCCCTGGCATCGGAGATCAGCACCTCAATACTGATGTATTTTAACGGCTTGCTTCTTCTCTCAGCGCAATTCGTGCGGATCGCAACTAACGATATGCTTGTGATCACAAACGGCACGGTCTTTGTCTCAGCGCACCGCGTGCAGATCGCAACCTGGAGCAGCAGGCCTATAACCGATGGTACAACGACTTTGTCTCAGCGCACCGCGTGCAGATCGCAACTGGCGCCATCATCGATGAACACGACCGCGTTGCTCTTTGTCTCAGCGCACCGCGTGCAGATCGCAACCCACCCTTTCTATTGCGGCACCTGTCTCATCCACTTTGTCTCAGCGCACCGCGTGCAGATCGCAACCGACGCGCAGGTCATCCTGCTCCATCAGCACCACCTTTGTCTCAGCGCACCGCGTGCAGATCGCAACGGCAAATGTGCACAAAGCACCGCGTGCGGATTTGTGGAATGCGCTGTAAGTCGGTAGATAGCTTTTCGCAGCACGAAGATCTGCTGCGCGCTGACTATTTTCCCGAGCTCTTCTGCTACCAAAGCAGCCTCCGCTGCCATTAACGGTAGCCCCGGACGGACAATCGACCGGTTTTCTCCGGTGCGAACGGCACCGGCATTTTATGTCTTCCTGGCCTTCGCGTCAGGCAATGCTTCTGCGGATGCCCATACTGGAGGGTGTTTTGGGGAGAGCGTGCAGGCGCTCGATTTCCCGATGATGGTACTGCACAAAGGCGGGATAGTCCCGCGCAAGGGAATCGAGATCAAGAGCTTTTGACATAGAGTCATAATGCTGCAGCAGGAAGGCGGAATAGAGATCACGTTGGAGATGCTCACCGTCCTGCATTTCGTTCCAACGCCGGGAAAGAGACTTTTTAACATATTCACCGGTCAAATGATTATATTGGCTTGCTTTGATGTCTGCCGGGTTGATCTCTACAACATTCGGCAGCCCGAGAGACTTGCATTTTTGCCGCAATATTTCGATCAGCATGGCGGGTGCCTTGTTGGCAATGGACTTTCCAAACCGCTTTTTGCTTCGGGGCTTTCCGGTCTTTTCAGATATCACGGTCTTCTTTGCCCGGTGCGTCAGGGAAGACCATTCCATTTTTTCCACATAGAAATGATCACCCAAGGACAGCAAATGGTTCGCCAGTTGAATGTGCTGGAGCTTTCGTATTTCAGCCTGACGGTGCTGCAGATATTTCAGTTCCTGTTGGCTCCTCCGATATCGCTTGGACTTATTATGTGTTAACTTGACACCGCGCCGGATCGTGCCGTCCTCGGCATAGTTATCCGGGTTGGCTGCCCTTCTGCTCCGGTCCATTTTTCGCTGCAGGCAGCGCTTTTCCTGCTCGATGTTCTGTACCCGATCTGCCAGTTCGACGAGTCCGGCCGCCCCGGCGGCGGAATACGCCAGTGTTTGCGGCCCGATGTCCAGCCCGACGGGGCCGCTGCCGATAGGGTGAACCGCTTTTCCGGTAACGGGATCGGCCTTGATCGCAGGCTTCGCCTCCAGAACGAGCTGGGCATACCAGCGGTCTCTGCGCTTTCCGGGCCGGCGGACCAATCGGACAAGCTTTACTCTGCGCTGCAGCATATCGGTCTCGTAAGCATTGTCCGGCGATAGCTTCAGCGGCAGCTTCAGGCCCTTCCACTCGATGTAGGGCCCGCGGAACATGATCTCCGTGCCGCCGCTTTTTCCCGTTCTGGAGTAGCCCTGCACAGAATTTACCTCACCGGGCTTTTTGTAATGTACCTTCTTGCCGCCCTTTTTGAACAGGAGCTTATCAAAGGCCGCCCAGACCTGCGGTGCGATCCCATGAACGGCAACGCTCGAGCCGATGTTGTCACGGAAGTGCTTGTAATATTTTCCCATATCTGTAGTAAAGGAATAATCCGTAAACCCGGCCGTTTTTAAACTTTTTCGCCGCTCTTTGTATAGGCCTTTCAGTTTGGCTTGATCACCGGGATCATTCCAGTCCAATGCCCGTATTTTCCGTTCATTCTCCCGATATTCGGCAGTCTGCTTTACCTGCGCAAGCCGTTTCAGCTCTGCATGGACCAGCGTGTTATAGAGCTGCCGCGCGATCTCAAAGCGCTTGGCAAGACGGTCCTCCTGCCACTTTTCCAGTTTTAACGGTAAAGTCAGGCAGCAGGTATCTGTATTGCTCTTTTTCACAGGACTCCCTCCTTGCCGGCTGCAGCAAAACACGATCCGGATCGTTTAGAACTATTTTATCATTAGGTGTGAAAAAATACAAGCTGTGTGACAGCGGTTTCCTGTCCAAATTCCTTTCAAAACTGCAAGGATAGAATTGTTTGCGGAGCGCTGCAGCGCCCCGCAATGTCTTTTTATCAGTCCATAATTCCATACCGCTTCATCAGCTCGATCCGCTCTTTTCCCAGCTTGATGGAGCCGGAGGCGCTGTTGTCCGTGCCGGACTGCTTCTCGCTGGCATAGTGCGCAATGCGCTGCATCCACGCGACCGGCAGCAGGTACGGACGCTTTTTGAGATAGGGATAGCGGCGCTCCAGATACTCCCGCTTGGGGAATACCGTGCTCAGAACGCTGCTTTTTTCACCGGTGCGGCTGGCCTTGACGGCGTTCAGCGTGACGGTGGAGGAATGGAGGCGCGTCAGGTCGTTGGAGCCGTACACGCCGCCGCAGAGGGTGTCGTGCAGCAGCGGCTCCGCGTCAACCGCGTCGCTCCACGGCGCGGGCAGGTCAAATTCGATGCCGAGATAGTCTCTGGCAATACGGAACGCCGCCGCGGCGAAGGTTGCCGCGTGGACGCTCTCGCACTGGTCATGCAGGCGCTGCCAGTCAATTTCCGCGTGATACGCCCTCGCCCACAGGCCGATGTCACAGAACTGCCGCAGCCCGATGCCGCTGCGGACGAAGTGCTTGTAGGCGTGCAGAAGCAGGTACAGCAGATGCTCGTGGGGCGGCATGGCAAGAAAGCCGTCGATTTCGACGGAGTTGAGGTCGGCAAAGAAGTGGTTCAGCTCGTCGTGGGCATCCTCGGAGGAATCGAATAAATGTCGGTGCAGCTCGATGTAAAGCGAGCTGCCGCCTTTTGTGTAGGACACCTCGTCCGCCGTAGACAACTCATCCGCAGGCGTGTCGGTGGTCAGACCGTTCGCAAGAAGCTGCTCATGGCAGGTCATAAACTCCGCGTCAGGGATATAAAGATCGTCGTCCGCACTGATGCGGTGATCCTTGAGCGGGTACAGGCGGCTGCAAAGCTGACCTTTGACCACGATGGGATGTAGACCCACGGTGCGGAGTTTTCGGTAGAGGTCAGCGAACTCCGCCGAGCGCACGGTCTGGTTCAGCACCTGCCCGATGACCTGTTGCTTGGTTACGGCAAACAGAGCCACGTTCTCTTCGGCAGCAGGCATCTTGCGGACGGCCTCGAAGAGGATCGGCAGCAGCTTCTGCTGGTTGGCCAGTGCGAAGATGGCAGGCCAGTCCACCTTTTCGGCGGGCAGATCTCCGCCGGAGATAGCAGCTTTGGCGATATGGAGAAATTGTGTTTCGGTGGTGGTCGGGGTCATGTTCGTGTGCCGAACCCTTTCTCTGTATTTTTCGATGGCGTGGGCGATGAGCAGCGAGGTGGAACCGGTGAACGCGCCCAAGGTGTTGCAGATCACGTCGTCCGTCTCCGTAAGCCCCAGCGCGCAGCGGTACTGCGCGTACTCGATCCCCGCGCTGAGCGCGCAGCCGACAAGCGTTGTGAGGATGATTCTAAGCCAACGATGCCACTTTCGCGGTAGGGCATTGGAGAGCGTTAAGCCAAGAGGGAAGAAGAGAAATATGTTCATCAGCATCTCGCGGTAGAGCTCCGGCTGCACCCGCGCAGCGGTCAGGGCGGCGAAGGGCGTGAGGATGGCCTCGGGGGCTCCCGGTGTGCGGGTCAGGATGGTGGTGTAGAGGATGATGAACGCAGCCGCGCAGGCGAGCGCGGTGTTGAGAAGCACTCGTCTCCGCTCTCCGACCCGCTGGCAGAGCACGGGCCAGAGAAGGAGCAGGGACAGCAGCAAAATGCACACCGTCCATGGGTTCATTGCGTAGATTTGTCGAAGCATCGTGTGTTATCGTTTTAGGCGGCGCATGACGCGGGCCAGAAGGCTCTTGCTCCGGCGTTCCTGCGCCAGTTCTTCTTTCGTCGGTTCGCAGCAGGCAGATACCAAATCGGCAAAGGCCGTTTGACCGTAGCCCTCCCAAAATTCATCATAGCGGGCGGGCTTTTGAATGGGTGCAAGCACCGCTGGGTTAAAGGCAAACGCGTCTTTGGCTGCGGGCTGGAGTTGCAGCTGATCCTTGCAGCCTTCCAGCAGGCTGCGTCCCTTTTCACTGTGAATCAAAACGAGGGATGTGCCCTGCGGATTGTAGGCGTCCGGCTGAATTCCCTTGACGCCCCAATAGTCCGCAAGCGTGATGTCGCTGCAACGTTCGATCCCTTTGAACTTGCATACAAAGCAGGAGCTGCGGGAGTACAGTCCCTTGATAAAACCGCGCTGATAGGGGCTTTCGGCAGCGGGCTGGGCGAACTCTCTACCGTTATCAAACGCGGCGCGAATATGGTACGCTTCCCAGCCATTTGCCTTGTTGCGGAAGGAGAACGCGGTCAGCTTGCCGCCATACTGCTTCTCCAACTCTGCTTTATATTCGCCCCACACCAGAGGCGAGGGGACACTGTGACAGGCTGTGTCCTGCGTGATCAGAGTCTCATAGTCCCGACCAAGGTAGCTTTTCAGCGCTGCGACCTGGCACGGCATTCCGCTAAAATAAACCCAGCGACCGACGGCCAGCGCCGCTTTGACCTGTGAATAGCAGTCGCTTGGAATGCGGCCTTGGACATACTTGGAGCTGCAAAGCGCAGAAAGCTCCTCCACGCTCTCAGCGGCAGTATGTATCACATGGAACTGTCCGTCAAAGGCCGCACCGAACACGAGGCCGCCTTTGCGGATGATCTCCGCTGCCAATATGGGAAAGATCGCGCCGGACGAGGATCGGGGCAGGAGCGTTCCGTCCTTGGCGTAGCCGGTTAGAACCTCCGTATGCGCCGAGGTCTGCGGCAAAACGGAAACCGGACATTTTCCGGTGCAGAGGCCGCAGTCGGTACACGCTGCGTCATCAACGACAGGGCGCAAAAAGCCATGCGCATCCGGCTGCATTTCGACAGCCGCTGATGGGCAAACCGCAGCGCACACCCCGCAGCCGGTGCAGGAATCAAGAATTTGTGTGATGTTCATGCTTTCTCACCTTGCTTTAGGATTTCTTTTTCGCTTTCAGTTTACGAACCGCATGTGATACCGGCCCCTTAATGAACGCTCTTTCATAGTCGTTCATCATGAAGAAATATGCCAATACCCAATAAATCAGGGTATACGCTGCGGCGAGGGCAAAGAAGATCAGCCAGTTGTTGATATGCAGCACGTCCAGAATGAACCACCACACCGTCCCCATGACCAGCATGACCGGGCACATATGCAGGATGTTCTTCCAGAACAACGGGATATCAATGCCGATTTTCTTATAGTAATACCAGTTGATAATTAGAATGTTGCCCACCACATAGGCAATGCAGGTGGCCATAGCTGCGCCGATGATGCCGTATTCCTCCACCCACCAGAAGGTCAGCCCGGCATTCAGCACGGCGATGCAGAGGTATACAGCAGAGCGGAACTGGTGCTTATTCATGGCGTAGAGAATGTTCAGACCGGTGTTCTGAATCAAGGGCACTGTCACCGGGATCATCACCAGAAGCGCCACATAATAGGCATCCTCGTACCCAGCACCCGCCCATAATGCGATGAACTGCCGTCCAAACGCCACAAATGCAGAAACAATGAAGGAAATCAGCAAAAATTGCAGCCGCCCGACCTTGATGAACAGGGCTGTAAACTCCGGGGGAGGGGTGTCCTTAACAGCCATTTTTGTCACCTTCGGCATAAGAACACCGCTGATTGCCGTTGACAGGCTCGTTATGTATGTGTTGAAGGTTGCGCCAATGTTATAGACCGCTGTAGCTACTGCGCCAACGGCCCAACCGATAATGAGCTTGTCTGTGGACCAAAAGAGGATGTCAACAATGTTTGCCAAAAACACAAACAAGGAAAAACGAATGATCTCGCCAAGAAGTCCACCACCGACACGTTGGAAGCATGGACGGATATGCAGCCGTCGAATTACATATACGGTGTAGATGGCGTAGGTAACAAAATTCAGGACCGTCGCAGAAAGGACAAGACCGATAGAGCCAAAGCCCATGAACAGCAGCACAAGATTCAAGCATGGCGATACCACGCTTGTGATTAGCGAGGCCATTTTGCTGAAGATAAATCTCTCGTGGGCCAGAATCATGGAGCTGAACACATTAAAAGGCATGAAAATTGCCGTGTTCAGCGTCATCAGGCGCACCAGACGCTCCAATAGAACAAGCTCATCCGGCGAAAGGGAGCGTCCGTATGCGCCAAGATGGAAGGAGCAGAATGTGCCGACCAGCAGAATTGCAGCGCCGATCACTGAATAGATCTTGATGAACAGGCCAAAGACGCGCTGTTCTCCGTCCAGATCTCCCTCTGCGCGGTATTTGGCAAGGTAGCGGATGATCGAGCCGCCGATGCCGAAGTTCAGCAGGCCGATATATCCCATAACAGACTGTGCAATCCCGTAAATGCCATACTCCGCCTGCCCCAGCATACGGAGCATGATGGGCGTATAAATGAACGGAATCAGATTGCCGATCAGCAGGTTCAGATAGGACAGCAACGCACCTGCCTTGAGTTCATCGCGTTTCATGCGTTTACAAGTTCCTCCAATGCCTTGCGCGCCTCGCCGGCTCGGGCGATATAGCCGGGAAGCGTCTCGTTGAGGTGCGCCCGGATGGCATCGCGCTTTTTATACAGGCGAACGAATGCTTGGGTCAGCTCATCGCTCTCCCTGAGCTGCTGCACCGGCAGAACGTAGCCATCCTCCGTGCCGAACAAATCCCGAGCAATGCCGCGCGCTTTGACGGAGTAGCCCACCACCAGTGTCGGAACGCCGGTAGAATACGCAGCGATAGTCGCGTGAGTTCGGGCACCAACGAAGAAGCTACATTGAGAAATGATATATTTCAGTTCCGGCGCGGTATGATCGTCTACCAAAATCAACCGCCGGTTTTGGTCAAAATCATCGTACAGCTGCTTGAGCGGAATACGGTCGTCATTGTTGGCCCAAACGACATGTGGGATCAGAGCAATGGTTGCATCCGTGTTGTCCAAGATATGTTGGATGAGAGCTTTGTAGTTTGCATAGGCTGCACCGTGATGTCCTTCACTAACGATGATATGGGGACTAATATTGACGCCAATGACCTCATTTTGCTGAAAGCAGTTTTCAGTTTTATAATACTCTGCTTTCATATGAAATGCAGGATCAGGCATCAAAATCACATTGGCACCACTTTCCTTGACCGCCGCATAAGTGATGCTTTCTCTCGCTGCAACAAAGCCATATTTCTGTAAGTCTTTTGACACATCTGTTTTTTTTACAACATCGGGCTCAATAGAGCAGCCCCATAACACGGTCTGAATATGGTTTTTTTTATATGCTGTATTTAGATAGCCATAAATTGACGTATTACCGTAGCAATAGTTATCCCCGCCAACAGAAAGAGCAATATCAGCAAGTCCTTGTTGCTTCTGAATTACAGGAAGATAGTATAGCCCGTCCATGTCAGTGTAATTACCGCTCAGCTTCAGCTTTGCATATGCTTTAAAAAATGCAAGGTCATGTCTTCTTTCCGCCGTTGCAGGGACTACTTTTGACATTTCGCTTAGCCCATATTTAATATCATCCTGAGCATTTTCAGATAGGATTGTACACGCTGCGTTTCCAAGGAGCTGTATGGTTCCGCGCACAATTGCTTCGCAGCCGTGGTTTCCACTGCTGCCATTACCATAGAATAAAATATTCATAGCCTTACTCATCTGTCGTATCCTATTACATCTTCCAGTTTAATTTTCATCTCAGCTTTTTCTGCCTCAGTTTTATCCGCCCAATATGTTGAAAAAATCGGACGACAATTCATTTGGGCTTTGTGTTTCTCCACAAAATCCGAATAACTGCCCACTACACGGATTGGGTTGCCTACAGCAACAGAATTAGGCGGAATACTCTTTGAAACGATAGAACCTGCTCCAATCACGCAGTTATCACCGATGCTTACACCGGGCAGTACAATGGAGCCAGCCCCTACAAAAACATTGCTCCCGATTTTCACTCTGCCGACCTTGCTTACCCCAAGAGGAATCTGTGTGCTGGCATCATGCGCCAACACAGTAACGCCGGTCAAGGTCACATTATTGCCAATAGAAACCAAGAATCCATGTCCAAAATCAATGCTGGTATTGAATAAGTGGACATTTTCTCCGATTTCCACACCTCTGGAACGGAGATATTCGACGCTGTTATAATCAACCGGTTTCTTTAAATGTAGTTTAATCAGCACTCGCTCTAATAAGTTCATTTCAGTGCCTCCTCTTATTCTCCGTCAATTACTGCATCTATCCGCTTCATAACCCGCCCCGAGTCAAACGGCTCCGGGCATTTCGTGGTTTCCTTAATACGCTGATATAGTGTGTTATTGTTCGTAATGAGCAAAACCTTCTCCGTCAGCGATTCCGGCGACTGCTCCGTCAGCAGACCGTTAACGCCGTCTTCAATAAACTCACATGGCCCTCTGGATTTTGTCACCACGCAGGGAACGCCAAGCGCCATAGCCTCCAAAACCGTCAAGCCTTGCGATTCAATGTACGAGGGGTGAACAAACAGGTCTGCGTATTTCATATAGGGATAGGGGTTTGACTTGCTGCCCTCTAAAATCACACGCTTTTCCAGTCCGTTTTCAACAATGAGCCTTTCTATCCTCGTGCGCTCGGAGCCGTCTCCGACGATGTGCCACACAAAGTCCATACCCGCAGCTCGCAGGGCATTGGCCGCAGGAATGATATTCTCAAAATGCTTTTCCGGCGCAAGGCGTCCTACAGAAACTATGTTCCGTGTGTTTTCTGTATACGGTGAGCACGCTGCTTTATTTTTGATTGCGACAGCATCCAGCATATTGGGTATGCATACCAGCTTACTTTCAAGCTCCGGAAGATTTTCTTGCAGCATATCTCTGCAAGATTGCGAAACCACTGCAACCGCATCCATTTTGCCGCACATATCAGCATAAGCAGCGCGATCCACATAAAACTCACCGTGGTGCCACCATGTAATCCTCTGCCTTGCCTTTACGGAATACGCTGCCAAGTCGGAGCAAATGCCGGGGCGGAAAGCGATTACGCAATCATAGTAGTGCTTACCTAGCAAAATGCTTGCGGCAGGCTTCAAAGCACCTGTGCCAAAAATCTTACGCAGTAAAAACAGCAGCCGAAGTCTAAGGCACATCCAGTCGCGGGCTGCGATACAGCGCCGAACCGACGAGGCAAAGCCACCATAAGTGTTGTGCAGGTCTCGAAACAACACGTTCACTTCAGACGGCAATTCTGAAGCATAGTCACCGGTATCCTCCAGTAGCAGGAGATCAACGGCGTATTTTGTATAGTCCATGTGCTTGAGAATGTCCACAAGCGAACGCTCTACGCCCCCGGCATTCAGATGTCCATTGATGAAAAGGATATGCTTCATTTTTCTGCCCCGTTCCGAACATTCGACAGCAGTGAGACAAGCCGACGAAGCCCTATCGACCGATAGCGAATCGACCAGTACAGCATCTTGAATTGAATCGGATACGGACTAACATCAAATCCTTTCATCATGCGCACTACGCGGGGATGGTCCATAACGGCCTTTACCTTCCGATTCTGCTCCCGCCGAGTCAGCGCGGAATTGCACAGGATGTAATAAATCTCCGCTCTGGCCAGATAGAACATGTTGGACTTGATCTGCTGGGTAAAATCGTAGCCCTCGCATTTGGAGAAGAAATTCTCCGTTTCCTCATTGATCTTTAGATAGCTGTCCCACCACCAGGGCTGATACGTTTTGGACGCGGATCCCTCCGTCATGCGGTAGTGATAAAAGTGCTCGCCTTTCATGTAGGCGAAAGAGTTCGCGCAATACAGCACCTCGGAGCCGAAGGGGGCGTCCTCGCTGATATGAATATCCTCACGATAGGAGAGCGGATTCTGAACGAGAACATCTCGTTTGATGAGCATGACACAGTTTGAAATGGTAATTGGGTATTCGATACCGTCCATAACCAGATGCGGATATATTTTCTCCCGCATCTGTGCCTTATCATAAAAGCCTGCGTCCACGTTGGGCTGAGTGAAAGGTATCTCCGCTTCGCCCCGAAAGCGCACATAGTCGCACAGCGTCACATCCGCGCCGGTTTCCAACATTATTTCGTACATCTCCGGCGAAATCCAGTCATCCGAATCCACAAAGGCTACATATTCCCCGGAGGCGGCACAGAGTCCGGCATTGCGTGCGGACGCAGCTCTGCCGTTGGGCTTGTGGATCACCTGCACCCGTGCATCCTGCTCCGCATACCGGTCACAGATTGCAGGGCTGCTGTCCGTGGAGCCGTCGTCCACAAGGATCAGCTCAAGATCTGTGAGCGTTTGGCGAAGAATGCTGTCCACGCACTCCTGTAAATATTTCTCGGCATTGTAGACCGGGACGATGACACTGACTTTTGGCATGATTTTCTCCCATCACTTTCTTTGTCTGATAGCAAGCGAATCTGCAAGTTCCTTCATTGCCAAGGAACACAAGGCGCTAACCATCCCTGCCGTAAAAACCAGCAAAAGGATTTCAGATGGGGTAAACCATCGAATCTGCCCATAAAATCGCAGCGCGCATAGTGTCCAAGATATTCCCCAAATGACTGGATAGGAAATCTTTTTACGCAGTAACAGCAGAGAAACAGCAACAGCTGCGCAAATCAACGCAAGCTCTGGCCTGCACAGAGACAGAACAAAGTGATAGACACTTTTTGCCACCTGCGTCGCAGAATATTTCGCAAAAACCGAACTGTTTATCTCCGAAGCTCCCAGTTCCTGCGAGGAAATCCCTCTAAGCCCATCAGGAGATGCGCCAGTGCTCATTGATAGATACCACTCATTATCCCTAGTTATAACGCCATAAATGCAATAAAATTTACTGTTACTATATAGAATGCAAGGACGATAGAATGCTGCCCAGAAATTCTTCTTCTGTATGATCGTTCTAGGCTCCTGCCAGGTAGTGCCGTCGGCACTTTCCGTATATAAAATTTCCTTGCTTTTTCCTGAGTCCTCAACAAATACAAAACGATATAAGTTGTCACGGCTAACAGCACCGTGCCAAACTTTTTGAAGCTCCGGGGCTCCGTCAAACGTACAGTTTACAAAAGGAAGCCAGTCTTTTCCGTCGATGCTTTCTGAGTACACCAGTGCTCCGCAGCTGTCACTCGTAGATGCCTGGATAGCCCAAAGCTGATATTTTCTTCCGGAGTAAGCGATGCTTGGCGATAGATATCCATCCAGAGTTCGTATGACCTCATATTCGCTCCAGTGTATTCCATCAGAGGACACCTTCCGAAACAGCATTAGTGTGCCGCCGTTCTTGATCGTGGAATCAAGGCGGCCGAGATACCAAACCTCCAGCCTATCCAAATCACTATTATAAACAATATGCGGATCCTTCAGCTCATCGCAGGCAGTCTCTTCATTGAAGGCTATTGGATTATACAAACCATCCGGGGTTACCCAGTGAATCACATCATTTGACACGCACACGCATGGGTTTTCTTCCGCCCCGTTTGCGTTGGGGTAAGGGGAATAAGCCATCCAATAGCGAAACCCATTCCATTCTTCCCCCATATCAATGACAGAAGGATGCGTAGGCTGATTTCCTCCATCTATGTAAGTCTCAATATTTAAAACGGCGCTTCCTTCTGAGTCTGAAAACATTGGCGAGAAATAGTCGCTCAATGTCAGTATGCAGCCAAAGCCCCCGAAAAGCAAAAGTAACACCAACAGAATAATCATTGCCTTAGATTTATATCTCATGTCGCGTCACCATCTTCTCATCCTTCTAAATATTCTTCCTATTTTTACTCTGATCTGTTTATACCAAGGCATCCAACTCATAGAATACCAGTGGATTGAGTAGGTATTCTCCGTTTTTGTCAGCTTGCCCGTTACGCTGTCCAGCGCTTCATCTTTTTAGCCATCTAAAGCAATCAACGCCAAATATTCGATGAAACACTCTTGTAATTCGAGAACGCAAGCGAATACTCTGCGGTAGCCATGATTTATTGAACCAGTGAATTGCCGCAGTATTGTCGGTTCTTCGAAGGACCCCTGTCTCATTTTCAAATGGGCAGAAAAAATCTGATGGATAAAAGGTAAACTCCGCAACTGTCTGGAGTTTACCGTTCAGTTCCAATCCATGCATCAACATAATATTTGTAATCGACACACAATTCGTTGTCGTATCTTGAGAGCCATCGTCATTAAGGAAGTGCCTGCCCGTGTAATAGTCTAATAGCTCATGAATGATTGGAACTCCTTTTTCAGAAGCCATAATCCCTGTCGGTACATAACGCGTAGACTCAAAGCCTGAGAATGCTCTACAGGTCAAAAACTCTTTCAGCGGGCGTACAACTTCAACATCAGTGTCCATGTAAATCCCGCCGCACGTATACATGACATATAGTCTTACATAGTCCGTAACAAACGCGTATTTCTTACTTGCATAAGCTTCTTCAACATACGGGCAGCAATGGATATCAAAGTTGTCCTCGTTCCACTCGCGGATCTCAAAATCCGGGCAGAACTTCTCCCAGCTGGCGATGCACCTCTTGGCAAGCTCCGGCTTTTCGCCGCGGCCAAACCAGCAGTAGTGGATGATTTTTGGGATCATGGGTTCACCTCACGAGTTTCAAAATCGGCTTACAAAGCCATTTGATTCCATAGGACGCCGCAAGAGACAGCGCCAGCAAAAGCAGGAAAACAGGGATCGGATACTTGGCGCGAAATGCAAGTCCGCCAAACAGGCTGCCGTAGAAGAACATATGGACAAGCCAGATGTTCGTAGAGTGCTCACCAAAGTAGCGCAGCACATCAGTTATCCACTTTGGAATTGGGCAGATGCAGAGCAGTACAATCGTTACGGTGGCGGTGATAAACGCCACAAAAAGCGGCGGCACGATGCCGTGTGCAACGATCATACACACGAAGATAATTAGCGTAATGATCTGCATGGTTCTTCTCCCAATAGCAGCGGTCTGCTGCCGCAGCAGAGAAATGACCTGCTTTTTGCAAAACAGCATTCCAATCATGTAGGGGAAATATGAAGCTCCCAGCAGCCCGATGTGCGTGATGAGCCACGAAAGCACCATCGAGTCGCACGCGCCCCAGCCCCAGAAACGGATACCGTAGCCAACAGTGTAAAAGCCAAAGGTCAACAGCATCACCAGCCACGCCGGGCAGCGCTCTGCGAATTTTCGGGAAAGCGGCTGCAAAGCGACCAGCAATATGTAGGTATTGGCATACCACCATGCGCCGTTGTAGCTATTCTGTATGGTCAGGTAGTTCAAGGCAAATTTCGTCAAGCTACCGGGGATCTCCGCGTTTCCGGTAAGTAAGCCAATCAGCGAAAACACCGCCGCAATCACCCAAAAAGGTATGAAAAAGAGCAAGAGATGCTTCCAGCGCTTCTTGATCTCAGCCTCGGATGATTGCATATAGTGGGCGTATCCGCTCACAAAGCAGTAAAACAGCTACGCAAATATCGCCAAACAGCGCAAAGTAGTAAATCAGCGGCGTGCCGCCGATCCACAGCAACGGGGTATACGGCAAGTTTTCCCTCCGGCAAAAGAGATGCAGCATCAACATGGAGAGGATCGCCACACCCTTGAGCATTTTTGAATTGCGCTTTGTAATGTCCATCATTCACTCCATCAGCGCATAGATCTTCCCGACCTCCGCGCTGTTCGTATAATCTCTCTTTGCGCAGCTCTCTGACATCTGCTGCATCCGGGCAGGGTCGCGCAGCAGCGCGGCAATTCCGGCAGCGCAGCCTGCATTGTCCATGGGAACGATCACGCCATCCGCCCCATCCTCCAGCTGGCTGCCGGAGGTGGCGTAGTCCGTGATGACGACAGGCTTTCCAAGAAGCTGCGCCTCCCGCACGGTGACGGCCTTGCCCTCGTAGCGGGAGGGCTGTACATACAGGTCGCAGGCGCGCATATAGGGATAGGGGTTGTCCTTTTTGCCGAGGATGATGACGCGCTCCTGCATCCCGGCCTCGTTGATTTTCTGACGAATCAGCGGCTCATCGCCGCCATAGCCGATGAGATACCACTTCACGTCAAGGCCGTCCGCAACCAGACGGCGGCAGATATCCGGCACATTGTCGAAGTTTTTCGCCTCGCAGAAGCGGCCAACGGAGAGCAGGGATATTCCGTCGTCCGTGGGCATATCGGTCTGAGGCATTGTCGCTTGCTTGCACGTCAGCTCTCGGGGCAGGATGTTCTCCACTGTCCGGACCTTCTGCGCCAGCTCCGGGAAGACGCTCTGAAAGCTCTCGGACGCCCGCTCGGACACACCGCAGATGGCATCATAGCCTTCCCACATGGCAAGCTCCGCCGAGCGGTCGAAGGTCAGCGCCGTGTAGTCCGTGTGGATCCATGCCGCGTATTTCTTTGCATTCACCCGCTCCCGCGCAAAATAGTGCGGCGTCAGAAAGCTGATGGCAAGATCGTAGGTCTTGCCGGAGATCAGCGGCATAGAGTTCAGCGTGTACTTGTGGCTGTAGGTCAGCGCGGTGACGGACGGCTTGTCACTGGGATGCTGCTTATCAAAGCGCCGTGCCGCAAGCTTTCCTTTCAGCCGCCCGCAAAGCACACCGAGCTGTCCGCTCTTGACGAGCGACGCCATGGGCACTGCCAACGATGCATACTGCGGAATCTCCGGTAGAAGCTTCGCCTTTGGGTTCAGGTACGGCATAAGTTCTCCGCTGTGCCGCATTAGGAAGAGGTCAACGTCATAGCGGTCATAGTCGATGGCATCGAGTAGCCCCAGCAGGCTGCGCTCCACGCCCCCAAGCTCCATCGCTTGGGAGAAGATGAGAATGGATGGTTTCATCAAGCCTTTCTCCTGATATACCCCGTCAGCATCCAGCCCGCCGGGGTGCAGAGCACCGTCAGCAGCTTGCGCGGGGATTCCTTGATATAGTTCCGATTTCCCGAAATCTGGCTGCTGGAACAGTAGTGGATGCAATCCATCGCCAGTCGCTTAAAGGACTCCGGGTATTGCATCTTCACCGTGCGCCAGAAGGCGAAGCCCTTGGGGTTTCGCAGATACTGCCGGAGCATGTTGTTGCTGGAGCCGTCCGGCTGGTACTCCACATTGCATAGCACCTCGTCCAGCACTGCAAGCTTGTAATCCTGATCGATCAAAAGATACTTATAGGCAAGGCTGACGTATTTTTCGCCCTCAAACACCGGATACGCTGGATAGGCGTTGATGACATCCGTCCGATAGACCAGCTTTTTATCTCCTGCACCTCCGGCAGTATAATAACCCGAAATCGTCGTCTCGGTCATTCTTTCAGGAAACCCTTTACCGATAATATTACCTTGAAAATCGGCATCAATACCCACGATACCGGCATATCCCTTATCTTTAACTTCGGCCCATTTATTCAAAATCTTCTCTACCGCGCCATCTGCCAGCATATCGTCGGAATCAATGCAGGTGTTCAACTCCGTGTGGATGTTGGCATAGGCCACATTGTGGGCCGTATGCATTCCGCCGTTTTCCTTGTGGATGTATTGAATCTCGAAACCATTATCGCGGCTCTGCCAGTCCCGCACCAACTCGGCGGTATTGTCAGCGGAACCGTCATCTACAACCAGCCAGATGAAATCTTTGCAATTCTGGCGGCAAAGGCTCTCGTATGTGCGTGGCAATGTGTGTGCCCGGTTGTAAGCAGGTGTGAAAACAGTCAAAATTGGTTTAGCTGTTCTGTTCATATGCTCTCAAATAAAACTCCTGTAATCTTATTGCTTCAGTGGTAATATCAAAACCATGGTTAGCAATTTCGGCACGGCGGTCAGTGCGTGGTAAATCTCTTTTCTCGAGGATCTTTTCTGCCCAAATCGCCGGCGCTGCTGACAATGGCAGAATATCTACCAATCCTTCGGTCAGAATACATTCGGTCGGTATCTTGTCTGAAATGATGCATGGCAAGCTTGCCGCCTGTGTCTCTACCATAGTAACAGGTAGTCCCTCATACAGCGACGGAAGTACAAATACATCCATCGCCTGTACCAATCGCTCTACATCCGAACGTACACCCGTAAATATTACATCCGAAGAGAGCCCCAATTGTTCAGCCGCTTGCATAATTTGCGTGTGCAGCGGGCCATCTCCGACCATGAGCAGTCTCGCATTGCTATCCATTTTTTTTAGTTCAGAAAAGATTTTCAGGATGAACTCGTGATTCTTTTCTTTTGTGTAACGGCCAATATGCCCCACGACAAGCGTGTTTTGTTCAATGTCCAATTCATCGCGCACTGTTTTGCGCACGCTTGGATCATAAGAAAAGCGATTCACATCGATAGCGTTGTTCAGAACCGCATAATGCTCTCCGGATATAACCTTGCTCCCAAAACGATCTTTGCCCGCAGCTTCTGAACAGGCAAAGAAATAATCCGCTACATTCCGAGTGTTATAGGACATCGCGCGATATAAGTATGAGTGAAGACTATGGTCTGTTCCCGAACTATGGCTATGTGCGATCACATATGCCCCATATTTCTTTGCGATTGACAAGTAGATGGCCGCAGTGCTTCCCAAATGTCCATGAACAACGGGATATTCCCTCGGATGTGCCTTAAAAAAGTCATTCCACCATTTCACATAGGTAAAGTGATTCTTCCCACTGTAGTGCGGGCAGCGAAATATCCGCCCACCGAGGCTCAGTATTTCTTCGTCAAACACAGCTGGCTCGTTGCTGTTTTCTACAAAATCAAACTGCACTTTGCTGCGGTCGATATGACGATATAGATTCATGATCATCGTCTCTGCACCGCCGCGGTTCATAATACCGATGACATGCAGGACACGAATAGGCTTACTCATAACTTTACCCCTTGCTTTTGGGTCAGTTCTTCATAGTTGTGTTCAAAATCAATCAAAAACGGATGATGCTTCCAGACACGCTCTTCCTCCGGGGGGAGCTGCATGTAATCGCCATAGCGTACTCGAAGAAAGTCATCCGGATTCTGAATGGCAAAATAGCGCCTTTCTTGAAAAGGAACCATCTTGAACGCATCAAGCATACTTGAGCAGAAATAACGACGACAGTTCTGTATCGTATCAGAACAGAAACAATATAAATCCATCCTGCTATTCCAATGCGACATAAGTCTACGAGCTTGATTGCGGAGCGTATGGCGAAATCGCTTTGGAACGCATAAAAGCAGTTTTTCCATAGCACCGACGGCTCCGCCCGTCCCGCTGGTATGTTCTTTTGAATACAGCAATTCTACGGCACAAGCGAAATACTGAATCTTTCTGGAAAAACTATTCGGTGCAAGCCGATCACAGGGAGCAATGTCAACGAAAATTCCTTTGTGGTACTTTTTTTCGCGCTCACATTCGTCCTGAAGAAATGCTGTATGATCCTTGCGTATCTTCACAAAATTTTGCTCAAAATCCGGAGAGTTTTCCTTGAATTGAAGAATGTACCCGCTGGGAGCGGCGGTGTTCCATACAGAAATAAGCGTGTCATAATCTTTTCTCGGCATAATGATGTCAATATCGTCATCCCAAGGGATAAAACCACTATGCCGAACAGCTCCGATTAAAGTGCCAAATGCCAAAGAATATCGAAGATCGCATTTGGCACATACATCATGAATTACATCAAGAATTTCCAACTCGACTTCCCATAAATGGTGCAGTGTCACATCATCAAAACACATAGTATTCCCTCCGAAATTATCTCCACATGTTATTTGATATGATCTTTGATTTCAGACGAGGAGATGCCTTCTGTTCTCTTCATTCTTACAACTTGTTTCCCCTCTTTTTCGCAGTAGGAAACCGCCTGTTGAAAGCCTGAATGTGTTTGATCTTCGCCAATAGCAAATACATCAAAATCAAATCTCTTAATATCTTCATTTACATCACGATAGATAACGACTTCGTCGACGACCCGCAATGCACGCACAAGTTCTGCCCGTTCTTCTGTCGAATATAAGATAGATGTGCCGGGCTTGTATTTTTTTATATATGTACCGTCTTGTACTGCGACTATTAGATAATCGCCCAGTTTTTTCGCATTTTGAAAGAGCCGGAGATGACCCAAATGAAAATAGTCAAACACGCCAAAAGTTATTACTCGATTCATGTTTCTCCTATCCAACTATACTTAAAATAAACTGCCATAGAGTAATTGCTGCATAGTCATTATCAAAATTCTTTGAAACACCAAATTCATATAGAAAATATCCAAAATATAGCGCACCTGCACAAATCGTAATTGATTGTGCTGAGCGCTTGGTGAACAGCCTTTTTATCATCCACGGAAGCGCAATTGCTGTGGCGATTTCAAAATAAGCCGCCATACGTGCAAATAGATTTGCTGCTTGCACCAAGCCAATCATTAGAATAAAAGCACTAATCATGCTCATGTTGATAAACAGGTTTTCTGCTCTTGTGGAATCAGAGAAAAGTCTCTTGCGAAATACCAAGGCAAGCATCGCAGGAACCCAGTAAACAACAACTCTCAGAACATTGATAGAGTTGTTATCGAACACCTCAATCTCTGCAACTAACGCACCCATCGACTGCGCATATTCCATAAATGCACCAAGAGTAGCGTCGTAAGTCGCCATTGCAAAGAGTGCTGCCAGGAAAAATACAATGGTCACCTTTCCCCACGGTTTTCCAAACAGCAATGGGACGATTGCAAACATAAATGCATGGGTGTGAAACAGTATTGCGACAAATACCAGCAGGTAGAAGCGTACGTATTTTCTGTCAATGGCGTAAGGCAACGCCAAAAGCAGGAAAAACATCGCAAAGCACTGTTTGAGTGCCGCAATGTACATGACATAAGTACCAATTGAAAAGAAAATCAAAAGGGAAAAAGCCGGGTTGACCGAGTATCTCTTAAAAAGCTTCACAACTGCAAAGCTACTAAGAAATGCCGGAAAGAAAAAATAGATATGATAGTTGGCAGTAACATCACGCACAACATCACGATATAATTCGGAGAGTGGATTGGCCGTCCAATCCAATAAACCATCTCTTGCAAAAAAGTCTGCCGTCGTTTCAGATTGCATAAAATGGGCGATATATGTCCCCGTGTCGTTATAGCTCGTCCTCAAGAACGAAAAGCACGTCAACCACACGATCACGGCGATCATGAAGATATCCGCTTTACGCAGCATGAAGTGCCGACGTCCGGTCTGAGGCCCCTCTAACTGTGCAGACGTCGGATAATAGACTTGGGACAAGTACATCAGAAAGACGCAGCCCCAATAGAGTAAAATCAGTTGCCGCATTCTCAGTCCCCCGCTGTCACAGGAAGCATAAGTCCCTCTATGGTCTGCGCCACTACAATGTGCTTGTCAAACTTCCGCTCGATGAGGGCGCGTCCGCAGCAGCCCATCTGCTCCTGCTCAACATGTGTTTTGCCGGCAAATTCACGGAAGAAATTCGTCAGTGCTTCTGTATCCTGCACGGGGCACAGATAGCCGCTGACGCCGTCCTCCACTGCCTCGCGGCAGCCGGGGATATCGCTGGTGATGAGAGCGCGGCCCGTGGCGGCACCCTCCAGCAGAACGTTGGACATGCCCTCATGGTAGGAGGACAACACGACACAATCCGCCGCTTCATAGAACGGATGCACGTCCGTCTGGAAGCCGTGGAAGTTGATGACACCGTCAGCGACCAGTTGATCGACAGTTTCCTTGTAGGCATCCTCGTAGAAACCCACCACATCAAATGCGACCTTTTCGCCAAATTCCGCCTTGATGGTTTTCGCGGCGGTGAAAAACTCGTCCACGCCCTTTTCCTTCATAATGCGTCCGACAAACAGGAAACTGCACACGCCGTCATCCTTCATAGGGACATAGGGATACTCGTCCAGATTGATGCCAGCGCCGGGGAGCACTTTCATCTGCTGGGCGGAGATGATGGTTTTATGTAAGAAAAACTGGGCGTTCTCCTCATTCTCAAAGAACGCTGTTCTAGCCTTTCGCAGGGCACTGCGGTACATCACAGACACCACACTCGACAGCACTGGTTTTTCAAACGCTGTGCCGAGGCCCTGCACATTGGTGACATAGGGAATACCCTTGGCCTTGCAGGCGCTGCCCATGTAGATGTTGGGCTTGATGGAATAGGTGATGACCAGATCCGGCTGGATCTCGTCCAGCATCTTGCGGTAGGTTTTCAGCAGCTTCATATCCTTGAAAGGATTGATGCTGCGGCGGTCGATCTCTGTGTCGATGCAGCGAAGTCCCATGGCCTGCAAATCGTCCTCGTGGCCCACAAAGGGCGTGCTGAGAATGATCTCATGCTCCTGCACCAGCGCCTCCACCAGCTCCTTGCGGAAGCGGTAGAACATATAGGAATGATTGGTTGCGATCAGAATTCTCATTTCTTGCTCTCCGTCTTATGCAGCTCTCCCGTGCCGCCCTCGACCACGCCGTCGCCGCGCAGGGCGGAAATGGCCGTCCCGAAAAAGCAGCGGCAGTCAAAGGCAAAGCTCATGCGCTGCACATATTCGCCGTCCAGACGGGCCTTGTCCGCGATCTCCAGTTCGTCCCGGCCACAGATTTGCGCCCAGCCGGAAAGGCCTGGCTTCACATCGTTGGCACCGTATTTGTCACGCTCTGCCAGTAAATCCTCCTGATTCCAGAGGGCGGGCCGGGGGCCGATAACGCTCATGTCGCCCCGGAGAATATTCCAGAGCTGCGGAATCTCGTCAAGGGATGTCTTGCGCAGGAATTTTCCAACGCGTGTGATGTATTGTTCCGGATTTTCCAGCAGATGCGTCGGCATGTCGTGGGGCGTGGACATCTTCATGCTGCGAAATTTATAGAGCTGAAAATATTTTTTGTGGATACCCACCCGCTTTTGAGAGAAGAACACCGGGCCGGGATCATCGATCTCGATGGCGATCATAATGAGCAAATACAGCCATGAGGCGAGGATCAACCCTAGCAGGGACAGCGTCACGTCGATCGCCCGTTTTCCAACCTGTTTATACATGCAGCTTCGTTCCTATCCGCCCCGCCGATGGCAAGGGAATCTCAAAAATCTTTGTAATTCGTCATACTCTGGAGAAAATGGTATGAGAAATGACTATTTTCCTATTTAATTATAACGCAAACGGCGGAAATGCGCAAGGGGAAAGCAGAAAATATGTGTGGAGATGTGTGAAAGGCCGCAGCGCGGAGCTGCGGCCTGGTGATACGGTAAGATAGAATTGGGAAGGGTATTTGTAATAATTCGCGATTTCGTGTCAGACTTACAGCTCCATGGATTCAATGAATTCCGTGATTCGGTGATAAACTGCATCGTCTAAATTAGGATATCTCTCTAAAACGGTGTTTGCCCATTCGGGTCCATGTCCGCCTACTTCCCTGACAAAGCACTCCAGTTCACCAACGGGAATAATATAAATGCCATTCCCTTGGAGTACCTGCTCCATGTGCTTAAATGACGCGGTTGCATTTCCGGACGGAAGTGCCGAAACACCAGAACTCTTTAGTTTACTCCATATTGATGTGGTTGAAATAACATCACGAATCTGTTTTAATTCATTTTTTGATAACTCCGCACTCTTGCCGTTATCCATAATTTGTGAAATTGCTGCTTTTGCTGCGATCCGATTGATTTTTTCCTTGTCGCTATGGAGGTTGGATACGATGTTTTTATAGTCCGTCCGGATAGCATCATAGTCTATTCCGTATGATTCAACAATTCCCTGAAATACCGTTTCGTCATTCAAAACATCGATGTCAGTGATCAGTTTTGTATTGACGTTCAGCGATCGAAGTGCTTTGACAATCTTTGCCATGCGATGTTTGCCGCCGCAATGAATGAACAATGTTTCAGAGTATTTTCCCTGCCGCTGCTTAATGTGGCTTTCAATAATGGAGTACATTTTGCAGTCCGAATCACTTTCACAGAGAACGACTGTTTTATGGAACAGACTGGCCATAATGTTAGAGTATCTTAGAATGGGATCGTTCCATACCTGCCTGAATTCCTGATTATTGAGAACTGAGAAACTGTTAGTATCTCCTTCTCGCGTGATCCGAATGATTTTTATCCTGTTCGGGCAGGCTTCAAGCAACCCTTTGATGATCTCTTCACTATGCGTAGAGATAAATGCCTGCTGTTGATCCGCTAATGTCTGACCAATGATTTGCCCCATGATTCTTGCCTGTGGTGGGTGTAAAAAGGATTCCGGCTCGTCGATCAGATAGGTACGATAATAGTCAAGCATCAAATATAAAAGGATGCCGGTAAAACTCTTGATGCCGTCGCCTTGATTCTGAACCTGCTTATAGGTATCAAGAATTCTGGCATATGCTTCCTGACGGTCTTGTTCATCTTCGTATTGCCCAGTTAGCTGCACGGGCTCTCCGATGCACAGGGGAATCTGGGACCCGTATTGCGTATTTGGTGTGACTTCAATACCGAAGGCTTTTTTGAAGCTATCAGAAAGCCACTTCCGATAGTTACTACTGAAAGCTGCATAGTGGATAGGATGCTGCTTACTTGCGTTGCGTGGGATGCTGTTGGGAGGACTACATATTGTCAGTCGCGCCGAAGTATCGAGGTTTGCGATAAACAGATCACGATAATCTTCGTAATATTGAGTTTTTGGGAACCTGTCATTTGTGAAATTAAATAATAGTATACTATGACCGAGGACACGATATGCAATATGATTGCCTTCATTTGTGCCTATGGATATTCTGGAAAGTGTTTCTGAAATTGGCAGGCTGCTCTTGGTAATATTAATATCTGAAATTACTGTGGTTGGCATTTTCTGCTCAGAAAGTGTATAAATATCTTTTAGAGATTGACTTTTTCCGGCGTTATTCGGACCTACGAATATGACAATATCGTCTCTTGAAATATCTAGAGACTCTCCGTTGTTGAATGTGATTCTGGAGATATATCCACCGGCTTTTTCGTGGTTCATGTTGACATCCTCCTTTTATTTTGATGAAGTTACGTGCTTATGTAACAGTGTTTCGACAGTAAACTCAATTGGAATGATTTACGGCTTGGCACTGTACTACGTTCAGCCACCATTCCCATTCCAGCCCCACTCAACCGCGGCTACTGCAAGGCATGCATAAAAAGCCTGCTGTTTACGTGGCTCGTCCAATTTTTTCACGGCTCTGAACAGTTCTCTTGCCGCACGGACGACCTTTTGCATATCGACATCCTGTTCCGCTCGCCGAAGCTGTTCCTGCGCGTAATTGATGAGATTTGTGAATTGCGTTTCCCCTAAATCGCTATCAAGGTTCATATTATGCCCTCCCTCGCTGTGCTCAGATTTTGAATCGATCACGATACCCGATTATACCATATCCCGGCACATAAAATAATTTCAATTTCTGAAAAATGCACCATATTCCGCCCGACAAATTCCGACACGCGCCCTTCCTTTTCCTTCCTTGTCTTCCATTCGCATAATTCCCCATTGTTTGCAGACAATAGCAATGTGATTTCGAACGCATAAAGTGGAGGAGCAATATATGAAAGCAACCGGCATCGTCAGACGCATTGACGACCTCGGGCGGATCGTCATCCCAAAGGAGATCCGCCGTACCCTGCGTATCCGCGAGGGCGACCCGCTGGAAATCTACACGGAGAAGGACGGCGAGGTGATTTTTAAAAAATATTCGCCGATGGGGGACCTGCAGGCGGTCGCGGCGCAGCTGTGCGAGTCCATCGGCAAGAACACCGGCCACATCGCTGCCGTTTCCGACCGGGACGCGGTCATTGCGGCCTACGGCGTGCAGCGGCGCGAGCTCATGGACAAGCACTGCTCGCAGGAGCTCGAGCAGCTTATGGAGGCCCGAAAAATCTATCGCTATCAGCCGGGGCAGGCAAAAATTTACCCCTCCGACGCTTCGGAGCGGTACTATCTTGGTGTGAGCGCGCCGAT
>ERZ772812.793-NODE-793-length-25727-cov-2.711164_pt1 | contig 25727 bp, 24 predicted proteins | sample MGYA00511343_ERZ772812 | MGnify/ENA primary metagenome ERZ772812 (study PRJEB29015, sample SAMEA2737706) | human gut metagenome | biome: human gut; feature: human-associated habitat; material: faeces | place: China | collected 2012 ...
TTTATTACTTTTTGCTTGCCCCTCTCTGATTTTTTGAACTTCAAATTCTGCTAACTTAGTATAAGTCTCAGAAAGAACTTCGATTGGTTTTGCCTTATCATTAAAAGTTGATGGTAAATCTAAGACAAAAAAAGGTATATTGTTCATTTCAATCCATTGAAGTTCTTTTGCTATTTCCCTATTCGTCTTTCCAAGACTTCTCAAGGAATCGACGGTAAGACCATCATGTTCATTAACAAGACGCTTTTTAAGGGATGAGAGTATGCCATCTTTTTGCTTAGGCGATGGCGATAAATCCATTATAACAGCATCTATTGAAATCTGGTACGAAGCGAACATATTTAGAATTTCTTGGGGCTTTCGATTACCATAGGGACAGGCATAATATACCATAAAATATAATATCCTCACTTAATGTTAGCCTATTCAACATTCAAAGAAGCAGAGTTTGAGAATCGAATGTATTACAATTCGCAATCTTTACTCAATGAGATTAATTATATATCAAAACAATCTATTTTTAAAGTGAATTCCGAAAAATTTTTCGGCAGAATCTAATTTGAGAACTACCTTTGCACCGGATTGCTTAGGTATAAGTTCTTCCGGTAATGCTTGACATATATTAACGGCTTCATATGCTTTTTCGCCAGCAACGTATTCAAGCCGATTTTGCTTGCGCAATACCTTGAAAGCTTTGCGATTGTGAGCCCATTCAAAGATAATTTTTTCCTTTACACTCTGAGTAAGACTGTTATGACCAAAATAATCTGCATAAGAAACTTCAGTAACATAGGGCGGTATTTGAATCTTGCAATCTTCATAAATACTTATAATTACTTTACTTGAGAGATTAAATATATCCGGTTCCCATATTGAGGAGGATTCATCGAAAACGTAGTTTTCCATATCATTTAACATTTCAACTATTTTTTCTGATATTAAGTCCATTTCTTCTTTAGTGTATTTCATTATTGTTCTCCTTCATCTTTTGGGATATATTCTTTTTAGATATTCTCTGTAAAAAGAAGTCCCGATTTTATTCCTGCACTCGACCATTTTTTTGTGTTGGGATGCAGCTACGACATTAGTAAGTTGGGCATCAACAATCGAATAGTAGATCCTTTTTGAGTATTCTGGTTTTATAGTTTGAATATCGTTAGATGTCATTATGACTGTTGGATGATTTAATATTTTTTCGCTTATCAAATCGCTGTCATACTTAACAATTTCTCCGCAATAATCACGGAAGCGATTTTTAGTAATGTCTTCAATATGCAAAGGAACTCCAGCAGATTCTCTGAGAAGGCCATACATTTTTGTTCTTGTGAAAACATCTGGAGAAATTCCGCCTAATTTTTTTCCAAACATAATACTTTGTACAGTATTCAAAAAGGCAGATTTTCCAGCACTCTTGGGACCATTAAGAACCGCATAAAACGGAAAAAGGGTTAGGCTAAAATTTGTAAGTGAAGCTTGATAACGAAGACGCGCTATAAATGGAGATAAGAACATATAATTTAATAGCTGAAAATAAATAACTTTTAACTGGTCATAGTTTCCAATAAACATATCAAAGCCAGAAAAGTAATTATTAAGATTATGAAGATCGGTGCAGACACTTTCCAAATCGATATTATCAGTATTTACTTTTGAACCGTTAAATGTAAACGTGCCGGTTTCATAATCAATTATAAACTGGGGATATTGTTTTCTTTTTTCCGTTTCTTCGTGTAAAGATTTTTTATATTTCCTTATTAACTCTGTTACTTTAACAGGAGACATCAGTTTCAATGTTCCAGTTTCTGATTTCTGGGGCAATAAAGGTGCATATTTGTTTGATAGCGAATGAATATCATATGCGAATTCGACGGACTGCTGTTTCTCGGCTGGAATATCGTTATCCATGATTATCCCACCATTTTTTATTTTTGCTTCTGCAATAATAGGGAGAGATTCGAGCTCTTTATCAGGGGTAGTGCTATCAAGATAAAGTGCATCTTTAACTATCTCATTAGAACAAAAGTCTCTTACAAATTCAAATTCCTCCATATAGAAATCGTAAGCCCGAGAATCATTATTGAAATAACCAATGTTTTCTCTTTGGTTTCCGTTAAAGGCGCGGCCAGAGAAATTTGCAGAACCAACGATTATTCTTGAAGTTCCGTCATCATTAGACAAAATAAAAACTTTTTGATGGGATATTAGATTTTTAGTAATCCAAAACGAAATTTTCCCCGAAGCTACTCCTTCAATTAGTTCTTGATGCTTTTTTATAAGTTGCAAAGAGCGAGTTTGAAAAGCCATTACTGTTTGGAGATCAAACTTTACCAAGGCTTCACAGCCTAAAATAATTTCGACGTTTTCAAAATTTTTTGCAATAGTGTTTATAAAATCTAAATCGTACGAAAAAGTTAATACATGTAGATATTTAAATCCAGAAAATAATTCCCTTGAACTTGATAGCCTTCTATCTATGAATTTCATTTCAACTACTTCTAAGTCCGAAGAGTTCGTCATGGAAAATAAAGAAATTTGATTATTCAATTTAATACAGCTCCTTGCGTTCAATAAGTATGCTTCAATATTATTGAACGCAAGGCACCGTGTCAAGAGATTTGTCAAATTTTGACTTTTTGTATAAAAAATTACATTTTTATCTTACACAATCACAATTCATTCTATTACTCATTTCATCGCTGCTCTAAAATATCTGAGCACACGGTTGAGGTTGTGGTCGGCAGCGTCAAGACTACTTTTTTCGCGATACCGCGACGCAAAATCCGCTACACTGCTTACTTTCGGTCGTGCTGCGGCTGCTCTGGCTGCTGCAAATTGCATTTGCAACGCCTTTGTGATTTCTCGCACCGCATCGACAAAACCGTCTCGATCAGCTGCACTCTTGTGGTTCATCAGCTGCGCGATCTGCTCCAATTCATCGGTATGGGCGGCTTCGGGATAGTGCTGCGTAAGAGCCCCGGCGATCTCATTGTACTCTTTCGCCGTCTGATTATATAAATCAATATTCTCACACGTCTGCTCGGGCAACCCTTTAGGCTTTGAGAGCTGCTTTAGATACACATTGTCCGGTGTTCGGAAATCTGCAACGACAAAATAATCGTTATCATGTCCGTATTCATACATCAGATCATTCAGCTCATTTGCAAAATCCTGTTTTAGCTCATTTAAAAACTCCCGGCTTGAAATCTTTCTGTTTTTGTTTGAGAAGCGCCGCACTTCAAGCTGATCCGGCTGCGTTTGCCCTTTGCGGATCACGCTGCAGCCGGGCAGTAACTGCTTGGTTTCTGCGTCTACGCACTCCTTTTTAGAGCTGCGCTTACCGGCAGCATTAAAATAGGTATCACGCTTCAGCGGTTCCCTGACCTTCACCGGCTCCGGCTCTGGCAGCTCTTCGTTTTCACTGCAAACAATATGCATGTGATACGAGTTTCCCTTTCGGTTCCAATGGATTGCAACTGCGCTTTTCGTGCCAGTTTTCGCATCAACAATTCGCTGAAATCGTTCTGCAACATCGTCTGCATACATTTCTTCATACATCCAATTAGGCAAGGGGAGTATAAACTCACGCCCTTCACATGCTTTTTTCCCCGGAGCCATCGCCTGACAATGCTCGGACAGCTGCTTCCAAAACTCCGTGTCCGCACAATTTTTATCAGCATACACGAGATGCTCTTGCCGATCGGGACTACTGATATAATCCACTCGCCCGGCAACATCATGCAGCGGTGTCGCTTTTATCATTACACGATGTAGCATTCATAAATCTCCTTTCTCTTGAATATACGGAGTATCAAGGTCGATTTTGATTTTATTTTTCAAGATCGCAATTTTGGTGTTTCTGCTCATCGCCGAACAGTTTATCATACCACTCTACGAAATCACTCACAGAAGAGGGAGTTTCAACCTCTTCAACAGGTTCCAATATAGGCTCTTTAGCTTCTACACGACACCGGGTTAGCTCAGTTTGCTTAATTCCACGGTATTCTGTATGTGTTTTAACCGTGCCGGTGAGCGATTTTACGGAGTTTTCTCCTAAACAGTTACTTGTTTTCCAAGTATAGACATTATTCTTATCATCTGTTATTCGATAGATATAAGTATAACCATAGTCATTCTCCCAGCTTGTTAAGCACGAAAAGGTAGAAACAGTGATATTGATGCGTTCTTTTTCTTTTCCAATCCATTCGGAATTTCTATAAGGTTCTTGCTGGGCTTTTGCTTCTGCAGAACGCTTTTCTTTTTCAACACTACGGTTATAGGTTGGAAATAAGCTGGCAAGAATTCCAAAGTTTTTGTATGTAGTGTACTCTAATTTGCAGGCCGTAATGAGATTGTGCATATAATTATCAGTCTCTTCTTGCTGCATAAGCCACGTATAGGCTTCTTCTACTGTTTTGTCTATGGAGCTGCTTTCTGGGCTAAATACAACAGATTCCATTTCTCTTCGCAGGATTTTGGCGTACTGGGCATTTCCTCGGAGATCTCCGGTGTCGAGCATCATATATTCTGCGGCGCGATCAGCAGTAGACCGCTCATTGACACCTCTTCTTACGAAGCCCCAATGAGAAATCGTTTCTGCGACATAGTGTAAGTAGCGCTTGGTATCATAATAGTGTGGGCCTAATCCATTACTGTTAGGAGCTTCTCCCTGAATCAAATCGTTGAAGAAGGACATGTAGGCAGAAACTCCTTCAATACTCATACCGTTTGTAAAGTCTTTTAAACAACTTTTGCCGACTTGCTTGAATTCCCCTGTTTTCTCATTCATCACAATATAGGTTTCTTTCCGGGGCCGATTAGAATTGCAGTGTTCACAACAGGGAGAGCAAATATAAAATCGTTCTGGAATTTCAATATCACAAGCTGCACGTATTATATTGCCTTCCTCGGTATGATTTAGCGTAGCTACAAACTTCCATCCATTGACGATAGACGTTCCTTCTGCTTCAACGAGCACAAAACGGCGGACCGAAACCTTATCGTTCTCATCTTTGACCTTCCGAAATTCTTCACCGACTTCTTCAAACCGAAAATCGCAACCATATTTGCGGCATTTATTCTGGATGTGTTTTGCCTTTTTTCTAAGACGATCTATGTTGCCTTCATAAATTGCATATTGCATTTGCGCTCACCTCAATACTCTTATTGGCTCATTTTTCCACCTTCAAATATTGGGGGCTTTGGGTCCATTCGGTTAAAGTTTCTGATACATTTTTTTACTCAAACGCCATAGTCAACTGCCCATCACCTAAAGGAAATGGGCAGTTGACTTTCTCCCCTATACATTCTATTTCCCCAATTTTCTGAAGCTATGGCCTTAGCTTTGCATATAATCCGCAATTTTAAGGCGATTATATTCATCGTCCGTAATGGTTTTGAGTTTCCGCATAAGATGCAAAAGCTCATATTCGATACCGGCAGATTTTGCTTCATCAGAAAGGCCGTCGATCTGCGTCTGAATATTCTGAATGGTATTTTGTCTGCTTTTCTTTCCCCCATCAAATATTGAAAGGAAGGTGAGTTCTTCTTCTCCGAATTTCATATTACATACTCCTTTTCATTAACGTTCATTCTCTTTAGAAAACGAAGATGAGTTTCCGTAGGTTTTTGCAAACTCCGAAATCGTTTTCGGAAGCTCATCTTTTTCCTCGGTCTTCACCATATCTTTATATGAGAAAGCATCGTCGATGAATGTTCCTATAAACTGACCCTTCTCCATTCGTTCCGCAATATCAAAAATACAATCGAAAAAGGATATGGTGTTTATGTCGGACAGATATTGTGTGTTTTCTGCTAAAACGTCAAAGTAATCTTTATTTCCAACCATGCGTTGTGCCTGGTCATTTGAAAAAGGGCACTGAACAATTTGTCCGCCAGCATTAGAGTCTGGGTTAAAATAGAAGAGAGTATAATCGTACTTTTTGTCCTTAAAGATTAGGTCAACGTCTTCGTCGAGATCACAAAACAAATCGGGAAAATTAGATCGGGTAATTCGCATGGCTTTCTTATAAGAGGGAGATTTTGTATCCAATTTCCCTGTGTGATCGATTTCGGCTTTAGCCAATAGTGAATATACAGCTTTTTCTAATTTGTCGGGCCTATTAGTGTATAGCTCATCGGGCGACGCAAAATCAATTTCTGAAAGCAGCCTATCTGCTTCGAGGATCCTCTCCTGCAAATAGGCGCAGTAAGTTTCGGGGGTCAACTCTTTAAAAGCAAAATCATGAATGCGAAGGGATACATTTCCTTCGGTTATCCAAAGCGTTGGTTTGTACTTGTCATTTTGCCAAAACACAGAATAGTTTCTTAGGAGCGAATACAGGTTATCGCTGTATTCTGTTGACTCCATATTACCCGTCTCAGAATAGTAATGTGCTTCAAACTTCATATGAACCTCTCCCAATTAAAAATTAGAGTAAATGACTGAGATTATCGATTGTATCTTTCCAAATTTCTAATAACCCGGTACGTGTTTCGGGGTATATTAAAGCTAAAATGCCAATGATAGCAAGCAGCACGAGAAGAATATTGGCAACGGTCCTTAAAGCAGTTGTAACTGTTTTGACCGTGAACTTTGCCATGTTGCTTTTTTCAACAACAACGACGTTGGGATCATCAATATGGTGTTTCGATTTTAATTCATTCTGCTTTTTTTCTTGTTCCTGCTGTTGCCTGTATCCAGTAACCAGTACATTGTTGAATTTCGCCATAGGTTTAATCCTTCTCTTTCTCTGCACCAGAAATACGGTCGTTCGCAAACAACTCGGCAAAATCGGCTACGCCTCGAACAGAAAAAACCGCCTTTTCGTGCTCAGAAATCTTCTTTTTATTCTCACGAAGGATATCATCTGCGTAATTTTCCATGACGTTCCGAATGTCGTCCATATAGTTCGTTTCGGTCTTATCATATGCACGCTTCATATCTGCAAGAGGGGTCGGCGATTCAAGTAAAGCTTTACACTTTTCTATACTAAAATTGTTTTCTTCCTGTGTCATTAAAATGTCTTCTCGAACAGAGTAAGAGAACGCGTGAAATAAAATTTCCTCGGGAGGTAAGCTCAGAAGCCAATTTCTATAATGCTCCTGTTCTTCAAACATACGGTTATACAGCTCCGAATTTAACTCTTCTTTTAATTCCGCATTTTCTGTATGGGTAGTGTTTTGGTCAGTAGAGTAATTCAAATTCCCGGCTGCCATTTTAACTTCATCTCCATCTAAAGTAGTAGTATTTGAAATGGTTTTTGTTTCCGCAGTTTGCAGTGCTGGTTCAACATCCAGCTGAGGGGCTTTATTAAGCTCTAATTCGAGCTTTTTCTCGATGAGATCATAGAAAGCGTCGGCTTCATCTCTTATATATATCATGGCGTTCATAATTTCTTGCTCTGTGTGATTGCTACTCCATGCAGCAATATATGGAAAGCTAAAACCACTTGTGTCTAATCCGAGTTTATGGGTCACAATATAGGAAAGAGATTCCGCCTGTATTTCGCGGCTGTCACGGTCCGAAATAACTTTCAGATGTTCTTTTGCCTCTTCAAATCTCGTTTTATCGTGCATATAGGCATGTCCAATTTCGTGAATGAGGACTTCGACGGTTTTAGCGTCTTCCATATCATTGCGAATGTAAATTTGCTCGGCAGTATAAGAACAACGTCCGTCGCAGCCTTCCTGCAGCTCATCTGTATATTCAACCGGGAAAGGAGCAATTTCTTCAAGCACTTTTTTAAGAGCGCCGTAGTTCTCTACTTTTTCCGATGTTCCTGAATAGCTTAATTCAGGAATAGGTTCACCTTCTGTCTGGGATACATCAAACGTAGAAGTAACATAGAACTTGTTGGCAAAAACCTTCTCTTTAACTTTTTTGGTTTGTTCTTTACCGTTTTCATCGAGTATCGGCTTGCCATCATCATCAAGCACAGGAACTTCACGCAGTACAGTTTCCGTAATTGGCGCAAGAATTTTTAATCCTTTTTCGCCGGCTTTAACATACCTTTTTTTGTTTTTCCATGTGTTAAATCCGGCACACAGTGAAGCTGATGGGTTTTGCATGTAAATCAGCATGGTATTATTAAAGGAATACTGGTGAAAGCCGTCATAAAAATTCAGCCAACGTTTGTAGTCCTCACTGTTGCGTATCAGCTTTATGCCGTTATATGCCTCTTTGATGAGGCTTCCAGCTTCAATAGTGCTTGCCTTATCTTTTGTGCGGAGCAGGAAATGCTCCATATATCGGCTTTTAGTGAGATCAACAAGGGTATTTTCAATGTCCGTGTAGTGTGCATTGATATATTTGACCTCTTCTTTACGGCGGTCGGCATCCTCTGAAAAAGTAAACCCAGATAAAGATAAAACTTGAGCTTCATCTTCGCTCCCTTTACTCTGATCGCTGTAGATCATGAATTTACCGGGAATATTAGGGGCATAATCGCGTACAACATCAAAGTCTACTGTGCCATCACTGTTATATGCTAAATTATCGAGGGAGTAGGTAAGACTTCCATAAAAGGCTTGCAGTTGCTCATCCGTTACGTAGACGAGATCATCAAAATTCAAAACCTCGAGGCAGTTTTCGTAAAAATCCTGAAAGGTGTCATATTCCTCTTTGTCGATAACATGACCGTCAAGTGTACGCATCAAGTAATATCTTTCAAGATCAAGTGTCACTTGAATTGGAATTTCGGCGTCCGTAATAGTGGTATAGGCAATGTTCACAGAGGATAGTTTTGTAAAGTCTGTTGCGTTGCCAAATTCTCCGATACAAAATGAATTGATGAGATTTTTAGCTTGCTCCAGTTCCTTATCTGAAATATTCACAATACACTCCTTCTTTCTATACATCAAATAGAAGCTTGATATTCACAAACTTCCCGGTATCCTCCAACGCTATATCGCAGTTGAATTTATTTCCTTTGCTTGATGTCAGTCCCTTAATCGGAACCGATTTATTTGCAAGCAATTTTGTAACAAGGGAGGTTGTTATTGGTTTTTTGAAGTTTTTAGAAAAGTTATTATCCTTCCAGATTGCAAAGCCGCACGATGTATTTTCACAACGATAACCTTTAGCATTTTCAATGACGGCATTACCACACCGTGGGCATTTACCGACAATATTAGCTGAACGGAAAACCTTATGCATTTCTGCCCCGTTTACCCTGAGCTCCACTTCCAAATCTCGAATAATCTTCTGAGTTAGAAGAACGATTTCCTCTTGAAATTTATGTGGCTGATAGTTCCCCTGTGCAATCAAATTAAGCTTTTCTTCCATTTTGGCCGTAAGAACGGCGTCACACAGGGAAGGATCAACTTTACTGATAAGCAGCTTACCTTTTTCAGTCGGAACCAGGTGCTTCTTGATACGTTCTGCATATCCGTCCCGAATAAGAGATGTGATAATTTCGGCCCTCGTCGCCGGAGTGCCTATTCCACAATCGCTTATCGTTTTTCGCATATTTATTTCGGCTATGGTTCTACCGGCATTTTCCATGGCCGACAATAAAGAACTGTCTGTATATCTCTGAGGTGGCTTTGTGTACTTATCTTCACTCGATACGGAATGCAAATCTAATATGTCACCTACAGCACACGTGGGAATGATCTGCTCAACGAAGTCTTCATCCGAAGCTTTATCGTTTGGTTCGGGTGCTTTAATAGATAACCGATTTTTAAGGTCTTCTTCCACTTCTTTATAGCCTTTTCGGATAGGTGTTGAGCCAGTGCAGCTAAACGTATGGTCGCATATATTTACTTTTAATTCTGTTCGGTAATACTCGTAATCTGGGGATAGCGCCGCAAATAGGCGGTACATAATGAGCAAAGAAATGTTTTTTTCATTTCTGGAAAGCTCATCAATGTGGGCTTTTATGGCGGTATCCGTTGGCACGATAGCATAGTGCTCTTCGGATGCTTTGTCGTTTACCAGACGTTTTGGGATCGTCAAAGTGATGTTCTCTACACGCAAAAAACGTGCTGCCAATTTAGCTGCTCGTTCGTGAATAACATCAACCATATCAGAAGTCAGATAGGAACTTTCTACGCGGGGATACGTAGTGAGCTTATTATCATATAGACTTTGTAGAATGGAAAGGGTTTCGTCTGCTGTATAGCCAAACAAAGCATTGGCGTCTTTCATGATCTGTGTGGTGTTATATAGCAGCGGTGCAGCCTTCTTCTTTTCAGTATGGCTATACGCATTTACTACGGCCTCAGATAGCCGATAGCTGCTTAGAATATCTCCCATAACATCTTTGTTTGATGTTTTAAAGAAGGTCTTGAAGTTTCCATGATCTGCCGTAAGGCGATAGTATAATTCGGGCTTGAAATTTTCAATTTCCTGCTCGCGCTGCACAATAAAAGCCAAAATGGGGGTTTTAACTCGACCAACCGGCAATTTTACATTGAATGCTGTCGTGTACGCACGAGTGCCGTTAATTCCAATTATCCAATCTGCAATAGCTCTGCTGTTACCAGCTTGGAACAGGTTATTATACTCACTGTCCGGGCGCATTGTTTTGAGCCCGTGCCGATAAGCTGCATCTTCGGTCGAAGACACCCAAAGCCTATATACAGGTTTATTTCTAACAAGGCTACTCTTCTGAATAGCATAGCTAAAGACGCGTCTAAAGATCAGCTCTCCTTCGCGCGCGCTATCCGTTGCGCAGATAATACCATCAACGCGCATGTCGGCCATCAGATCACAGACAATATTGCATTGCTTTACAGTTTCTGGCGCTGTAACATATTTAAATTTATCTGGGATGATTGGTAGATCGTTGAACTGCCATGTCTTATAGCCATAAATATCTGGCATGGCAAGTTGCAGCAGATGACCGATGCAATACGTAACAATGAAATTATGCCCTTCAAAGTAGCCGTCATTTTTCTTTGTTGCACCAACGATGCGTGCTAATGAGGCTGCCACTGATGGTTTTTCTGCAACGATCAATTTCACTTGTTTACACCCTTTCCCCCTGAGAAAAGTCCTAAAAAGCCGCGCTTTTTCTGCGGTATCGTAACATTTTTAGCTTCGGTAATTGCGGCATATACGGGATTATTGGCCGCATTTAATGTGAAGGCATCCGGTGTGTATGCGGAAAAATATGTGTGATCGCCCGCGGCTTCCATGAGCTCTTTAATGTCGTCCATATCAGCTTCTGGTACGAAGCTGAAAATGTAATGAACATTATTGTTATAGATGATGTTCGAGGCATACGATTGTGACCCTCGCCTAACGAAATCAGAATAGCTATCTAACTCATACGGGGATGAGCCGCATACCAAAATCCGAATATCTTTTTCAAGCCATTCTGTTACGGAGAAATCATGTCCGAAGTCATAAACTAAATATTCATATCCCATGGCTTTAATTTCCGCTATATGCTCTGGAGCTGCGTACATATCAACGTTGGCGAACGTTACTCGGCCAATGTCATTGTCTACATCTTCAAGCTGAAGAATATCTTTTGTTCTACCTACAAAATCGTATCCGCTATGGTTGTATTGAATATAGCACGCCCGATGGCCCATGAATTGAAGATATTTAACGAGCTGCAATGCCTGTGTGGTTGTACCGATGCGGTCACAGCATCCTCCAATGGCTATGACAATCTGTTTTCCCACAGAATTATCGCTGTGCTCGGCAATGGTTTCTATCGGCTCTTCATGTGCAATATCTTCAACAGTTGCATATCCTGCGAGGCAGAGCTGTAATTCATCTTTGGCTGGACCGTTAAGGCTATTTAACACAAAGCAGTGAAACCCTTCTTCAACCAAAGCGACAACTATATTGGTCTTTTTGCTCCCGCCGATAAAAAAGAAAACAAATTGCGCTTGGGTGGCCATCGACATTTTTTTGATTTCTGAAGCTACTACATGGAAGTCATCCCTAAACTGTTTAAGATCAAAAATGACCGTTTTGTAGTTGTCAGCGATAACCAGGTCTCTGCATTTTTCGACGTCTTGAATTGTCCCTGTGTATGTGACGGGAAGTTCCGTCATGTCGCTAAGTAAGTGTCCTGCCATTTCAGAGCCAACGAAGAGAATGCCTGCCATATAATTTCCTTCTTTCTATTTTATTTGGTTATGGTACTGTCCGTGATATACGGTAAATCATCAATCGAAGTTACATGCGACTTTACAATAATGCCATTAAAATCGCTCTTACAATAGTATTCGCGATCATCCAGTATCGCGATCGGGCTGATGTTGTGTTGCTTGCACACGGTACGCATCTTTTTAGCCCGCACACCATAGTGTTTACACAGGTTTGTCATTGAAATGAGATCATTTTCGAGTATGTTTTTGATTTCTCGGCGATCTTCATCGTTCACTAAATCAATCATGGTACTCACTCTCTTTCGCTGCCAACATCGTGTCCCTTATCCGTCTTTTTCTTTACCGTTCTCTTTCTTACTACGTTCTTCTTTGCCGTAGTTTCCTCGAGGACGGAGCCGTGTGCTTTGATTCTGACCAGAGGCTCATTGCCAGTATCTAAGCGAGCAGCACACTTAGATACATCAAGACGCTCATACTCGCCGTCCATAACATCAATAATTGCACCTTTTAATTCTCTTTTGGAAATTTCGATGTCAATATCGTTTCTCTCCGCGATTTCGTGTAATCTCTTATGAATTAGATCATATGTAGATTGATACTGCGCATCGACTGTTTTGTGATTTACGTCACGCGGAACAATCATAATAGACGCACGGTAGTTGTGATCTCCGACCAGATTGAAAGCATAAAATTCCGGATAATAGTCCATATTTGCTTCAAACGAAAATTCCATGTTTTTCATCCTTCCTTTATATCGTCGATTTCTAAGTTTAGCTTTTCTATTTTCTGCTGATTTTCAGCGATTGCGTTTCGATCAGCTTGAATAGCTGCATTGTATTGCGTAACCAACTGCTCATTAGACTGAATTTGTCTATTGGCATCTTGGATTTCAGAAGCCGTCATATATCTTTTATCTTCTTCAATCTGCACATTTGTGTTTTGGACTTCTTCTATTTTGCCTTGTATTTGTGCGATGTCCTCCTGCAACTGTGCTATGGTATCGTTGCAGCGTTCAATTTGACGCTCAAGGCTTTGAATTTTGTATTCCGTTGGAGTTAAAGCAACAAAGCTATCGACCTGTTCAACATCACGTTTATTGGTGTAGAGCTTCGCGTATTGTGTTTCGTATTGTTTACCTGCAAGATAGACTCGTAAAGAAACTTCATTAAAATTGTTTGGAACATCCAGTATTTTAACCACGGTCAAATCTTTATCTTCGAGCAAAATCTCCGTAGCGAGCTGCTTTACAGATGAGTTGCGCATATAGGCTTCAAAATGGTACTCGTTATTGCCATCAAAACTCTTATTATTGCAGAGAAGTTCGACGATCATTTCCTTTTGGTTTTTGGAGTATTCCCATGAGTTCAGTGTTACGTAATGATCTGCCGCAATTTCTGTACTGGCACCGATTGGAGTGCGCAGATAGGCATTACCGTTGGGAAATAAATAGGAAGAGAACCAGAAAAATAGAAAGCCAAATAAAATAATCAGAATACGCAGAACAATCGATTTATTACCTAAACCGTGATAGCTCGACGTAGATACCGCGTTTTTAGTCATTATCGATGCCATCCCCCGTTAAATAATCTGCAACATCATAAGCGAGATCTCCCGTCACTGCTGTGTCGAAATATTGCTCTGCAATCTGCCACATCGTACCGCTGGAATTAAGCTCCATGCGGCAATGATACATTTTAGTATGCGTAGAAGTGTGTGTTTCCGTATCTTTGTCGGGATTTGTGCTGACTTTGTATTCGTAGACTGCCAGCAGGTTACAGCTGCCATCATCTAAGGACTGAACATAGCAGCGCACATGGTCGATGCGGGCAGCGAATGTGGTTCCTCCGGTTTCGTCGAGAGCGCCGACGTTAATGCCATCATCCTTTAAATACACAGCATTTTCGGTGATTTTTCCGTAAGCAGAAGATTTACAATACTGCCGGACGGCTTCGTATGCGTCCAGAGTCTTTTGCGGTGCTTCCCTTGCCGGGTAGGTATCTCGATTATAGAGTGTTTTTAGAAAGGCTGTAAAATCAGAAATAACTTGGTCGTTTTGCCCCTTATATGTATTGATTTCCTGTCGGAGTGCGGCATTATCTTCGGTGAGTTGTTTTACCTGTTCCGACTGTGCTGTTGTGCTTGTTGTTTCTTCTATATCTGTATGATTTCCAGAAGTTTCAGAGGTGAGCTGTACGGATTTGAGCTGTGCTTTTACATCATCTAACTCGTTTGTTTTGGACAAATATAAGAAGCTCATAAGAATCGTCACAACAAGGCATATACAAGCAACAGTAATAGATACGCTCTGTATTTTATCAAGTTTTTTCATCTGCCGTGATCCTTCCCTTTCTGTTTAGCTGTTCTGCGAATGGCTTCTGATTTGCTTTTATAGCGATCACAAAAGCGCTTCACGGTATCGCCGGGGTGATGCCGCAGTATCGTTATATCCCGAAATACAATCGGAATATCGTTTTGCCGGCAATAACTAATAGCATCCGCAGATAAATAGTCTTCCGGGCACTCTTTTTCATGTTGAGTAATAGGAAATATCCAAATTTCGTTCGCATCCTGATAAGTAGAAACAGGATTAAAACTAAGCTCTGTGTTCGGTATTCCTACGACATAAATTTTCTCGACCGTCTTCATAATGGCCCTCCTATTTAACTACCGCATCTTTGAGTGGCATTCGCGCCTCTGCTTTACGCCGCAGCTGTGGGCGAATGAAAAGAGCAATGGCCGAACATATTGTGATGACTCCGGAAACTATGGAAATGTAAAAGAAAATTTGAGAGCGATAAAAGTGCATCTGCCATTCCGGGCCGAGCGGCATAGGGAAAGCATTTTCATTTACTTGCGATACGGCTGTGGAAGAAAAGCAATCGTATTCGAGCGAAACCGAATGCGTATTTGCCTTATTGAACTCTGTGCATGAAAGTATTCCGGCCCCTATTTGAAGCAAAAGGAAGATACAGACTAAAATAATCAGCAGCAACCTCAATTTATCTGAGGTTTTCATGCTTTCTTTTCGTAACATACAACAAAAGTCCTTTCTTTTTACTGTTCGTTAAGTTCTCTTATTTCCCGATTGATTTCGCAACGATCTGACACCAGTCCTTCACGCTCCATTTTGCGTGCCACATGTCCTTCATGAATGGTTGAAGCCTTATCTACTTCTTGCCGATCATAACTTCTATGGTCAATCTGATGTTGTTGGTCAAGCCGTTTATTGCATTCTCTTGCCCATGCCGCACGCCATTCTTCGACTTTACTGCGATCATTCCAATCTGATGTAGAGATTGTTTTTTGCTGCCAAAGCTTTTCAGCGCCTTTTCCGTTACGTATTCGCAATTTTTGTTCACCGGTCTCTGGATCAATTACTGGAATTTTTTCTCCATTTTCATCGAGGACATAAATAGTTTTTGACTTTGAAGCCCATTCGCCATTTGGTTTAAACCCCCGTAATGTTAATAAGATATGTGCATAAGGATTTCCATCTCCTTTGTCATGTATCCCCCAATCTGCACACATTCCTTTATGAACAAAATTATTCATTACATATTCGCGCACGGTATCGATCTGCTCCTGCCGGATAAATTCACGCGGCAGAGCAACTTCCACTTCACGTGCAAGCTGCGCGTCTGAACGAGTTTCTATTTCATGCACTGCATTCCAAAGTTTTTCTCGATCATAGAACTCCGAAGGCGCGTTTTGCGGCAGATTTATTTCAGAGTGAACTACACTGTTTTGCCCAGTGTAGTTGTAAGTTTTTCTTACCTCTTTGTCATACAATTTTGTGCCAGAGCAATAAGCAGCATATGCAACTGCGCTTCGCCCTTTGCTTCGACCAATAATTCTGATAGAACAATGATAAATTGCCACGTTTCTCACCTTTCAAAAACTAAATACGGTGTAGGGTCGATGCGCGTGTTAGAAGTATCGTAAATCTCAAAATGTAAGTGGTAGCCGGTAGACGGGCCCGTAGAACCGGCATAGCCGATAACTTGTCCTTTCTTTACCTGCTGCCCCATGCTGACATTTACATACCCTAAGTGAGCGTATAGCGTACATGTGCCGTTCTTGTGCCTAATTTTGATATAATTGCCCCAGTCGTTATCGCAGGGATCGACGCCATTGTCTTTGCCGTAATTGTGTGTGCATCGTGTTGAAATGGAAACCACTTCGCCGTCTGCAGCAGCGTATACGCTGGCATTACGTGCAGCATTGAGGTCTAACCCGCCGTGGAAATTTGAACTTGAAGCATCTGTAAAGTCTCGATAGCCAAATTCTGAAATAACGGTCATATAGCTGCTTTCTAACGGATTTGAATAGTAGCCTTTACTTGCGACCATACCGGCAGCTTTTTCAATATCCAGATAATCCTTAATGCGATTAACGTAATTGGGATTGCCATATACCTCCCAACCCATTTCTTTTCGCATTTTTAAGGAAAACTGTTGTGCAGCTTGCTCCGTATATTTACCGCCATAATATTTATTGCAGTAGTCGTAAAAGCCGGGGCCAAAGTTATAGCACTGCAATGCCAAATACAGATGATCTGTATCATAAAGACCGTTGCATCCTACTAAATCCAATAAGGACTTGAGTGTTCTGACGCCAACCTGAATGGAGTATTCCGTCGAAGCAATGCTTCCCGGACTATGCGAATATTGCGTGTTAAAAGAGCTTTCGGAACACTGCATAATATCGACAGATCTTCCGCCGGATTCCACCATGCAGATGGCCATAACCACGGGCACATATTCTTCTGTCCACATCCACTGTCGACACTGATCGGTTATCACTTGCTGCCATGCAAGAACCTCACCTGAAATATCTTTACAGCCACGGATAGATTCACCCGATCCCCCCGAGCTGCCGCCGAGGGCCAAAATAGCCGACGTTACGTTCCCTATGCACGTAACAATTAAGAGTACAAAAAATACACCGGATAAAACAGCTGCGGTGGCAACTGTAATTTTGAGTTTAAGCCACCCGTGCTTCTTGATATTTCTGACTTTCCGCACGAATTTATACTTTTTGCTGCTCATTATGCGCCGCCCTTAAAGTTTTCTTCCTCGAACTGGGTTATTTCAACGTGCATCTGAATATTGCGGTCTGAGGAAACACAGAACACCATTTCGCCTTTTCCAAAGCGTGGAATTGCTTCCAAGTCTCCCGCCGTCAGTTTGTTGGCAAATACCTGCTGCAAAACCGGAAGGGCGTTGGTGTCTTGATTGAGGATAAATTTATACTCGCAAAGCTCGAAGAACGTTTTGAGCTTATTGATACCTTCTGTTGACGCGCCTTCGGGGACAAAATCTCGAATGGAATGTGTAGCGCAGAGAATACCGCCAAAATACTTACGCGCTTCGCGGGCGAACACTGTGATTTGTTCCACCGCGGCAATTTTATCGGTATTGATGATCTCATGCGCCTCATCGATAAAGATTTCAAAGCGTGTAATGTCATCTTTTTCGATGGCATGTGTTTCATACTGTTCTTTCATATATGCACCGATTTTGACGCAGTTATCCCAACACAATGTGAGAGCCAAAAAGAGCTGTGCATCAAAGACCTCGGGCTTCATGCTTTTGAGGTTCGCGATGTTGAAGAAGACGATCTGGCGATCCATGATGTTATCAATAGACGTATGCCCGTTAAAAATGGCACCGTAGTTCGTAACAAGCGACCGAAAAGCCTTATAGATGTTATCGCAAGTGCGAGCTTCGCGGATTGCGAGATCTGCTTCGATTTTATTTGAACCGGCGCGAATTGCTGCACGTCGCTTTTCGAGGTAGGCTACAAAATCGGAAAAAATCGGGTATTTATCTGCTGCTAACCCTGTAATGGCCTGTTCGTCCAAGCTTTTGTTAGGGTCTATAAGGCCATATTCGACATAGAACTCTTGCAAATAGTCCTCAAATGCGTTAGCTTCCTGCACAGAGGCGTTGGGGTTAAGGAGTAAATAAACGGTGCGCATTTTTGCACTATGGTTTACGTAGCACATGCCTTCGCCTTCGTCTGAGGTCTTCAAAATTTCGAGAGCATTAAGAATTCCTCTTGTGCCGTCCAACGCTATATAAGCGCCGCCAAGCAGCTCAACGATATGCCGATATTCGCCGACCGGGTCAAACCCTCGGATATAATGGCCGCGTACTGCCATGGATTCGAGCAGTTTTTTAAGCAGCGTGGATTTACCGGCTCCCTGTTTTCCAAGCACCACGCCATTATATGCTGTGCGCACGTTGTTTTGCGTGTGCATATCGAAAAGCACTGTGCCGCCAAGTGAAGTTGAACCTAAATATGTGCCCGTTGGGTCTACGAGATTCGTAAAATGGAAAGGAATACCATCTGCTAAGGTAATAGATTCGAGCGGCTGACCGTAACGGGCATAAACCTTAGCTTCTTCTAATTCCTGCTGCTTCGTGTACGGCAAATAGACCGAGCGGAAATCATTGATTTCTTCGTTCAAAAATATTGAAGCTTCATATCCGGCTGCATCCAATCTATCCAGCACAGATTTTACGCGTTTGTCGCACTCATCGTATGTTCGCCCTTCGACAAAAATACGTACTTTTACGAGTTTAAGTACCTCGCCCATTACGTCGATGTCATCCCACAAAGCGTTAAGTTCCGCATAGCGCTGCGCCGCCGTTTTCTTTACGGTCGTGTCCGAAGCATCTTCCGCACGGCGCTCCTGCTCACGCATACCGGCGTTTATGTTTTTCTTCGATATATTGGGGTCTTCTGTATTTATATCGATCACGCACACGATATTGTCCATGTTCATAAGTCGCGTCAACCAGAATTCTTCGACGCGTGCCGGGAATTTAGAAACGGTGATGCAGGCTTCATATCCGCATCCGGTTTCAATGTATCTTTCGTTGACCGGGCGCAAACCGCCTTTAGGTTGAATAGCTTCCAGCAACCACGGATCATAGCCGAGCTTTTCTATCTTCTGCCGTATCTGGACATCCGTCATCTTTTCAGGATATGTAATATTAACTTTAGTTGCATTTTGTACCTGAATGGTCTGTGATTTATTATTGAGCTTTTCGAGGACTGCCAACTTTGCGGGCAGGCTCATTTTCCTCGCAAGGTCGTTATAGATTAGGGTCTGGCTGATACGAGATAATGCGTAGAAATAATCATCCTGAGATTCTGCAAATAACAGAATATAATACTGACGGTCGGTGCGCGTCTCCTGCACATTTTCAAGCTGTGTTTCCATTTCGCGCAAAATATAGTCATATATCGGCACTTTATTCTGCGCGATTTTTTTCTGAATATAGTGCTGCTGGCCGCGAGTATCCGTAGGTGTATTCAGCGATACAAGCTTAATATCAAAACATACGTGCCCATGCAGCAATCAGAGCTTCGAGGTCTGATTCGGATGCCGAATTAAGGTCTTTCGTGACAATCTGCACGATGTCCATGTAACTGTCATCCTGCATCTTAAACTTATCATCCTCTATACACTTGATCGGGATCAATTTACTCATGGGTGCAGTTGAAGAAGGACGAAGCTTATTAAGCAAATTGCTTAACGCTCCACTGTTAGCCGATGCAGTTTCCGTACCGGTTTTTACCGCATCACTTTTCTTAGTCGGGGTCTTTTTTTTCATTGGAAATGCCTCCATCTGGGAATACAAGCTCTTTGAAATACGCAGCAGAAGGATACTGCTTTTTATTTATGGACTTATCTAATGTGAGTCTTTTTTTTAAAGTCTGAACCGGAATATACGCGGTTCGAGGTCTTATGAGATAAAACCAGAACGACTGGTAAAGCCGTTTTCCAGGATTGTTTTGCGAAGGTCGAGATAGGAAAAAACCAACGGCAAAGCAAAACACCAAGTATAACGTGCGCAGCGCCGGGATCACAATATTTTGCGTTGCCCAGCCAAACCCGGCAAATCCGATAATGAAGAAGAAGTCAAACATAAAAATCTTCGGCGAAAATTTCTTTTCGGTTTTTACGTCCAGAGGAACAAAGTGCTTCATAGTTTTTCACCCCTCCTTTTGCCGGTGGACTTGCCACTATCTTTATTGCCGTTTCCTTTTTCTTGCTTATATTCACGCTGTGCAAAACCCTCTGTTCTATTGTCCTTTGCGTTCCTCGGGAGGTTGCCGGGGTGCTGAACAGTATTGGAAGGCTCAACACCCGCATTACTGTTTCGGACGATCGGCTCGTTACTGCTATGTGAATAAATATCCTGCATTTCGCCTTGGGACACTCTTGAAGGAGCTGAACCGGAAGAAGAAATGGATGTTTCTGCGGAAGCTCGGGTTTCATTTCTTCTATGCGGCATTTGCTCAACAGAATGTTCGACAGAAGGAGAGGCCATCGAAGGTTTCTGTGAAGCAAAGCCAATTTTGGCCGAATCAGAAGACGTCGCCGAAGCCTTCTTATTATTCCTACCAGAATTGCCCTGAAGCTCTCTGCTGTTCTTATTACCCGCATTCGGAACCGCAAATTGGTCTTTCGCGCTGCCGTTAGGTTCGTTATGAGTTCCAACGTCACTCTTATTGCCGATCTCTTCCTTACCGTCCGGCTGCTCTAACGTATCCGGCACATCATTTTTAAATGCCTCGCGATTTGGTTCTGCATTGGATTGTTCTGTATGCATTTCTTCCGGCTCTGCAAAGCTCCAAGAGTTTTGTCCACTATTTTTTTCTTCGTTTAAAGGTTCCTTATCGCTTTGCGTGTTCTGACTTTCTGCATTGAACGGGTTTCGTTCTGTTTTCACGTTCGGGACTGAACCAGTAGTGGATGCTTCTCCGCGACGATGCGGCATTTCATTTGCATTACCGTTTTTCTCTTTCTTATCTGCTACGCCTCTGCCGCCGGTCTCCAAATCGTTACCACGCGCATGAGTTGCACCATAATTGCCAAGTTCGCTCTGCCGCACTGCTCTTGCCTTATCCAACGGAGTTTTTGCACCGGTAACATCCTTGCCAAGATTCCATGCGGCCTTACCCATTCCGAGTGCAGTTTTACCAGCGTGCATAAGTCCCATAGCGGTATGGAAGCCACTCTTAATGCCTGCGTCTATACCAAACAGACGCTCAATCAAATTCGGACCGTCAATAACCGCCATGGCTACCGGGATAATGCAAATTGATGCTTCAAAATTATTGAAGATGGAGCTATCAAAAATCCAAGCCTGAAAGGTATTAAATAAGCTGATAGCAACACTGCAATAGATCAGCACTACGTAGGTGCTGAGGATGCTTTTAAGCGCCTCTCTCAACTTCGCCCCGCTCGCAATATCTGTAATTGCAAATATGTAGGCAAAAAAATGATTAACAATCAGCTCATAGCAAAGGCGAACCACTTTGAAAAATGTAAAGACCATTACAAGAATCGTCGCTATTTCAGACAAAAAGATCGGAAACATATCGACTTTATAACGGTAATAATATGAAGATAAAAACGAAATAAAGTTTCCAAATATTTCGCCGCTCGAGCAATCGCCTAATTCTTCGTCCACGCTGCCGCGGTTGAGCAGCGTCTTCGTAAACACATCATCAATGCCCGGTGTTTCGCTGCCCTTAATCAGTTCATCCATAGGCAGCAACGAATAGTCGTAGTTACCCGGGAAGCCATTATGTACTTCGCCAGTCGGATCGATAACCGTATCTCCGCCAAAACAATATTTTAGGTCTACGATATTTGCGCTGAAAATCTTATTTACGCTGCTTGTACTTATGTTGCCCATATCAGAAGAGGCAATAATGCCGTTAACGGAATTGATAAACGTCGGCAAGATGAAAACCACAAGCAAGCCGAACATGATGTTTTGAATGATTTTACTTCCCTTTATGCTATTGCTATTGAGGATAAACGCTATGCCGATGCAGACGACTACAATCAAAACCACTGCGGTCAGGAACTCTGTTGATAGAGCGCCGCCGAAAATTTCATTTACCCTGCTTTGCGTATCGAAAGTAAGCACGTTATATGCTTTACTCAAAAGATCGCCACAGCCTTTAATAAATGAATATAAGAAGGATAAAACCAGATAGAATAGCTCGCGCAAGCCGGTTAGTATTAGATTTTGCCCTTCAAAGTATGATCCATATCTCGTAAGAATTTCTTGTGCTGACATTCTTTTAATTCTCCTTAAACTGCCTCGTCCATCTTTGCTTTGTTACGCTCACCTGCACCGGGAGTTCTGCCGGAAGCCTTTTCCTTTGAGTTTTTTTCAGCCTCCATTTTTTCTGCCAGTTTTGCAAAGTGGGCATCAATGTCATATACATGGAGGTCCAAATTTACTTTAGAAGTATCACCCCATGTGATCTTATCCAAATCAATTTTATCGAGATTTGGAAAGCTCTTGGTAAGATATTCATACCTATACTTGAATCTCTGGTTGCCAACGTTGTAAACAGACGTATGATCGATGCTATTGCCACGCAGATCATTACGTGTCATAATACGCACGATAACGTTTTCTCCGGGTGCAAGTCCTTGCAGCTCATTCGGATTAAGTAACGGCTTTTCTTCGTAGTTTTCCGTGAAGGATTTATTTAGGGACATTTTTTCACCGGAGCGACTAACGTTTTTGAAAGTTTCGCTACCTAACTGTTCAGAAAAATGCTTGACTGTTTGCAAATCACCGGAAGATAGGAAATACTGATTACCGCAGTTACCAATAATTGTTTCTGCGTCTTTATCATATCTTCTTTCAACTTGAGCGTTAGACTGTACAACAAGATTAAAACGAATATTACGACCGAGGCAAACCGTCAAAATATTTGAGAAGTTCTCAATCGGCGGCAAGTTACCAAACTCGTCCAGAAGGAAGACCACTTCACGCTTGCATTTACCGTCATTTGTGTGAATCGTGCAATACTGTGCAAGAACATAATATAACTGGCGAATAAAGACAGAGGCAATAAAAAAGCTGCTGTTATCGTAATCGGGCGTTGAGATAAAGATTGCATACGGCTTGTCCCCAAACCCAATATCCAATAAATTCAGATCATTCTCTGCTGTCATCTTTGCGTAATTTTCATACGTGAAAATCGTGAGATCAGTAATCATCGTGGAGAATATGCTGCCTTTTGTTTTGTCACCAGAAACACGAGCTGCACTGTATTTTAACTTTGCCCTATCTCCATTCGGGCGAGCATCAAAGTACGCATCCAAAGCTGTTTTATCTCCGCCCATAGACGCAGTTGCCATAACAGAAAACGAATTACAAATACTATACATAGTAATTTGCTTTTCGTACTTAGTGCTTGGAATATATTCATATTCCGGGGGAATCGGCATGGAAGAATGGAGAATATCTTCGTAGCCGTATTCCATATTTTCGATGAAATTGCGAACCTGTAATTGCTCAATCTCATTCATGGCCATAAAGGCGGCTTTTTGCTTATCAAAATAGGCTTTGTTCTTAGCGTTCATTTGCTCATCTAATGCAATGCAATCGCAAACGTGAGCAAGTATCATAGCACTAAGCAAGTTACGCGCGTTTTTAGGCCAAAACGGGTCTGGCTGTTTATCGTCATCAAAAAGGGAATAACAGAAAGAAGCACAAATTTGTTCTGCGGTAGGGTAATCTTTACGTTTCCACGCATCGATAATAGTTTGGAGAGGATTAAATTTCATGGATTTACCCGGATCAGCAAGATTTAAGACCAATGGAATATAGCCACGTCTTTTAAGTGTTTCGTAGGAAGCTTTATACAATTCAAGTTTTGGGTCATTTATGACAAGTGAAGATTTAATTTCCGCACGGGAATACAAGTCAATCGTCGGAAACATAAAAGATTCGCCCTTACCGGATCTCGTTGTGCCGATGATGTAGTTGTTTACGGCGCTTCTGTCAATAAGGACTTTGTGGTGATTTCTATCCCATGCAATCGGAACGCCGCCTTTTCCCTGATAAAACTGATCCTTTTCGGGAACTGCCGGGTACTGTTCATACAGCTCTTCGAGGTATGCAAAACGCTCTCCTCCCTTTTGATTTACATTAAAGTCGTTGTACGCAGTACGAATTTTGTAAGGCAGCGCAATTTCGAGGAAGATCGTTAAGCCAAACAAAATCAAATAGTAATTAGAGCTCTTCGGAAAATTGATAATTGCCGGCAGATGGTCATTTGCCGCCATATCCGTTGCAAATATACCTTTCATCGAATACAGTGCATCACTCAACAGGGTATAACAGATATTCCCGGCAAATAAAAGAACGAACGGAATAGCAATCATGATAATTATAATGACCTTTTTGGAACTGAGCAGTCTGTTCAAGCGGAACAGCTTTTGCTTATTCATAAAGTCGTTATACGGTGTTGGTTTCTGGTTTGTTGCCATTTTTTGTCTCCTTTCGTGAAAAAGCCTAAGTGGGCAAATTTGCCCACTTTTAGTTTTCAGATAAACCCTTTACCAAGAAAATGAGATAAAGAGCTTATCTGAAAACTCGGTTCAGCGCCGAAAATCAGCGCCTTACCGAATTTCCAGTTCATTTTTTAGAACTTAACGTTTTGAATCCACCACGCTACAAGAGAGCTTGCAGAAAGTGCAATTACGCAGCCAATGGCAATACGCTGAATCCACTGCTTAGCTTGCTGTGCCAAATCACGTGAAAGTATGATGAAAAGGCCGCAGACGATCAGTGCCAGAATTGCAAGAGGCGTTACAACAGTTGTAACCTGTGTAGCAATTTCCGTGAAGGAGTTGCTGAGGTTAGAAAAAACAGTACCTCCCCCGCCGTTGGTAGCGTCGAGCAATGTTAAAAACATCTTCATTTTTTTACTTCCTTTCTATTTTTTCGGTGGCATATTTTGCGGATGATCTCTATCAAACACACCACGATCAAGTAAGGTAACAGACTGAATATCACATAATCTTGTTCACTCATTTTTTGCAGTATAGCTTCGGCAGTCAGCTGATCTCCGGCTTGCAAATACATGTAGTACGCACCCTTTAATCCGACATTGATGCCGTATGCGTAGCAGAGACCACCAAATCCGAGTGAAAACAAAATCACGCGCGTCCAGACGGATGTGAGAACCTTCAAAAGGCGTTTCACTGTTCAGCCTCTTTTTCTTTTCTCTTCTTCGAGATGATAAACAGAATAATTACAATAGCTGCGGCGAGGGCAATCGTGCCGATTGTAATGCCCACAATAACAGCAACTGGGACCTCATTATTTTGCTCGATGTATGTCGCAACGCTACGGATGCTATATTCTGTTTTATCGGTCTTTACAATCTGTGTACCACTATATGTAGCTGTCGCCTTATAGCCGTCTACACTCGGGACTGTAACGTTTTTGCCACCGTAAACTGCAGTGAACGTACTGAGCAATCTATCGCCTGTTACGATTGCATTTCGGCAAAGTTCGCCGTCTGCATTCGTGTAGGCATCTCCGTCCCATGTTACTCTGGATAGGCGATAACTATTTGCACTCAAGCCAAGAGAAGCAAGGTATGCGCTCTCATACCCGGTAAGTGGCGGATTTCCGCCGTCATACGGGATCAGTGCATCACCAAACTGCAAATAAGCACTGTCGATGCCGTACAAAGTCATCGGCACAGAAAGATCAGACGTCCATGTATACCCGTTATTCTCTACGTGGTCGAGCTGTAACGGAACGTCAACATCGATACCGTACTCATCGCTGTGATATTTAACGGTAATGCTCTGC